>Ga0315294_10000106_pt1 | contig 84714 bp, 77 predicted proteins | sample YL17G13_40_MG_FD_203626 | JGI IMG/M metagenome (GOLD analysis project Ga0315294, IMG submission 203626) | Sediment microbial communities from Yellowstone Lake, YNP, Wyoming, USA - YL17G13_40 | ecosystem: Environmental > Aquatic > Freshwater > Lake > Sediment | place: USA: Wyoming | collected... | reverse complement strand
CAAACCGGTCGGCGCCCCACTCGGCACCGTAATCCCAAAGTCGATAATTGCGCTCGTAACCCCCGCTTATCTCCAGACGATTGGAGAAATAGATGCCGTTATTGGTATAATAGCTTTCCCGAGATTTCATTCCGTGGTAGTTCTGGTAATAATAGAAACTGTGATAGGTGTTCAGCTTATCAATTCCGTGGGAATAGAGCCAATAGTTGTAATCAATGCTCCCCCATCCACCTTTAATTCCCGGATTGGGCAGATAGGACATAATGGCGCGAGCGTATTCCTCCGGCACGGCCTCGTAGCCCATATCGTAGCTCAGGGTGGCTGACGAACGATAGGCTCCCAGATAGTAAGCCATTGGCAGGCGGTTGAGCGAATAATCATCCAGCATAGTCATCTGCCCATCAATCACCGCCCAGTTACCCAGGGAAAGGGTGGTGTCAGCCGAACCGAGCGTGGTGTTGCCCTGCACCTGATTACGATTGAGCATAGTAGCGCCCACGGACCAATAGGGCAAAATACCCTGGTTCAGCCGACCGGCAAACCAGTTGTAATATTCCGGGGTTTTCTGCTTCATCTCCCGGGCGTCATCAGCTTGCAGGTCCAGTAGATATAAGCTGGTCTTGCCGAAAGTGGTATTCAGATTCCCGCCGTATTTTATGTCTCCTATTCGCCGAGAATAAAAGATATATAATGGTGTATCAAAATGCTCCTGACCCTCCAGGAAGAAGGGGCGTTTTTCCGGGTAAAATAGCTCGGTGTCCGGGCTCAGGTTTATTTCGTCCGGGTCTGCTTCCAATTGGGTGAAGTCGGGATAGATGGTCCCCGAAATCATAGTGTTGGGCAATATTCTGGAGGAAAAGTCTATACCTCCACCCCAGTCGGTCACCCGGTTCTCCCCGCCTTGGTCCCAGCTCACATCGGTGGAGAGATAGGGCTTTAGATTTAGTGTGATGCCACGGTAGACATCCTCTTTAAGTTGCATAGTGCCGTATTTGGAGATGCGATAGAGATTGTCGCCCGGGTCTTTCCAAACCGTCTGGTCATTGATGCGGCGGTCCAGGCGGAAGAAGTTGATAGCCCAATCACGGTTCTTGGTGAGAGTCATGCGAAAGGCGCGGAAGGGTATAGCCATCTCCACCAACCAACCCTTGTCGGTAATTTTAGTTGCCGATTTCCAGACCGTGTCCCAGTTTATATTTTCCTTCTCCCCCTCACGAATGAAGTAACCCTCCATCTGGACATTGTTGGGAGTAACACCGAAATAATAAGCGCTACTATGGCTGTTAGCGGGGTCAATAATCACCTGCACATGGTCATCATACCACAGGGAAGAATCGCGGGTCAGAAGACTGGCGACAATCTGCGAGGTGTCCGCCACCGAGCAATCCCAGGCAAAGTAGAGATAATTTTTGTCGTAAGCCGCCCAGACCGTAGTCTGATTTTCCGCTAAATAAGGTGGATTGCTACCGCGATAGACAAAACCTGACGCTTTAGCATTGGTGTTGGCTTCCGCCAGACCCCAGGCTTCATCGTCCAGGACGCCATCTATCTTGGGCGGATTGGGAACATAGACCGGTCGTAACACATACATATCTTTGACTGTATTGCCGGAGAGCAAATCCTCCAACCCCCCGGCGATATCCTTGGCAAAAGATGGAGAGTTCCACTGGACTGTTACCAATAGAGCAAATAATACTAGAGCTAACGGGTATATTCGTTGCTGAGTTTTTTCCAATTAATTTCCTCCCAAGAGCTGTTTAACAGTATTTCGATAATATCACAAATTGACTGGTTTGGACATCTTTTTATAGTTAGAGAGTGCGCCGCTGACCGCCGTAGAGTTTGACCTCGGGTATTTCTTTAATGCGAATCTCAAACCAGTATTCCACATTATAGCGTTCGTAGGTAATGCGCACCTCCGCCTCCCAGCAGTGCAGGTCGCGATAGATACGGAACACCTGGCGTTGGAAGCGATTGTTAAACAGGTCGTAAGATGTATCGTAACTAATCTTCCAGTTGGAGGTAATGGGAAAACTTATCGCTCCCGAAACGGTCTGATAGCTATATTTAGAGTAACGATACTTGGAGTAGTTGTAATTCAGCGAGAGATTCCATCCCTTGCTTATGCCCTCCCCTACACCCAGCTGACGCTGTCCGTAGGCATCCGTGCGATAGGGGTCTTCATTAAAATATTCCTCCGTGGAGCCGTCTTGTGTTCCCCCCTCCTCCTCTTCTTTTTGCTGTTTCATTTTTTCCTCGTCCGCCAGCACTGCCGAAGGGCTCTTCAGGGTCAAGGCCGTGGAAAAATCAAACTGTTCCAGAAGAAGGTCGTAGAGCGAATGACGCATAGAAAGACGGGTGTCAACTGAATACCAGTTGCTGAAGGTGGGAGCTATGCTCATAGTGGTAGAGAGGTCGGAGAGAGGGCGATAGTTTTTCTTGAAATCGTAGGATAGACTGCTGGTCCAATCCAGAATGGTGACCGCCTGTTCCTGACTGCTCTCGCCGCTGGCGCTGGTCTTGGGCATAAGCACAAATGACTGCCCCAAGGAAAAACCCATAGCGCTACTGCCGGAAGAGTTGCTCCCGCCGGTGGGTTTGAGGGAGGTATCGTATGGTGGAGTATAAGAGTAGCTGAGCGAAGGAGCGATTATGTGGCGGAACTCGCGATTGCGCGGGTGAAAGATGCCGTATATCTTGGTAGAGGTGCTGGTTTGAAATGAATATGTGCCCAGAAATAGGTTGGGCTTCTTATTCTTGTCTTGCCAATACCATTCACCGGTGCCGGTAAGGCTCGGTTCTATCTGCAGGATTCCCAGCAGGCGAAAGGGACGAGAAAAGGTCAGTTTAGTTTGAGCACTGCGATTATACAGTTTTTTATTCGTATAGCGATTCTCAAAGCTCCCCGACCAACCCATAAAAAGCTTGGTGGAAAAGAGATTAATTTTGGGGCTGGTCAGGGAGAGCCGTGGAAACAGGTCTTGAGTGATATTGCCGGCGCTGGTGTAGCTCTGAGGAATCTCGCCGGTCTGGCTTTCCTTATTGGTGGTCACCGTCCGACTGACCTCGGTGATAGTGGAGAGACTCCCAAAGTTATGGGTGAGGGTGGCGAAGGAGGAGAGTTCTTTTTTGGTGCGCACCTCAAAACTCTCGTCAAAATAGCGGTCAAAAGCGGTATCGCTGCGCAAATCCAGGCGGAGCAGAGCATAAGTATTCAGGCCAATGTCCTGCCGGTGGGAGGAATAGACCTTCCACCATTCTTTGAGCGTGTCCCGCTCCCGATAGTGGGCGATGTAGGTGGAATTAACCGAACTGGCGGAGCCGAATAGGTAATTGAAGTTCAATTTCTGCCCCCAGCCCTTCTTGCTATTATAATCCAGCATAGCGGTTAAGTCGCAATAATCGCTTATTGCCCAGAAATAACCGTTATTTACTATATAATAATGCCCACCTATGTAACGAAGATAGGGCGGTAGAAATCCGGAGTGCCTCTCTCTCTTCAACGAGAGGATGTAATAAGGCAGAGCTAAGATGGGTATGCCCTGCAGTTTTATGACCACCGGCTTAGCGATGACTTTATCATTGACATAAATCTTCACCTTGGGCGACCAAAATTCGTAGTGGCTCTGGGCATATTCGCAGGAGGTAAATACGCCGTAGGAAGCACATAGAACATTCTCGGCAATTTTCTTAACCTTGCGACCGCGAAAGAAGCCGGTCTCTATCCTGGATTCACCGGAATAGACTACACCTTTCTTAGTCTGAAAACTGTAGGTCATCCTCTCCCCCTCCACCTCTCCCTGGCTGTCCGCCAGCTTTGCTTCCCCCGAGGCGTCTATTATTTTGCTATCGGAATGATAAAAAATCTCGGAAGCCTGCAGATGTATGTCACTATACTCCATCTGTGCCCGATTTTTTAGTATAATTAAATTTTCCGGCACCCGATATTCTATCCAGCCCAGGTCGGGGTCAACCCAGTAACGAGTCTCGCCTTCCTGGAGCGGGGTGTTGAAGGGGGATTCGTAGATTGCTACCGATTCCTTACCGGTATACTCTGCATTCTCCTGACCGGTCTCACCAGTCAAGCCGGTCTCACTCATCACACCGGGTAGAGTTCCGCCTACGACCACCTGCGACAAATCGCTTCCGCCGGGGTCCAGAATAACCGTAGCCATACCCCGGTCGGCAATCAGGAAGATTGCCAATAATAAAAATGGGCTATACGCGCGCTTATACAAAATTTTACAGAAGGTGAGCATCTCTCTAATTCTAACAAAAGACGGCTCTCGGGACAATTACCAAAGAGCCGTCGGCAAAAGATTTCTAAAGACAACCTATTTTCCACTGGGCTTTAGAAATAAGTCTAACAGAAGTATCAGCTTCTCGCGCAGTTCGCCTCGCTCACAGACCACATCCACAAACCCCTTTTCCAGCATAAACTCAGTGCGCTGGAAACCCTCGGGCAGTTCCTGTCGGATGGTCTCCTTGATAACTCGGGGACCGGCAAAGCCCATCAGCGCTCCCGGTTCGGCAATATTCAGGTCCCCCACCGAGGCGTAAGAAGCCATAACTCCCGCAGTAGTGGGGTCGGTGCAGACGGAGAAATACAGGAGGCCCAATTTATCGTGGGCGGATACATAGGCGTTGGTCTTAGCCATCTGCATCAAAGATAAAATGCCCTCCTGCATACGAGCTCCGCCGGAGGTGGAGACGATGATGACCGGTAACTTCTCGCGAATGGCTAACTCAAAGAGCCTGGTTACCTTTTCACCGACTACCGAGCCCATAGAACCGCCGATGAACTCAAAATCCATCACCCCCAGCGCTACCAAATGTCCGCCGACCTTGGCTCTGCCGGTGCGTATCGCCTCGGTAAGTCCTGTCTTTTTATGCACCTGCTTCAGCCGGTCGGTGTAACTCATCCGGTCCACAAAACCGAGCGCATCTACCGGAGCAAGCTTTTCGTCTATTTCCTTAAAACTACCCTGGTCAACGAGTAGTTCAATACGGTCTTTTGCAGAGAGCTTAAAATAATAGTTACAGTGTTCGCAGATGCCGAATCGGCGCTTAAGTTCCTTCTTAAATAGCGTCTCCCCGCAGTTGGGGCATTTTACCCACAGGTCTTCGGGTATCTCTTTTTTCTCGCTATTTTTTACCGAGGCCGGGGTATTTTCTGAAGGATTCTTTTTGTCCATTTCCTTTAACCTTGCCCGACCCCCCTAACCCCCCTAAAAAGGGGGGGCATTATTCTCCCCCCTTCTAGGGGGGCTGGGGGGGTATATACGCTCTATCACCTAGAGCAGGAAACCCAGCTCCACCCGATGGGTGTTGCCCAAGTATTTGGTCAAACCAAAGCCGTAGCGGAGCCGCATCATCTTATACTCAAAACCAACTCCAGTAGTTATCTCCTTACTATCGGAGGAGTAGCCGCCCAATATGCTGAACATAGGATGTGGTTTTACCTCCACGCCGATATGCCCGGTTGCTTTCCCGGAAAGCTGGACACTGGTCGCTACTGAGAAGACCGCATAGTTCATTAGATTGAAACTCCCCCCCAGCCAGGTGGTAAAGGGACGAGTATCGCTCTCCTCTTTGAGGGTTATCTGGGGTTGGTGGATATTCTCCAGCTTAAAGCCCAGCTTGAAACGAGAACTGAGCTCAGTGATAAAGCCCAGGTCAAAGCCGAAGGCGGAGTCGGAGTAATCGTAGAGTCGGAAGTTCTCCACCTTGAAAGCCAAGCCGAAGGCGCTCTTTTTGCCGATGTTTTTGGCATATCCGAAGGTTGCCATCAAGTCAGTGTTGGTGAAGCTAGGTCCCAGGGCCCCGCCGGAATCCCTCTCCTGCAGGTCACCGACCCGGGAATAAGCCACTCCGAAGGCTAGAGTTCCCAGAGTGCTGGTCAGATTGGGGACATTTCCCAGGGAGTAGGTCAACGGTTTAGCCATCACTATGCTCTGGTAGCTTATCCCAGAAACATCCGAAAATGGTCTGGTGAACATAGCGGAAATTTCGGTCTGCTTCAGAAGCCCCAATCCCGCCGGATTCCAGGCTAGCGAAGAAGCGTCGTCTGCCAGACCGACAAAGGCTTTTCCCATAGTTATGGCTTTTAGCCCCAATCCCCATTCAGAATAGATGCCGTCAGTGCCCCCGGAGGTGGGGATGGCTAAAACTCCCAGATTATGAAATGAGATCAAAAGAACAACCAATAAAGATATCCGCATATACTTTCGCATTACCTCTCCTTTGGGAATCTCAACACTACCAGGCAGTTGCAGCCTTCTATCTAGGCAGTGGCGATTATGCTGGGAATCAGGTAGTCAGCACAAATTATGGTGATACAAGCCACCAACATAGTATAAACAAAACCAGTAACGATGTCCGCCAGATAAACATTTTGATAATGCCCACTCTCGTCACGCCATCTCTGCCAGAAAAACAACCGCAGTGTTGGCGGGATGACGATGAAGATGTAGAAGATGGGGTTTATATACCAACCCAGTATTGCCAACACAAAGACCAACCCTCGTTCCAAAGCTCCGGTGGTCTTCTCGTAGGAACTCAAGCCTTGCTTGACGGTAAATCCCGGGCGCCAGGTGACCTTTATGAATAAAATCAGGATAGTTCCGACAAAAGAAGCGGTCAGAAATCCTACGAGAATCATAATAAGGGCGTTATTAAACCAAAAATTGGCTAACCAGATCGGCAGGGACATCGGTTCTACTCCGCGCATAGCCAGAGTAGCGGCAATGATTACCCCCAAATGCAGAACCTGGTCCAAAAGAAAGACCCAGATATTATTCTTACGAATTTGGTCTATTAACAGGTGGGTTACAAAGATTCCGGCAATAACCAGCCAGGTTCGCAAGTTGAGCAGATAAGGAGAGAGCAAAATTATTGTGGTTAATACCTGAAGAAGGATGTGGACTAAAATTCCCGAACGATGAGCATGTCGCACCTTGAAAACCCAATCTGTCTGCAGAGGGTAATCCGCAATCATATGAGCAAGCATTAGTAATAGGAATTTATTCATACTCTAGGGCTTTGACATCAGATGCCCAACTCCTCTTTCATCTCCAAATATTGCAGGAACTTTTGCAGGTCGTCCATATCGGATATGACTAGCTTCTGACCGGCTACATTTAGAATTTTTGCTTTATTCATCAACATCAATATCTCTTTTATCTTTAGCCAGGGAAGCCCTACCATATTTACCAACTCCTGATATGTAGCGCTGGCATCCAAAATGACCGAGCCATCGCTCTGCAGCTGTCCATCCCGGTTAGCTAAAAATATCAGGGTGCCGGCTACTTTAGAGGAGTTGCTCTGCATCAGCAGGGTTTTAATCTGTCGGTCGGCGTTGCGCAGTCGTTTGCTCATCTTCTTCAAAATAGACATTATTATTTTAGGATTGCTCTTTATCTGATTCTCAAAGACCTCCCGGTTAAGAATTATGATTTTGGAATCTCCTGCGGAGATAGCACTGGCGGAACGAGGTTCGTTGTCTATAATCGCCATCTCACCAAAAAATTCCCCGGGACCAAAAATTGCCAGAGTGGTCTCTTTGTCTTGCACCTTCTTAGTAATCCTTACCTCTCCCTCGTGTATAATAAACATACATTCTCCAGCCTCTCCCTCTTTGAAGATAACCTGGCCATCTTTATATGCCTTGCCAAACTTGGTATAGACCTCTTCACCCAGTTTCATGGCTACCTCCATAATCTAAAACCTAAAAATAGCCGTGCTATATAGAGCCGGCTTAAATTTATTTTTCATTCTATCATTTCATTACTTATCCTGTCAAGGGCATAAATCCAGGTGTTCACCTTTTATACTTGGTAACACTCTTTCCCATCGGTTCTTTCTTGCTTCGGACTTTGTCTCTTGTTCCGGTAGCAGATATCCGAGCCAGACGCTCCTCTTTAGCTATCGCCAGCCTCTGACGCACAAAACCAAGAACTTCTTCACGATTGTCTTTGGTGAACAGCAGAGACATTCCCCGAAAAGGGTCCAGCCGTGAAGGCCGAACGAAAGTGGAAAGCTGAACACCACGTTTATCTGCATAATAAGTGCGAAAATGGGTCCAGGGGCGGGTGTGGCGAAAGATGACCCCTTTAACGGTGACTCCCTCGTAGTCCAACCGGTAACTGGTGGGAAAGATGAACGCAGATAAGCTCGCCACTAGAAAGACCAGAGCCAGCAGGACGACAAAAAGACTCTGAAAGGAAAAATATATTCCTATCTCCAGAGCTATGATGAATAGGGCTAGTAAAATCGTCGCCCGGGGCCGCTCTTTTGCCGGATGCGCGGTCCAGGTTAGCTCGGTTATTCTCGCTCTGCTCTTTTTGTTTGCCATAGAACGCAGATGTTTATAAAGCCAGAACCTGAATTTTAGAGATAGGCACTGCCTGCGTCTCCTTCTGCTCCCCAATGCGGAACTTGAGTATAGTCTTATTGGCTAGTCCGGAAAGCTTTACCGGAACTACCTCCTCGTCCCTGGTCTGTCTTTGCCTGTCACTATAAGTTAGTTTGACCTTAAGCTCCGATTGAATGGCAAACTCCAAAGCCATAACTATCTGCTGGTTACAGTTGGGGTTCTCCAAACGGCTAATGGGCAGAATCATCGGCACCTGATGGGCTTTAATCATTAACGAAGAATCGGTGAGCGGTTGGGGAAGATAACCATCATTTAACAGGGTTTGGTAAATTTGCTCGTAATTTTCCAGGTCCATCACTAAAATACGGTCCATAATTTTCTCTCTAATCAAGGGCTTGACATTCGGCGAAGCAGTTATCTCCTCGCAGAGCTCGTCGTCCCTGGCGACCAGAAAAAGACCACTGTAAAAAGAGAGCTTGCCAAAATTACTAGCCCACTGAGTAATAGAATAAGTAATGTTCTGGGGCAAGGTGCTGGCACTGTAAGCGCGCAGGATAGTCAACATCTCCTCCTCGCTCATCTTCTCAATCAGCGCCCGATAGACGGTGTTTTTATCCAGTTTATAATGCAGCATCTGGTCGCACTTATCCAAATCCAAAAATGATTCCAGCCGACGGCGCAATTCCATCCCCACATTCTTGGAGACTAGAATTGTGTAATTGGCTTGCACCGTCAGGCGATTATCCTCTACCGGTTTATATGTCGTCTGGTAACCCTTGAGAAGTGATTCTCCCAGGGGGGTGAGCATTAGGGTTACCGGTTCGCCCCGCTCGGAAAAACCTAGCTCCACTAACCCAAAGGTGCATAGATACTCCACATCCCCACGCAAAGCTTTAGGTAAGAGCTCCAACTCCTCGGTGGCTTTAGCCAACCTACCGAAAGTCTCGCTGAACTCGGCGTAGGAATAAACCCTTCCTTTGCGCAGACGGGAGAGCAATGTCTTCGCCAAAAAATAGCCGACCTTACCCCGACGTTCATTTCCCTCCCAGTAAACCAGCACCTGGGCACATCTATCTCCTATCCCCTGTCGGTGCCACTCTCGCTCCGCCTTGGCATACGGTCGGATATTTCCTCCGGCAATCCCCGCTACATTGCGGTGTAACAGGTAGTTGATGATAAACTCCAGCCGCTCTCCCTCCTCCTCCAGCGGAAGCGGGGGTTTGGAGGGCTTGACCTCAAAAAGCTCTACAATAGAAAGAGTAGAGCGGCGGAAGAGCTTGCCCTGTTTGGTAATGCGCAACTGCCCTTTGTGTGCCAGAAAGAGTATGGTGAAAATATCGTGGAGCATAGCCAGCTCCCAACCCTTTATATATGCAGGTTGCTTCTGGCTCTCGGTGAAATGTGGAAACTTGGGACTAAAATGTTTTTTAAGCGCCACCAATATCTCCCGGGGAACATAAAGTCCCCCCCAAAAGCCCTGCTCCAGCTCGTAGAGCAAACCGAAGTTGAGTAAATCCCGCAGATAGCCCTTGGGGATTTTAGGCAGAATGCCCTCCGTGGTCAATCCGCTCTCTTCCAGCAAAGTGATTATGAGAAGCCAGGCCTGGCACTGCAGGGGAAGCTTTTCCAGCAGTTTAACCGTAAAGCTTATGTTGGCTAAGGTTGAGGGCAGGGTCTCCATAAGCCGAGCTCTGCTGATGAGCCCTTCGTTCAAGCCCAGGTGGGAGGCGATGGCTTTTAGCTGGTCCAGGGAGCTATTTTCCAGCAGTGTGCGTAGAGTGGGATAGGTCTTCTGTGGGTTGGCGGGCATAATAACCTTTTTTAAGATAAAAGTTTATTATAGCCCAGAACAGAAGGGATGTCAAGGATAGAAGATGGGGATTTGCTGCCCCGTCCAATATCTGTCACAGCATCTAACACGACAATCCAACCATCTTTTTCCTTTCCCTTTATCCACACTCTGTGCTAGCATTGACAGATTAACCATTTGAGACCCCCCAAAAACCCTATGTCCAACGACCAACCGCTCATCGTCCAGTCCGACTATACTATCCTTCTGGAGGTGGATTCTCCCACCTTTGAGGCGGTCCGTGACCGCCTGCTCACCTTTGCCGAGTTGGTCAAATCACCCGAACACATCCACACCTACCGCATCTCCCCCATCTCCTTGTGGAACGCCGCCGCCAGTGGTGTGAACGATGTATTCATCCTGGCTACTCTGGAGCAATTCAGCAAATATGAAATCCCCCAGAACATTCGCTCCTTCATCGTCCAGCAAATTCGCAGATACGGCAAACTCAAGCTCATCCGCTCCGACCAGGGTCTCCTGCTCACCTCCGAAGACCCCCTGCTGATTGAAGAAGTTTTCAATCTACGCCGGGCTAAACCCCACATAGAAGACCGCCTGGATGAAACCCACCTGCGCATACGGGAGCTATCCCGGGGGCTAATCAAACAAGTCCTAATCAACTTAGGTCATCCGGTGGAGGATATCGCCGGCTATGTAGAGGGCTCCCCTATGGCTATCTCCCTACGGGATGTAGCCCTATCAGGAGAACCGTTTGTCTTTCGCGACTATCAACAGTCCGCATTGCGCGCTTTCTACGCCGAGGGAGCGGTAACCGGCGGGAGTGGGGTGGTGGTTTTGCCCTGCGGTGCCGGCAAAACCATTGTGGGTATCGGGGCGATTGCCAAAATTGCCAGCTGGACCTTGATTGTAGTGACCAATATAACCGCCGCCCGGCAGTGGTTGGACGAATTAAAGGACAAGACCTCCCTGACCGACGACGATATCGCTGAATATTCCGGTGAGCATAAAGCCATCAAGCCACTGACGGTAGCCACTTATCAGATATTGACCTGGCGGAAGGATAAGAAGAGTGGGTTCCCCCACTTCGCCCTCTTTGACAAGAAGGAGTGGGGGCTGGTGATATACGATGAGGTGCATTTACTTCCGGCGCCGGTCTTCCGCATTACCGCCCAGATTCAGGCGAAACGCCGGCTGGGGCTTACCGCCACTTTAATAAGGGAGGACGGTCGGGAAGGAGATGTCTTCTCCCTCATCGGACCCAAGAAATACGACATTGCCTGGCGCCGGTTGGAACAAGATGGTTGGATTGCCAGCGCCCACTGCTACGAAGTGCGGGTGCCGATGGCGAAGGAAGAGCGATTAAGCTATGTAACCAGTGAAATTAGAACCAAGTTCCGCATAGCCAGCGAAAATCCCCAGAAGATGCCTTTGGTGAGAGCCATCATCAACCGACACCCCAAAGACCAGATTTTAGTTATCGGGCTCTATCTCTCTCAGCTACGCTTCACCGCCAGAATGCTCAAGGTGCCTTTGATTCAGGGCTCTATGCCCAATCTGGAGAGGGAGAGAATTTATGAGGATTTTCGTCGGGGAAAACAAAAAATTATAGTGGTGAGCAAAGTAGCCAACTTCGCCGTTGACCTCCCCGACGCCAATGTTGCCATTCAAATCTCCGGAACCTTCGGCTCCCGTCAGGAGGAGGCGCAAAGATTGGGCAGAATACTCCGTCCCAAGACGGGGGAGAACTCCGCCTATTTTTATACTCTGGTAAGCGAGGAGACTTCCGAGGAGGAGTTCGCCAAAAAAAGGCAGCTGTTCCTCACCGAACAGGGCTATCAGTATTTCGTGGTCACTCCGGAACGAGTCACGGATGGTGGTTTGGGCCCACCGCAAGTAGAGTAAGGAAGCCGGGTTTAAGGCTAAGTCTGAAGATAATAGAAAGGGACGGCTTTTGCCGTCCCCTCCAGCTATTACTCTAGTAATTATAAAACTCTAATGGTTGCGATTAGACCTCCAGTCTAAACACCGCTCGCACTTCCTTACTGGTCTTCCCGAATTTTGGCGCGGCGCAAATAGGTGGGAATGCCCAGGTTGTCTGCCACCCGGCCGCCGCCAACTGCTACCTGCTGTTCGGGCATAAACTCAATTATCTCCGGGAATTTTCGGCCATAACTGCCGCCATCCTGGGGGAAACCAGTGGCAATTACGGTGATAGAGAAGTCGCATTGCCCCTCTTTGAAGACCGCACCGAAGATGATGTTGGCGTCCTCGTCGGCAACCCCGGTGATTATGCAGGTAGCCTGCTCAACATCCTTAAGGGAGATGGAAGTATCACCGGTGAGATTAATAAGCACGCCCTTGGCACCGTGCAAGGAGTTGCCCTCCAATAGCGGACTACTGATGGCCGCCTCCGCTGCCTGGACAGCGCGGTTCTCGCCAGTGCCCACACCGGTTCCCATTATCGCACCACCGCCACATTCCGCCATCACCGTGCGCACATCGGCAAAGTCAACATTTATCAGGCCGGGCACCAGAATCAAGTCGGAGATGCCCCGCACCGCCCGCACCAGCACATCGTCAGCCATTCGGAAAGCATCCACAAACGAGGTATTCTGGTCCACTACGGTGAACAAACGTTGATTGGGGATGACTATCAGGGTGTCCAATCTTCCCTTCAATTCGGAAAGCCCGGCTAGCGCCTGGCGCGTACGTTTCTTGCCCTCAAAATCAAACGGCTTAGTTACCACCCCCACGGTCAGGGCGCCCTGGCTCTTGGCGATATCCGCGATTATGGGACCTCCTCCAGTTCCCGTCCCTCCGCCCAAGCCGCAGGTGATGAAGACCATATCAGAACCTTCCAGAGCTTTCTCCAGGCTGTCCGCATCCTCCTGAGCGGCGGCGCGCCCTATCTCCGGATTTGCCCCGGCGCCTAAACCCTTGGTCAGCCTACTGCCGATTTGGATTTTCTGCAGGGCGCGGTTGCTTCGCAGAGCCTGACAATCGGTATTTACGGCGATAAACTCCACCCCGCGCAGATGGCTCTCTATCATTCGGTTGACCGCATTTCCACCGCCGCCTCCCACGCCTACTACTTTAATCGTAGCGCCGGAATTATACTCCTGCTCAAAACTTATCATTTCGGATGGTTGGTAGGATATCATCCTACACACCCCCTTTCTGGGATAAACAATATCTAAAATAACTAAATTTACACAATTAAAAACCCTCCCCTATAATTCAACTAGGAAAAATCTCGGAATAGCTCCTTAAACCAACGAATAATTCCTCTTGCTCGGTATTTTCTTCTAGCTTTAGGTCTCTCCCGCATCAAATCGTAGAGCACCAGACCCACCCCGGTGGCAAAACTGGGGTCACCGATGACATCTCCCAAACCACCAATATTGGCTGGTCCGCCCAGGCGCGTGGGCAGCTCAAATACTTCCTCGGCAAGCTCCACCGTTCCGGGTATCTTTGCCGAACCGCCGGTCAACACTACTCCAGCTGCCAGCATATCGTATATCCCCAGCCGATGAATCTCCTGCTTAGCCATCAGAAATATTTCTTCCATACGCGCCCCCAGTATCTCTACCAATGTCGTCTGGGCTACAGCCTTTGCCGCCCGGCCACCTACTCCCGGCACCTCTACGCTTTCATCCTCATCTACCATCGGCAGCCAGACCGAGCCGAACCTGACCTTTAGGTCCTCGGCATTGTGCATGGGAGTGCGTAATCCGATAGCCAAATCCCTGGTCAGATCATTTCCACCCAGCGGGACCACAAAAGTCTTCACAATACAACGGTCTAAGAAGACCACCGAATCTGCTGTGCCTCCGCCGATATCCAGCACTGCCACTCCCAGTTCCTTCTCATCTTTGGTCAAGACTGCCTCGGAGCTGGCTAAAGGTTCCAGGATTAAGCGCGAGACATTGTAGCCAGTCTTCTCTACCGAGCGGATGATATTTTCTGCAAAGCTCTCCGCGCAGGTCACCAGATGCACAGTGGCTTCCAACCGGGTGCCGGTCAATCCAATAGGATTATCTACCCCCTTTTGGTCGTCTATCTCAAACTTCTGGGGAATGATGTCTACGATTCTACGGTCGGCGGGCAGGGCTATGGCGCTGGCCGCTTCAATCACCCGATTGACATCTTCGTAGGTTATCTCCCGAGTGGGCGTGGAGATGCCGATAACCCCTTTGCTGTCCATACTGGTGATGTGCTCGCCGGCAATGCCCACCAACGCTTCATCAACGGTAGCCCCAGCCATCAGCTCCGCCGACTTAATGGCGCCGGTAATGGATTGCACCGTCTCCTCCAGATTGACCACTGCACCTCGCTTCAAACCGCGCGCTGGATGCACTCCCACCCCCACTATGTTCACCTTACCCAACTCAGTAACCTCACAGATGACCGCGGCAATCTTGGTAGTGCCGATATCCAACCCCAGCAATAATTTTCCGGTCTCGGCCATCAACCCTCCTTGGTTTTTGACTTGGGGCTCTTTACTATCTCACCTTTATCCACAATAATCCTGTCTTTAAAACGGGCGTCAACTTCCACCCAACCCTTTTCCACAGCCAGGCGATAGACCGCCGAAGCGCGAACAAGTTGTTGTTCTTCGCTCTCCCTGGCAAATGAAACCGTAACTCCGTCCAGAGTATATGCCTTGAACTTATTCACATCGAAATAGCTAATCCGTCTTCCCAGATAGAGATTACTCTGACGAAGCTGGGAGAGAATAGAGATTACCGCTTCCAAACTTTCGCTCTCAATCCGCTCATCTCCATTGGTATCCTCGTATATGGATGGACCGAGCAAGGGGAGTTCGCCACCCTGCACTTCGCCGCGGTTATCGTAGATACAGCAATTATTGTCCACCACCGCCAGAGAGTCGCCCAGATGAATTAAAGCCAGAGGAACGCGCTCGGAGACGGTGAGCACCACCTCTCCGCTCAGGGATTTGTCCACTACCACAGCCATTATTTGGGGATGAGAGAGCAGGAATTCAGCCACCTTCTCCTGGTCAATCTGTTCTATATTCTCTCCCACTGTTATCCCACTCAGCTGAGAGACCTCTTCCCCGGAAAGGAATTTGTTGCCCAGGACGGTTATCCTGGTTACCTTCACCATTCCCAGAAGCAAGCTGAGTTTGATAATCATAAAGGCAACGGCAACCGCAACAGCAAACATCAAGCTGATTTTAATGGCTTTGCGCAGGAATGTCTTTCTAACTACTCCTCTGGTTTTGCCGATTCCGGGCAGGAGATTGCTCATCGGCACTCCGTAGCTTAGAGTGGTATCCCGATTAGCCATCGCTTTTCTCCTCCTCACCGATGATGCACACTTCCGGCTGAAGCTCTACGCCGAAGAACCGATGAACTTTCTCTTTTGCCATATCCATAAGCGTAAGAATGTCCTTTGCCCTGGCTTGACCGGTATTCACAATGAAGTTGGCGTGCTTCTTGCTGACCATCGCTCCGCCCACCCGCATACCTTTGCAACCGGCTTCCTCCAAGAGCCTACCGGCGGGAACTTCCCGGGAGGGATTTTTGAAGAACGAACCGGCGCTGGGCAAATCAAGCGGTAGCTTGGCACTGCGCACAGAGAGCACCTCTTTGACCAGACGAGAGAGCAGTTTGCTGTCGCTTACCAGCAGGGCTAGCCGGCAGGATAGAGCAATACCTTTACCGGAGAGCTCGCTGTGGCGGTAGGAAAACTTCAACGAGGGAGCCGGCAGGCGCTTTAACTGACCGCGATAGTTGAGCAATTCTACTTCTGTAACTATATCGGCAAAACTCCAACCGTAAGCGCCGGCATTCATATATAATGCACCACCGATGGTGCCGGGAATTCCACAGGCATACTCCAAACCTCCCAGACCTCTTTCCACCGCTTGCATAGAGATATGCGCAAGCAGGGCACCAGCGCCAACATTTACTCCATTACCATTCCAGTAGGCGTTACTCAACCCTGGCTCAGTCTTTATCACTATTCCGCGAATTCCACCGTCGCGCACCAGGAGATTGCTCCCCGCGCCTATGACCAAAGGTTTAACCCCCAACTCAGCTAATCGGCGCACCAGCTTAACCAATGAGCCTTTGTCGGAGGGTATGGCTAATACCTCCGCCGGACCACCTACCTGAAAGGTAGTATGCCGAGCCATCGGTTCTTCATACAGTAGAGCCAACCCGTCTATATCTGTTATGGGCAAGGCTTTATTCAACGCTCCCCCCCCGTTCCTTTTCCAGCAGTTTAGCAGTCTCTCCCGCCACCTTCCAGACATCCCCAGCCCCCAGAAAAATAACCATATCGTTGGGCTGTGCCAGCCCCGCTACCTTAGCCGGTATCTCCGCTTTATCCGCAATGTAGACCGCCCGGCGATGACCGAAAGCTTGAGCCAGCTCCACTATCTTCTCCGCTTGCACTCCAGAAATCGGACTCTCCCCGGCAGAATAGATATCTGTAACCACGAGCTCGTCAGCCAAAAAGAAAGCCCGGGCAAATTCCTCCAGAAGATGCTGGGTGCGGGTGTAACGATGGGGCTGAAAGACCGCCAGAATGCGCTTATGCCATGAATCCGCCAAAGCGGTCAGAGTAGCCTTTATCTCCGTGGGGTGATGGGCATAATCGTGCATAATAATGATTCCGTCAGTGGTCTTTCCCACTACCTGGAAACGCATCTCTATGCCGTAGAAGTTAGCCAGCGCCTTTTTGATATCGTCCAGTTCCACGCCCAACTCCAGAGCCACAGCAATGGCAGCAAGTGAATTATAGACATTATGTTGACCGGGGATGCTCACGGTAATCTCCCCGCGCTCTTCCCCGTTGGTCACCAGTCGGTAGCTGGCGGACATTGGCTGGAGTTTGACCTTCCTTGCCGACAATTCCGCCTGGGGGGTCATACCATAAGTGTGTATTCTTCGGTTAAGGCGCGGTCGCACACCAGCCAGATTGGGGTCGTCTCCGCAAATAAAAGCGCTACCATAAAAAGGCACTTTGTTTATAAACTCCACAAAGGCGTCCTGAATAGCCGATAGATTGGGATAATAATCCAGATGGTCGCGGTCTATGTTAGTAACGATTACATAAATTGGTGAAAGCTTGAGGAAGGAACCGTCGCTTTCGTCAGCCTCAGCCACCAGCAAGTCACCTTCGCCCAGCTTGGCGTTAGCGCCGATACTATTCAACCTTCCGCCGATTACGAATGTGGGGTCTAACCCCGCTTGAGCCAGAATGGAGGCGAGCATAGAGGTGGTGGTTGTCTTGCCGTGGGTTCCGGCTACCGCTATGCCTTTCTTCAGCCGCATCAGCTCGGCGAGCATTTCTGCCCGGGGGATTACCGGCAGGTGGGATTGATGAGCCCAGACCAGCTCCGGGTTATCTGCGGGTATAGCCGAGGAAAAAACCACTACTTCCGAGCCCACGGGATTCTTGGCACTATGCCCCAAAGCCACCTTTACCCCCATATCACGAAGACGTTTCACCGCTTCGTTTTCATTCAGGTCCGACCCGCTCACCTGAAAGCCGAGGTTGTGCAAAAGTTCGGCAAGACCGCACATCCCCGCTCCACCGATGCCCACAAAATGAATCTTGCGCACTTTGCCAAACATCAGTTCTCACCTCTAGCCAGAGCCAGGGCTAGCTTTGCCACGCGCAGGGCAGATTGAGGATAAGCCATAACCCGGGAAACCCTCGCCATTCTGGCAAGCCTTTTGCGGTCACTAAATAGACCATCTATACATTTTGCCAGAGTCGCTCCGCTCAATTCGCTATCCTTAATCACCACCGCCGCTCCGCCGGCCGCCCAGTAGTTAGCATTTGCCATCTGGTGGTCGCCGGCAGCAAAAGGGTAAGGAACCAAAACCAAGGGCAGACCGGCAGAAAGCAATTCAAAAGTCCCCCCGCCGGCACGGCAGAGTGCCAAATCGGCAGAGCCGTAGACTGCGCCTGTTTCCCTGAAAAATGGCTTTACCAATGCGCTAATTCCTAATCTCTCTACTGTCTCCTTCATTGCCGGCAAGTCTTCCTCGCCAGTCTGCAGGAGGAACTGATACTTCTGTCCGAAGTCCTTCTCCAGAGCCTCCATTACCGCTTGATTGATACGATGCGCCCCCTGACTTCCCCCCATAATTAATATCGTCGGTTTGCCTGATGACAACCCCAGATAACGCCGAGCCTTCTCTCGTTGCCAGGGTTCACACTCCCGGCGAATGGGGTTACCGGTAACCACTTGTCTTGCTCGCCCGGCAAGCGGAGTATTCTCAAAGGAGACGGCGGAAATCTTCGCCAGACGGGAGAGCAAGCGATTGGTGAAGCCGGGAACAATATTTTGCTCGCAGATGAGCCCGGGCACTTTTCGCAGATAGGCGGATAGAAACACCGGACCGGAGACATAGCCGCCGGTGCCGATTACCACCACTGGGCGAACTCTCCCCATCAAGGCTAGCGACTGGATGAAACCCCAAAGTGTTACTGCAAGTGATACCAATATGCGTGGGTTCAAACCACGATATAGTGGAGCCGAGTTAATTTTTGCCAGTTCCAAATGGTAATCAGCCAAATATCTATATTCCCGCTCACCGCTAATCGTAAATACAACTCGCATATCAGGACGCAGTTGCTGCAGGGCTTGGGCTACAGCTACCCCAGGGAAGAGGTGACCACCGGTTCCACCGCCAGCTATTATTATCGTTTCTTTGCTCATATCAATTTCCAATCCATCCCGGTGAGCCCGGCACGGTTAACTCTTTAATCTTCGCCTTACTATTTTGATAAGCCACATTGCACAATATACCCATAGCAGAGAGGCTTACCGCCAGCGAAGACCCCCCGTAGCTCAGAAACGGAAGGGGAATACCTGCCACCGGAAGAAGCCCCAACACCATGCCGATATTTACAATTGCCGGAATACAAATCATAAGCGTCATGGAGATAGTCAAAAGCCTGCCCAAAGGGTCTCTAGTCTTCACCGCCATACGCATAGCCACTACCATTATTGTTAAAAATAGCAATACAACTAGGCTTGCTCCCAGGAAACCGACCTCCTCGCCTAATACCGAAAATATAAAATCAGTATGCGGTTCGGGAAGATAGAAGAGCTTCTGCCGGCTGGCGCAGAAACCCAGACCAAAGAACTGCCCGGAACCAATGGAGATGAGCGATTGCACTGCCTGGTAGCCGTCGGCGCCGGCCTTAGACCAGGGGTCAAGAAAAGAGAAGATACGCCGGAAACGGTAGGGCTCGGAGATGACCAGGTAGACTGCCATTGGTAAGATGAAAACCAAAAGGGAGGCAATGTAGCGCAAGCGAACTCCACCGATGAAGAGGGTAATCAGGGCGATGAACATAATGACGATTGCCATGCTCATATCCGGCTCGGCGGAAATGAGGAGAAAGATTGTCCCAAAGAGCAGAAGAAAAGGTAGAAGCCGGCGCCAGTTCGCAAGCCCCTCCTCTCTCTTCCTTATTTTGACCAGAACATGCGGAAGATAAAGCACCAACACCAACCTGGATAGCTCTGAGGGCTGGAGAAAGACTGGACCCAGCTTGAGCCAGCGATGGATATGATAACCGGCGGGACCTATGCCGATAAATAATACCAATATCAATAGCCCCAGGCAGAACATAATCAAAAATGGCGAAATCGCCGCAACCAGATGATAGTCCAGCCGACGGAGAATGATGAAAGCCACCATGCCCACCAGAAGACCGAGCATCTGCTTCTTCAAGAAGTAATTAGTGTCCCCGTCATACTGCAAATAACCGATGACCGCCGAAGAGGAGAAGACCATATATATCCCTATCGCCACCAGCAGCAAAGTAGCTCCGGTGAGTATGACCTCGGTCTGGTAGCGGGGGAGCATTACTTCTTCTCCTCCTTCAACTTCAGAACTTCCTTTCGGAAAATATCGCCGCGTTCTTCAAAGTTCTGGAACTGGTCAAAGCTGGCACAACCCGGCGAAAGAAGCACCACATCACCAGAGTGAGCTTCTCGGCGAGTGAGCTGAACCGCTTCACCCATATCCTTGGCTCTCACTATACGCGTGTGTCCCTCAAAAACCTTCTCCAATTTATCGCTGGCTTGGCCAATCAGCACCATCACCCTTACCCGTTCTTCCACCAGTGGCACCAAAGGAGAAAAGTCTCCCTCCTTATCCTTTCCACCGGCGATGACCAGAAGCGGTGCGGTAAAACTGGCTAAAGCCTTCTCCATACTAACCACATTGGTGGCTTTGGAATCGTTATAATAAGCTACCCCGTCTATCTCCGCCACCAGCTCAATGCGATGCGGCAATCCCTTGAAGCTCTGCAAAGTCATGCTCATAGCGGAAGGCTCCGCACCCATAATGTGGGCGGCGAGAGTAGCGGCAAGGATATTCTCCAGGTTGTGCGCCCCAGGCAGGCTCACCTTGTCTTGGGGACAGATGAAAGTTTTGTCCGAGCCGCGATTGACCCAGATAAAACCCTCTTCCAGCCAGGCTCCCACCTCCAACTTCTGGGTGATGGAGAAGGGTAAGACCTCAGCCCGGCAGGTCATAGAAAAGCTCCAGGCAGCGGGGTCGTCAAAGTTGATGATGGCGATATCCTTTTCAGTTTGAGCGGAAAAGATGCGCCCTTTCAGACGTGCATACTCCTCAAAACTGCCGTGACGGTCAATATGGTCCGGGGTGATATTTAATAATATGGCGATGTCCGGGCGGAACCGGACGGTGGTCTCCAACTGGAAGGTGGAGACCTCCACTACCGCGGCTATGACCGGCAAGTCAACGAATGCGGAGAGCGGAGAACCGATATTACCGGCGACGAAATTGTCAATTCCCGCCTCGGTCAGAAGGGCTCCGATGAGTGTGGTGGTGGTGGATTTGCCATTTGAACCGGTGATGGCGATGAGCTTCTCCGCCTTCAGGTAACCATAAGCCAGCTCTAATTCACCGATTACTTCAATCCTTTGAGCGTGCGCTGATTGCACCAGTTGGTCAGTGGGAGGGACGCCGGGGCTCACTACCACCAGGCTGACACCCGCCAGGTCGTCGGGGTCATATCCACCCAGCCGGCAGTCTATACCCTGGCGTCCCATCATTTCAACCGCTTCCTCCAAGCCCTCAGAGCGAATATCCACAACCTTCACCTGGGCGCCCTGACGCACAAGAAGGGAGGCCGCAGATTGACCGCTTCTGCCCAGACCGATTACCAGTGCATTTCTTTTCTCGGACGCTCCCACTTAACCCATCTTCCTTCAGGTTTCAGGACAAGCTCATCCCTCCAGAAAGCTTATCCGGTTTATGCTAACGAATCTTTAGGGTGCTCAAACTTATCAGCGCAAACATCGCCGCTAAAATCCAGAAACGAATTACCACCTTGGATTCCGGTATGCCCAGCAGCCGATAATGGTAATGTATAGGTGACATTTTGAAGACCCGCTTTCCACCGCTCGTCTTAAAATAAAGCACTTGAACGATAACTGAGACCGCCTCTATCACAAAGACTCCACCCACGATGACCAACAATAGTTCTTGTTTGATGAGCACCGCTATCGTGCCGATAGCGCCGCCCAGGGCGAGAGAACCGGTATCGCCCATAAAGACCTCGGCGGGATGGGCGTTATACCACAAAAAACCAATCGCCGCTCCCAGCATAGCGGACATAAATACCGTCAGTTCCCCCACCCCATCAATGAACATAACCTGCAGATAGTCGGCAAATTTGAAGTTACCCACGATGTAGCAGAAGCCGGCGTAAGCCATGGCGGCAAAAGCCACCGTGCCGATGGCTAACCCGTCCAATCCGTCGGTGAGGTTGACTGCATTGGTGCTGCCGACTATTACTATCATCACGAAAAGTATATAGAATATTCCCAAAGGGATAACTACCGATTTGAAGAAGGGGACGGTCAGAACCGTGGTCATTCCGTTCTCCAGAGGATAGAAATACAAGAATACGCCTAATGCTAAACCCACGAATATCTGGGAGACGAGCTTGAAACGACCGAGCAAGCCAGCCTTTTTCCTCTGAACCAACTTGAGATAATCGTCCAAAAATCCGACCAAACCGAATAGGGTAGTAGCGGATAGAGCGATGAGCACATAGCTATTGCTGATATCCGCCCACATCAAAGTGGGTAGAAGAATGGCGATGAGAATAATCAGCCCACCCATAGAGGGAACTCCAGCTTTATCTCGCTTGTGGGACTTCAACCCCTCGTCGCGGATAGTCTCCGGCGTCTCCACAATATGCCATTTGCGCAAAACTTTGATGATAAGCGGTCCAAAGATAAAGGTGATGAGAATAGCAGTGACCACGGCATAAGCGGAGCGAAAGGTTATGTAGCGAAAGAGGTTGAAGACACTCCAGTATTCCCTCAGCGGATATAAAAGATAGTAGAGCAATTTACCCCCTCCCTTTGTTACCTATTAAGGCTCAATTGCTCGGATAACTGCTCAATCAGTTGCTCCAGGCGAACCTTCCGGGAAGCCTTGACCAGCAACATATCGCCAGGCGAAAGCAGCTGAGCGAGAGTTTTTGCCGCCTGCTCTCGGTCTTCGTAAATCGCCAGGTCCCGGCTCATCCCCGCCTTCCAGGCAGCCCTGGTAATATACATTCCCAGGTCTCCCACCGCTACCAGAGCATAGATTTTTCCCTCTCGCCATTTTTTCGCCACCAGTGCCCCTAGCTCTCGGTGAGCTTTCTCCGCCTTCTCCCCCAGCTCCAGCATATCCCCCAAAAGAAGCAGACGATGTCCCTTGGTGGGTAATGCGGAGAACCACTCAATCTCCGACTCCATAGATAGAGGGTTGGCGTTATAAGCCGAGTTGACTACGGTGATACCGGAAATTTCACTGATATCATTGCGTTGGGGCTCACCCTGGGCTTGGGCTAACGCTGGTGCCATCTGCGACCAGGAAAGGCCCAGGGAATAGCCCACCGCCAACGCGGCTAAAGCATTATACAGATTGAATATGCCCGGCAGGGGTAAATGGAAAGCCACCCCCCCTAAGCTAAACTCCATACCGGATAATCCTTTATCCACCACTTTTTCCGGATGAATCTGCGCACTCCAATCCAAGCCGTAGGTCACCCGGTGGGCTCTGGTGGGAAAGCTACGCACCCGGGGGTCATCGTAATTAAGAATGGCGTAGCCCTCCTCCGGCAGGGCAGAGAAGAGTGCGCTCTTTTCTCTGGCAATCTCCTCAACACTTCCGAAGAAACCGATATGCCCGGCCCCCACATTAGTAGCCACGCCAATATTGGGCGCCGCTATTGAGGTGAGCAAAGCCACCTCACCGGGATGGTTCATCCCCAGCTCAATCACCACCGCCTGGTGTTCCGGGGTGATGGAGAGAAGATTGAGGGGAACGCCGAACTCATTGTTCATGTTGCCTGGAGTTACCAGAAGGTTGAACTTGGTCTTCAATACTTCAGCAATCAAATCCTTAGTGGTGGTCTTTCCGGCGGTGCCAGTGATGGCGATTAGCGGTATGTGAAACTGGCTACGATGGTAAGCGGAGAGACGTTGAAGAGCCTGTAAAGTATCCCCCACCTGGATGAGCAGCTTATCTGCCGGGATTTTCCCGGAAATAGACTTGGAGACCACCGCGCCTGAGGCGCCATCCTCCAGCGCCTGAGGCACAAACTGGTGACCATCAAAGTTTTCTCCGGTTAAGGCGACGAAGAGCTCCCCGGCGACCACCGAACGGCTATCGGTTCCCACCCGGCTGAATTGCACCGGTCCAGTGCCTTGAAGCACTCTACCGGCGGTAGTGGTGAGAACCTCCTCCAAGCTAAATGATGCCATCCTGTTGATGATTGCCTCCAATTGCTTCCTCGCCAGTGATTTTACCTACACTCTATTTATTTTTCTTTTTAGAGACTAGCTTTATATTACTTTTTTGCTCTACATCTTTCTTCTGCGGAAGACTAAAACCCAAAGTTAAAGATACTTTCTCCCCCAATTTATCCCCAGGCAGTGGAGACTGCTCTACCACCAACGGTCCGTCGCCTTTAGTCTGCACCTGAAGTCCGAGGTTGATTAGCATTTCATAGGCAAGCCCGACAGAAAGCCCCTCAACCTGGGGCATAACGCCATCGCCTTCTTTAAGAGATATTGTAAGATAATCTTGCAAATTGCCTTCATCTCCCGCAAGGTCAGCATCCTCAACTATATCTCCCTCTCCCTTAAAATATAATGTCTGGTCTTTGCTCTTCGCCCATTTGATAATTTGTAGCAAAGTCATATCTGCGAAATGGGGAGCTTCCGGCAATTGGCAGATTACCTCCGGGTTTGGAAGGGTGAGGGGTTTGGTTATACTGGGGCTTATTTCCAGATATTGCAGAATGCCCCCCATAATGCGGGAGAAGACCGGGGCGGAGACGGAACCACCATACAGATGAGTCCTGGGTTCATCAATCATTACCAAGACCAGAACCTGTGGGTCTTCTACCGGAGCAAAGCCGACAAAGGAAGCAACAAAATTGTTCTCCGAGTAACCCCCGCCGTTCTCTTTGGTTTTCTGGGAGGTGCCGGTCTTGCCAGCTACCCGATACCCGGGAACTGCCGCCAGCTTACCTCCCCCGTTGGTGACCACTTCCTCCATAAATAAAGTTACTATTTTTGCCACCTCCGGAGAAAAGACCGGAACCTGTTTTTGCTCCGGAAGTGATAAATAATTATCACCGTCATATATTGAATCAACGATTGTAGGCTGTATCCAAACGCCGTTGTTGGCAATGGTGTTTATGGCGCAAGCTAATTGTAGAGGGGTCAGAGCCAATCCCTGTCCGAAGGCGGTAAAGGCGGCACCCTCTTTGGTCTTCACCCAATTGGGATGAAGTATCCCGCAGGACTCGTTGGGCAGTTCAATGCCCAGCTTTTCACCGATGCCCATAAGCTCCAAATAGTGCAGGATAACGTTTCCTCCCAGATCCATAGCTATACGAGCGATGCCCACATTGCTGGACTTGGTAATTACTTGAGCTACTGAAAGGGTATCTTCGTGCTGGAGGACATCGGTGATGGTGGCTTCCCCAACCTGGAGGGGACCCTTACAGTTAATCAATGTATAGGCTCCAACTTTGCCTTTTTCCAGAGCTGAAGCGACAATCAAAGGCTTCATAGTGGAGCCGGGTTCATAGACCAAATTAACCGCCGGGTTTTTCCAGGTAGTAGGATTTGAAGTCTTATATTGATTGGGGTCGAATTTGGGGACTGAAGCCATAGCCAGAACTCTACCGGTCTTCACCTCCAATACCACTACTGTGCCGCCCTGGGCTTGGTTATTCTCCACGGCGTAGGCAAGTTCGCTCTCCACCACTCGCTGGCACCATTCATCAATAGTCAGCTTAATAGTGCAGCCGTCGCTAGGAGGAATGAAATCGTTGTCCGAGGAAGCTACCGAGCGACCCACGGCATCTTGCAGGGAAAGGCTAAAACCAGGATTTCCCCGCAAATATTTGTCCAGCGATTGCTCCACGCCACCGACCGCCCTTCCCTCCACATCCACAAAGCCGAGCAAATGACAGGCCAGAGAACCTTGAGGATAGTGCCGAGCTTGCTCGGAAGTGACCACGACACCGGACAACTTCAGGTCGCTGACTTCATCGCTCAAAGAGGGGTCAATCTGTCGCGCCAGCCACACAAAGCGGTAGCCGCTGGAAAGTCGGCTCAATAAATAATTCTTATCAATTCCCAAAACCTGGGAGAGCTTTTCGGCAGTGTAGTCTCTATCCGGTATCTCGTTGGGCAGAGCATATATTGAAGGTGCCAGAATGGTTGTAGCCAAAAGTTCACCATTACAATCCAGAATCAGCCCTCGGTCGGCGGGAATATCCTCTTTGGTGATTTGATTCTCTTCAGCCATTTGGCGGAGTTCCCCGCCTTGAATTATCTGCAGGTAAAATAGGCGAACTATAAAGATGAGGAAAACAGCTGAAAGCAGGAAAAAAATCAATCCCACTTTTAACCGAAATTTCTGCAAGTCTCTTTTTTCGTCAAGTTCCATTATGGCTCTTTCACCCAAATTACCTGCGAGGGGTCGGCTGGCAAAAGACCCAGCTCTTTCTCTGCCTCAGCCTTTATGCGCTCCAGGGAATATTCTTTGGTTATGGAGGAACGCAGAGCCTCATTTTCCACCTTCAGCTGGGATAATACCTTCTTACTGTGAGCTATTTTGTAATTAAGGCTGATAATGCTCATATACTGATAAGAATAGAGCAGAATTAAGCTAAATATTATGATGACCGCGACAGAGTAGATAAGAAATCCCCGCCGTCTTTTCCTCTCTTCACGCCGCGCCTTTTCCTGTTTCTCCAGAAATGTCATCTCAAGCCACCCGAACTATCGCCCGCAGACGGGCGGAATGAGCCCTGGGATTCCTCTTCTCCTCTTCTGCCGAGGGGGTGAGAGGCTTTTTTGTCAGTAATGCAAACTTTCCTTCATTTTCTCCAGTAGTCAAACTGCGAAAACAGCCCTTTACAAGGCGGTCCTCCAGACTGTGATAGGAGATGACTGCCATCCTTCCATCAACATTAAGCATTCCACCAGCTTGAGATAGAGCCGACTCCAGATTGCTCAACTCATCGTTTGCCCAGATGCGCAGAGCCTGGAAAGTGCGGGTAGCTGGATGTTTGCGATGACGACCGCCAGGGTAACAAGAACAGACCAGAGAAGCCAGCGCGCGGGCGGTAGACTTCTCCCCCTTCTCCCGAAAAGCAATGATTCTACGGGCGATTCGCCGGGAAAGTCGCTCCTCTCCGTAACGGTAGAGGACATCGGCAATCTCCTGCTCACTTCCTTTTTCCAGAAGCAAATATGCCGGATTTCCATTCTCCCCCATCCGCATATCCGGCGGATAATCGGAGTCAAAGCTGAAACCCCGGCTCTTGTCCGCCAGCTGGTCGGAGGAAAGCCCCAGGTCAAAGAGTATGCCGTCAACCGGCTCCAGCACCAACTGAGCGATTTCAGCAAAATTACCCAAAACCAAAGTAAGCCGGGATGAAAACTCCGCCAGCTGGGAGCGGGCGGAATCCAAAGCCTTAGCATCACGGTCAATGGCAATGACTTGCCCGGAAGGCGAGCTATTTTCCAGCAATGCTCGGGTGTGACCCCCGCCACCCAGGGTGGCATCCAGATAGGTCTTATCAGTTTGGGGTTTCATAAGCGCCAGCACCTCCGCAAGCATAACTGGAATATGCACTGAAGCCATCAGAAACCTAATTCCATCAGGTTTTGATTAACCTTCTCCTCGTCGTTCATTATTTGGGAGAATTCCTCCCATCGTTTCAGGTTCCATATCTCTATATGGCTGACGAAGCCAGCCAGGATTACCTCGTCCTGCAGACTGGCGTAGTCTTTCAGGTGCTGAGGGATGGTAACCCTACCCATAGAATCGGTCTTGACGGTAACCGCATTGTAGAAGAAGAAGCGCTTGAGGACACGGTCGTTATTGTTGGTCACCGGGTTCTCGTATATCTTGCTCTGGAATTTTTTCCATTCGTCGGGGGGGAAAAGATATAAGCAACCGTCTAAACCGCGAGTCATATAGAATTGACTGAGCAGTTCGCCATTGACGCTCTGACGAAACTTTTTAGGTACCATCAGACGCCCATTGCTGTCAATGGAATGACGATAATGACCTATGAATTCGTAATTCATATCGGCTCGGCTTTCCTGGTTTGCCAATCTCTGCCAATCTTTGCCTTACACTGACAATATAATGCAAAAAATTACCTTTGTCAAGGAAAAAATGTGCATTTTTTCATATTTTACGTTAATTTATAAAGCACAACAAATATTGTGTAAAAATAAAAAATGGGGCTTAAAAAAGCCCCATTTGCATACTCAATAGATGAAAAAAAATCTACTTAAACAACGCCTTTACCGTTCCCAGACTCTCCAGGTATACCGCGGTGTCCACCCATTCCAGGACATAGATGTAGCTAGTGGGAGGCTGATTGTCCAGGACATAGAGATACTCTCCGTCATAGGCGCAGTCACCGGTATTTATCTGGGACATTCCGCCGGGCAGCGGTTCTGTTGCATATGCTGGAAACTGAGGTATTCCGTTTTGCAGAGAGTAGACAAATAAACAAGCCTGGGTAGGGTTCTGGTTAACCGCAAACAAATATTGTGGTGAATCTGTGCCGTTATATGCGCAAGCCAGACCGGAGAAATCCGCTGCCCCCCAGGTCTGCCAGGTTCCCGTCTGTGCCGGCTTGGCATAGCCTAAATTGTCCACCTCCCAATCTCCAGAATAGATGGCATCATTAATTACATCAAGCGCCAGAGGTTGATTCCCAATCCAGGGGTCGGGGGCACTGCGGTATAAGTTGCCCTCTCCGCTACCTAAGTTCATTCGGTAGATGAAACTGTCGTTCCCACAGACCAGCACCGTTGAGCCATCGTATTCCAGACCGTAAGCATTTATCGGGCCGGTCAATATTAATACCATTTGTTCAATATTGGGTATGCTAGCCATATCTATGCGGTAAAGAATATCGTTTTCTTCATCACCCACCCAGAGGCTATCGTTGGTCCAGTCGTAAGCCAGTCCGAACCCACTGGAGGTGATTGATGTTATGTCCCTCTGTTCAATCAGGTTTATGAGCGCATAAGAAGAGACCGGCAAAACTGATAAAAGTATTGACAAAACCAGGATATTCTTAAATATTTTCATGTTTTTCACCACCTACTCAAGCGTAGTTCGGGAATTTTTCATCTTATACTATCTTATCATACAATTTTCAAACAGTCAAGTAGTAGATGCCCAGCTACATTGTAGCAGAGGCTTCCAGCGTCTGCTGCCAAAGCTATTTTGTTCCAAAATTTTCCTTGCCTTTCGGTCTATATTTTACTAAAATCATTTAATTGGCCGTGCGTTTACCAGCGGACCTTTTCAACAGTGTTGACGTTTGGAAGCCCCTATTACTCACGTTAATCAGTAAATCTTATAAATGAGGAGGCAAACTAATGGGCATTTGTAAATATTGTAATAATCCTGCAGGTTTTCTAAAAGATAAACACAAGGAATGTGAAACAAAGTATTCTGAAGGGAAAAGCGAAATCATAAAATTGGTTGGAGAATCACTAAAAAAGGATATTAATTTGAAAGAGGTACAGCAGAATCTAAAAGATATTGCTAATGCGAGTTTCATTAAAGAAAAAGAATTTCTTGATTTAATAAAAAGGGGGTGGCACTCGGCCATTGATTGTGCTTTTGAGGATGGAGTACTGGATAAAGAAGAAGAGAAAAAACTCGCAGACATGATTGATATATTTGGATTTAATAAGGATCAACTAAATTATGATTTTTATTATCAAAAAATTGTTAAAGGGGTAATATTAAGAGAGATATTGGAAGGCATTATCCCACAGCATATGACTATTTCAGGAGAGCTGCCCTTTAACTTCCTTAAAACAGAAAAATTGATATGGGTATTTAAAGGAATCAAATATTGTGAAACAAAAACCTTTAGACAGTATCAGGGCGGCTACGGCGGGGTGAGTATACGTGTAATGAGAGGTTTATACTATCGAACAGGAACATTTAAAGGCAATCCTGTTGATACCACTCAACTTGTTCATGTTGACACCGGATTTCTAGGAGTGACCGATAAGCATATATATTTTGCTGGTAACATCAAAAATTTTCGTATTAAATATGAGAATATTGTAGCATTTCATCCTTATGGCGATGGCATAGGAGTTCAAAGAGACGCCCAAAATGCAAAACCCCAGGTTTTTATAACCGATGATGGTTGGTTTACCTGTAATCTGATAATGAATCTGGCTAAAAGGTAACTTCACAATTATCGATTGATTATCAATCAAAAACCACTATGCCTTGCATAATTAGCATGAAAAATATTCTTGACTTTTTGACTAGGATATGTTATAATGCTCCTTGCATTAAGCAAGGCTTAATGCAAGGAAGGTTTTCTTTTGATGCTTGCATCAAAAGAATTAAGGAATATCAACGATGCATGTCATCGTTGAGGGTTTGACATAGGGTTGAGGGATTCCCTCAACCCTATTTTTTGGGGGTTCTAATATGTCAGAAAGAGTATGTGTTTTTATTGATAGTGCGAATTTCCTTTTTGCATTAATTGAAACTGGATGGTTTAAGAAGATTAACTATTATAAGCTCGCCAATTCACTTTGTAGCGGTAGAAAATTGGTAAGAGTATATTTTTATGATGCGATAATTCCACCAGCCATGGACAAGAAAAGATCTCAAGAACAGCAAAGATTTCTTTCTTCTCTAGATTATGTATCATATTTAGAAAAACGTTTTGGAAACATGAAACCCAAAGAAGCTTTTTGCAAGAAATGTAAAAGTGTGTATCAAGTATGGGTTCAAAAGGGTGTAGATGTAAGACTTGCTGTTGACCTTGTGTCTATGGCAGCAAAAGATATGTATGATGTGGGTATAGTCATTAGTGCGGATGGAGACTTAGAACATGCATTTTATAGTGCTAAGGATTTAGGTAAGCATATAGAATGGGCGTATTTTACGAATAAATCTAGAAAATTGCAAAATGCATGTGATAGATTTATTGAAATAACAAAAAATTTAATTGACGCTTGCTGATGCACTCCCCCCTATCCTTACCCTACGAAAATTTCCCTTGCCTTTCTCCCCTCACTTTGCTATAATCAATTGATTGGTCGTCTGGCTCGCCAGCCGACCTTTTTGACGCCCTGCGGAGACTATTCGCCTTGCAAAAGCAAGGTCGCTCCTCCGCTGTAGCGGAGGAGCGCAGCCTCCGCCACAATGGATGGCTAATTTACCTTTACCCACACAGGAGGTCTTCACCCTATGGCTAAATACAAAATCGCCAGAATACCCGGCGACGGCATCGGCCACGATGTAATGGAAGCAGCGATGATTCCCCTGGAAGCTCTAAAATTAGATGTGGAGTGGATGGACGCCAGTGCCGGTTGGTGTATGTGGGAGAAATTCCAAAACACTGTCCCGGAACAGACCTGGAAGGTGCTGGAGTCCACTCAGGCTTGCCTTTTCGGCGCCATCACCTCCAAGCCTAATATACCCGGCTTCAAGTCCGCTATCCTGCAGATTCGGCAGAAGTTTGACCTGTATATAAATCTGCGCCCGGTCAAAGCCTTCCCCGGCGTCTCGCTTAATTATAGGGATAATATAGACATAATCATCTTCCGGGAGAACTCCGAGGACCTCTACTCCGGTCTGGATTATTACACTATCCCGGACCTGTTTATGCAGGACGAACAATTGAAGAAAAAGGTGAAGGACCCGCAAAACTCCGCAATGTCCATCCGCCTGTTCAGCCGCGTGGGCTGCCACCGCATCGTCAAAGCGGCCTTTGAGTATGCAAAGGAGAACGGGCGAAAAAAGGTGACCGCGGTGCACAAAGCCAATGTGATCCGCGCTACCGACGGTATGTTCCTGGAAGAGGCTAAGAAGGTGGCGTCTGAATATCCGGATATAGAATACGAGGAGGAGAATGTTGACGCCGTGGCTATGTGGCTTATCAAACGACCGGAATCCTACGATGTGCTGGTCACCACCAATATGTTCGGCGATATACTCTCCGACGAAGCCGCCCAGCTCATCGGGGGTATGGGCTTCTCCGCCTCCGGTAATATCGGCGAAAGCTACGCCCTCTTTGAGCCCTCACACGGCTCGGCGCCCAAGTATGCCGGGCAATACAAGGTCAACCCCACGGCGATGTGTCTTTCAGTGAAGATGCTTCTGGACTGGCTGGGGGAGAGCGAGAGGGCTAAGAAATTAGAGAAAGCTATCGCTGAAGTGCTTAAGGAGAACCAGACGGTAACCTACGACCTGGGGGGAAAGGCGAGCACCCTGGATATGGCAAAGGCATTTGCGGATAGGATAAAATAAATGAATATATTGGAAACTATAAATCTCCATTAGCAAAAATGCTCCGGTTGTCCGGAGCTTTTCTTATTGTCCCCAAAAATTCTACAGCAGATAGACATTACGCATATTTCCGCAGGTTAACGGCCGTCGCCGTAATTTTAAAGGTTAGCTGCGCATAGCGGAATAGGCTTTCTTCAATCCCTGCACAAAGTGGGCTCGCTCCTCCGGGCTGGAGTTGATTTTTTCCTTCACCTTAGCCCAGGTACCGGAGCAGTCCTTATAATCAACTGCAACTAGCATATGTATAATCCCATCCACTACCTGGCGATTTTCCTTGGTAAAACTTATACCTGCTTCCGCAAAGATTTCATCCATTTGGCGAAAATAACAGGACATACTTACCTCCTTGAGGGATTTGAGCAAGTATATACAAGCAAGACCCAAAAGTAAATAGCAAGATTCCTACGACGGTACTATGTATATTTTCCTTCATCAGACAGCTGGGAATTCCATAATACTACTGATGAACTGAGGAGTTCTGGCAATTCAGAAGCGGTAAGATTCTGGGGATTTTCGGGTCCTCCCCAGGAATATTCTTATCTGGATGATGCTTCAATCACATATACACCTACATCGATACAGAGCCAATCCCTGGGTGAAATGAAAGCTCTGTTTAAATAAGCGTACATAAAGAATTACTTAGCATAATAAGAAACACCCCAAATCATTTTAGGGAGTTTCTTATATACTTCATTACCAAGCGATGCTTTAGTTATAACTAGAAATCCATTAGAGCATTTTACCCTTTATTGTTAATTGGAAATGCATCTTTCTTCTACGACCAAAATTCGCTTATAATAAACATATTTAAAGGTATAGTTTGATGTCATCTATTAGGGGGGAAATATCTTCTTTTTACTTTTCTATACTTTATATCTGCAGAATCCTTCTCTATCCATGTTGGCATTTTATCTAATTCTTTATTTTGCCATTCATGTGCGGAAATTAGCTTCTGACCATAATAACTTGCAATCTTGGCTACGTCCAATTCATGTTGAGCAATTTTTAGTAAAAAAGGAACAACTTCACCATTTGCTATAATAAGACAATACCCATTGAGTTCAAAAAATGAGCACGCTGCAGCAAAAGCAACCCTTTTATTTCCATTACAGAAAGGATGAGAGCAAATTAAACCGTGAGTAATAACTGCTCCTTTATACGGCAATGACTTAAAAAATACTCTTCTTAATAGACCAGATTTAGGTCTTTCGATACAAGCCTCAAGCGCAGGTAATGAATGAATACCTGGAGGTTCAATAGGGTCTCTGGTATTGCTATACTTTTCAACGAGGTTATCATATATACGCAAAACATCGTTTATACTTAAATAAACGATGTTTTCTTCCGGGATTATAATTTTGCTAATTTGTCGAAAGCCTCCCTATATTGATGAAACACTTTTTCAAATATCTCATCTATTTTTGGATTAGGTCGACTATCAGATGCTAAAGTTTCTCTACAACTATCAGCTGTATCGACAATGAATCCTTCTGTAATTTTCTTTTTCATTCTGAAAACTCCTTCCAGTCTAGTTTTACCCAGAGGATATTATACCATCAAACCGCAATTATGTAAATGGTAAACTTTACTTAGAAATCCTTGAATATTTTCTTTGGCGCGCCGCAAATCGGGCACTTTTCAGGCGCTTCGCCCTCCATAGTAAACCCGCATACTAAGCAAACATGGATGCTACTCGGTACCAAATCCTGATTCTTACTGGTTGCTTCCAATGCCCGGTTGTATAATCCCAAATGCACTTTCTCCGCTTCTAAAGCAATCTGGAAGGAACGCTTGGCTCCCGGTTCGTTTTGTGCTTCGGCAACAGCTAAATAAGCGGGATACATCTCCTCCACCTCAAATCCCTCACCCCCGAAGGCTTCTTTCAAGTTAGATGCAGTATCGCCAATCCCCCCCAGTTGGCGCAGGTAACCGGTGGCATGGCTCTGTTCGGAAAAAGACGCCGCGCGGAAGAGACGGGCAATATTGGGAAAACCCTCTTTCTCCGCCACCTCTGCAAAGCTCAGATATTTGATATGCGCCTGGCTCTCGCCAGCAAAAGATGCCTTCAGATTACCTTCGCTAATCTTGTGCATATTGCACCTCCCATAAAAAGATCTTTAGATGATTAATTGTTCGCATCCTATACAGCTATTTAGAAATATAAGGCTCAGCAGGCATAAAAAGTTCCCTCCGGAGCAAGTAAAGCTATTGGCTTTTTCCTCACTTTAATATATAATTACTCCGTCCGTCAATTCGTATGCCTTCAGAAATTATCTAATTCAGGAGGTAGAAATGTGTAAGTATGCCCTGTTCTCTCTGGTGACGTTGCTGACTGTGATCCTAGTACTTACCGGCTGTGCTCCCAAAGAGAAGAAAGAGACTAAAACTGAGGAAAAAAAGACTGAGGAGAAGACGGAGAAGGCTCCCCCACCTACGCTCTCGCCCGAAGCGCAGAAACTTCCCGCAGGCACCAAGGTGGCGGTGATAGAGACAGAGGAGGGCAATATTGAAGTCCAGCTATACACCAAGGAGATGCCCAAGACCACTGAGAACTTCTTGAAACTCTCCGCTGAGGGCTTCTACGACGGTCTCAAGTGGCATAGGGTGCTGGCTGGACAGCTAATTCAGGCCGGCGACCCCACCGGCATAGGCAACGGCGGTCCCGGCTACAGCCTGGACTACGAGGATTCCCCCTTCAACCACGAGCAAGCCGGCATCATCGCTATGGCTAAGACCAAAGATATAGTCTCCGGCTCGCAGTTCTACATCACCCTCAAACCTTTACCCTCACTGGACCCCCAGAAGTTTGAGCCCTTCGGAAAGGTGGTCAGTGGGATGGATGTCGCCAAGCAGGTGGTGGTGGGCGATGTCATCAAGCGAATAGCGGTGGTGGAGGTGGGAGTAAAGTGAGTTGGGACGAATAGACAAAACCCCAGTCAAACGACTGGGGTTTTGTAATTACCAGTAGCAAGAACCTAGTAATACATTGCTTTTAGATTACCCAAAGAGACCGGCTGGATATTGGTGTAAGGGCGGTCTTCATCTACAAAACGAATGGCAAGATTGTTGCTGACAATACCTTCGGTGAAAGAGTATAGAATGCCCTCTGTTCCACTTTCGCTCTGCATCCCCACCGTAGCACTTATACCACTATCCTGGCTAGTTCCTTCAAAATTAGTATCCAAATAGTGAAATTCAATGGTGTTGTTGTAGGGGCTACCGCTGGGTTCTTCAAAGATTTGCACCTGAAAACTGCCCGGGTCGGTGTACAGAAGCATTCCATAAACATCCATAAAGGCGATACACCAGATGCGATTGGGAGCGGAACCGTCAACATAGTTGTAGATGTGGGAATGAGGGGTCTCCGAAACTCTGTAGACTAAGTCATCCCAATAGAGGCAGATAGAGGTGTATGGTTCACCGCTATTGGGGAGTGTGGTGTTATTATAGATAGTGGAGTTGGAGGTGAAGCTCACCCAGCCGTTGGTGCAGGCGTGGAAGCTGATGCCAGTGGAGTAGTTAACATCGAAAAATTTGACCGCGAAGGGTGAAGGTTGTGTAGCATTGCCGTCATCGGCATAAGCACTGAAATAATCGATCCCGCTGGAAGCGTCAATCCAGTTATAGGCAGGACACCACGGGTCCGAGGTTTCCGTAGAATCCACTCCTATGTAACCCCCGCCGGTGACGATGCGAGCATTGGCTAAGCTAACAACCAAAACAACCAATAAAAAAATACTAAAGACAGTTCTCATTTTTTTCTCCTGGGATTAAACTTGCAATCATTTTGAGTGTTTTCTGTCAAAATGTCAAGTGATATTATTTTAACTTCATTAATATTAATAAATCCTCCTCTTTCCACTTGATTATTAACCCTCTTTCCGCCATAATCTCTCTATGCCTTACCCCAAAGACCAGCTATTGGAAGTCCCCTGCCTCCTTTGCGGATACTCTCCTGGTCGGGTGATTATCTCCGATTACGCTCCCCTGCTCATCCGCTCCTGCTCCCGCTGCGGTCACCTCTACACCTCACCGCGACTAACTGACTCGGCTCTTGCCTCCCTCTACGACACCGAATATTTTGAGAGCGGAGCGGAGGGCTCTGCCTTCGGCTACGCCGATTACGCCGAGCAGGAGAAGGCTATCCGCAATACAGCTCGGATAAGGCTAAAGTGGATAAAAAGGCGGCTCAAAACTGATTCGCCAAAAAATCGTCTGCTGGAGATTGGCTCAGCCTACGGCTTCTTTTTGGACGAAGCCAGGCAAGCCGGCTACCAAATAGCTGGAGTAGAGCCGGCAGCGACAGCCAGAAGCCGAGCCAACCGTCTTTTGAAGGAAGAGATAGTAAAGGATAGACTGGAGAAGATTTCAGGTCAGTTTGATGAAGTGGTCCTCTGGGATGTGCTGGAACATCTTCCTGACCCACTCACTACCCTGAAGCAGATAAGCGAATATATGCGCCCCGGCGCTCTTCTAGCCATTATTACCCCCAACTCAACATCCTATCCAGCGAAATTTTTCAATCATCGCTGGTTGGTCTTCGCCAGCCCCCAGGAGCACCTGCACTTCTTTTACCCAGCCACTATCCGAGGGCTATTAATCAACGCCGGCTATACCCCTCTGGAGGTGGTCACCTTTGGTAGAGGGGGCAAAAGGGTTAAGCTTTCCTACATATTCAAAAGGCTGGTTATTTATAGTGGTTTTTTCAAACCCCTAGCCCTTTTAGTGGAGCACACTCTCCTCAAGCGTCTGGCTCCCTATGTTGACTGGGGGGATAATATGTGGGTGCTGGCAGGGAAAAGCCTCCGCTGTGATGGGTAGGGGAGGCTTTCAGCCTCCCGCATAAAACGGGAAAATGAGATTTTCCCCTACCCATCGGTTCCGGGTTTCACAGGTGGGCGGAGTTTCACTATCCGCTTTCTCTTAAAAATGTAGCGGGGACGCGCCTCCGCTACAGAGGGGAAAATAGAATTTTCCCCTACCCATCGGTTCTGGGTTTCACGGGTAAGGGAAAGTTCCACTCTCCTCTCCTATAAATGTAGCGGGGATGCGCCTTGCAATGGCAAGGCGATGAATCCCCGCTACAAAAATAATCTTTCTGTGGCGGAGGAGCGCCGCCTCCCTTAAAAAATACCCCCCCCAACCTCCAAAATTGAGGATGGCAAAATCACCCCAACTTTGACATTTTAACTGAGATATGCTACACTTTAACCTCTTTATGGGAAATTCAATGCAAATTAACAGCAAATAATGGATTTTTTCCTTATTTAGGCAAAGGAGGTAATTCAAATGAAAAAGGTTCCTGTCATTATTCTCTTCTTCATCATTCCAGTAGCAGCACTCGCCACGCAGTGGACTAGCCCAAATCTTGCATTTGACCTCAGTGACACTTCTAGTAATTACCCCTGTAGCATACTGCCGGATGGAACTGCCTATGAAAATACTGATGGACATCTCTTCCGTCATTTTTACAACGCCAGTTACAGCTGGAACAGCGGGGAGCAATGTAACTTCCCTGACACAATCCGAACAATAACTATTCACCCCGATGGAACTACTGCACTCGTTGCTGAGTCAACTGCGTCTAAAGATGTTCGCTGGGCTACTTCAACTGATGGACTTAACTGGACTCTTGGAAGTATCCTTGACGAGTGGAACCGTGACCCCCATTATCCCATGCAAGTAACTTGTGCCTAGTGGGATTCCCAGAAGTGGCTGTACGTTGCTTATGACGATGGGATTGTCTGGGGGGATGCCTACCCTTATGACAATCCGCAACCAATTGATGTGGGGGGTCTTGCAACATACGTAACTGTAAACTTCAGTGGAAACTACATGGTCATTGTAGGAGCAGGATCAAGTAGTGCTGATCTCTTTGAACTAACCGGTTATGGATCTAGTTGGGGACTAAGAACTTCTATCGACGAAATCAACACTGGCTACAACGAGCGTGCCCCGGTCCTTGGGAAGATTGATGCTGAGGAACAAAATGTGCTGTTGTGGTCTGCGCCGGGGGGTGTCGGAGCTTACGACATCTGGTACTCCACCGGAAACAGCACCATTTCAGTTCAACCTACCTCTCTCGGGAACATCAAGGCGATATTCAAATAACCTCCGCTTTCTTTAGCCTTTTGCATTTATGTATGTTCTTCTGTGGCGGAGGCGCCCCGCCTCCGCATAAGAGGGGAAAATATAATTTTCCCCTACCCATCGGTTCCGGGTTTCACGGGTGGCGGAGGCTATTCACCACAATGTAGCGGAGGCTTCCAGCCTCCGCTAAAAGATACCCCCCCAGAACCCCCCATCAGGGGGGAGAGACCACCTCCCCCCTTTTTAAGGAGGGCTTGGTGGGATTGAGTTGGGGCTTAGCGCGCTAAGCCCCTACGTTCCCCCCCCCGCCGCCACGATTTTAATGCACAGTTTTGATTCTGCCTACCTTACCACCACTATCGCCAGTCCATAGGCAACCATCCCCGCCAAAAGGGCGTAAGAATAGCCGAAATAGATGGCAAGGAAAATAGCCAGAATGCTCGCCAGCACCGAGAAACTGCCGTTTATCCCCCACACCCAGGGAACCATCTCCTCTCCCTTTCGCGCCAATAACAGCCTTATTCCTGAGGGAAAAGCCATACCCATAAAAAACCCTAGCGTTCCTAAAAGGACTGCGGAGAGAGCGAACTTCATAGCCAGTGGTATTCCTTGAAGCATTTGGAACAAGTCGCCGAGAAAGAGACGATTGAGCAAGACCAGAAGGGCGACGACCGCCAGTAGTATTCGCAGGGTTTGAGCCAATCTCTTGTCCTGAAGCAATCTGCCCGAGGCTCGGGAGCCAAATCCGGCGGAGAGCAACAGGCAGAAGAGAACCGTGGCCGCGGCGTAGACCGGATGGCCGAGAAAAAGAATATACCGTTGGAGGAGGGCTACTTCAGTGAGCATAAAGCCCAAACCGAGCAGGGAGAAATAGCCAATCTCCCTTCCGTAGCGGGAGAGCGCTCTGCCCAAGCCCATTTTTTTGCGCTGGGTTATCTGCAGTGGGATGATGATGAAGCCGACACAGAAGACCAAGACCAACAGGAGCATAGAGTTCAAAATGAACCCAGCCTGAGAGTTGGGCTTCAAGTTACCGCTGCTGCTTTCGTGCAGGTCGGTAAAGAACTGACCGAGGGGTTGCATCTGAAAGAAGAAGGGGCGGTCGTCCACCGGCGGAGTAATCTCAATGGGGTAACTGGCGATAACCTTTTCGTAGCCCCCGGGGGAGAGCATAGAGACCAGGACGGCATCAGCGCCGATGCCACCCGGGCCAGCCAGAATCTCAAAATCCTTTTCCTGGCAGGCTTTCTCCATCTCGGTTAGTTCCTCAGATGTAATCGGGCTGTTCTTGACTATCAAAGTGGCAACGGTGCGGTAGTGCACTATTAAAATATGGCTCTCTACATCCTCTACGCCGCGTTCTTTGAGTGCTTTTATCGCCAGTGCTACCAGTCGCATGGTCTCGCCGTGTTGTTCGCCCATATACCATCGGGAGACGGAGAGGAAGCCATCCTCACTCAGGTGGTCCAGGTAGATGCCGAAGGCTTCAGTGGTGTAGAGGTTGTTCTCGGATAGCACATAGGCTCCGGAGATATTTGCCGCCCAGGAATCTATCATAGAGATATGCAGGAGGTCAAAGTGTTCAGCGCTGTGAGCCAGATAGGAACGGGCTTCGCCAATGTGCGTCTCCACCCCGGGCAGGCTGTAGGGCTTGCCGGAGTATTCACCGTATTTATCGTTGACCAGTTCCACGATAGCGGGATTGAGCTCCACAACTACCACACGTTTAGCATTAAAGTATTTGGCGGTGAGGATATCCCTGCCCCCGCCGGGACCGACGATGAAAACATTTTCCGGCTGGGTCATATTATAGACCGCGGAGGTTACATCGTAGGAGAGATATTTTAGTTTAGAGTAGTCGCCATCAAACTGCACGATAGGTGTTCCGGCGGCGGCGTCCTGTTCAATTACCATCTCCGGAGGAAAATATCCGCTGAATTTTTGGGACATACCCCAACCGTGATATAAATTGGATTCACTGCGCAGAAGGATATAGGCGATGGGAGTCCAGCGCTCGTCTATCTGGTTCTCCTTTAGTCCAGTTTTAGTGTTGATTATCTTTATGAAAGGCGACACTTGATTGCCGGTAATTAAGGCGATAAATAAAAGGCTCAACACTAAGAAGGATGCAACCATCTTCCGTTTCTTAAATGAAATGGAGAAAAACAATCCTCCTAAGGCAGAAAGGAGCGATGCCAGGATGATTACATTCGGTCCGGAGAGGATGTAAAGTAGCGGCACTACCACCAGACAGCCCAGACCGGCTCCCGCCAGGTCGTAGAGATAGAGCCGGGGGGTGGCGAAGGAGAAGTGGGTCATCACCTGGGCTAAAACCAACCCACCGGCCAGAAAAGGAAACAGAAGCAGAGTGAAGCTACCTAACAGGGAAAAAAATATCTGATAGGGAGTCTCAAACTTCCAGGGGATGAGCAGGTATGTCACAATGGCCAGGGTGATGGAGAGGGCGAAAGCAAAACTCGCCTGGCTCAGTCGGCGAGGAAAAAGCTCCGCGGAGAAGAAACGCTTGGCGGTAAAGACCATCGCCCAGGCGATGGAGATGCCCAGCATTGCCAAAGTAATAGTGAGAAAGGCAAAATGATACCACATAGTAACTGAGAAGATGCGGGTCAGAGCCAGTTCCAGCAAAAGAATAGCCATACTGGTGGTAAAAAGCCCCCAAAGGCTTGCCCTACTGAGCGACCGCTTCATCCTTTCTCCCATTATCTACATCTCATAAAAGACCGTTAGAACAATCTAATATACCAGATGATTAAAACCAAGTCAAATATATGTAGGGGCGAATATTGTATTCGCCCCATTGGTGAATCCTGGATTCACCCCTTTGGCGAATCTTGTATTCGCCCCTTCGGCGAACCTTGTGTTCGCCTTCACTCTGACGGATATTCAGGGCAAAGACCGGATATTTTGAAAACACAGGATTTGCCCCTGCATTTGGCATAAATTTTGCCCTTTATTATACGAGCTAAAGCTAATCAACATTTATCGGAGGTGATAGAAATGGCTATAGTTCGCTGGAGTCCTTTCCGGGAGTTAGTCTCCCTGCAGGACGAGATGAACAAAATCTTTGACGAATTCTTCACTCGTCGCACTGGCGAACGCGCTAACCTGGGGCTGTGGGCGCCGGCGCTGGATATAAGCGAGACGGACCACGAGATTGTCGTCAAAGCAGACCTGCCCGGAGTAAAGAAGGACGATGTCTCCATCTCCATCACCAACAATATTCTGGTGATTCGGGGCGAAAAGAAGCGTGAGGTGGAGGAAAACAAGGAGAACTTCCACCGTGTAGAGCGCCTCTACGGCTCCTTCCATCGCTCCATTGAACTGCCCGCTGTGGTGAAGACCGACAAGGTCAATGCCAGTTACGAAAACGGCGTGTTGACTATAATATTGCCCAAGAGCGAGGAAGTCAAGCCCCAGGAGATTGAAATAAAGGTCAGATAATACTGTAACATCAATCCCCCTGACCTCCTCTCGGGATTTTGGGTAGAAGATGGCCGGGAGCTAAAGTCAGTCCACCGCCGAGAAAAAATATGAGAATAAGTGTTTTATGAGCTATTATTTAGTGTAATCTCAAAAGCGCTACCTAATTTTTAAACACAATTAATTTTAGAATATTCAAAGGAGCACAAAAACAATGTCCAAAGTAATCGGCATAGATTTAGGCACCACCAACTCCTGCGTGGCAGTGATGGAGGGCAGCGAGCCCAAGGTCATTCAGAACGCCGAGGGCAAGCGCACTACCCCTTCCGTGGTGGCATTCACCAAGGACGGTAAGCGCATCGTCGGGGAAATAGCCAAGAACCAATCCATCACCAATCCGGAGAAAACGGTCTATTCCATCAAGCGCTTTATGGGCAGGAAGTTCAACGAGGTGGCACGGGAGCGGGAGATGGTGCCATTTAAGGTGGTGGAAGCGCCCAACGGCGACTGCCGGGTGCAGATTGGCGATAAGGAATACAGCCCTCCGGAAATTTCAGCGATGATACTGACCAAGATGAAGGAGACTGCTGAGGACTATCTGGGGGAAAGAGTTACCCAGGCGGTCATCACCGTTCCCGCCTATTTTAACGACAGCCAACGCCAGGCGACCAAGGACGCCGGCAAGATTGCCGGACTGGAGGTTCTGCGCATAGTCAACGAGCCTACCGCCGCCTCGCTGGCATACGGTATGGACAAGAAGAAGGCACATACCATTGCGGTCTACGACCTGGGCGGTGGCACCTTTGACATCTCCATTCTGGAACTGGGAGAAGGTGTCTTTGAGGTGAAATCCACTAACGGTGACACTCACCTGGGCGGAGACGACTTTGACCAGCGGATAATAGATTGGGCGGCAGACAAGTTCAAAGCGGAGACGGGCATAGACCTGAGGCAGGATAGTATGGCTCTCCAGCGCCTTAAGGAGGCTTGCGAGGTGGCGAAATGCCGTCTCTCTACCATCAGCGAAACCCCCCTCAACCTGCCTATTATCACCGCGGACGCCACTGGCGCCAAACATATGAACTACACCATTACTCGCGCGGAATATGAGCAACTGATACACGACCTGGTGGATAAAACTGTAGCCCCCTGCCAGGCGGCGCTTGCCGACGCTGGGCTTACACCGGATAAGATTGACGAGGTCATCCTGGTGGGTGGAGCAACCCGCACCCCGCTAGTGCAGGAGACGGTGCGACGCATCTTCGGCAGGGAGCCGAACAAATCGGTCAATCCCGATGAGGTGGTGGCTGCTGGTGCAGCCATTCAGGCTGGAGTTTTGACCGGCGAGGTTACGGACATACTTCTGTTGGATGTAACTCCTCTTTCGCTGGGAATTGAGACTCTGGGCGGGGTTTTCACCCGGCTGATAGAACGCAACACCACTATACCCACTCGCAAGAGCCAGGTCTTCACCACCGCGGATAGCAATCAGACATCGGTGGAGGTGCATGTCTTGCAGGGCGAACGAGAAATGGCGGCTTACAATCGCACCATCGGTCGCTTTCATCTGGACGGCATACCACCGGCGCCGCGGGGCATACCCCAGATTGAGGTAACATTTGATATAGACGCCAATGGCATCGTCAATGTCAGCGCCCGCGACCTGGGCACCGGTCGGGAGCAAAAGATAACCATCACCGCCTCCTCCGGTTTGAGCGATGCAGAGGTTGACGGTATGGTGAAAGAGGCTACCACTCACTCTGCGGAGGACAAGAAGCTGCGCGAGGAAGCGGAACTACGCAATATGTTGGACTCCAAGATATACCAATCGGAGCGACTGATAACCGAGTCCGGCGACAAGGTCTCCGCGGACCTTAAGGGCAAGGTGCAGGCGGCGGTGGAGCGGGCGAAGAAAGCCAAAGAGAGTGGAAACATCAGCGAGGTTCGCTCGGCGAGCGAGCAGTTGGACCTGGCGCTGAACGAGTTCTCCACCCAGCTCTATCAGCAGGCGGGAGCGGCATACCAGCAGGCACCAGGGGGCGGTGGAACCCAACCGCCACCGGGCGGCGGAACTCAGCCGCCACCGGAAGGCGCCGCCGGCGGTCCGGGCGGCGGTCCGGCTGGTGGTGAGGGCGAGGTAGTGGACGCGGACTACGAGGTGGTAGACGAGGGGGAAGAAGAGGGGAAGAAGAAATAGAGGCTGGATAAACATTTTGTAAGGGTGGCATTCCATGCCACCCTTTTTTGGTATTTAACAGATGCTTATGATTTTAAGAAGATTCACTACATTTAATTGGAAAATTTCTGCTGGTTGTTGTAAAATGCATTAGGAATTTAATACAAAACATTTCATTATCCCTGAAGGAGGCGTCTATGTCTACCCCATTTCGTCTGTCAGCAATTCTTCTTGCCGGCTTTTTTCTCCTGTTTCCCCTGCATTTCGCTATTGCTGGAAGTCAGACCAGCCCACAATCAGAGATAGTCCTCTGCTCCAATGATGATACAAAGAGCGACCAGCAGACAACGATTGATACCAGTAAGCTGACCTGGCTCTGTCCCGGCTGTGGAACCTATGTTTCTTACCAGAATCTGACTTGTTCCCAATGCGGCACCCAGCGACCGAGCTTAAGCTCCAACCAACTAGAGCTCTACAAGAGCGTGAAGAAACATCCCACGATGAAGAAGGCGGGCATTGCGCTTTCCATAATCGGGGGAGGAGTAGCTGGTTTTGGGTTAATCTTTATGGAGGTCTATTATGAACCCCCTTACTGCGATTACACCATAGGTCCTTTAGGCGTCTTGCTTTTTGTAGTTATCCCCGGCGCAATATTAGGGGGGACCGGTCTGGTGATGCTTCTTGCCTCCAGGGGAACGAAGATGGAGATGCTCCCCCATAAGCAATATCCCCAATTCGGTTATCAATGGCAGGAGAAGCAAGAACCTCTGGGGAATCAACCGAAGACTGATGGCACAATTGTCCACCTATTCAGTATGAGCATCACATTCTAGTTGCGGAGGCTATTCGCCCTGCAAAATGCAAGGTCACGCCTCCGCTACGGCGGAGGCGCGCCGCTTCCGCTACATATTAAATTATTGAGAACGGGATGGCTTTGGTGAAGCTGTCCCATTTACATTTAGAATGCCACGATATTGAATGTATTATAAATCAAGTAATGTGGTCAGAGGGAGAACTTAATACCTATCAAAACATTTCTTGACATCATAGAAATAGTGTATTACTTTTTTAGCAGAGTTAGTGTTTTTTAGGAGGTCAAATATGTCCCCGCAATTCAGAATAATCGTCATCTTCCTGGCTTTAATCTTTCTTTTAGCGCCATTGAACGGGATTATCTTCGCTGAGGAAAAGACCGCGCCGGAGACCACACTTGCCCCGGAGTCCACTACCAGCACCACAGAAGAGCCAGGTAAGGTGGAAATAGAGATTGCCTCTAAATGGAAATGCCCCTACTGTGGTCAGGTCAACAGCAGTGATGATACTATATGCGTCTTCTGTCACCACCAGAAGCCAGCCGATGCCCAGATTATTATTAAAGAGGTATCACCGCAGATAAAAATCGAAACCGAAGAGGGGGAAAAGAATCTGAAATGGCGGTGCACAAAATGCGGTGAATATAACAATTTTGGCGCTACCAAATGTTTTTACTGCGAAGAGCCAAGGCCACCGACCACCTCCAGCGACTATCAACTATTCTATCCGCTCTACCACAACCCCACTATGCACAACGTGAGCAAAGGAATGATAGAAGGAGGGAGTATTGCTATTGCTGGTTCTATAGCATTAATTGTGCTAGGACCATATTTAGAAAAAGGATCAGAAATGCCGGGCTTAATCGCGTTTGTTATAGGACTTCCGGCGACAATAGCCGGCGGCGTGGTCGTAGTTGTGGGAGCCGCGCTCTATGTTAAGTCCATGAATTCACTGGACATGATACCGGTTAAAGCCAGTGATATTAAAGACCTGGGCTGCAACTCACTGGACAACTACCGTCTGCTCACCGAACACCCTACTTTGCCCAGGTCGGATATCACCATATTCAAATTTGGTTTCACATTCTAGGAAAGGGTTATCGGAATTCCCCGCTGGCATTGTCGTCCAATGCCAGCCATTTTTCAAGGGCATCCCCGTGGGGTTATCTGCAGTTAATTATCAAAAAAGAAATCCTGTGGTAATATTTATTACTGAAATTGAGTCATAATATGTCGCTTCAAGCAACACTCCAAACTCAATATAGGGAATAATCCTCATACCCTTTACAGCTATATTACTGCCCAGATTGAGCCGTATATATATAGGCCAATTAATATAATCAAACAGATACGAGTCCAGCCCAACGGTAGTAGCGATATAAGGGTCAAGGATGCCCAGTTTTCCCGGGAGGGGATAGAACCGTCCACCTCCTCCCACAAGTAGAGAGATTTTGGTCTTTTTCTCATCAAAGTTGAATTTGACCATCCTTGCACCCCCTTCTACTAAAAATCCAAAATGCTTTTCCAGTGGGAAAAAAGCACTGCCCCCCACCAGAAAATCTGTATGCTGAAGACCACTAGTATTATTTTGTGGAACAATGAGCACCCCACATAGTGGACCAAAACGAATCCGGGCATTGGCGCTGGCGGAGAGCAAAACTAGAGCTAGAAGTATACAACTGATAATTATGCTCTTACCCCTCATATTCCTCACCCCTCTGATGAAAGAGAGATTGGTAATCAGCGATTATCATAACCAAGGTTGAGTGATTTGACAAGGGATTTATAATCACAAGTTTTAGGATTCGTCAAAAAATTATAATTAATCCAAACAAATGTATTATTTTCTGGAATAACATTGGTTCTAAACTAAAGTCAAATTATTGAAGTAAAAACCCAGGGATTTCTCCCTGGGTTTTTCTATACCTATAAAATGCAGCCGAGGTTGCAAACCTCGGCTGCAATAATTCTTACTTCTCCGCCCCCTCACAAGATATTCCAAACTTTTCCATATTCAACAATCTCTCCCACTCCTCGTCCACATCCCTCTGCAGTTCTTCTAATAGCTTCTCATTGCCCGGCTTGAACAAGTGGTCGAACCGCCCTTGAAGTTTAAACCATTCCTCCGCCGGCTTCTTCTCCTTGGGCTTATAGGTAACCTTCAGCTTGCCGTTTTCCACTTCGTAGAGTGGCCAAACACAGGTGTCCACAGCCAGACGGAGTATATCAATCGTATCCTCCATAGGGTGGCGCCAACCACGGTTACAATCCGCCAGACAGTTAATGAACGCCGGACCACCGCAGTTCACCGCCTTAGCCACTTTATCGGTCAGGTCCTTCCAGTGGCTGGGTATTGCCTGGGCTACATAGGGAATGCGATGGGCGGCCATTATGCCGGTCAGGTCCTTGCGCCGCTGGGTCTTTCCCGGCTTAACCTTGCCGGCCGGCGCCGTCATAGTAAAGGCATACTGGGGTGTGGAGCCGGACCGTTGAATTCCGGTGTTCATATAGGCTTGGTTGTCGTAGCAGACATAGAGCATACGATGTCCCCGCTCCATAGCCCCGGAGAGTGCCTGCAGTCCGATGTCGTAAGTTCCACCGTCACCGCCAAAGGCGATGAAGACCATCTCTTGCTCGTCCTTTATCTTTCCCTGCCTTTTGAGCGAGTTGTAAGCTGATTCCACTCCGGAGATGGTCGCCGCGACATTCTCAAAGGCGTTATGAATCCAGGGCACTCGCCAGGCGGTGTAGGGATATATGGTGGTGGCTACCTCCAAACAGCCGGTGGCGTTGCCTACCACTACCGGTCGGTCAATCGCCGAAAGTACCTGCCTTACCAATATTGAAGCCCCACAACCGGCACATAGCCGATGTCCTCCAGAGAGCCTCTCCGGGCGGGATGATAATTCTTTTAAGCTAGCCATCTATCTTTCCTCCGTTATCTTTAAAGTTTAGGGTTATTCCCGCACGCCTAAATAACCGACCTCTTCTACCGCTTTACCACTCTTGGCCATCTCCATCGTCTCTTCAAAGGCGCGACGAATAAGCGAAAGACCGATGTCCCGACCGCCCAAGCCATAAATATAATTGCGAATATTGGGCATATTGGGCTCACCGTAGAGGGCGGAGCGCAACTCGGTGAAGACCGGACCGCCGTAGGAGCCAAAAGAGGCCGAGCGGTCCAACACACCAACGGCATTCTTGCCGGTCAGCGCTATCCGCAATTCTTCAACCGGGAAGGGGCGAAAAACGGTGAGCTTGAGTAACCCTACCTTCTTCCCTTGAGCGCGCAGTTCGTCCACCACTACTTTGGCGGTGCCGGCGGTGGAGCCGAGGATTACCAGCACAACTTCGGCGTCCTCCAGATGATAGCCCTCATAGAAACCATATTTGTGACCGGAGAGCTTTTCATACTCGGCGAAGACCTGGGGGATGACCTGGTGGGCAACCTTCATCGCTTCCAACTGCTGGCGCTTGTGCTCAAAGTAATAGTCGTGAAAATCCAGCGGTCCAAAGGTGAAGGGCTTTTTATAATCCAGCAAATTTATTCGCGTTTTGAAGGGGCCGACGAAATCTTTTATCTGTTTATCCTCCAGCACCTCCACCACTTCTATAGTATGGCTAATGATGAAGCCGTCGTAGCAGACCATTACCGGCAATTGGACATCAGGATGCTCGGCCAGGCGGGGTGAGAGGGCGAAGAGGTCGTAGGCTTCCTGACTATTCTCGCAATAGAGCTGAATCCAGCCGGCATCCCTTCCACCCATAGAGTCGGAGTGATCGCAGTGAATGTTGATGGGAGCAGAAAGGGCGCGGTTGACCAGAGCCATACAGATAGGCAGCCGTGAGGAAGCGGCGATATAAACAATCTCCCACATCAGGGCGAAGCCATTTGCTGAGGTGGCGGTCATAGTGCGGGCTCCGGAAGCGGAGGCACCCACGCAGGCGGACATAGCCGAATGCTCCGATTCCACCGCCACCAGCTCAGTGTCCACCACACCGTCGGCTACATATTGGGCAAAGGCGTGCATCATCTCCGTCTGCGGAGTTATGGGATAGGCAGCGACCACATCGGGATTGATCTGTCTCATGGCGTAAGCGGTCGCCTCGTTGCCGGATAGAGCTAATCTTTTTGCCATTTTAGTTCTCCTTTGTGGTCATTACTTTTTCTCTTCTGAAAGACACTGTGATTCCAACTTCATCTCTATTGCGCTCGCCTTCGGCGGACACTCGTGAGCGCAAATGCCACAGCCCTTGCAATGGTCGAAGTCAATGCCCACCATCTTGCCGTCTTTGACCAGGATAGAAGAATCGGGACAATAGACCCAGCAGATGAGACAATGGATGCATTTTTCCGGATGAAAGATGGGGCGATAGGTGCGCCAGGAGCCGGTCTCATACTCATTGGCGTTACCCGCTTCGGTGATAATACCCCCGATAGGTAGTTCCTTCCAACCTTTCGGTTTCATAGTTTGTTTACCTCCTGGTAAGCGCGCTTGATGGCTTTGATGTTGCCGGAGAGCACTTTGGGATTTTTGCCAAATTTGTCGGTGAAGACCGCCTCCAGAGCGGAAAGTTCCACCAGGCCGGTCATCTTAGCCAGAGCGCCGAGTACTGGCCCGTTGGGAAAAGCCCTGCCCAACTCGTCAATGGAGATGCCGGTGGCGTCCACAGTCCATACATTATCTTTAACGCCCAAGCGTTTTGCCATATCTGCAGGAGAAAGACAGGTGTTAACCAGGATGGGACCACCCTCCGGTTGACCCAGACGGATATCCACGGCACCGATTAAGGTATCGTCAATCACTACAACAATATCCGGGTCGGTGATAAAGGCATGGATGGGGATTGGCGAGTCGGAGATACGAGTGAAGCCGCGCACCGGCGCCCCGGCTCTCTCGGGTCCGTAGTCGGCGAAACCCTGGATGAACTTGCCCTGCCCGAAGGCGGCTTCGGCGAGGAGCTGGGCAGCGGTCTTCACCCCCTGTCCACCCCGACCGTGGAAACAGACTTCAGTGAGTTTAGCACTCAAAGGAATAGCCTCCGTTCAATTGGGAACAATAAATTTATGGTGAATAATTTCTTGTCAAAGTCAGGAAACAAGTTTGTTAAAAAATTATCAGATTAACCCGCAAATATACTACTCTTGAAAGGGAAAGTCAAGGAAAAATGTTGGGAAAATTGGAGTGTGGGAAGAAGTTAAGCCATCAAGGGATTTATGAGCTGGTTCTGTCTTTCTATTTTGGCAATGTTAGAATATAATAGTATATTCTTACATTAATTAAAAAAGGCGCTCGTTCAAAGAGCGCCACGGATATTTACGAAAGCTGACAAGCTACTATCTCACCACCACCACTCTTTCTGAAGCAGATAAGTTCATCTGGGTAGCGCGAAGGGTATAAACTCCGTTGGCTAATCCGCCTACATCTAACTGCTCAGAGAGCTCGCCGGCAGAAATAACCTGAATATCCTTGCTCGCTACCACCCGCCCGGTCAGGTCGTATAATTCCAATGTTACGTTGCCGGTTTGGGGTAGGGTTAGAGCTATGTTCAGCACATCGGATGCTGGATTGGGATATACTTTGGTGATGGCGAAGGCTGGTGGTGTAGGGGCACAGCAAGCTGTGCCCAGAATTTCTGTGGATTCATCGGCTAGGACAGCTTCCAGACGGTATTCGTAGGTTTTGCCCGGCTCTACCGCAGAATCAGTGTAGGCGTAGGGGTTCTGGCCGGTGATGAGGGAGGGATTGACCTTAGTCCAATCAGCGTCTTGCTTTTGTAGCGGAGAGCTATAGCTCTCCGTTACAATATTATGCCGATAGAGGTTGAAGCCGGCGATTTGCTCGCCCTCGGTGGTCTCTACCTGCCAATTGAGAGTAATGGAATCTTCTTGCGCTGTGGCGGTGAAGCAGAGAAGGTTGACCGCCAAACCAAAACCATCACCCTGCCAGGCGAGGTTGAGACTCCATTGCCCATTGATGAATTCATCAAAAGCAATGTAGGGTTGGTCTGCACAATTTAGCGCCAGGCTGTTTATAGGCCAGGAGTCATTGTAGTCGCACTGTTTGACCAGGGTTTCAATTTCCCAGCTAGCCCCGTCAAAATACGCATACTTAATATAATGATTCGGGGATTGATAGTAGGCATAGGATATGTGAGGACGACCTTGGCTATCAATAACCAGTGAGGAGCTATATCCTGTGTTTTGCGCATCGTCCACTACCTGAATATCCCACCCCTTTCCATCCCAATGGGCGTAGCAGAGATTGTAGTTCTTGCAATAGGAGATATGCGGATTGCCTTGTTGGTCAATGGCTATGGATGTGCCGTAGAAAGAATCACTGACCGCTTCATCAACCAAACTAATCTCCCACTCGCTCCCCGTCCAGTGAGCGTATTTAGTCGTATGGTTGACATCATCATAGTATGATATATGCGGATGGTCCTCTGCATCCAAAGCAATACAACTGCCATAGCCAACACTGTAGCTTGAATCATCCACTTTCTGGTTTATCCAATCGCTGCCCTGTTTGTACGCATAAACAAGGCTCGTACAACCGGTATCCCAGTCTGGGCTGTTGAAAGTAATGCGAGGACTATCCTGACTATCCAAGGCAAGAGAACTTTTGTAGAAAGAATAAAGAACTGGATTAACCCACTCCCATATCCATAGTTCTCCATCAAAGTAAGCGTATTTAATGTCAGATTGGCCTGGACAGTAGCTGATGTGAGGTCTATCCAGGCTGTCTAATTTGATGTGAGAGTCATAGCCTTCATCCAATACATCAACAACCGAAGCCTGCCATTCTTGCCCGTTCCAAAAAATGTAGCGCAGCTGTGTTTCATAATCCGGACTAAGGTTGATGTAGGACATATGCGGAAGTCCCTGGCTGTCCAGGGCCAGGCTGGGCATACTCGGCCTATCTCCCACAACATCAGGATTGAGGGTCTCGATATGCCACTCCCCGGCGATAGAGATATGTGCCCATAATACCAGCGCCAGGCCAGCTATGGTAACTGCAAAGGCAGTTTTGGGTAGATTTCTCATATTCACCTCCTATTTGTTCTCAGGAATATAGACAATCCTGCTCGTCTTAGAGAGCTGTGGTGCCTCCAATTTTACGGTATATAGTCCGGCATTTAAGTTCAGGCTCTCCAAATTAACTGTTATCTCGCAGTTACCGCTTTCTATGGGATAGTTCTGCTCCATGACCAATCTTCCGCTAAGGTCGTATAGCTTTATCTTCATCTGACCGGAGACGGAATCGGTTATGCTTATATTCAAATTATCGGTCACCGGATTGGGATATACTTTGGTGATGGCGAAGGCTGGTGGTGTAGGGGCACAGCAAGCTGTGCCCAGAATTTCTGTGGATTCATCGGCAAGAACCGCCTCCAGCCGGTATTCATAGAACTTGTCCGGCTCCACCGTGCTGTCGGTGTAAGCGTAGGGGTTCTGGCCGGTGATGAGGGAGGAGTTGACCTTAGTCCAATCAGCGTCTTGCTTTTGTAGCGGAGAGCTATAGCTCTCCGTTACAATCTCCCGGCGATAGAGGTTGAAGCCGGCGATTTGCTCGCCCTCGCTGGTCTCTACCTGCCAGTTGAGCAGAACCGAGGAATCCTCTTGCGGCGTGGCGGTGAAGGACAGGAGGGAGATGGCCAAGCCCCCGCCCTGCCAGGCGAGCTTGAGATAACTACCATAGCCATAATCTGGGTAATATTTATAAACAATATAAGGCCGGTCCCATCTATCCAGCGCTAACCAATCGGAAACAACCCACACGGTATCTACAACCTGTAATTGCCAAGTATTCCCATCAAAGTAGGCATATTTCAAATTCCCGACGGGGTAATCATAATGATAGGAAATATGCGGCATTCCCTGACTATCAATAGCCAGAGAAGAACCATATAAAGCTTCTATAGCATCGTCCACCATCTGAATCACCCATTCACTACCATCCCAATAGGTGTAATAGAGGTTATCGTTTTTAAAATATGAGATGTGTGGCTTATCCTGTAGGTCCATACATAGCGAAATTAGACTGTAGTAAGTTATACTGGGGTCAACAGTGCTTATCTGCCATACGCTACCGCTCCAATGGGCATACTTGAGTTGGTGCGTAATATCAGTAATATAAGCTATATTTGGGTTGTCGTTAGAATCAATGCATATTGAATTCAAAGTGCCCACATTATTTTCTACTATCTCGTTTATCCATTCACCTCCTTGGTTATATGCATATACCACACAAAGTTGAAAAGGTTGAGTCTCATCAAAAGCGGCAAGGGATAAATGGGCTTGGTCTTGACTGTCTAAAGATAAAGAGTTCCAAGAATATTGAGCGGTATAAAGAATTGGATTAACCATCTCAAATGTCCAATTATCACCATCAAAATCCGCCAAATATGTGAAGAAATCACTATTGAAACTGATTTTGGGTCTATCCTGACTATCAAGTTTAATATTAGTGCCAAATAATGGACCTAGGTTATTGGCTACAGTGCTAACTACCCAATCGGTTCCATTCCAGAAAGCATATCTTACCTCATCGTTCTCCCATGGAAAAGATACATAAGAAATGTGAGGTATTCCCTCATTATCTACATCAATGCAAGGATAGGATGGGCTATCCCCTATAACTTCGGGGTCCAGAGTCTCTATATGCCACTCGTCAGCCTTACAAATGCACGGTGAGATTAAGAGCAATATGCCAGCTATTGACGCTGAATAAAAAATTGTCAGTAGGTATCTCATATAAGCCTCCTATCTGCTTTCTGGTGCGTAGACCAGCTTACAGACTCTAGATAATCCGGGTATCTCTATTTTAGCCAGATAGATTCCCGAATTCAGGCCTAAATTAGACAGATTAACAACTATATTATTATCTCCATCATCAATAGAATAGTTATCTTCAAGAACCAATCTGCCGCTCAGGTCATAGAGCTTAATCGTCATCTCCCCCGAGACCGAGTTAGCTATACTTATATTTATATTGTCATTTACTGGGTTGGGGTAGAGAGAAACATTAGGTATTTCCGGATTAGTAATGCTTAGATTATTTTTATTGATTTTAGGACCTTCATTCCCGTTTCCAAATTCACTGTATATTGGTAGAATATACAAGGATGGGTCCCCAAAAACAAGATAGGAATAGAAGTCATGAACGGCATATTTCCATCCCGTGCTGCCAAAGGCATAAGTACTCATATTAGCCACACCTGCCCAATTCATCAGTTTCCCCAAGTGCCCTTCTCCACCATAAACAGAAGCACCAACTGTATACCCGTAGAGAACTTTGAATAGCCACTTATCAAAAGTCTCACAAGTCATGGTATATGTTGGTTTTGTAGCAGCAATAACCCCCTCGGCACCTCCTGGATAGTCCATCCAGCTCTCTGCTTGGCAGAGCACATCCCCCTTGTCGGGATGAGGCATGAAACGACCAGTCCAACAGGTAACATCAAATACTACTGGTCGAAAGGGTGAAGGTTGACCATATATTATTTGGCTAATCTGGTAATCTCCAAAATTCTGGCCTGATAAGTCCCAATCACTCCAATATTCAGGTTGACTATGACCGAAGTAATTGACTACCTGATATCGCTCCTCAATAGCTTGAATGACAGTTGCATTAGTAACTGCTGGGTCATTCCCATATTGTGGAGTAAAAGTCGGGTGGTATAAAGGATAAACTTCGTTACTAATTTGCATTTTTGTCGTTACAAAAGGTTCTCTTGGGCTCTTGTGAGCTACTTGCAGACACTTCAACATTAGCCCTGGCTGCCAGATGTCATAATGGTCAGCTATCTTCTCCACCCAAATTTCCGCATAGTTAGAACCCCATTCACCAACGCATATTCTACCTATGGCTAAACTCGGTAGTGGAATCGGACTGGGGCCAGGGTTAAAACATACATAAGCTATGTCCGAAGGAATACAATAGCCACCGTAGTCATAGTCAGCAGGGGCAGGGTCAACCACATAGTCAGGTTCAATGTAGGTTTCGTCGCCAAACAAAAGCACATAATCGTTGCGGTTAAGCTGATAGAAATCATAAATGATTTCCTCCACTTCACCGCTTACCAAGAAATAGTCATAGCTGTTAACTTGGACATCATAGCTGCCACTATTTGTCAATAAATCTGCTAAATCTTGTGCTTCATCATTAAATTCGTCACGGGTGATTATCAGATAATCATACCCCGTGCTCGTATCCACCTCCGCCATCCCCAGACTATCGTAGTTCACAATCACTCCCCGATACATCTCCACAAAGTCCGGGTCGGCACCTATGGGCATTGTCCAATCACCGAATCCCTCAGCCCCTGGCTTATGATAGACGGTAACCAACATCTGCGGGTGGACTATTAACTCCCTTTTCGCGGGATTATACTCAAAGGGCACTATCCCGGTGTGGGCTACGCAGACCTCCCGCATTATGCTGGTCTCGCTAACAGTAGCCCTATCCTTAGGATACCAGGTATCCTGGGAGTAGAACTGCTGGTCAAATTCAAAACCGTAGTCTTCATCGTCGAATATCGGCTTCTGCTCCGGATATATGAGCATATCCTCCAAGACCACCTTATCCTGGTCCTTATACTCTATGCTGTTCGTGGACGGCTCCAGAAAGCCCACGAACTGCCCTATCGCCGGAATTGCCGGCTTGCCGATCTCTCCCAGTGTGGCAAAGTCAGGTAGCTCCAGCTTCTGAAAGGTGTAACCCCCCTCATTTACCTCCTCCACCCACATACCAGGAATAGTAACCTCCAAGGTGGTGTGGTAGCTGTCGTCCTCCAGGACTTTGATTATGGGTGGTGTGCCTTCGGGCGTTTCATACTCCCCGAATGATAGCCATTTACCGTCGGCAAGGGCAGGAAGGGGAAGAAGGAGAGCTACTATGATGAGAATGGCAGGTAAAGAACTTACGGATTTTTGGGTAAACATTGGATTACCTCCTTGAAGGTTATCACTATTAACTAAATAATAATTGTCTTTCATATAAATATTTTAGCTCTGCGTATGGTATTTGTCAAGATATTTTTTGTGGAATTTTTAAGATTTTACATTTCCCCAAATGCAAACCGCCGCACGCCTGAAAACTGTGTCTGTTAGCATAACCCTTGTCTCAGCAAAACTCCCTATCTATTGTAGCGGCAAAGGTGATGAGTCCCTAGCGCACATTAGCATTCAGACTAACGCAAGGTTAACCCCATCACCTATCTCTACTCGTTCTATATCTCTGGTTGCTGAGTAATACTAGATTTAGTTATAGAATAAAAAATAAGCTCCAAAATGGAGCTCGGGATTACGCTGGTATTTAAGAGCGATATTACATAAATTGCTTGGAGACCTCCACCTCAAAAATCTCGGCACCAGCTTTTAGCTTGGGAGAAAGGTGAGAAAGAAATTTCCGTTTTGTATCGGCAATTTGCTGAGCGTAGATGGAAGTTGCCATTCCCATACCTTTGGCCTCTTCCACCTTTTCCTTACCTATTTCGGCGACCAGGTCGGTGATAAGGTTTTTTGCTAGAATCAGGGCTTCGTTATTATCCTCAATCATAATTTTCCGCAAGTTTTGCCGCTATTAACAAATCCTTCAACTAGCTCAACAATATTAATATTCTAACATAAATATAATCAGTTTCCACAACTTTTTTCGGAAAAGCGCAAATTATTTGCTATCTTGACCAACATCTGAAAATATCGCCCTCCTATCAAGCTCCAGTAATTTCCCCTGGTCACTTTGATATACATTGGTTATTTCCACTTCCAGGGAGAATAATGCTTTCATCGCTTGCTCTCGTTGTTCCCAGGGTATGGAAAGCACTACCCCGCATTCTCCTCTAACGGTTTGCGGCTTAGGGATTACCTCCACCTCTACACCCACCGCCAGCAGTTTACGTTCCCCATTGATAACCTGATGAGTGGTAGCCAGGGCTAAAATCAGCTTGGGGTTAGGTTTGTTCATCAGAATGGTTTTTCCTTTGGTCTGGTTTCACGCTCATAGGCAGGTAAAGAATGAAAGTGGTGCCTTGACCAACAGTGGAGTTCACCTCCACCCTTCCGCCGTGATATTCCTCCACTATTCGTTTGACCAGAGAAAGCCCCATGCCCCAGCCACGCCGCTTGGTGGTGAAGCCGGGTTCAAAAATGTGGCGCAGAGCGGAAGCAGAGATGCCCTGCCCGTCGTCGCTTACTTTTATCAGAGCAAACCGATGGAGAGCGTCTTCTTCTACGATTATGCTTATTCGGCTTTTGGTTTTTCCACTGACCGCAGTAACCGCATTTTTTAGTAGATTCTCACAGCACCAGCTTATCTGCTCAGTATTAATGGGAATGACCATTTTGGGGGGATATTTCTCTTCCAGGTTAGTACCCTTTGCTGAGAAGTTGAAGCGAGTTCGGTAATAGTCAACCGCCCGATGCACGCAATCCACCAGGTCCTTGCGATGCAGCGCCGGCTTGGTGCCGATGGAGCCGAATCGCTCGGTGATTCTACTCAGGCGATGCACATCCCAACCAAGCTCAGTGAGTGCGGTTTGCATTAATTTCTGGTCGTTCTGGTCCAGCGCGGAGAAGTCAACATCCCGAAGAAGCTCCAGCCAGCCGATAAGCGAGGAGGTTGGAGTGCTGAGCTGATGAGCGGTCTCCTTAGCCATGCCCACCCACAAGGCGGTCTGCTCACCTTGCTTGGACCGGCGATAGGTGAAAACCCCGATGAGCAAAAAAGCTACAACCAGGATAATTTGCGCTATGGGCAACCACTTTATTAACGTAACTACCGCCGGCTCCTGGTAATGGAAAAGAAAGACGGTCTCAGCCATCAGCTCGTAGGTGTTAGGATTCATATGGTAACGAACTATGGGTATGGGAGGATTCTGCAGGTCCATTCGTTTAACCAGCAGGCTAACTTTGTCCAGGTCGGCGGGATTTTCTTCATCTATACTGAAGCCTAAATTTTTTGCGGCGATATAGTTACCATTGGTGTCAGTTAGGACCGAGGGGAAATTCATAGTGTCGCCTATCTCCGAGGCTAGTTGGTCGGTGACCTCTTGAACTTTGGAGGAGATTAACATAGAGGAGACAATGGCGTAGGCGGTAGAGGTCTTTTCATATTCCTGTCTTAAACGGTTGACCACTAACTGGCTATAGGTGAACATAATGGCACTTATCACCGTCATACCAATGATGAAGTATAACTCAATAAAATAACCCCTTCGGCGGGGTCTAAGTTCGTAAGCGCTTGCCGAAATTTTCCTTCTGCCTACCGACCTATCTTTGCTATTGTCCTTCTTCTTATTCATCACCTTTTACCATTAGAATATTGCCGCTCCCAGACCAAACTGAAGATACCACCCATTGCGGTGCATGATGGGCTTCAGGTTTTTGGGGTCAAACTGTCTCAGGTCTCCCAAAATAAAATGCAGCTTAAACCCCAGGTCCAGGAGCAGGTGAGGGGCTACATTGTAGTCTGCGCCCAGGGCGAGGTGCGTAGTAAGATTTAAATGGGTTTGATAGAGAACACTCTCGTCAGTCTTTATATTCCAAGCCAGGAGCCCAACTCCAATGCCCAGGTAGGGATGCACTTTAACTCTGGGAAGAATGGAGGCGTAGATGGTGAGATGCACAGGGATGTAAGTGTTTTCAATGAAGTTCTCCACTTTGGCGTTCTGCTTCGTCTTGGTCAATCCCACGCCTAGCTCAGCCTTTAGCCCAAAGAGATGTTTAAGTGGATTACCGGTCCAAATTGCCTTGGCAATTAACTCCGCCCCGGGGGCAACGGGCAGGTCGGCATCCACATATTTACTGAATTTGTATAATCCCAGGTAGAGCCCGGCTCCAACCTGAAACTGTCCAACTTTGAAAGCGGTTGCCGGTCCGGCAAGTAGACTCACTACCACTACCGTTGCGAGCAAACTGAAAATTCTTGGTCTCATGAAATTGCTGGCTTCCTTTAATTAATTCATTTAGGTAGATGATGTGTGTTGCCTAACTGGCTGAGATTAAGCTGACTCCGCTTTTTTCCTTCTGCGAAGTAAATTTATTAGCAGTAGCAGGAGTATGAGAGCTAAAGTGCCAATAAAAATATATATCCAGGCGGGAAGCTCCCCCTGTTTTTGTCCCTTTTCTACTAATTTTAGTTGAATCTTATCCATTGCGGATTTCGCTTGAAGGCGCACCTCCGGGTTCTCGTCGTGGCGATAAGCCTCCCGCAGGTATTCCATCGCCGAAGGGTCGCCTATCTCTCCCAGAACCCAGCAGACTTTCAGTCGCACCTCCCATTGAGGTAATTTTAGGGCTTTGACCAGTAAAGGAAGAGCGGACTCGCCCAACTGTGGAATTTTTTCCCAGTCCTGTTTGGCGATAAGATATTGCGCCTCCACTGTTCTGACAAGTGGCTTCCAGCCCCTTTGGTCCAGGGCTTGGGCGGCGGCGAGACGGACGGCATCGTCCTGGTCCCATAATCTTCCAATGAGCGCCGTGGTGGCAGTTTCCTCGGAGAATTCGGAGAGTTCTTTCACCGCGGAGAGCCGTTCCGAAGCGCTCTCCGCCCCGCTGGCTTTGGCGATTAACTCGTCCAGCTCCCCAGCTAGTGCCAGATTCGCCCAATAACTAAAGGCGCAAAAAGACAACAAAGAGATAAGTATCTTCAAGGAATATCCCTTTTTCATTTCAATCACATATGGTAACCATATAATCAGACAAGAAAGATGGCGGTTAAGGCGGGAGAAGCTGGACAGCTACTGTAATCTACTTATTGGCAAACCACGCTTTGCTCTTCTCGCTACTTATCTCCGGGAAGTCCTCGCCCAAAATTTTTTCCTCATCAAACGCCTGGCGGGTTTCCACAGTGTCTTTCACCAGTAATATCTCTATAGCCTCGGGAGTGCCGATGCGGGCTAGGGCTACCGCTGCTTTGCTGCGCACCTCTGGACTGGGGTCGTCCAAGGCAATAGCCAGGTCTCTTATCACCTGGGGGTTACCTATTTCTCCCAGTGCCCAAACCGCCAGACTGCGGAAATATTCATCGCTATGTTTCAGATATTTACGCAGGTGCATAATTATACTTTTATCATTTATTTTAGCTAAAGCTTGTGCCGCCGATTCATGTATATCGGTCAAAGAGCGCAGAAGTGGCAAAACCGCTCGTCCGTCCCCTATCTCCCCTAAAGCCCAGGCGGCAACCTTACGAACGATGGGGGATTCGTCCTTTTGCAATAACTCAATTAATGGCTCTACCGCGCCTTTATCATCCATACGACCTAGAGCTTTGGAAACTGCTGAACGAACTCGTTTGCGACGGTCTTCGGTCGCCGAGAGCAAGTAGGGAAGCCCCTTTTTGCCCAACTTGGCTAGTGCCCAGGAGGTTTCGTCAGGGAACTCTCCCAGCATATGGGTGAGAGCCTCTGCAGAGCTAACGTCCCCAATCCGACCCAGGGCAATTATGGCTGCTCGGCGCACACCTTTATCGGTATCCTCCAGAGAGGCGACCAATATTTTCACTGCCCGATGCACCCCAAGATTACCTAGAATAGTGGTGATAAGAGCTCGGATGTAGGGACGACTATCTATCATCGCCACGCTCAGCTGAATAATCGCCCTCTCGCCCATCTGCGATAGTGCGTTGGCCGCCGAGTTGCGAAAGCTGATACTTTCGCTGGAGAGTAACTTAATCAACGCCGGAACGGATTCCGCTTTCCCCAGTCTCCCCAAAACTTGGCAGGCGGTAATGACTACCTCTCTACTGGGGTCTTCTAGGAGCTCCTCCACCGCCTTGGCTACTTTAGCGGTTTTTATATTGGCCAGTGACAAAGCCGCATACGACCGGATAGAGGTTCTGCGGTCTTGCATGGCGGAAATGAGCTCATCTATTTTGCGCTCTTTAGCCAGTTGGTCTATCTTCTCTTTGCTGTAATAATGCATATCTAATTCAAGTTTCAGAATGACTGTATTTGCTCTTTTGCCGGTTTAGCATTATTATAAATATAACATAAAAATGATGATTACTGCTGCCTAAGTTCTTTTCACAGTTTAATGATGATGCTTGAAGCTATTGGGCATATTTTTCCAATATCTCCAGTGCTTCACTGGTGCCAATCTTTTCCAGCGCCTCGTAGGCTCTCTTGGCAACGCCTTCGTTTTTATCCCCCAAAAGCAAGGAGAGGGGACGGACCGCTTCGCTGGACTTTATCTCTCCCAACGCCCAGGCGGAATTCTGCCGAACGATAATATCCTTATCTTTAAGCGCGGTGATGAGAGCTGTAGTAGCCAATGGGGATTTTAACTGTCCCAGGGCATAGGCGACCGCTCTGCGCACGTTCTCAAATTTGTCGGAAAGGGCGTTGATTAACCCGTCAACCGCAGTAACCGCACCAATCCCCCCCAGGGCGGTCGCAGCCGCCTCCCGCAACTGGTTTTCTTTGGAGGTTAGAGCCAGCAGTAACGCATCGGTAGCCTGGGGGTCTTTTATCTCTCCCAGTGCCGTGGCGGCAGCGACTTGCAGCGAAACAGTCTTTACGCTCAAGAACGGCAGTAGTTTTTCGGTAGCAGATGAAGAACCGATTAATCCCAGGGCATTGATGGCTGATAGCACAGTGTTATTATTATCAGAATCCAGAGCAGTCAATACCTCAGAAACTGCCGCTCCACCGATAGCTCCCAGGGCTAGAGCCGCAGTCTTGCGAGTAACCTCATCAATATCGGATAGCGCCGACACCAGAGGCAGGATAGCCTCTTCCGCTTTCATCTGTCCCAGGATATCGGCAGAGCAACGGCGCACTTCCACCGAGTCACTCTTAAGACCGGAGATGACCTCCGGTATTGCCGCATAGCCTATCTGCAAAATAGCTTGCTTGGCCTGGGTTTGAATGAAATAATCCAGGGAACCCAGCTTCTCCATCAATGCGGATACCGCTTCACTTGAGCCCAGTTGAGCAAGAGCATTGCTGGCGGCAATGCTAACTTGTTGGTCGGGGTCATCCACCAAAGCTCGCACCGCTTCAGTTACCTTTGGGTCACCGATTAAACCCAGAGTGATTACCGCCCTCTCCCGCACTGCCGGGTTTTCGTTCTCCAGAAGCGGCAGAAGGGCATTGATCGCCTGACTGCCGAGTATTACCAGAGCGTCGGTGGCCGCCTTACGAATCCATTCATCGTAAGAGGAGAGCTTCTGCACCAGCGGTTCAATGGCTCGGGGGTCGCCGATCTCCCCCAGAGCGATGATTGCTGATTTACTGACCGAAAGAGCTGTATCATCTATAGCGGTCAGAAGATAATCAACCGCCTCCGGGTTCTTCATCTTACCCAATTGATAGCAAGCCTCACGCCTCTCGGTCTCGTCTCCAGTCTGCAGCATACCAATATACTTTCTTAGCGCCAACTGTTCCGAAGTGAGTTGTTTAGGTTCGTCTGAAAATACCAGACTATTAACAGAGAGAATCAACACTGTCAATGCCATCAAAAAGACCCAAAACCGATACATATTTCTAACCATATTTTCTCCAAAAACTGGCAAAAAAGCGCTTTTAAAAATTTAACCAACGATAATATTAGAGATAATTGCCCAAGATGATAACAATACTGTTTATTATCTTCAATGAAAATAGTCTTAACCGGTTTGGATTACATAGAAATTCGCTGAATGAGGGGGATAGCGAAATAAATAATGAAGCCCAAAGTGACCGCATACATTAAAGGATGCACCTCGCGGAAGCGCCCGTGAATCATCTTCATAAGTGTAAAGGTTATAAACCCAGCCCCGATGCCATTGGTAATAGAATAGGTGAAGGGCATCATTATGATAATCATAAATGCGGGAATAGCTTCGTCCATCTGCTCAAAGTCAATCTCCCGAATAAGGGTGGTCATCAGGAAACCGACTAGAATTAAAGCCGGTGCCGTAGCCTGTGGGGGGATGATGCTTATTATCGGATGGAAAAAGATTGCTAGAAAGAAGAGCAACCCCACAATTACGGGCATAAGCCCACTCCTTCCGCCGCTGGCTATTCCCGCAGTGCTCTCCACATAGGAAGTAACCGAACTTGCTCCAAAGAATCCGCCTACAGCCGCCGCTAGACTATCTACTAGAAGTATCATCCGCAGGCCGGGGATTTTGCCCTCCTTGGTCATTAAGCCGGATTTGGCACCGACGCCCACTACCGTGCCCATAGTGTCAAAGAAGTCGGAAAGCATCACGCTGAAAATGGTCAGTGTGGCTCCCAGGATGCCCAGCCTGGAGAAAACGGAGAAGTCTATATAACCGAAAGTGGAGAAGTCCGGTGAGGCGAATAGGTTCGAGGGAATGACGGCAGTTCCCGGCAAAAATCCCAGAACCCCGGCTCCTTTTTCGTCAACTCCGGCTATGTAGTTAACGGAAATAGCGATGACTGCAGTAGCCAATATGCCCAGAAGTATCGCTCCGGGAACTTTTCTGGCAGTCATCACCGCGGTCAGAATGAACCCTACTATTACCAGGAAGACCGGAAAGGCAGTCGCGTCGCCCAGGGTGACCAGAGTATTTTTGTCGCTAACGACTATTCCGCCATTTTGAAAGCCGATGAAGGCAATGAATATGCCTATACCCACACCGATAGCCACCTTGAGAGACTGGGGAATAGCCCGCATCACCGATTCCCGAAAGCGAGTGAGCACCAATATGGTAATAATCAATCCCTCAATGACGAAAACCCCGAAGGCTGGCCTAAAAGAACCCATATTAGCAGCCAGCTGATAGGCGGCGATAGCATTGAGCCCCATACCGCTGGCTAAAGCCAAGGGGAAGTTGGAGAATAGACCCATAAGGATGCACATCAGCCCGGAAGCGAGGCAGGTAGCAGTTACCGTGGCAGAGATGGGTAAGGCGATATCCTTCATTGCCGGGTCCCCAAAAAAGGAGAGAATCTGGGGATTCACGAAGATGATGTAAGCCATAGTGATGAAGGTAGTTAAGCCAGCAATAATCTCTGTCCGCAAGTTAGTTTTAAGTTCTTCAAACTTAAAAAGACCGCTTAGCATTATTCCTCCTGTTCAATTCCCGGCGGGATAGCTGGAATGACAATAAACTATCATTAAAATGGAAATTGGTCAAGTGATGTAGATGTTGATTATACAAGGTAATATCATTAATTATATTATCGCTCAATAGAAATTGCATTAATATTAAGAGATAATATGGTGTTTGCCAAAAATCCTAATTTTCTCAGCTTTGGGAATAGGTCTATGTTATATTAAGCTAATCTCAAAAAACATTTTTAGCCATTAAACCCCATCCGATTAGACCTTGTCTAATCACTCAGATAGGGGTAAACCTAACCATAGGAGGGAGCATTATGCATAAGATAACAATTTTTAATCTGTCTCTTTTGTTTCTAGTATTAATGTTCCTTAGCTGCGCCCAGCAAAGTGACCGGGATTCGGTAAATGACCTGATTAACGGAAACGCCGGCGCTTTCTTCAACCCCTTTGCAGAGATGAGCGAAAGCGGAGGAAACTATGGGATGCTCTCGGCCCCATTTGGTGGAGATGCTCATATTTATACCTGGTGGCGGGAGTTTAAGCTGCCTCCCGATGATAGACTCATCACCATTCAAGTCGCCGGTGATACTGCCAATGTTACGGTAAGCGACGACATCACCGGCCATTTCTATGTGGATACTACCGATGACGGTATCCTAAACCCCGGTGAAAAGGATATGCACCATTCCGGGCTTATCTACGCCGAATTCCTCTACGACCCCAATCATCAAAGCCCCTATTCCAATGGCCAGGGCTGGTATCTTTCCCAAATCAGCGCCTACGAGTTTAGAATGTATGAACAACCAAAACAGACGGTGGAGATAGAGTCCATTCGGGTGCATACCGCCGACGAAAGCTTCGACTACACCTACACCGACCCGGCTCAATTATACGATGTGGAGACCGAGGTGCCGTATTTTCAAGTCGGCGATGTAGTCTATGTAGATGTAACCTGTTCTAATTCCTCAACCGAGGGCTGGGACCCACCCACATTTGTCTACCTGCACTATAATCTTGACAGCAGGGACTTATTCACCGATACCGGCGACCACCAGCACTTCACCGGCTCCTGGGTGCCACAAAGTCCTGGGGTGCACCACGCCTGCGTTGATGTAATTGACAGCGCCTGTATCCAAAACGAGACTGAGGACGACTACAACGCCACCGCTTGGGCTATGCCCTACATAGTAGAGTGATTAATTTTCTTCAGAAGATGTCTAGATAAATTTGGCCCTACAACGGGCCTGCTACCAGCGAGCCGGAGGGAGGTTGATCCCCGCAAGGGTTGATCCCTCCCTCCAAATCATTTTAGAATTATGTGTATGTGCAGGGGAGAATCTCATTCTCCCCATTTTTTCCTTCCTCAACCCCATTGGGCGATGCGTCTCCGCCACGGCGGAGGCGAAGAATCGCCCCTGTCCAACGAAACAATATGCTCAGGTCACAGGGGAAATCCTGGCGATTTAACGGCAAAATTTCTTGCAGCTTAAGGAAATTTTGTGCTAGAATAACTTAATACTTTACCTGAGTTATCCAATTATGCAACCCTACAAGCAGGACGAGTTTTTTCTTCAGAGGGAGCTGACCGAAGAAAAGAGGGTGGAGTTAATCAATCGGTTGGCTTCCGAGGTAGTGGAGCGCAACCTCACCGCCCCTGCCATCTTTCTTCTGGAGATGGGCCGACCTTTCACTTTCATCGGTTCCCAGGTGATGGTCTTTCTTGAACCAATTATCCAGTCTATATTCAATATCAAGATTTATAATCACATCCGTTTAATGTTGGAGGACCGCAAAAATCTGGACGAACTGCTCCTGCGCATTGAGGACTACGACGAGAAATTCCGGTCCGAACAGAAGGAGAGAAAAAAAGGGGGGAAAGAAACGGAAAAACTCCGCAGAAAGGAAAAGCGGGAGGCTAAGAAGCGGGGGTTTGGGCAATAGTGTTGATGGAATTAGCAGAAAATCGCAGTAAAAGGAATTAACTCCGGGCGATTTTGCGATAAATTACCAGAAAGGAAGAGTTTTGATGGCGGAAAAGGAAAAATGCGTTGACCGTATCCTGGCCACCGACTGCGGCTCTACAACCACCAAAGCCATCCTCATTGAAAAGCGAGGAAATGAGTATCGTCTGATAGTGCGCGGTGAAGCCCCCACCACCGTAGAAGCTCCGGCTGAAGATGTAACCCGTGGTGTGCTCAACGCCGTCGGCGAGGTGGAGGAACTGACCGGTCTTAAGCTAATAAAAGACGAAAAGTTAATAACCGGTAAGTTCACGGAAAATGAGGGCTCTAAAATATTTATGTCCACCTCTTCCGCCGGTGGTGGTCTGCAAATGATGGTAGCCGGGGTGGTTAAGTCTATGACCGCGGAGAGCGCTCAGCGGGCGGCATTGGGCGCCGGTGCCATAGTGATGGATGTGCTCGCCTCCAACGACGGTCGACTACCCCACCGCAAGATAGAAGCCATTCGCCACCTACGACCGGATATGATTCTTCTATCCGGAGGAATAGATGGAGGCACCATAACCCATGTGGTGGAGCTAGCCGAGATAATCGCCGCCGCCGACCCCAAGCCCCGTTTCGGTCTGGGCTTCGAACTGCCGGTCATTTATGCCGGAAATACCGACGCTCGCACTGCGGTTAAAGAGCGTCTGGGCAAAAAGACCGCTCTCACCATGGTAGACAATATTCGTCCGGTATTGGAACGAGAGAACCTTGCCCCCGCCCGCCACGAGATTCACGACCTGTTTATGGAACACGTTATGGCTCAGGCGCCCGGTTATAGGAAGCTGATGGGCTGGACCGCTGTGCCGATTATGCCCACTCCCGGCGCCGTGGGAGCCATTATCCAGACCATTGCCGACAAGGAGAAGATAGAAGTTTTGGGCGTGGACATCGGAGGAGCCACCACCGATATATTCTCCGTCTTTCAGAAGATATTCAACCGCACCGTCTCCGCTAATCTGGGTTTGAGCTATTCTATCAGCAATGTCCTTGCCGAAGCCACCCTGCCTAATATTTTGCGCTGGGTTCCCTTTGACATAGATGATACGGACATCCGCAACCGCATTCGCAACAAGATGATTCGTCCTACTACCATTCCAATGACCTTGAAAGAGCTGATGATTGAACAGGCTATTGCTCGCGAAGCCCTGAGGTTAGCTCTGGAACAGCATAGATTATTAGCCGTCGGCCTCAAGGGCGTGCAGCAGCAGCGCACCATCTCCGACGCCTTTGAACAGACGGCAACCGGCGAGACCCTGGTAAATTTGATGACTTTGAATATGATCGTCGGCTCCGGCGGGGTTCTCTCTCACGCTCCTCGGAGAGTGCAGGCGGCAATGATGATGATAGACGGTTTTTTGCCTCGCGGCATAACTATGCTCACCGTTGATTCTATCTTTATGATGCCCCAACTGGGAGTGCTCTCCACAGTAAATGCCCAGGCAGCGACCGAGGTCTTTGACAAAGATTGCTTGATTCGTTTAGGGGCTTGCGTGGCGCCGATGGGTGTTGCCAAGCCGGGAACAGTATGTATGGAGTATAAGATTACCCTCCCGGATAAAAAAACAGTAGAGGGTTCACTTAAGTTCGGAGAGATGAAGCTCATTCCCTGCCCGGTTGGTCGGTTCGCCGTTGGGGAACTAAACCCGGGACGGGGCTTTACTTTATCTGAAGACGGTGGTAAATTAGAAAATGTAAAGATAGAGGGCGGCGTGGTGGGCATCATTCTGGATGGACGGGGAAGACCGCTCAATCTGCCGAGCGACGATAATGAACGAATAAAAGTCATACAGAGTTGGAATAAAGCGTTAGGGGTATATCCGGAATAATTCTAGTTGTTGGGTATTTGTTGGCATTTCAAGTGGAGATGGATGCAAAAATAAGGGAGGAAAAAATGTCTAGAGCATTCGACCCTCTTACGAGCAAACTCATTCTTATGAGCAAACTCATTCTTATGAGCATAATCATTCTCATAATCATTTCAGCAGTTTCCTTGCTCGTCTCCTGTTCCTCCGATAAGTCGGAGACATCATTGCCATATTTTCCTCACGGAGACCAGAGCCGCTGGACCTATAAAACCACTTACACTTTGAAGGACGAAGTCTACTATTTACAATATATTTTCAATGGAGTCGTCCAGCACGACCAGGGATTCAATCTGCAGGTTTTAGAGCTTTGGGTTCAGGATGTAGGTTTGGTCGGCACTCAGTATATAGTTGCAGATTCTGGAAAAGTGGACATATACGGGACTACTTCCGATACCAATCCAATGCACATTCTGAAATTCCCCCTGATGATTGGTAATACCTGGCGGGTCTTTGACGACGGAGATGAGATGCAGAAAACTCTGGTCGCCACCGTGGTCACCACCGAGGATGTAATCGTCCCCGCTGGAGATTTTAAAAACTGCTACAAAGTATCAATTACTTCGGAGATTGACCCCAATTATTATAGCTACTATTGGTATGACACCACAGTGGGAAAGGTTAAGGCATACACTGTTAATGTCAGTGAAGGCACATCTACATTTGAATTGATTTCTTACCAGATTATTCCTTAATCCGGTGCTTTTAAGAAAATCGTTACCCCCGGCCAGTTCCGGGGGTTTGCTTTTGGTAGATTACCCCTTGACTTTATCAATTCATATTGATTAAAATAGACTGAAATATATCCATCAAGGGGAAATTAAATGGATATTATCGGTTTCACTATGGTCCGCAACGCTCAACTCCTGGATTACCCTTTACAGGAGTCCTTGCGTTCAATGTTACCTATCTGTCAGAAGATTATAGTAAACGTGTGTTCCAGCGATGACCATACCCTTCAGATGGTGGAAGCTATTGGTAGCCCAAAAATTGCAGTAATACAGAACCCCTGGAATATCCATCTACGAGAAGGGGGAGCCTTACTCGCTCAGGAGACTGACCGAGCTCTGGCAGAATGCCAGGGAGACTGGGGGTTATATTTACAGGCAGACGAAGTAGTTCACGAAGATGATGTTGACAAAATTGTAACCAATGCTCAAAAATACTTACATAACTCCCAGGTGGAGGGCTTGCTCTTTGATTATCTACATTTTTATGGCGGGTATAATTATTACCAAAAATCCCGCAACTGGTATAAACGAGAGGTGCGGATGGTTCGTCTGGGCGTTGGGGTGCAATCGCACGGTGATGCCCAGGGGTTTCGGATTCAGGGACGCAAATTGAGGGTGGTTTTGTCCGGAGCGCGCATATTCCATTACGGTTGGGTGCGCCATCCGAGAGTAATGGGCAGCAAGTATAAGGAATTAGACCGACTTTATCACGACGATGAATGGCTTCTAAAGACACATCCAGAATGCTACCACCATTTTGATTACGGTTCACCAGACAACCTGGAGCCTTACTCGGGCACTCATCCCCAAGTGATGCAGGAGAGAATTGCTTCTGCACCGGAGTGGCTTGGACACTATCAAGCTCGCCACGAACACGACCGGTTGTGGGTAAGGACTTTAAGCTGGCTGGAGAGAAACATACTCCATTTCCGCATCGGAGAATATCGCAATTATGTCCTCCTTAAGGAGGAGTAGGTGACTCCAAGCATAACCGCCCTGCGCCTGGACCGTCTGGGTGATGTGATTCTGGCACTGCCAGTATGGCAAACACTAAAAGAACGCTTTAGACACCATCGCATTACCGCAATAGTGACCGACTATACTGCTCCTGTTCTGGAAAATTTAGATTATATAGACGATGTCTACACTTTAAAAAATCTGGATGCGGAGGAGCTAAGCCGGGCAGGAAATTGGCTCAAAGCGACGGATTGCCGAATGGCAGTTATCCTACAACCCTCCTGGAAAGCAGCCCTGGTTCCCTACTCGGCTGGTGTGCCCACAAGAGTAGGTTTTGCCAATCGTCTTCAAGCCCTTCTGGTGAACCGATGGATTTATCAAAGGCGGAGCAGAAGCGGTCGGCACGAAGTTGACCTCAATTTAGCCATGCTCGCCCCTTTGGGCATTCACCGTAGAAAGATGATTCCTCGGCTAAAGGTGAGCGCTACCGAGCTTGCCTCTGCCAGAAATCAAGCCAAGCAATTGCTGGGAGGGAATTACACACCCATTGTGGTCATTCACCCGGGTAGTGGCGGTTCCTCACTGGGCTGGTCAAAAAGCCGCTTTCTGGAGTTGACGCGACTTCTTTCCCGCAATACGAATGTGGTAGTAAGCGGAAAAGACCGGTATGAAGTAGAATATATCTCCCAGAACATAGATGTGGCTCTATTTACTGAGCGTAATCTGCGGGAGTTCATCTCTTTACTCGCCCTGGCCGGGGTCTTCATCAGCGTGGATACGGGACCAATGCATATAGCTGCCGCTTTAGGAGTGCCCACAGTCAGCATCTTCTCTCCCCTGGTCAGCACCAGTCCGGAGCGATGGGGTCCGCTGGGAAACATAGCAATAGTGCTTAAACCTGCTGGCGAGAAATGCAATCGTTGCCTGGCAGAAAACTGCCTTCGCTATCCCTGCACCGACGAAATTTCCCCTCAGGAAGTGGCTAACGCGGCAAAATTTATTTTGAGTAACAAAGGTTGATTGCTGGTCTAATCTCTGTTAAGATTATTATTGAAAAGCAAAAGGTGAAAGATGAAGGGTAGCACGAAACTCAAAGGAGAACCTATGCGCAAAGGCTGCAAACTATTTATAACCACCTTGCTCGCTTTCTGCTTACTTGCCGGATTAGCGATGGGGGCACCGTTTAATGTGGGCGAGAAGCTGGTCTTTTCCATCTCCTGGACTAATGTGGTGGAAGCTGGAATAGCTACAATGGAGGTAGTTGACACTGTTAATTTTGATGGTCACGATTGTTATCATATTGCCTCCACTACAGAGTCGGCTCCGGCCTTTTCCAGCTTCTTTTATGTCAAAGACCGGGTGGATACTTATTTTGATATGAATACCTACAATTCCTTGAAATACGAAAAGCATCTGCGCGAGGGCGATTATAAGAATGATGTGGTGGTCTATTACGACCCGGAGAATCAATTGGTCGCCCGGGAGGAGAAGCTAATCCGCACCCTGGAAAATGCTATGGATATAATGACCGCCTTCTATTGGGTGCGTAGTCTGGATTTGCAGGAAGGAGAAGTCTTTTATTTCAACCACTCCGACGGAAAGACCACCAAAACCATCGAAGTTGATGTGCTGGAGACAAAATCTATAACCGTTCCCGCGGGCACCTTTGACTGTATCTGTGTTGAGCCGGACCTTTCGGAGACCGAGGGAATCTTTAAGCAATCCGGACGCATCTGGATCTGGATGACCAACGACGAAAAACATATGCCGGTATTAATGCAGTCGTCAATAGTTATCGGAGATATCACCGCCCGATTAGCCAGCTATACCGAGGGCTAAACCAGGGCGTCAAGGATTAACAGGAGCAAAGCATTGCCCTCAAGATACCCAGAGCTAGACCTCTCCGCAGTCAGAACAGTTCCGATAGCAGAAAGGGAAAGCAAATTGCGTGTGGAGGATATTTTATTTCCCAGTGGAGATTGGTCGCTATATTCCCGAACCATAGACGAATTGCCTCGCCTGGGCTACGGCGCTACTTTGCGCTCCTTAATCGACTCCCTGGCTGAATTGCGTCGGAAAAACCTCCCAATAATAATCGGTATGGGGGCACATTCTATAAAGTGCGGACTCTCCCCCTGGTTTATCTTTCTAATGAAAGAAGGTCATCTGAGCCACCTCTCGGCAAACGGCGCCATGGCAATACACGATCTGGAACTGGCATTTTTTGGAGCAACCTCCGAGGATGTCGCCGAAAATCTACCCGCCGGCACTTTTGGACTGGCTGAGGAGACCGGCAGATTAATCAATGAACTGGCCGGGATGGCGCAGAAAGAAAAGCTGGGATTGGGAGAAGCCTTCGGCAGGTCGGCATTACAGAAAGCACCCCATGCGGAGATAAGCCTTCTTGCCCAGGCTTATCGTTGGAAAATACCGGTCACTATCCATGTTGCCATAGGAACTGATATTGTCTGCGAACATCCCACTTGCGACGGCTCGGCTTGGGGGGAATCTTCTCTTCGCGACTTCCGCATATTATGTGCCAGCCTGGAAAAATTCAAAGATGGTGGCGGAGCCTATATCAATATCGGCTCTGCGGTGATTATGCCAGAAGTCTTTCTCAAAGCGCTAGCGGTGGTCATTAATTTACACGGCAGACTGCCTGGGTTAGTAACCGCAAATCTGGACCAGATTCAGCACTACCGTCCCGGTGAAAATGTTATCAGAAGACCGGGTGGAAAATCCTTTACCCTCACCGGTCACCACGAAATAATGGTTCCGCTGGTAATTGGAGGTCTTTTGCACCAACTCACCAAAGGCAACTGAAATGCCGGATACTAAAGGACACATTACCGGGATTTTTTCCGAACACCGTCAGTATTTGGATAAAACTCTGCCGGCAGTGCTTGCCCAGCTAATCTCCTGGATTGAGCAAGCGAAAGAAACCTTTAGTCGCGGCGGAAAATTACTCGTCTTTGGCAATGGAGGGAGCGCCGCCGACGCCTGCCACCTGGTCTCCGAATTGGTGGGGCGGCTGAGCGGTGAGTCACCGGCGCTTCCGGCAATTGCCCTCAACACCGACCCGGCGGTCATCACCTCCCTTTCCAACGATTTCGGCTATGACTTCCTCTTCCATCGCCAGCTTGAGGCTCTGACTAAAAAAGGAGATATGGTGCTGGCAATATCTACCAGCGGCAGGTCGGTAAATTGCATCCGCGGACTGGAATTAGCCAATAGCCTTGGGGCGGTAACTGTCGCTCTGACCGGGCAGGACGGAGGAGAACTGGCGAAAATCAGTTCGCTCTCAATAATTGTTCCAGGAGAAAATACTCAACGTCTTCAGGAGATGCACGAACTGGTCATTCATGCTTTTTGCGATGTTATTAAGGAATGGGGGAAAAGTAGTTTTTCAAAAGGATGATAGCCAATTATGTCACTAGCCTCTGAAAGTAAAGACTGGTAAAATTATGCAAATAATCAGATTGATTAGAATCTTGTCTGTTTTGATGGTCTCGGTTATCATTGTTTCAATGCTATCTTGCTCCTGCGGAGACCTTTTCAAAGAGACCAGTCAGCAAACGAAGCCGACGCAGTCCGATACCCAGAAGAAGTCAACCAATGAAAAGGGCGGAAAATACTCTGAATACAAGGGAAAGTTTCCATCCCAACCTCTTCCCGATAATGCTACTGTGGGTATAACTAAATACGGTGAATGTTATCATCGCCTGGACTGTCCCTTTGTGACCGGAAGCGAATATCCGATTAATAAGATGCCCAAGAGCGAGGCTAAAAAGAAGCATTATAAGAGTTGCGATATCTGCACTCCCTAAACGGTCATCAACCTCTGTATGCAAAAAAAGCTAAAGGGATTGATAGGAAAATTTGCCGGGCAAAGGATAGCCATCTTCGGCGACCTGATGCTGGACGAGTATGTCTTCGGTTCCTCCACCCGCATCTCCCCGGAGGCTCCTGTTCCAGTGGTGCTGGCGGAGCAGCATTCGGACATTCCCGGAGGAGCGGCGAATGTAGCCGCCAATGTCTCCGCTCTTGGCGGCATCCCGGTTCTCTGCGGAATAATCGGGGACGACCTTGCCGGGCAGAGATTGGTGCAAGCACTGGTTTCGCGAGGGATAGAAGACCGGTTTTTAGTTCGCTTACCCAACCGCAAGACCACACTCAAAACTCGGGTGATGGCACACCATCAGCAAATTGTGCGCATTGATGTGGAGACCACCGAAGAACTGGATAAGACCGAGCTGGAACAGATTACCGAGAACCTGGAGCAAGCTCTTTCCCAGGCACAAGTGGTGGTAATCTCCGACTACGATAAAGGCGCCATATCCGAAGAATCAATTCGCCTGATAAAGAAACTTATGCCAAAAAGCTCCCCCCCTATTGTGGTTGACCCCAAATACCGGCACTATTCAAGTTACAGCGGTTGCAGGTTGATTACCCCCAATCACAAAGAGGCTGGTTTTGCCGTCGGGCAGGTAATTCATACCGAAGACGACCTGCGTCTTGTGGGGACAAAACTTTTGAAGACGGTGGGCTGTGAGGCGGTCCTGGTCACCTGGGGCGAGCGGGGTATGGCTTTATTTGACGGCGATGGACCTTTTGTCCACCTGCCCACACTGGCTCGCGAGGTCTTTGATGTTACCGGCGCCGGCGACACAGTTGTAGCTACTCTAGCCCTGGCAATATCTGCCAAAGCCAGCCTTCTGGAAGCTGCCTATCTAGCCAACTATTCTGCCGGTATAGTAGTGAGTAAGATAGGCACATCTACGGTCAGCGCTGAAGAGCTTAGCTTAGCAGTATCCGGTTTTGCCGATAGGAATAACGGGTGATAGATGGGCAGAGTGATACCCAGAAAAGAAGCCAGGCAAGCCGCAGAATATGTCCGGGGTATGGGGCTGGTCTTCACCAATGGTTGTTTTGACCTTTTACACGGCGGGCACATCTATACTCTGCGCAAAGCGAAAGAAGAAGGTGGAGTTCTCTTCGTGGGCTTGAACAGCGACTCCTCTATCCGCCGGCTAAAGGGTGAGGGGCGACCTATAATGCCCGAAGCCGAGCGTGCCGAGATTCTTTCTGCACTGGAAATGGTGGACGGGGTTATTATCTTTGATGAGGATACTCCTTTAGAATTGATAAAGGAACTCCGTCCGGAGGTTCTGGTAAAGGGCGGAGACTATACCGTGGAGCAAGTGGCAGGAGCGAAAGAAATGCTTTCCTGGGGTGGGCGGGTAGTCATAATTCCATACTTGGAAGGTTATTCCACAACGAATATTCTTCAGAGGTTATATGCGCTCAATAGGGATAATACCGGCTAGAATGGAGTCGTCCCGGCTTCCGGGAAAGCCGCTTCTCTCCATTGCCAGGCATCCGATGGTGGAGTGGGTCTGGCGTAGAGCCTCACAGGCAGTATTGTTGGACGGAGTGTTCATCGCTACAGATAACCCACAGATAGCAGAGGTTTCCGCCGGTTTTGGAGCACCGGTTATATTAACCTCCGGCGATTGTGCTTGCGGAACGGATAGAGTGGCTGAGGCAGTGGAACGACTGCTTTCCGAGGGAATTGACCCAATAGCGGTGGTCAATATTCAAGGAGACGAGCCGCTGATTGAACCACAGTTGATAGACACCCTGGTGGAACCGCTATTGGGCGAGGAACCACCAGAGATGCTCACCGCGGCGACGGTCAATCCGGAGCTAGCCGACCTGCTAAATCCGGCGGTGTGCAAGGTGGTCTGCGATAGTTCCGGCCGGGCATTATACTTCAGTCGTTCACTAATACCTCATAACCTCAGCAATATCAAAGAGCAGGATGGAGAATACATCTATCTGCGACATATCGGTATTTACGCCTATCGCCGAGATTTTCTAAACATCTTTACCAAACTTACTCCCGGACCACTGGAAAGGGCAGAGAGGCTGGAGATGCTCAGAGCGTTGGAGCACGGTTATACTATTCGCCTGGTGAAGACTAAATATCGCTCTATCGGCGTGGATACTGAGGAACAACTGAATTATGTTCGGAAGGTTTTTGCTGACGAAGGCTTGGCGGAGAAGATTCTTGCCGGCGAATAAGCGGTCTTTTCAATAAGGTGATTTTCTGATATAATTATATAAACCGGTTATTAGGGAGGTGAAGTGTCAACCAAATATATTTTTGTTACCGGCGGAGTGGTCTCATCTTTAGGCAAAGGAATTGCTGCCGCCTCCGTAGGCCGATTGTTAATGTCCCGGGGTCTCTCCGTAGAACTAATGAAACTGGACCCATACATAAATGTTGACCCGGGCACGATGAATCCCTACCAGCACGGCGAGGTCTATGTTACCGACGACGGCGCCGAGACCGACCTGGACCTGGGGCATTACGAGCGTTTTACCGGAACGGTGACCGGCAAGCTCTCCAATGTTACTACCGGTATGATTTATAATACGGTCATCACTAAAGAGAGAGAGGGAGCTTTCCTGGGAGCCACGGTGCAGGTCATACCCCACATCACCAATGAGATAAAAAGACGCATTTTAGACCTGGCCCAAGCCAAGGAGCCGGATGTGCTTATTGTGGAGGTGGGCGGAACCGTCGGAGATATTGAGGGTTTACCGTTTTTAGAGGCTATTCGCCAGTTTTGGTTGGATGTAGGTAGAAAGAACGCCATATTCATTCATCTTACTCTAGTGCCATTTTTAGAGAATGTCGGCGAGCTGAAGACCAAGCCCACGCAACACTCGGTGAGAGCGTTGCGCGAGATAGGTATTCAGCCGGATATTCTCATCTGCAGGACCTCCAAGAATCTGCCCCTCTCCCTGCGCAAAAAGATAGCGCTGTTCTGTAATGTTGACCTCAACGCGGTTATTGAGGCGCCGGATACTGACACGATATATTCTGTTCCCATGAAATTCTTAGACGAGGGTCTGGACGAGATTATAGTAGAGCTTTTGCGCTTGGACTGCGACCTGCCCCGCTTGAACGAATGGAAAATGATGCTGGAGACAGTCCGCCATCCGGCTTATCAGGTAGATATTGCCATCGTGGGAAAATATACCACCCTCAAGGATTCGTATAAATCCATTCTGGAGGCTTTTGTCCACGCCGGAGTTGCCAACGATTGCCGGGTCAAACTGCACTGGATTGAATCGGATAAGCTGGGCACAGAGAGCATCTTCCATACTCTTTCTCAAGTTACCGGCATATTAGTCCCCGGAGGTTTCGGTTCTCGGGGCATTGATGGGATGGTTTCTGCGGTTAAATTTGTGCGGGAGAACGACATTCCATTTTTTGGAATTTGCTTAGGTCTGCAATGTGCAGTCATAGAATTTGCCCGCAATGTCCTGGGTTTTGACGGCGCTAACTCCACAGAGTTTGACAAAAATACTATCTATCCGGTCATCTCCTTGCTTGAAGAGCAGAAGAAAGTTAGTTTGATGGGGGCAACCATGCGCCTGGGAGCTTATCCCTGTCAGCTAGTGGGAGGAAGCACGGCTAAGGAAGCCTACGGCAAGAAGCTAATCAGCGAGCGCCACCGTCACCGTTATGAATTTAACAATGAGTTCAAGGATGGATTTGAGCAGGCCGGGATGTTAATGAGTGGAATTTGCCCGGATAACGATTTAGTGGAGATTATTGAGATACCCAAAAATAGATGGTTCGTTGGGGTGCAGTTTCATCCAGAGCTGAAAAGTCAGCCACTGGCGCCCCATCCTCTCTTCAAAAGCTTCGTCGCACATGCATTAGCTCTCGCCCGAGAGAGGAAAGACGAAGGCATCTCCAGCGATGTAGATGCGGTGAAAAGCTCAACCGCTCAAAGGGATTGAGACTTGTCCCCTGGTTGAGCCGATTGTGATTATAAGGAGGTTAGAGATGAAAGTCAGATTGGAGATATTGGTAGCCGTAATGATTTTATTCCCCCTAGTCTCCTGGGGGAACTTCGGGGGTCCGGATGCGGAAGATTATGTATGGATTGATTCCCAGGAGTCCGGGGGACCTACCTATTCATATCTGGACATAACCACCACCGGAATTGCATTTTACTTTGGAGATGACACCTATAGTGACATCTCCATACCATCGTTCAACTACCGCGGCTCTAATTATACTACCCTATATGCCGGCTCTAACGGCATGATTGGATTTAGTCCCACGGGTATGACCTCACCAAATAATACCAGCCTGCCCACTCCCACCTCGCCTAACAACATCATTTGCCTGTTCTGGGACGACCTGAAACCAGATATCGGCGGAGACGGCTACTACAAGATAGATAGCTCCACCATAATCGTCAGTTACGATGGAATTCCTCGGTATGATGGTTCATTTCCGCTTCGTTTTCAAGCGCATCTGAATTCTGCTACCGGGGTGATTGAAGCTCACTATAAGGATACTTATGTTGGCGACCCCAACTACGATTACGGAGCGAACGCCACTGTGGGATGCGAAAACTTTAACGGAACCGTAGGTTTGCAGGTAGGCTATAACCAGCCGGTTCTTGAGGATGACTATGCTATCGCCTATTTCCACCATTCCGATTCGTCTCCCGCCAGCTTTGATTTGCTGGAGCCGGCAGATGGCGAGAGCGTTCCCGCGCTGGCTGACACCATACATTTTTCCTGGGAGAGCTCTGCCCTCTTCCCCCAATACGGTAGAATCCACTATTTTATTGAGATAGCTTCAGATGAGGACTTCAATACAATCATCTATAGCGCTGACCTCTCGGCAACATCTACGGATGTAACCTACAGCTGGACCAGAGACCAGTATTATTACTGGAGGGTTACCGCCATTGACACCTGGGGCTACGAGACACCGTGCAATGAGCCCTTTAGCTTCTATGTCTGCCAGGTGGATATAGCGCCGACATCGCTGGGAAACATTAAGGCTCACTTTGAGCCGGACCAAAACTAGCTATCTAAAAACCTAAAACCCCGCCTTTGGCGGGGTTTTTTACGAGAAAAACGGATTTCGCTACAAGTTATATCCCAGTTTTAAAGATATTCCCATACCGGATAGGTGAGAAAATAGACCCTGAGGAGTGGAGATGTATTGATAATCAGCGATTACCGATAGAAAAAACGGTCCAGCATTTAGATAATTAACATTGAAAGATAATGCCCCTCCACCGCCAAAGTCCGTTGCCACCTCATTTTGACTTTTAGCCCGGGCGCTGCGGTAGAGCCCGCCAAAACCCTCAAATCCCAGCGAGAGCCATTTTGACAACCGATAGTTATACCCCCCACCTATTATAATCGGAACAATGTTGTAAGTAGTATTGGCGGTGTTGTAACCTCTGATAAGATATAGTTTACCCTGGGCAAAGAAGCCTTTGAAAAGTGGGACGGTCAGCTCTCCCCCGGCTCGCCAGCCCGCACCCAAAAAGTTACTGTATTTTCCCAGGGGAAAGAAATAACCAGCGGTAAAACCTGCGGAGATAGCTAGAGCTTCTTGGGCAAGACAGGGGACTAAAATCAGAGCGATGATTATCCAGAACTTGAGCATAGTGACAAATCCCACCTCAGAATTGCCAAAACATCAACCACCGGAAGTAGTTTGTTATTTCCCCAAACCGCGCAGGGCTTCACCCAGGAGCATCATTCCCCTCTCCCAACTGGGCTTCAGGGAGAGAGCACGCTCGGCGGATTTTTTAGCTTTTTCAAATTGCTTGAGTTTGAGATAGACCCGCCCCTGGCGGTAGACGGCGTTGATATTGCCCTCATCTCGGGCCAGGACTTGCTGATAGGCGGAAACCGCTTCCTCCAGTTTTCCCATTTTCGCTAAAGTATCCGCTTTGCCTAAAAGAGCGTCAATATAATCCTTATCCAGGCTCAATGCCTTCTCAAAGTAGCCCATAGCGGTATCATTTTCCGAAGCGAGCAGATGAATCTGCCCCAGCAGATAGTAATTGGGGGCGTAGTCCGCCTTCAGTTTAATGGACTGCTCAATGGCTTGCCGGGCGTTCTTCATCACCCCTTTGCGCAGATAGGCGTAACCCTCTTTATGGGGATAGAGATAGTTCTTGGGGTCAATCTTGCCCGCCCGCTCAAACTGTTCAACCGCTTTGCCGAACTGCATAAGCCCCAGATAGGCATTGCCGGCGCCAAAGAAGGCTTGAGCCAGGTCTGGCTTCTGTTCACCCGCGGAGGTGAATTGCACCAGTGCCGGGGAATAATCTCCTTCCGTCAGAAGTTTTTCACCCTGGGTCACCATCTCTTCGGCAGAAGCCATAAGCTCTCCTTTGTACTGGAGTCTACTTGAACAGAATATTATTTTAAACCTCTGGTTTAAGACAGTAGAAAGTCATTCTATGCTTACTCCTGGTGAATTACAAGAAAAATTATGCCTTCATTTCATACCCATATTCTCTCCATATTAAAATAAATTGCTTATACATAACCTCATTTTGGTTGTAGATGGTTTCATTTCCGCTTGAAACTGCCCAAGTTGTATTATATATTGACAATAATCTTATGCTCCATAAAGGATAACGATGGCTCTACTCTCCTGCCAGGGTGTTGTCGCAGGCTACGGCAACATTCAGGTGCTCAAAGGAATTGACCTGGAGATAAACTCCGGCGAGGTGGTCTGCCTCATCGGCGCCAATGGCGCCGGCAAGACCACCACATTGATGACCATCTGCGGAATTGTCAAAGCGACCGCCGGCAAAATTATCTTCAACGAACAGGACATCACCGGTATCTCCCCGGAGCGCATCGTCCATCTGGGGATATCCCAGGTGCCGGAGGGTCGCCGCATCTTTCCCCGTATGACCGTGGTGGAAAATTTGCAGATGGGCGCTTATCTGCAAAGAGGGGGGAATACTCCGGCGATAGAAACGGTCCTGGCACTTTTTCCGGAGCTTACCGACCGCAGAAATCAAAAAGGCGGCACCCTCTCCGGCGGTGAACAACAGATGCTCGCCATCGGCAGAGCGCTGATGGCTAAACCCAAACTTCTTATATTGGACGAACCCTCTCTGGGGCTGGCTCCACTGGTGGTTAAACGCATCTTTGAGATTATTCAGCGCATAAATTCTGAGGGAGTTACCATTTTTCTGGTGGAGCAGAATGCGCGTCTGGCGCTAGCCATCGCCAATCGCGGATATGTAATGGAGACGGGAAAGATTGTGCTCTCCGATAAAGCCGGCGCCTTGCTGGAAAATGAAATGGTTAAGAAAGCCTATTTGGGAGAATCAACTTAAAACGGGAGGTAGACTGATGCAAAAAACTCTTTTATCTCTGCTGGTGGCACTTTTGGTTTCACCGCTAACCGCCCAGGCGATTGGGTTCGGTGCCGGTGGTGTGTTTTTGGGATTGAACATTCTAAATATGACCGAGCTTAATAATGTTATGACCCCGGCGGGGTATAATTCATTGAAGGATAACAACCTGTTCTTTGGCGGAGGGGGCTACGGAATTATATTCAAACACATAATTCTGGGTGGCAGTGGCGGAGGATTCGTCACTCAAGACATTGACAAGACCGGGGTTACCGGCACTATACGCGGGGGTTATGGCGTCTTCAATTTTGGCTATTCGCTCTTTCGCACCAGGTTCCTGCATCTATTCCCCTATGGCGGCTTCGGAGGCGGAGGGATTCAGTTGGAACTGGTCCCCGATTCCGGTGGAGCCGATTTCGGAGATATGGTGAATAATCCCAAACAGTTTACCATACTCACCCGCAATAGCGTCTGCCTGGACGCCGGAGTGGAGGCTGATTTCCTGGTTCCTCTGGGTCTTTCCGATACCGGTTCCGGTGGATTTTTATTGGGGTTGCGGGTAGGTTACCTTTATTTTCCCACCAACGCCAGCTGGAAGCTTGCCGGCAATAAAGTTCCCGGAGGTCCGGACACCTGGCTGACCGGTCCTTATGTCCATATAGTTCTGGGTGGTTTTGGCCGCTCCGCGGAACCAAAGTAGTTTTATATTCAATTTTTTCCAATATCCTTGGTCCAATTTGCGCCTTCTCGCCAGACATATTCTGCTATTTCTATTTATCTTTGCTTCTAGCCCTGGCCACGCCCAAGACTGGCAATTAGGCGTTGTCCTGGGCGAGGGGATTTTCCGGGTAGGCGAGATATCCGGCGCCTTTACCCTGGGTAAAGAAACCATCCCCTCCACTTTTACTCAGTTCGGCGCCTTCACCCAGGTAAATTTTGGAAAGCATTGGCTGCTCGGAGGGAGCATTGGTTTCGTCAGGGGAAGGCAATTTGCGGGAAAAGTAGCCCCCACCGAACTTAGCGGTTTTGAGTATAATGTGCACTTCGGCTGGATTATGAGTCATTACGGTGGTGGTGAGTTTTACCCCTATTTTTCCCTGGGCGGTGGCGTTACTAAAGTAGACATCAACCCTGGAGTTATCGGTCAGGATTTTCAGGGTATCATTGACGACCCGCATCAGCTAGCCAACCTCTCCACCTCCGACCTGGTCATCGGGATAGGATTGGGTGGAAGATGGAAACTGGGCTTGAATGTTGATAATAAAAAGGGGATAGCGCTCGGTTTTCAGGTCGGTTTCCGCAGCACATTATCCAAACCGCACTGGAAGATGGTGGATGAGGAGCTCTCCTCCGATGTCGCCGGAATGTTTCAGGGACCTTATGGACAGTTAAGCCTTTCGTTCTTCACTGCCGTCAATGACCAGCACTGACCAGGTATGAATATAGAGAAATATATTCCCACCGACGACGACTTGCAGTTCATGAGATTAGCGCTCACTCTCGCCGAGAAATCTGCCAAGATGGAGGAAGTGCCCGTCGGCGCGGTAGTGGTGCATCAAGGAGAGGTGGTAGGCGAGGGGCGCAACCGCATTGAGGAGCTAAGCGACGCCACCGCTCACGCTGAGCTACTGGCGCTGAGAGAGGCAAGCGCCAGATTAGGGCGGAGATTGAACGATTGCACTATCTATTGCACGGTGGAGCCCTGTGCTATGTGCGCCGGGGCGATGATACTTGCCCGCATCGGCAGGGTGGTCTTTGGGGCGGAGGATGCCAAGTTCGGCGCCTGCGGTTCCACGGTGAATCTGCTGGAGAGCGATTGGTTCAATCATCGCCCGGTTGTGGTCCGGGGAGTGCTAGCCGAGGAGAGTCAAAAGCTATTAAAGGAATTCTTCAAGCGAGTTCGGGAAAGAATGTAGCGGAGGCGCATCGCTTCGCAAAGGCGAAGCGCGCTTCTGCCAAACGGCAATTGAACAGGAGAGGGTATGCGATTAATCATACTGCTTAATTCAATGACAATCCTGCTGAGCATCCTATTACCCACCGTCACTTTTGGCGAATCCTGCTTCCCGCTAACTGTGGGCAACGAGTGGCGCTATCTCTTCTATTACGATAGCGATTACCAATACACAGTTCTGAACAAAATAAAAGGCGTGGAGACTATGCAGGACGGAACTCCGGCTTATGCCTTCTACACTTATAGTCCTATCATTCACGAGAGCGTGACCTATTATTATGATGCCGGCACTAACATCTATGTCTATCAGACGGAGAGGGATGACCCCTCGCTCTTTCTCCAGCTCCCTCTGGAATTGAACAAATCCTGGAGCAGCGGCGACCCCTTCAGCGGAGTCTCCTACCAGGTGGTGGGACAGGAAGAGGTAACCGTGTCGGCCGGCACCTTCCAGACCTGGAAGGTGGAGGTGAACGATGTCGTCTTCCATCGGTTCATCTACTTCGCCGAAGGAGTAGGGCAAGTGCAGGTGGTCTACGATAACGGAAGTCGCTACGAGCTGAAGGATTATAAGGTGGCGGGAGGGGAATAAAACCTTGTGGCGGAGGTTCTTTACCTCTAACAATGGACTTGTGGCGGAGATTCTCAATCTCCGCCAATAGATGGGAAGCAGAGGTTCATCGCCTAGAAAAAGCAAGGCGCTCTAGCTATTGCAGCGGAGGTTGGCAACATCCAATATAATTTGATTAATGGTCAAGATTGAGTTGCTCTTGATTCTCTAATTATATCGCGCTATTATATGCACAATAATCCAATAAGCAAAGGAGGACCCAATGAGCGATATGGAAATTTCATCTACGCATTTACAAGTATCAGTAATAAGTTCAGAGTTTGATTTATGCAATATGCTCTATGAATACGCAAAAATAATCGAACCGTTTTTAAGTGATGAATACTGTAAAAAACTAGAAAGCAATGAGATATATACCAATACAGAAGAGGACGAACCCAAGAGAGTACCTAGATATTCTGAATTAGATTGTATTTTGATACTTTTAAGTTATAGAGAAAACGGTTTTTTAAGTAGAATAAATTTAAAACCTTTGGAAATTAGAAATACTTCATACCCGTTAGATGGTGAAAAAATTACTAGGATTTTACTTAAACCTACTCTGACAATATATAAAATTGGGATTCTTGCTTTAAGAGTTGATATAGAGTTACCGCAGAAGTTCGCAAATAAGCATTTTAAAGACTTTAGGTTATCAAATATACCTTTCGAGTTACCTGAGGACAAACCATACAATTTAATTAATGAATATATAAAAGAGAAAAAAATAACTAATATCAACGGCTTTTATCAAGCGCTATTGTTATTTATTACAGAAAAGTATCATGATTATTTAGGTAAACCAGGTAGATCTGCGCATCCATTAATGGATACAATTAGATGTATTAAGTGTGATAGTATATATAGTGATATTTTAAAAAAGAACTATAGTATAAATATTAGAGATAATATTAGATTAAGAGAAAATGTGTTGATACAGATAAGTGATTTCTCTACATATATTGCCATAGTAGAGAAAGGTAGAGATTATTGGTTGGGGGGTAAGAATCATGATGATAATAATATGTTGGAATATTGTAGATTATTATGGGAGTATGTAATTGCCACCTCCCATTGCATCAATTATGTAAGAAACAAAATACAGTTGGTTGAGAAGAACATATATAACAGGAGAAAAATTGGTCAAATGCTTAGCGACCAAAGCGACTTTGCTCAATTAGAAAGGTACAATGTCAGATTACGAATTTTTTCAGAAACTATATTACCAGCAAATGAGTATATGATAGATTTAAAAAAATCATTGCACATAAATGAAAGACTAGATAATATAGATAATTACATCACTCATTTTGGAAGTACAATAAATCAACATTTGAACAAGAAAATATACAAAAGTTTTAACACAATGAATATAATAATGGTGGTTATGACAGTAGCACTGGTAATATTTACCTTATTAACATTGGCTAAATGTTAGTGAAATATTTAGTAAAATAAAGTGCAACCAAAGCCGGAATCATAAAAAAGCTCTAGCTTGTTACAAGCTAGAGCATATTCTTCTTGGAGATGATCGGGATCGAACCGACGACCTACTGCGTGCAAAGCAGTTGCTCTCCCAGCTGAGCTACATCCCCATTATAAAAACATATCTCTGTGGCGGAGGCTTATCGCCTCGCCTTAGCGAGGCGCGCCTCCGCGCCAAAAATACTACCCCAATTTACTCTTAGCCCATATCATCATCACGATGAGGGCGGCGAAGAAGAGGGCGTAGATGAGAATGCGCATAAAGGTATT
>Ga0315294_10000105_pt1 | contig 84860 bp, 132 predicted proteins | sample YL17G13_40_MG_FD_203626 | JGI IMG/M metagenome (GOLD analysis project Ga0315294, IMG submission 203626) | Sediment microbial communities from Yellowstone Lake, YNP, Wyoming, USA - YL17G13_40 | ecosystem: Environmental > Aquatic > Freshwater > Lake > Sediment | place: USA: Wyoming | collected... | reverse complement strand
AATGACGCAGCAGAAGTCCCAGACAAACCAACTACTGCCACTCAATTCTCCCTATAGAACTTTCTCCCAAACCATAGTAACCTTCTGAAAATACTCATCTAACCTTGTTTTCTCAATCCCCGCTCTCAGAATAGCATAAGTCATATCTGAGAAAGGAACAGCTGAATCCCCAATAAAAACAAACGGGTACCTCTCCATTACACTATCCCAAAACGTATCAATCTTAGTCTCATCCGCTGTCATAACCTCATACTGAACAGCCCGAACCACCTGCTCAAATCCCACCACAATATTCAAATATCCATGCTTAGAGTAGGCTTTTTGAGAAGTATCATCGTGAGTAACAGTAGCCCCATATTCATAACCCCGACTCAAATCAACATAACCACCAAGAATAGGCACACCAAATTCAAGATACTTATCAGGATTAGTCCAATCCCTAGCAACTACCCTGTACTTAGTAGCACTTTTAGGAGCATAAAAAATATAAGCCCTACCATCGGTGCTGCTGTAAGTAAGGTCTCCTATACTCTCCCAAACAGAATTATACCACCTCTCCAATCTCAATATCTGATAACTAGAAGTCAAATTCAATCCAATAAGTACACACCCCGTTGTCGCAATAGATGAACCATCCCAAGAATCAATCTGAAATCCACCATAATTATGTGACCTAACATAATCAGCCGTGTAAGTATTAGTCCCCGTATCATCTTGAGAAATATAAAATCCAATGTGCTCTCCAACAGTAGTTGAATGATGAGACCCTGTAGACCACAGAATAGAGAAAGTCCCTGAAGCCGAAATTGTAAACTTATTTGTCGTATTTGAGTAAACGCAAGTATAAGTTTGACCACCAACAGCTGTCATCCTAGCAGCTATATGAGAAGCAAGAGAGTCTCCATCATAATCACCTATAGTCAGATTAGCCGCACGTACTGAACCATCATTAAAATCTATGTAGTTATTAGTCGCATCAATCTTAAAATACCCCCATCCAGACCCACTACCATACTTTGTCCGATAAGCATAATCACTCCAAAGACTCCTCAGGTTCTCTACAGGGTGGGAAGGATGGTAGTCGGCAGAATAAAGAGGAGCAATCACACCACTTCGGGTAATCGTATCATACAGAAATCTGTTGCTTCCCATTAAAATACCCCACCACCTTGTATTTCTACGTCTCCGTATTTACCCATACCCTTTCGCATAATAGGAACTAGAGCCTTATAAACTGCCATTCCATCTATTTCCACCGTTACCTGTGCCATATCAGCCTGGCCTCCTGTAGCCGCAGGAGTAGACATCCCTCCAAAGAACGATCTGAGAACCGACGAAATATTTTCAGGAATAATCGACTCACCCCGATGAACTTTAATAAGTTGAGTCTGTCCAACATTAGTCATTCCAAACTGCGCTGACCCGTTACCTCCATCATAACGCCCAGGACCTTTTGGCATTCGTCTATTAACTTCATCAAGATTATCTATCGCATCCCTCGCCCCTTCATTGAACTCATCCCAAGCCCCCCGCTTCTTAAATTTATCTATGTTATCCAGAATACCATTATCACCAGTAAAATACTTCACAATCTGGTCTAACCTGTCGCAGATATTACCAAAACCTTCCTCCAGAACTTCAGCCATAGTCTTTGCTTTTTCTTTATACACTCCGGCTTCCTTGGCTTGGTCAATAAGAGCCTGAGTAGCGGGGTCAAGAGCAAACCCATACTGCTTGGCATAATATTCAAGGTTAGCCAAGATAGGAGCAAGAACAGCCAGAGCTTCTTTTGAAGTCAATCCGGCTGCCGTTAATTGTTTGAAGTATTCACCCACACTACTCTGCATAGCCGAAAAATCTTCAGCCGTCAAGAACCCTGTATTTCCAAGAGCCTGTAGAACCTCATTCAAACCAGAGATGGCCTCAAACAAACCTTCATTTGCTTCCTTAACCTTCTGAATTTTAAGAAGTTCTGCAATCGCTCCACTACCAGCCAAACCCAGTTCCGTATACTTTGCTGACAGGGCTGCCAACGGGTCAGCTATCAGATTCAAAGCATCAAGCAAAGACATCCCCTGAGCAAGAGCCGCATTAAACACAGAGAGCAGTAGATTGCCAGCAATCTCCAACTGAGGACCAGCCCCCGTCACAGCAGTAATCATATCAGTAAGACCCTTAGCCGCCCTCTCTAACCAACCATAAACATAATCATCTACTTCTTTTATAGTAATACCAAGTTCTCTCAACCGCTTTATGAATATCAAAATACCAGCGTCCCCCTCTTTCCCTATCCTTTGAAGATAACCAATCATCTCCTCAAAAGCCTTACCAAGACCTTCAAGTTCCTGTTGAATATCAAACTCACCAAACCCCAAATCTTGCGCCAATTTCCAAGCAGACACAAGTTCATTAAGAGAATCAATCATTCTGTTTAAGTATTGCCCATAATTGTTAGTGTTGATTCCAGTATCCTTCATCATATCAGCAAGAGTTCTAGCCTCAACCGCAGCTTCCCCCATCGCCTCTCTGAGCTTCGCAATCTTTTCAGCCGTCGCATCCGTTATCTCACCCAACCATCCCATCTCTTCTTTTATATCCTTAATCGCATCAGCCAGTTTCTCCGCTTCCGTTTTTCCTGCAAATAATTTTGAAAACAAACTGATTATTGTAGTAATAACAGCAATAGCCAAACCTATTTCACTTGTTACTCTATTAAGTTTATCAATAAAATTAGCCCCTTCTTCAGCAGCAGCCGACTCAGCCGCCTCAACCGCTCTCAACGACTGCTCAATAGCATTAAACCCCTTAGCAACCGCATCCAAAACATCTAGAACCTTGGATTCTCCAATCCCAAACGTATCAAACATATCACGCAAATTGGTAGTTATAGCCGAAATCATAGAACCCAAAGTTTGAAACCGCTCTATCATCTTCTGCATTGGAGTTCTGGTATCCTCCAAATTTGCATTAAAATTACCCCACAACTTTTCCCACAACGTCATCATATAGCCAACCATTCCAGGGAAAAATTTATAACCAAAAACCATTAGAAACTGCATCATCCCAAGATACTCTCTCTTAGCAATAGCCAACCGCTGAGTAGTACCATCGTAATGGGATTGAATCATTTTCTGTTGAGCTTCAGCGTATTCTTTCATTGTGTCCGCAAGAGACGCTGTACGAGCATCTTGTTCCCTCTTAGCCATTGCCGCCGCAAACACAGCATTAAGAACAAGATAAACCTTTGAATAGGCATAATAAGCACCAAGAGTGTCCAACCTGTCTGCCAAATCCTTCTTCAATAATGCGTTTTTCTCTTTAGCATCCGTAATTATATTTTTCGTTTCGTCTTGATTAATCTTATTCTGAAGCGTCTCTAAGTCAGCACTCAGCCGAGTCCAGGCATCCATAACCCACTCTCGTGCGTTCTCAGCTTTCTTAGCCGCAATCTCAGCCGTCTTGTCTTTTTCAGCAATAGCATTCAATTTAAGAATTAAAGCCTGATACTCAGTCGGAACACGGGCCAGGTTAGCGATCAAGATTTCAACAGCCTTCTTGACCTCAGGGATATTAGCAATCACGCTATCAGAAAGAACTTTACTGTATTCCGCGTAGGCATCAGCCAATCCCTTCGCCCTAGCCGTCGCCTGCTGGTCAGACAATGACAATTCTTCCATAGCCGCACTCAACCTGTTCGTTTCCTCTTTAGCCATCTGCATCAAATCAACCTGGTATTTTAAACCTCGAGCCGCAGTAAGTTGCTTATCAAATTCCTCCAGCTTCTTTCTAAACGCACCTGTTTCTTCTCCACTAGCCTCCAACCACTTCACAAAGTCATTAAAGTCCGTAGTTCCCACTTTTTTCATAGTATCCAACGCTCTCTTGACTGCATCACCATATTTAACAAGGTCGTCTTTAGACAACTCTGTTGCCAATCCCATCGCGTCCATTGACTCATAAGGCATAGCATTACCCAGAAGAACAAACAATTGATTAAGTTTCCTCTGTTGGGTAGCGAGATATTCAGTCTCCTGACTGTACTTTTTTGAATACTCTGTAATAGTTTTATAAGCCTTACTATCATAACCTAAAACCCTACCCAAGTCGAGTAAAATCTGATACTGCCTTCGAGTAAGCGGCTCACCCAATTCCATCGTTGTAAGAAGTTCTGCTACTTCATCCCTAAATTTCCTTGATTCAGAAAAACTATACTTAACCGCCCCTCCCATTTTATTCATAATAAAAACCAACCGATCAACTTTATCTGCCATCAAACCAAGCTCCCACATAGTCCATACAACAACCATGTTTTCAACTTCTTTAGAATAATTGACTATTTCTCCTGTTGCCTCTTTATGCGCCTGGGACAACCTTTTTAACTCTACAGTTCGCGCTCTTAATTGATTCCCATAGTCAATTTGCCTCTGAATAGCCGCATCAAGAGCTTTATTAACCGCTTCTATAGCAAGTTTAGCTAGTTGATAAGCGATAGCACCAATTATCAAACCAGTAAATACAGACGACATAACCCCTTTTAACGCTTCCCACCGTGGGATAACCCGATTTAACGTATTCATTTGCTTGTTAATTTGTGCAGGAACAAACCTACCCATCATACCACCGGCAGCCTCAAACTGAGCAAACACAATAGTTAATGTTCTATACAACCCAGCCAGCAGTGAGGTTATCAACGCAGTAGATATTTTCAATCCAAGAAAACCCAAACCCACCCAAACAATCCCACGAGAAAGTGTAATCAGCGTGGTCGAAACCACATCTAATACCCCGATAAGACTTTTCAAACCAGTCATTGACTGATGAGACTGAGCCATAGTCTGCTGAATATGTGCGCCTAAAGCCTTCCACCTTTCAGATGTCGTCGCAATAATCTTCTGATAAGCCCTCTCAGTCTCACCTTCTCCCTCAGCTGATGCTCTCACCTTTTCTAACATCCTCGCATATTCATCAGCCCCTCTACCAGTCATAATAAATGCACCACGAAGACCTCTCTCCCTTGTAAATACTATCGGCAAAAGGTCAGCATGAGAAGCCATAGCTGTAGTCAATTGTCTCATAGCTCCCAACAAACCACCCGATTGAAATGCGGTTATACCAGTTTCTATCCCCAAACTATGCATTACCTTAGCCGATTTCTCCTGCGGTTTCAAAAATGAAATCATCATCCTATTCAGCGCTGTAGCAGCCTCACTAGCGTCTAGACCTCTTTGGCTCAAGACAGCCAATGCCGCGCCAACCTCATCAATACCTACTCCCATGGCCGCAGCCGTAGGAAGAACTCTACCCAAGGCCTCGTTCAAATCCTCAGCGTGGAATTTACCTTCCATAACCGATGCAAACATATAGTCAGAAGATTCTCTAGCCTTATCAGCCGATAGACGGTAGGCTTTAATAATTGAAGTCAACGTAGCCGCAGACGTACCTAAATCAGTCAAACCAGCCTTAGCATACTTGGCTGACTGCACAAGAATCTTCATGGCTTCTTGAGGCTCATTAATACCAGCTGACATAATTTCGTACAAACCCTTAGTCAAATCTATTGCAGAACCCAATGCAGGATTCAATTCCAAAATCTGTTGTTTAACCTCCTCAAAACCCCTAGCCTGCTCGGCATTAGCCATATTAATCAGGGTAGAAACTTCAGCAAACCTTCTTTCAAGTTCAATATTGTCTTTAATAGCCTTAGCCATAAGACCAAAGAAGGTAAAAATTCCTGTGTATGTTGCAATACGAGTCAAAGCCAAAACCAAATAACCAGACTGCGCTACAAACTCACTCATCCTTTGTCTAGTACGACCCAAGGCTGAATTTAAATAATTCAGACCAGTAATAGCACCACTGGTATTAAATACAACTAAAGCAACATGCGAACTGCTAGACGTAGCCATAAAGTTACTTTATTCGGACGAGAACTTGGTCAATAAAAACGTAACCGTTAGAAATCTCTGTCGTAAACGTCACCGTGTAGGTGATACCAGAAGTGCCTCCTCTAATCACCTGAGTAACTGTCCGGTCATCCTTATCAATAATCGCGTCTCCATGAATCTCCAAACCCGAAGGAGTAACCGTTGCTACACAAGTTGTTATCGTTTCACCTACATTCAGGTCAGGGGGAAAAAATTTAAATCCTACTCCCCACTCTTCCCCAGAAAATTTGTTTATTAAAAACTCTTTCTTAACCACTACTCATCTCCAGACGACCTGTCGAATATCCTCTCTCTATCCTTATTCAATTCATGCATACGCTTGACATCACGCTCAAAGAATCTGGGAACATCACGCACAAACCTCTTAATAAGACCACGGAATACCCATTCAAGAATACCACTAACAGAACTAACAACAGCAAAAGAACCATGAAGAGGATACGTAACTCTCTGTAGCGCAACCAGAGAGGAAGAAGCTGTAACAACACCAGAAACCTCTATCAATAGTTTAGTCGCCCCTACAACTGAACTCGACGGTGTAGAGACTCCAAATAAACGATAATCAACATTCCAACTACCAGATACAGAGGAGGTTGCATCAATCTTTCCCCGTATTCTTGCCTCCTGTCCAGTAACCAAATAAGCATCAAGACTAGAAACACCATCCACCACTCCAAGAATCCGTCTTGCTCTTTTTAAAATACCAATAGTGGATGAACCTGATGATACCAAACCAGAGAAGTAAAAGAACTTTCTCAAACTTCCGGTGACCGCAGATACAGAACCAATAGCTCCTACCAGTTTCTTCCTTGGATGTAGAACCCCAAACACAGAAGATGTAGAACTTACAGACCCAACCAACTCCCTTCTAGTTTTAGCATACCCAGACACAACTGACACTCCACCAACAACCCCCTTCAGGGGTTTAGCCACCTTCATAATTCCAGAAGTAGATGAGACAGATACCGCAGACCCAATAAGTTTTCGTCTAGGACTAACCTTTCCAGATACACTCGACTGAGAAGCAATAATAGAAGAGACCTCTCTGGTTCTATGGGTATAAGGAACAGCAGGGACAGAACTCACACCAGCAACAACACCAGCAAACTCCTTCTTAACCTTAGCAACAGCTGTTACAGACGAGACAATACTAACTGTCCCATACAGAGAAACCTGACCTTGTGTTGTTAAAACACCTGTCGTAGACGAGATAGCAGCCGAAGTACCAATAAGTTCTCTTCTTCTCTTTAAGATTCCAGAAACAGAAGCTACCGCAGTTGAAGTACCGACGAGCTTCCTTCTCTTCTTCAGGATTCCAGAAGTAGAGGAAACCGCAGTTGAAGTACCGACAAGTTCTCTTACTCTTTCTAAAATTCCAGACAAAGAAGCAACTGCAGCCGAAGTCCCAATAAACTCTTTACGAACCTTTGAAATTCCAGATACAGACGAAACCGCAGATATATCCCCATAAAGTGAGGCGGAACCCCCAGTAGTTAACCCACCAGAAACAGACGAGATAACAACCGAAGTTCCAATAATTCTTCTTTGTCTTTTTAGAACTCCAGAAACAGAAGAAAGAGCAGCCGAAGTTCCAACAAACTTCCTAGTCTTTTTCAAAACTCCAGAAACAGAAGAAAGAGCAGCCGAAGTACCAATAAGTTTATTAACCTCTTTTAAAACCCCAGAGGCAGAAGAAACGGCAGCCGAAGTACCAACAAACTCTCTGCTTATTTTAGAAATTCCAGAAGCAGAAAAATTCGCGTCAGATATACCAGCAAACTTCCCAACCTTTTTCAAAACTCCAGAAGTAGAAGAAACAACAGCCAAAGAACCAATAAGTTTCTTTGCTCTACTAAGAACTCCAGAAGTAGAAGAAAGAGCAACCGAAGTACCAGCAAGTTTTTTGGTGCTTTTCGTTGTGCCACTTACTGAAGAAGTAGCAGCGAAGGAACCAACAACCTCTCTAGTTTCCTTCAAAATCCCAAGTGCGCCAGAAGCCACCTGGGTAATACCTAAAAGCCTTCTTACTCGCTCAACTATACCCTCTATCGCAGCCTGAGCAGCAGAAGTACCAACCAATAATTTAGGAGCTATAGACTTAGTAATACTACCAGTAGCCGCACTAACTGAAGCTATCACAGGAGCCGTAACATGCCTAATCCTACGAATATAAGAAATATTAGGAACACTAGAAGATGCCCCAGAAATACCGGCAAGAGGTCTAACCTTCCTGAATACAGCAGAACTTGAAGATACCGCCTGGACACCAGCAATACTAGTTAACGAAGCATCATCGTAGAAAATCGAACTTGACGGGGCTGGCTCATAACCCCCCCCAAACAAAAACAGATTGTAATCTGTGTATCCTACAGGAGCCACGAAGTTAATGCTGAACTGAGTCCATGAAGCGGCAGGAGCTAGGTAAATCTCCTGATAACCGGAAGCGAACGTTCCATCTGACTTCAAGCCAAATGTTGACGGCACTGTAGCATAGAAGAAGAAACAACATGCCCCACCGTTCGTCGTTTTGTACCAGAAAGACAACCTATATAAGCAACCCGCCGTTATTGGTTGGGTGTGGTAATCAGGATGCTTGCTGACGGTCGCAGCGTTATTGCTCGCATCAACATCGAATCTGAGGCAAGCAGAACCGCTATGCTGGCTGCTCGTCTCTTTATTGATGGTAGTAGTACCGCCGCCAATCCACGTATTCCAGTAGGACGGAGTAAAAGCATCGTCCCAACTCTCAAGTCCGCCGTCTTCTACTTCCTCACTTCCAACGATACCAGCAAACTTCCTAATTCTATGAATGTAAGGAGTATTCGGAACATTAGAAGATGCCCCAGAAATACCAGCGGCCTTCCTAGTTCTATGAACGTAAGGAGTATTCGGAACATTAGAAGATGCCCCCACCGTACCAACCAATGGTACCCTCTCCATGAACGACGCACACACTGTTGCCCAATCAGCTGCTGTTACCTCAGTCCATGTCAGCGATTTATCTGCTGTACTAGGAACAAAAAAATATTGTGACCCCATTCCATAAGCTGCAGGATCATATGTGTATAAGACGTCAGTTCCAGAAAATGCCGTAGGAGCAAAAGTATTATCACCAGTACCAAGGATAGAAACTATAACATCACCCGCCTTCAATCCCGTCATTGTTGGACCACCAGGATTGGCAGTTGATCCTGTTGTTTTTGAACAAGTCCTCAATGCCGAGATTTTACCAGTAGCAGCTTTAAACGAAGCTGCACATCCGAAGATTGTCCTGGTGTTATCATTCTGAATCTGTATCGTAAGAGATGACCCAGTTGGCGGGCCGACCATATACCAGAATTCGACATTCGTCTCAGTTGTGGCTATTTGCTTATCACCGAGCGTGAAGGCGACATTATTATAAGTCGGCGCACCGCCGGTCCGTTGCGTAAGCCCTGACGCAACGATGAGTAAGGTGAGGAGCGTCGTCCCCGACCCGCAAGTGTAGGCGAATTCCCTCGGGTCAGTTGCCCCCGTCAGGAACTGGACTTTGGTATCATAAGTGTGGGCCAATATTTACCCCCACTAATTCACTGCCACATCCAAATCATTTGTCGCAAACTTAAAAATATCTCCAGACAAAACCCGTTTAGCGTAAGACAACTTACCATAAACCAACATATTTCCACCAGAACCACTATCCACTACAGCAAAATCAGTTACAGTACCCCAAGTAGCTGAGGCCTCTACAAACTGAATAGCCATATTATTTGATAAAGTCCCACCAACAGAAGCCGCAGTCCAAGTATTACAACGTTTCCTAGCATAAGACCCACCAGAAACCTCACTCGGTAATGTACTTCCTGTGTCGTCATCTTCAACCGTAGCTTTACACAAAGCTATGTATAAATTAGTAGGAACAGAAAAAGAAGCAACCTTAAAAACATGGTCAAGAAGTTTGTTCTCCAGATAATCTGAAGCAACCCCCAACCCGTATTCCTGCGCCCCGATATCAGGAAATCCAATAACAGCATTCCCCTCATAATCCTGTGTCAAACCAACATCTACTCCGGCGTTGATACAAGGGGAAGTAGCTGTCAATTTATAGTCCTCGGGGTTACTCCCACCAGCGTTTACAAACTTTGGGTCTTCCCATTTCCCATGAGTATCCCATCCCGTAGCAGCTTTATAGGCGACAAAATCACCGGAATAATAGTTAGTAGTATTGATATGAGCAAATATCCTTCCCCCTGTGGCTTGATACCAGCAATTATTGTCCACGCTACTCATAAACGCAGAATTCGAGCAACCGAAGCAAGAATCCCCTCCTCCTGCCCCACTATAAAAATTAGCTGCGATATTATTTTTCACCGCTATTCCGCTTGAGCCGCTTCCGCCTATGGAAATTCCGGAAGTCCAACTCCAATTATTAACCGGATTAGTTCCGTAACAAGTGTTGTTATAGATGTTGCAATTTACAACATTGTTTTGAATCTGAATGGCGGCAGCAAAGATATTGATTATGACATTGTAGGAAATTTCAATATTTTGTTGGTCAGCACTAGCACCTGCCACATAGATTCCGTTACAATCAAGCGTTGATGGATAAGCATAATTCGACGTGGTATATAGGAAGTTCCTGGTGACCGTATGATCGGTACTTACTCCAGTAGCATTACCGTTGGACAAGTCGATTAGGCTATGATAACAGTCATAAACTTCATTCTCGGAAATGGTTATGTTCGATGTGGTCTTACCACTAGCTGTCGAGGTTCTTATGCCGTGAATGCTACAATCGTGGATTGTGTTGCCGATTATCTGATGATAACTTCCTCTGATTATAATACCCTGTCCCGCCCCGGAAACACTTTCTCCGCCATAAGATATCTGGCAATTTTGGACCGTATTATAGACAGCGTCGGTATAAATCCTAATTCCATTATCAGTAAAATGTCTTATGTCGAGACCATCAATAGTGATGTAAGATTGTCCGGTCGCACCAATGCAATATGCCCTGGTTGGTACTTCTACGCTTGTGTATCTGCTGTCTGGGTCGGTTAATGCATAGCAGTACATCGTTGTGCCGTTGGAAAAAAACTCATACTCCGCATCACAGGCATCGGCATTGGCCTGTTTGGTCCCCCATTTAACTGATCCGTCTGTGTTTACAAAATAGATTGATTTGTTGGGGTTAATACTCGTTGTGGCTTGCCAAATATTGCCGCTATAAACTGTCCATCCGGTAAGTTGGTCAGACCCATAAATCTTTGGTTTATTCCCCGTTCCATAGGCTCCAACCGTGAATGGATGACCCGATATACCATAGCACTCCAAGGCATACTGTTCTCTCCAGGTTCCTCCACGATTGAAAAGAACAGAGTTATCAGACTGGCTCCCAGATAGGTTGTCGGCCTTAGAGATAGTCAGCCAAGGACCGTCAGAACCACTTATAAAGGTAGGGTACAACCCATTATAACTATCGTTCCCGTCTACTTGCGAGACGTAATATGGAGTAGCCATGTCACTACCCCCGTAGTTTCGCTAAAAATTCTTCCTCTCTTATAATGCCTTTTTCAACTAACAACTGCCGGAGCTTTACTGCTTCCCTCAAGGCTAAACGTCCTTCAATAACCGGCAACTTGCTTTCAAAAGATTTATCAACCTGCTTTTCAATCGTTTCCATCATCTTATGGCGGTCTTGAGCTATCTGCTTCTGCAAATCTAACATCAATCCCATAAGAATCTCCAACTGTTCCTCAACCGTCCTCTGTACTTTAATCATCACTCCACTCGTTTCAGCCAATGGTGACAGCAGGAACTATAATAACCACTTCTAGAAACCAGCTTAAATGCCTCTCCACGCAAATACTTTAGCTGTAATCCAAGTTCTTCAGCCCTTTGACCATCGTGGACTACAACTCTATCAGATAGTTTAGTCGCCAGACGAATTGAAATATCTCTGCCAGGACCCCCGGTTACTTTACCAGGAGGCCCATCAACAAATACCATATCATACTTTCCATACAAAAGTTCTTCCGGCTCATCTACCCCTGACCATTTTCTCAAAGTAAGATTATTGTAACCAGGAATTTTCTTCTCCTCTATAAGTTTCAGCCACTCAGCGTCAGTCTCATAACTCACAACCTCAGCGAATTCAGATAAAAGGAGAGACGAAAGACCAGAACCAAACTCTAAGATTTTCTTAACTCCTTCCCGCTGAACGATATTCCGCAAGAATTCCCAATCCTTCTGAGAAATAGCCCACTCCCCCCAAGGAATTGCATACTTATGGGATGCGGGGTCTCGGCTGTCACTCTCGTCATACCCCTGAATATCAAGTAAACCGAACTCTTTAAAATGTTCACAGAGCCTTTGAGGGGTTGTGAAAACCTCAAAACCAGCCGCCTTAACCCTGCGACAAAAAGCAAAATCAGTCCCAAAATCAGGAACCCCAAACTTGTCCAATTCGAGAGTAAACGGACCGCCTCCCTTCTTCCACAGAGTCTCCATGACATTCCTCTTTACCATAATCATACCCGTTCCTACAACATCTACCTTTAGCAAGTCCACTGTATCATCAACGGAAGAAAAATCCACGGGAGCGTAACCTTCCTCTGTTGGATGCTTGACGAAGGCAACCCAGTTAATAGACCTACCGTATTGCCGAACTTTAGCAGGAAAACCTACAACATCTTTATTAGCAAATACCATTTCAGCCGGATTATGGTTTATCGGAATAATATCATCATCAATCTGAAGAGTGAAATCACAATCCGTATCCAGAAATCTCTTAGAAAGAATATTTCTGTTAGCAAAAATAGGATTATGCCAACAACGGTTAAGGGGTTCAAGAGTTACTTGAACCCCCGCCGTATTCTTCATCCTATCAAGAATAGCATACATCTCCCTCCTAAGCCAACCCTTGTTCAGTATAGCTACGTGCAATCCAATAGGCTTATCAGACACATCTCACTCCTTCCAACAAACATTAGGTCAAAGTAACGTCAATGTCACCGGTAGCAAACTTAGCCGTGTCTCCTGTACCAATCTTCTTGAACGTGGTCAATTTACCATAAGCAATCATGTTACCCTGAGCATACGTGGCACTGTCAACGATAGCGAAATCAGTAACAGTACCCCAATTAGTTGTTGCTTCAACAAAAGTAATGGCAATATTGTTCTGGGTAGCACCAGCCGCTGCCGTTTGCCACGTATTGCACTGCTTCCTTGCGTAAGCACCGGCATTAGCAACTTCAGTAGGAAGCGTCGAACCAGTGTCGTCTTCTGCAATAGTCGACTTACACAGGGCAATACACAATTTGGTAGGTTGAGTATAAGCCCCAACCTTAAATACATGGTCAAGAAGTTCAAGTTCCAAATAGTCGGAAAAACTGCCCATTTGTATAACCTCAACGGGTTATCTTTCTCTCACCTCTTTTTTGTTCGGCTGCTTGCAATAGCCGATGTAGCTTTCTGCTTCAACCTTTCCGCTTCATATTTTTCATGTTCCACTTCGTTCTTCACCGATTCTAACATAAGCAATCCATCCCATTCCCCTCTTGTCAGGTCATCAATTAAAAAGGTAGCCCCTACCTTGGTCAGTCCATATAGATACATCAAATGAAACAACCAAGGAAGCACTGCATTCACCCCTTCGATAGAGTACAGTTTGCTCTTTGATAAATTTCTCGGACATGTTTTGCAAACCTCCGAGTCTACCGATGTACGAAAGGTGTTGCATTTTTCCTCTCCAGGGCAAACCCTCTTTCCTGTATCCTCCGAAACTATAACTTTGGCGGCTTGCCGGAGTAGCTCGTTCAAAGCCCCTCCTTCTCAAGCCTCCTCTTCCTGCATAGACATACCAAACAGTTCTCGGATTGCTTCTCTCTTATGATAAGCATCAATCTTCGACTTCCAATCAGGTACATCCATCAAAGGCTTTCCCTGATAAGAATAACCCTCCGCAGAAGCGATTAACTTGTCAAACAGGTCAATCATCAACGGAGCATTGAAAGGAACCAGCAATTTGCTAACCCCTTTCTGCTTGGTACGTACAACCTGCATCCTGGCCGAAGCTCTGCTATAGCGGATATAATCAGATGATTCTGGAGGATTAAACGTGAAAACCACTGTGTGAGACTTACTCAATTGAAGCACATCAAAATTCATTGTTCTCGATGACTCACCCAAATCCAGCACAGTTTCTTCCACGGGATTCTCGCCCACATCCGTGCGGGAGAAATACAGAAAACCAGAGACCGCATTCAGTTTGTGAGATAACGGAATTCTAGTCTTCCAGTCCTCCAACCCCATCAGGTCCTTACCAGAAACCGCATACCCAGATACCCGAAGGATGAGCTTATCCCAGAGTTCTTCATCTTTTTCCTGTCCTGCTGCCGACAGTTCTACAATATCTCGGCCTTTGCTCAGTCCAAGTTGGCTCATCCCTTTAAAATACTCCAACCAGTCTTCGGAAGAGGGAGACCTGAAGTGATGAGTAACCACCACTACTCGGTCTCCTCTCTCCTCCCTCACTTTAAACCAACATTCAGGAAGCATCAATTCATACATAAAATTCTCCCTCCTAAAATATATTAAGAACCTTCCACTAGATAACTTCCAATCTTATTCTGAACCTCAACAGTACAGATAGGATTAGGAGTATCATTCGCATCATAAATAACACTTTCCTCATCAAACGTCACCGCGTAGGTGAAAATTCCATCACTCTCTTCGATAGGTAATGCACGATATTTAGCAGATGGAATACGAATCCGCAGGTAGTGTTTATAAGTCGTACCTTCCGTGAAGTCACCGTCGCATCTTAAATCCAGAGCAACTTCCGTTCCAGCTAAGAAATCAGCCAGTAAATCGTCATCTGCCGCCACATCCAAAACAAAACTAGGTAGAATAGACCTGCTTCCAATTTCCATACGACCACGGTACAAACCACTACCAGGGAAATAACCACGCGCTTCTCTTGGATTGTTGTTAATCGCCACCTGCCAACTGCGAATACGGGTACTGATATCCTCTGAGGAATCACCCATCTTAATAATTGCAGCGTTTGAGGACAGATAGGCCAGTGTGGGCATCGAAGGCTTAACCATAGTATTAGTAGCTGTCATACCACTACCAATCATCTCGATAGCAACAGACAGCTGCTCAAATCCTTCTGCCGAAATCGTCACACTACCTACAGCCAGCGCATATAACAATCTCTCGATACCAGCACTCACATATTCAACAACAGACGTAACAGGAAGTTGTGCCGTGGCTTCCGTAACGGGGCTAAAAAATGTCATTGTATGCAGATACGTGTTAGCCGCACCTACCGGATTAGGCTGAGTCGTAACAACTTTACCCAGAGCAAACGCCAATGCCCAACCCAGAATGGTCGAACTACCATCCAGCGTCCTAGAGAAACGCACATCCCTGGCGACTTCCCACATAGCAGTAGTGAACTCATGACCCTTCCCGTAGGCTTCCTTATCAGAGCGTATTTCCCTAGTAATCTCAGCAATCGAAGCCTCTCTGATAGGATGCATAAGAGTAATGTCAGTGTTTTCAAGAACATCATCATAATCCTTCTGCTTCTTGGTAGAAAACGCCCACCACATATCCTCCACTCGTTGAGCTTCATATCCTGGCAGCGTCATTTCTCTTCATCCTTAAATAAAAAAGATACAGTTTTCTTCTCGCTCTTTTCTTTCTTTTCTTTTTCTGGAACAATGTCCGCAAATTCTTTCAACTTCTTGTTATAAGTATCCACATCCACTTCCACCGTTTCACCTGAATGTAGTATAATCGAAGTTGAGGGGGTAGTTACACACAAATAACCCATAGGTGGCCTGAGTCTGACCTTGACTTTCTTTACGTCAACCATACTTCCTCCTACTTAAAAGGGCTGTCCAACAAATCTTTCTCCCTTAGGCCTGTATTCTATACGAGCTTCCATCATAAACCCTTCCCTTTCCTCATCCACAACAACGTCAAAAAATGAAGGTTCATCCAACTCTTCCATACCAGGAATTAACGAAATTTCGTCACCTAAATTGTTCTCAAATAGAGTCTTAAAAACACCCTCATACATAGGCAAAATACCAACCTTAGGCGGGTTAAGCCCTGGGGTATTCCCCAAAATTGCATCCTCCTCACCATAATGCATAACCACTAGCAATATAAGATGCATGCTGTTCATAATATACTTCTGATTCGCCGGATATGTAACAGCCTGTGAGAAAGATGGACTGATAACAATAGCATGGTGATTAAAAGCAGGAAGATTACCATGACGATATTTCCTGACAGTAACTATTTCCACATACGTCAGATAAGCAGAACCCTCCAACGTCGACTTAACCGCCGCGTAGGTACTAGCAGGAAAAATAGGCACTAATCCTCCTCAACCATCTTCATCCGTAAAGAAGACTGCTGAACGGCACAAATCAAATCCTGTATCACCACAAAAAACAACTCTGAATCCGAATGTACACTTTCAATACATATACCTGAAGGATAGGATGCGGATACCAAAATTTTGTTACCAGCCAAAATTGTCCTAATCTTACGGGACAATTCATAACTGTACACCTCAGCCAATTCCTCTCCTTCGCTGATATCCCTCACAGGAGAAACAGCCAGGATAAGCTGGGTTACAACTCTCCACTTCTTATTCATAAAACCCGTCACCACATCTGAAGCCGAAAACTCTCCCAGTGTAATAAACTTATCCCACCCAGGGACTTTCTTTAACGAACTTTTCAGTACGCCCTCACAGTATCCATCCAGGGGTTGACTGGCTTCCATAGCCGCAGTAAAGATTTCATACAAAGCCTGTTTGTGCTTCAGAACAGTAATCGGCATCTTTATCCCTTAATAACACATGTCGTATTTTTAATCGACCTAAAACCAGCCATCATAGCCAAGTTCATCTCTTTAGTCATAAGTTCATCCACATTTCCAGCACAGGCAGCAAATAAATCCTGGGGATGCTGACCAGCAACCTCAGACCGCACGTATACCTCACCTTCCGTGTCTCTCCAAACCAAAAAGGGAGCTTGGATAGGTCTAATGGGCTTGTGTCTAGGACCGTACAAACCAGTTCCACCAAGCACAAACAAAGGATAAAAAACCCTCCCAGGCCATTCTGTCTTTTTCCAACCATAAGCAAAACGCCAACCACCATTAGCTGCTATGCGTGGGTCCCAAGAACGGACCATCTTTTTCATCAAACCAGTTTGTTCAGGTGTAACATCCTGCAAAAATCTCTCCGTCGTTCTCATTATCCTAGGAAGTCGAGAATCAAGCATCTGAACTGCTACCTTCCACGATCTCCCCGCAACATCCGGTGGAAAATCAAGACCTGTGTGACCATGCCAAATATTCATTATCCCTGACCCGTTTCAAAGAAATCTTCTCCACGAACTTCCTGAATCGCAGCCTCAGCCAGGCTGTGCATATCAGCCACAGTCGGCATCTCAGACAAGCTAGGAAACACTCGCATATACACTCTAGACCAAACACTCTGCTGACCCTCTTCGGTAATCATACCAGCAGGGATAATACCCTTGGCCAGAGTAATAAAATTAGCTGCCATATCCATAATTTCTTTAGCAAACGATTTAACTTCAATATCAACGGTACGACCGATATTAAACGACTGCAAAGTACCCGCCTGTGTCGTTGGAGCAGCAACAGCAGGTAAAGCTAGACCAACCGTCATCAGGGCTTCAGCCTTTACCAGTCGAAGTTTGTTCGACATAGACATACTTCCATCTGGATACGCAGTCTGATAGACCGTATCAGTAATCAAATCCCGCATCAAGAAAGAAGTTAGCTCAAGGTAAAACACAATCGTTCCCTGAGCCACCCTATCAGAGAAGTTACCCGCGCTTCTAACGTCTGTCTCATTAGCCAGAGTAGTTAAAGACATCCGGCTGACCTATACAAGACTATTTTTTCTCAACCGATTTAACTGCTTCCTTACCAACAGCCATTTTCAACTCATCTCCAATCTCTACATCCTCTGTTAAATCTCCCATAAGAACTGCTGCCGCCCTCTTTTCTCTTTCAGCTGCTTGCATCTTAAATCTGCCAATAATAGTTTTCTCCTTCTGTTCACAGTCAGCTAGATTAAATTTCTTAGCCTTCAGACCATCCGCCAGTTCCTCAGGAGTAGGCCTTCTGAAGATAGACTTTTTGTAAACCTTCAGTTGCCAGCGAGCAACCTGCTCATCTGTCTTTCCTTCAACCTCCTTTAAGAAGTGTTCAGAAAGCGCAAAAAATTCTCCCACTCGCAATAACTTACCACCTGTAGTGAGACCATCAATCGTGCAAATCGCAATCATGCAGAGACCTCCATGTAATTTCCCTCCACCCACCCTACCTCCCACAAGGAGAGGTCGCAAAGGAATTAACGGCTCGTTAGAGCCAATTCCTCACAAATTAATGAGTCAAATCAGCAAAAACCACAGCTTCGGGCTGTAACAGGACCGGGATAAAATTGTATTCAATCAGAACAAACCGGCCTGACGGGTCACTTGTCTGCCACGTCTTAGAGAACTTACCAGTATGATTTCTAGGAGCGTCCTCATCAGCCGACAGCCCTTCCAACAGCACAAAAGTATCCGGTGCAGCTTGGGCCAGCATAATCAACTCAGCATCACCAATGTGGTTGACAAAAACATCAGAGTCATTGACATATCCACCATCGTAGACATGCCAATTCAACCCAAGCAACCCAGAAATACTACCAGTACGGAAATACTCTTCCTTGTTCTTGTCAGTAAACCAAGTCTTAATAGCTGTGTTCTTCCACAGATACTCCATGACAACTGAATTAATATAAACATCGGAAGCAGCCATCCCACAATCTGCGGCAATCAACTTCTTCCACGCCTTCACATCACCGATAATATCGGCTGTAGTAGATGACCACGAAACACCAGTTGTAGGAGTATGCGTCCCAGGAATACCCATGCTGACCACGGCCTTAACATCAGGTTCATTAACAGTAATCGTCCCCTTGAGTGCTTGCCAGCAATAAAGTTCGACAAGTCGCTCAAGCCTGTTATTCAGGTCTTGGGTCTCCCGACGCACACAGGCCTCTGCATTATTCTGGGCCAAATTCCCAGGTTCTCTCAGCCAACGAAGAGTCGTAGGCTCAAAGGCTTTCTTCTCTCTAACATAAATAAAAGAAGCTGTTTTCGTCCCGACTCCCGCCTGCCCGACAATCTTACCTTCCCTGTTCGGGAGAGTAGGATGTGCGATGTACCGATTACCAGAAACAACATCCCATTTAGCCACCGTGTTAGGATGACTCTGCCGATTGAAAAAGGCAGTCGCTACGTGGTCAGGCGGAGCCACATATTTCTGGATTAAACCAGTCAAAACAGTCTGCTCAAGAATTGCTAGTTCAGGCATTGTTTATCCTCTTACCAGATTCCTACTCTCACCTTAGAAAATAACCGCATCAGCCGCAACAATATAACGACCCTTGATGTCATCCAGAATATAACTCTTCCACAAAGAAGCGGCGGAAATCACCGAATACTTAACAGCCCCACCAACCACAACCTCAATAGGAACAGCAGCAGAGGTGGAATCACCAGGGATTCTCACAAACCCAATAACAGGAGTATTAGTACCAGCCTTATACTTGTAGGTAGCCGTCAAAGGAAGTCCAGTACCCAGGTCCGCAACCAGAGTGAGAACACCAGTGGCATAGTCAAGACTATAGTCCGTACCTTCTGCTTTGGTAACACTGTTAATCTTAACTGTAACCGAACCAGCAATAATTTTATTGTGGTCTAGGGCAAACACAAACTCATCTGTAGCCGCAGTACCAGTAAAAACCGCTTCATCCGTAACCTGGGTCTCACCACTCACATACTTAATAAACTCACCCGTACCTGTGTTCCAGGCAATCGGATCACCAACAACCACCGCACCTTCTGCCGCTTTCAGAACTCCTGGAACCTGATAATAAGGAAGCGTGGTAAAAGCCAACAGTTCCTTAATAGTGGTGATTGCTACATCAACAACACTCGGAAGTTTAATACTAGGCATTGTTCATTACCTCCAAAGATTTCCCCTCACTCATCCTACTTAACACGGCCCTCAGCCTTGGCCGCCTCAATCTGCTTAGCCAGTTCCGCTTTAGTTTTGTCATCAGCTTGCGGTTCATACGCCACACCCGTCTCACTTAACTCAACCAGAGTCTTCTTCATGTCCCTACGAGCTTTTGCCATCTCAGTAAAAACCTCTGGAGATTTCTTAAACATTGATAGGAACACGTCTTTCTCAACCGGAAGAATCCGACCCTCCGACAGAAGAGCAGCAACTTCCTTATCCGCTTTGAGGTCAGTTAACTGCTTCTCAGCATCAGAAAGTTTGGACTCAGCCATTGAGAGAGATGCGACCTTCTCAAGCAATTTCTGGACCAACTCAGGAATACTGAGGCTATCCGCAGCACTCAGAGCAAGTTTCTCCTTAATCTGCTTGAGCAAGTCCTCACCGAGAGAAACAGATTTACTATCAACCAGTTCACCCTTATCAATCCTATCATGCAGAGTCGTAAGTTCCTCCGCACCAGAAAGTAGAGTAGCCACATCCAAATCGTGTTTCTCTTTTAAAACCTTAATCAGTTCATCTTTTGTAAGGTCAGGCATTGTTTCATCAACCTCTTCTTTTTCCTTCTCACTCATTACTAAAGGCAGATATGAGCTACCATCCGTCGCATCAAAACCAGATAAAACCGCATTGAACCCTGACATGCCTTCAATGTAAGGATGATTCACCAGAGCGACGTGTTTAACTACCGCCCCCAACTCATCGCCGGTTTGTTTATCCTTATAGTTCAAATCTAACCAACAACTAACCCCAGGAACCGAGTCCTTATTCATTTCAATTCTCTCATTGATAGCTTCATCGTCACAACTAAACACAGCATCCAACCCACCAGAAGTCTCAATAAAGGACTTAATTTTACCAGTCTTATCCTTAGGATTATCCGAATGAGTCAGTGTCACCGGAGCTTCATCAGGAACACCAGAATTGAAATTAGCAATAATCTGCTTAACCACATTAGGAGTAATATCAAAAGTAATATCTTTATTTTCAGGATGAATCCAAGTTCCAAATTTGAGAATCTGCTTCCTCCACAATCTAACGCCCTTCTTCTTAGCAAATTGTGAGGCGTAACCCTGATTGTCTGCAAAGAGGGCATAATGCTCCATAGTACCAAAATCCTCCTCAGACAGTTTTCCCGCCTTGGCCCTTCTCCACTGGGCGTAACACATCGCTTGAATCTGGTTGGCTTCCCTATCAGGAGAAGCCTTCGTTTCAAACGAAATACAGCGAGAAACAAAATCCTGTTGCTTTTCGCCTTTATTTGGAGTTGGAAGTGGCATTTAAGTTCTCCAGACCTTCTAAGATACCCAGGTAATAATCAACATCACTCAGTTTGAATTTCTTTCTCTCCTGCACATCCATCCCAAGAGCTTTTGCAATCCTGATAAGTTTAGCAAGAGCAGCCCTTTTTGCTGAAGCTGGCGCATGTACCTGATTAACACGGGCCATCGCATTCCGCACATGCGCTTTGTCAATCTGACCATTAGCGTTCTTGTAAGGAAGTAGCCGTTTAGACCTGGGAACCGTCTTACCTTCCTTATCCTTCTTTCCCCCAGGAAGAATAATCAGAAAAGCAGAATCGGGCAAATCATTCACTGAAGCTGACTTCCACTTAGCCAACTGAACATCATCACCTTCAGGCATATCAAAACTCTCAATCAGAGACCGTAAAATGGTTTTCTTCGCATAAGCCGACAATTCATTAAAACCATAATTCTCTGAAAGAAGTTGAGCCTTTGGGTCAGAAGGTGTAGCCGGTTCAAACCTCCCACCACGTTGCTTGCAAATGCTTGAAGCCGAACTAACCGACATCGTAGCGGGAAATCTAATGCTCCTGACTACTTCCTTACCGTTTGGCCCTGTACCAGTAACCACCCAAACCTCTCCAAACGGTGTCTTCGCTCTCTTCGACTGGATATTACCTGTAACCTTCTCGTTAATCATACAGGAGTGCTGATTTCGGAACGGCATTCACCCTCTCCTATTGAGATGCCAAATCACCGTCAGATTCTTCCTCATTCGCCCCTTTAGTCGTACCCGGACCTCCTTTTTTACTGTTTGGTGTGGCTTTTGTCTCAATATTCTGTAGCGCAGCGCGTTCTTTCTCTATCCTAGCCTGTACTGCTACATAGTCAATCTCCAACCCCAGTTCCTCAGCAACCTTCTTTTCCAACTCCAGAACCATCTCGGCACTAACCTGCGGGAATCTCGCAGCCAGAATGGTCTTGAAGGTGTCCATGATAGCTGTTCTAATTGTATCAGAGAATGGAGTAAAGGTCAATTTCGGGTACTTATCCGTACCAAAATTCCAGTCAATCAACTGAGGAATGACCTGAGTATTGAACACATCAGCAACATCAAACAGTAACGACATGAGGGACATAAGGAATAAGTCGCTCTGGTCTGAAGATAAAGCATAACTGCCTCCTCTACCCTCCTGACCTAGATTCATAAACTGAGTCAAGAAAACCCTAGACATCATACCATCGTGATGCTGAATCAACCCCAGAAACTCGGTCAATTTCCTACCACTTTCAAAAGAATCAATCTCGCAAGTGTTAGGAAATGTCATAACAACCGTAGTCCCTAGAGACTTTAAAGCGTCTCTAAACTTTTCCAGTTCTTCCTTCCCCAAGTTCTGTGGGTGCTTACCAATCCTTATGGGACAGGCATTCAACTGATAAGCCAAGTGAGCAATCGCATACAACTTGTGTTTTTTATCATAATGATAAAATACCGGATAAAAGTCACTCTCTCCCTTATATGGGTTCTCCTCTGGGTTATAAATAAAGTAGGCAATTTTCTCTTTATCCCATTCCACATCATACCTCTTCCCCTGGAAGGAGGTCTGTTGTCTAGCCCCTTTAATAACCCCTCTTTCATCATAGATAAAATCCGTACAGAGAGTGCTTCGATAAGCCAGTCTCTTCAACCATATCATGCCCTCCCTCTGCTCCCATACCTTCTCAAAAATCTTATATCCGTCTCGAATAGCCAAAGCCATTCTACTAATAATCGTCTGGATAGCTGTATCCATACCACCAGAAGCGGGTGGACCTAAAAGATTTTTCTTAATAAATTCAGCCTCTTTAGTCCCGCCTTCGGCTTCCTTAACAGTGGGTCTGGCCATCTTAATAGGATATTTAATTGCATTCAAGATACCCCTGGCCTGACCGTCACACTTGGTCATCTGAATGAGTTGGTCTAAAGTAATGTCTCTCCTGTCCAAGACCTCATCTTGGAGATAGGTCATCATATCGGTAACCATACCGACAGTACCAAACTCAGCCAGAGTGTTCTTAGGTGGTTCTTGTTTTACATCCTCAGGCATTTTTACAGTCGTTTCTGCGTTCATAAAATCCTCCTAAATCATGCAGTCCAAAATTCAACCGATCCCCACATCTCAGATTTCACACAGTTATTGACAGCACCAGCAACTGCATCACTACCATCCTTTCCTCCGCCCTTTCTGTGCTCAATTTTACGTCCTTTAAAATCAATCAAAAAAGGAATTTCGTCGTCCACCAAATCGGAGATATAATAGGAAACAAATCTCCCCTCGTACATAGCATCCTGCCATGTCTCATAAGCCTCCCTAGTCCTATCAACTGATTGGTCATCAACCACAATACCCCTTGCCTCCAATGACTGTTTCATCTGGACCGATTGATAACCATCAAAAGTAATTAACTCAACTTTGAACCCACGAGCATCAATAAAGTCTAAGATACTATCCCTAACCACCTCAAAATTAACCTCTCCCCCAGGATGAGCTTTGAAGTACATCAGACAATCAAGACGAACATGGGGCAAATCAACAATAATAATTTTAGTCTCTGCTTGGCCCTCTTTATCCTCCCTAACTTCTACCTGTCTCTTCTCCACCTGGAATGCGTGACAAAAAGCCACAGCAGCCCTATCTCGGTTCTTAGCTAAATCCACATGACCAAAACGGTAGAAATTATCTTTACACACAAACCAAGACTTCAATCTACCAGTCGTTTCATCCACAGGGCATTCAAATTCCGTCTTAAAGCTCCTCTTCACTGCTGCCATATTCTTAAAGAATGCATCCTCAGCAATACCTGGGTCGCAAAGAATTCTAGCCTTATACCTCTCTGGGTTTTCTTCCAACTCTCTAACAAAATCCGACTTCTTCCGTATAGGATTAATTTCAAACGTCGCACCTTTACTTACGTAGACATGATGCTTGTCTTTACCTTCCTCATATTTAGTCGTAATGAAATCACCATTGAACCTAGGAAAGGACAACAAGATGACTTTCCCTGCCTGTGGAAACCTAGTGATAACTGTACTTTTCGCAAAATCATACAAAGAAGCCGCTGACTGCGGCACATTCTTCCTGAGTTTCATCCTCTTAATATCAGCCACTTCTTCGTCTGTCTTGAATGCCGCAATCTCATCCAGAACAACAGCAATCAAATTAAGACCTTCTTGGGCCTCCGCTTCAGAATGCCCACTAATAAGATGAATAGCCTTATCAAACTTAATCTCCGACCTGAATGCCTGCGCCCGATTCCTGAAGAATGGAGATGTCGAGATGTACTTCTTCAACGGTCCAAAGAATACATTAGCCGCTTGCTCTTTCGTAGTCGCCGTATTTAGCATATCAATCCGCTCAACCCCACACGGCATATCAGGATGGTAGAAGTAGGCCTGAGGATTTTTCAACGCTAGAAGAAGATAAGCAATCCTCATAAGAATAATGCGAGCTACAAAATCCTTCCCAGACCCTTTACCCCAGAGAAAAACACACTCATCAACCTGACGGTGCTTTCTCCATTTCAACAACCTCATTTCCTCATCCCGATAAATCTGAGTAGCGTAAGTCACCGCCTCAGCCTGACGAGAGGATAAAGGAGGAAGACTCAAATATCCCTTATCTGTAACGAATGTTTGCAGAGGAACCGGCTCAAATTCAAAGACAGAACTAGCTGTATCAACCTCATTCCTCATCCGAGACAAGGCTCGATCAAAAGGATGAGCTAACTCAATCAGCTGCTTTTCCACCACCTGCATCTAAAAACCCCTTATACAAAGCGTTGCCAAGAGAAAATTGCACCTTCCGTATATAAGATGGAACATCCTCCATCACACATTCCACTCCCCAACCATTCTTTACCAGGCTAGCCACAAAGGACCGCAGTTTATAGAAATCCGATGTCACAATATGGACTCTAAAAATCTTCGTTCCCATAGTATTCGGCTCAACCTCATCAGTCATTAGCCCACGAACCACAATCTGAGCAAACCCCTCCCCTCCCAATTTAGACGCAAACTCAGGACAGGTGGCGATCTTAATTTCCCTACCAAACTTATTACAAAAACTGTCTACTATCCCTGAAACTCCGCTTTTCCAAATCCCACTGCTCAAATCCCATACCAAGTTGAACTTCAAATTCCGCTCTGCATAAGACAAAAGCATCGGCCTCAGTTGTTTTAGAATATGAGTCGTATAGAGAGTTTTATCGTCAAAAGGAGAAACATAAACCGACAATCCTCTTTCCGTCAGAATTGAGAGAACAAGCTCATGCAATTTCCAAAAACCATCCTCTGGATTCATGTCCACCTTAGAAAGATACGAAAGAGTCCGTGACGAGAATAGAATAAATCTCGTTCCACCAACCATATTCTCCGAAATCCGATTGGCAAAGTATCGAATATCCGAGACAGAATAATAGGTCAGATAAGGCACAGTAAAGAGCAAAGGCACAGACAAAGGAACAACATTAAAATTTAGTTTCTTTTCAGCCACTACCTTACCAGATTCCTTCACCACAAACACAACCTCAGCAGAGGACTTGAGATTCAAGAAAAACCGATTCCAAGAATGGCGGCTCACCGTCGCCCCATCCCCACCAACCACAACATCAAAATCAAACGGCTCCAAGTAACTACCCTTCAGTATAAATTCCAGATACACACCTGTACCGGACAGCCACGACTCCCTGCGCTCCAAAAACGACGAATCAATATCAACCTTATCTCCATTGATACAAACATCTACCCGAATTTTCACCCGACTCCTCCCACATACCAGTTACCCTCTCTCCTCAACCAAGTCCCGTAACTTTGTCAGCAACTCCTTCCTAGAGTATACATCAGCGACGGACTTTTCAGCAATATCTACAACCTTCTCAAAAAATAGCAACCTAGATTGTTTTTCCAAGGCTGCCGTATGCAGTTCAGCTAACGAAACTCTTAACCACTTGGTCAAGAGTTCTGACGCTTTCTCTTTATTATCCCCCCCAATTTGGGTGATCTCACCAGCCTTCAAGACTGCAACATAGGCATCAGCCACTCGGTCAATGAGGATTTTATGAAACACAGTGAGGGTTCCTACCTTAGCCAGGAACTCCTTTTCTGCGTCTTGAGTTATTGATTTATAGGCAGACTCATAGGGACCATAGGCTTCTTTAGTGTTTCGACTCAGCACCTACCGACTTCCCTTTACCAGTCAGTAAGTTAAATACATCTTCTTCATTTAATGACTTCCCTGTTCCAGTACGACCAGCCTCTGCTCCTTTAACCAGTTGGACCACATTCGCAAAAAGCAACTTGGCCTGTACACCCCCTTTAGTCGTCAAACGCATCCCTAAAAGTTCATACACACTCTTAATTATTGCTAAATATATTGGAGAACGTGAATCACCAGACCTCAAACCAACCTTCAACCTATCCGTCAGTACATCTAAAAATCCCGACAAGAAGATAGAAAAATCCGGCTGCATTGACCTATACTCATCGTAATACGAAATCGCTCCAACAAAATCCCCTTCCACCAGAGAATCAATGATAGAATCAAAGACCATCAGATTCCCATAAAGCCCCCGAAGAACATCCGACGAGATATTACCATTACCCACAACCGCAGCTTGCTCCAACATCATCAGCAACTCCCTAAAATTGTGGTCAGCTATCATGTAAAGTTTTTTTACAATGTCCTCCGACTCACACAAAATCCCTTCAGCCTGGAGGAGTTTAGAAATGTAAGGAAATACCACATCCCATTTTAGCGACTTGAAGCGGAATTCAATCAACCTACTTCTTACAGTCTCTATAACCTTATCTGTCGCTGTAGTCACCAGAATAAAGAATACCCTGTCCAATGGCTCCTCAAGCAACTTGAGTAAGACATTAAATGCCTCGCGGGACATAACATGGCACTCATCAATTAAAACAACCTGGTAAGAACTAAAAGCATATGAACTTAATCGCTGCCTTAATTGTCGAATATTATCAACTAAACCAAAAAAGGCTGCGTCTATTTCTAAAATCCCTCCCGTACCTGTTATAATATCCTTACACGATTTACACATCCCACACGGTTCCACCCCCACTCGACAATCACAGTTTAAAGATGCCCCTATTATCCTAGCAATTGTCGTTTTTCCGACTCCACTCGGCCCCCCAAACAAAACTCCAATAGGCAGAGTTTCTCCTTTATCAAACCAGTTAGCCAGAACTTTTTGAAAGAATAGAACCACATGCTCTTGCCCAACTACACCGCCAAATCCACGAGGCCGCCAAGAAATATTCCACTGACTCAATCCAACCTTCCTTCAACTTTAGTCATCAGAAACTCTCCTGCACCGCCCAATCTTTTACCCTGTGTAAACCCGTTTTCTCAACCAGAAACTTCTTTATCCGACGAGATGAAACCCCAGGAAGGAGACCAACTAGGGCAAACCTAATCCCTACCTCATGGCTCATATAGATATTCAGAATAATCGTAGGAGCAACATCGGCAGAAACCTGAACATCAATATACTTGATTTCTTTCAAATCAACCAACTGCCTCCACGCACCAGAAAAATATCTTGTTTCTTTATTCCGCACAGTAACCTTATCAGCTTCATCAAATTTGATTCTGTACTTTGCCCACTCCGCAGGAGAAATGTCAGTCTCAACCCGGTAGGAACTAACCAGATCGCTCCACGTAGGTTTCATATTTAGTAACCACAATACATTCTGATACTCCAACGGCTGTAACTCAGAACAAAATTTAGACCAACTATCAGGGGATGGTGTGCTTCTTAAACCAATACCGATATAATCAAATCCTCCATACCAGTTTCCATTATCGTGATTACTAAAGAAGTGAATCTTATTCACTGCCAGGGGGACCCCGCTCCTCAAACCAGCCCTGCTTATGTGTGCCGTCCAGTAAGCATTGGGAACCGTATCCAATCCTTTAGAAACCCTGTACTTCACTACAGCCCAAAAGAATGCTTCCTGTTCGTTATAGAGAGTCTTTGTCAGTTCACAATTATCCATTGTAGGAACAATCTTGACTTTCTTCATATCCATCTCCCCTGATTTAATCTTCTTCCACAACTTCAATAAAGTCTCTTTCTTGACCCCCCTGTCAACAACATCCCATATAAACTCCTCATCTTCGGTCTTCTCTCTGAGCATATAATCCCAAGAATAACCAGTCTGCTCCATATATTTTTCAAGTCTAGGGATGCACTTATCATCAAACCCCGAATAGAATGGCCTATCAGATTCCTCTGCTGCCAGAGCAACTGCTTCAGCAAACCGAGTATCTCCAATATGCATAGCCTGAGAAACCCGCATAAATTTATAATTGCGTTTCACCCCGTACTTCATCTCAATACCGAGTTCTTTCAACCTGTTGTATACCTGTTTCCAATCAATATTGTCTTGTAGAATCGTAGGACTCTTCCATTGTAGCGGGGTGCAAGCCTCCACAAAAAGCGGAGTCCACGAAGCCCTAATCTTTAATCGAGACCTAGCTCTGTTCTTCATATCCACAACCTTCTTTAAGAGAGAAAAGAACTCCTCAAAATCTTCCCAAGTCTCGTCCGTATTTGCAATCATAAAAAACTTGGCCCTGTCAAAACCAGCCTCAATCGCAATCTTACAAGCCTTCAGAATCTCCTCCTCAGAAATTCCCTTCATCATTCTATTCCTAAGTCTTTGAGAAACTCCTTCCACTCCCAGAGCCACTTGATTCATACACAATTTCCTCAGGAAAATATCAAATTCTTCGTCGCTTGCAAAAGCATCTATCCTCATGGAAAGAGGGTCAACATACCGGCTGTGCTTGGCAAGTTCGTTAATTAACTTGCGTTTGTGTGAGTAGTACGCAAATTCCGTTGCGATAGGACATAACGAAACCGCCCCAGAGTTTCGCTTATTCGTAGTCAGAGCTTCAACCATAACTTCCACAGACCGTTCCCGATATGGACGGTACTTCCATCCGATACCACAAAAGGCACACATCCCACGACAACCCCTGGAAATCTCCACTTCACCCAGACCCATCGTATTATCAGTATAGGAGAGAATTGGCTTCGTGTACTTAGGAACCGCATCCAGATTTTTGCATTTCCTAACGACAAACTTCTTGGGAAACTTGGACGGAGCCGATGTCCATCCTGTAAACTTTTCTTTCTCATAGTGAGGAGTGTAGAACCTGGGGCACATGATATAAGGGAAGTTAGGTTGAATAGCATCTAGAACCTCCGAATTTTGTAACCCATGGCCCCTCAACTCCATAATGTAATCCAATAAATGCAAAACCCCTCCATCTTCTTCATCTTCAGCGTCACCAAAATAGATTATGTCAACTACAGGAAACACCAACCCAAAGTTACCATAGACAGACGAACCACCAACCATGATTAAAGGATACTGCCCTTCATCAGAACGATCTTTCTGAAGAACTGGAATCCCACTAAGTTTCAACATTAGGGGGAAATTCCACCAGACCGGAACATAACTAAGGGAGGTCATTATCATATCGTAGCCCCCTGCACTGTGCTTTGATTCCACACCGAACAGAGGAATCTGATATTTACGGAAAAGTTTATAGTGTTCCTCTGTCTCAGGTACATTGGCCCTCTCCATCAGAACTTCTCCTGGTCGCCACTCATTTATAATCTGATAGAGAAGTGGAACAGTTTGATTCCCACGACTATCCTGATACCGCCATAGCATCGAGAAAAGAATCTTATATTTGGCTAAACCCCAATCCTTATGAAAACTCCCGTCTTCTTGGCCTAAATATACGTGCGGCAAATCGCCAAAATCAAACTTGTGTCGGGTTAAAAAATCTTCAACTTCCTCAGGAGACCGTATTATCATCTAGTAACCTCTTGACAACCGGAGCCAGAACCTCAAATCTAACCCACAAGTCGGGATTGTAACAAACTGCTGCCGGATGAAGACTACAGATAGTGTGGAATCCTGACCTATGCTCAAACAGTTCACCATGATGATGAGACGGTTTCTTGATACCGTTTATAAAATAATTTGGCTGCGTCCCACATACCATAACGACCTTCGGCTTCAACTGAACCAAAGTCGGTATTAAAAATCCCTTAACACAGGTCTTCACCTCTTCCTTAGATAAAAACCTATCCTCTCTGGTATGACATAAGCACATATTTGTGATGAAACAACCTTTACTCCGTGACACGCCACACAATTCCAAAAACTTATCCAGCACCTCACCAGCAGGTCCAACAAAGGGCTGCCCTAGAATATCTTCGTTCTTACCTGGGTTCCTACCAACAACCAAAAAAGACGAATTTAAATCTCCCTCACCAGGAACCGGTCGGGTACACTCATGCCTAGCGGAACAGGCTTCACAGCCCCACACCGCCTTCTGATAAATTGAATACCATTCTTCATGTAGCATAGTCTTCCATAGCAATTTTTAAAAGCATAATTGCGTCTGCTTCATTATCATCTAAAATTAGATGGCCTATAAATTCGGAAGCCGCCTTCATCATCATGTCTTTAGATGCTTTACCACTTCCCGCAGCCCGCTTCTTCAGTGTCATCGCGTTCATACCAGCGTAAGGAATACTCTTCATAGCACATTGTTCCTGTATCCTAGTATACATACCCAATAAAACTTCAAGAGCAGGACCACGACAAGCAAACATCGTCTCATAAACAACCATATCTGGAAACACATTAATCAACATCTCAGATAACCATTTATTAAATCTGATAAACCGCATCCCAGGACTTTCTCCCCTCCGCAAATCAAACATCTGCACCCCACTTTCAACCACAGAACAAGGAGTTGATACTGCCCATCCACAATGAGTCCCTAAATCTAAAGCCAAAATTTTAAACGGTTTAGTAGAAAGCCTAATAAGTTTAGCGTTTCCCGTCAGGCTCACTTCGCTCATCTTTCTTCTCCTCAACCCAAGGGTGGATGGGAGTTGTTCTCCCCAAACACTCGGGACAGATACAGGACATCTCAAATACAGGTTGTCCAGCCGTATCAAATCCTTTAAAACTTTTCACAAAACAAGGTGTAAAACCAAACCTTTTATTATCCACTCATTTCCTCCGTCACTATCGTCTTTCCTTCCTCTTGTCTAAACAGATACAATTTGTCAGCGTATTTACCGAAAGCCATCGAGTGAATCATCAGGATAATTTGAATGTTTAACTTATCGCAAAGCTCCTTCAACAGAGCCGACATCCTCTCGTGATACTGGTCAGAAAGATGCACAAGAGCCGTATCCATTATCAGCACATCACCAACCCCCTGACCTCTCATTACCACCATGAAGAAAAGCTGAAGAAGAATGCTCACAACCTCTGCGACTCCCCCTCCCTTAGCGTCTGCAATACCACAAAGGCTGCCTTCCACTTCGATAAAGAAATCTACTCTGATATCCTTACCGTCAAGAGACATGGCAGGAACGAAAATCCCATGACCACCAAACACCACCACCAACCCATAGTTAACAAATTTGCTAAGTTTATCCAACAGGTCTTTCTCATGTGACCCACCCAAAGACTTAAACAACTCAGCTACCTTGAGAAGAGTCTCGTTAGACTCTCTCTTATCCTCCATAGTCAGATCAAGACGAACCATCGTTTTCTCATTAACGTCCTTCTCAATTTTATTTCTAGTAATAAGGCTAGAAATAAACTCCAGCCTCTTTTCCAAGTCGCCTAATTCACTCATTTTTTCAACAAGGGGAGAATAGCTGTACTATCCTCCGACGTAATAAGAAAATGATTCTTGTTGAATCTAAAATTGGCTGATTCCTTCCTCACAGAAGCTAACGCAGACAGTAGCATTTCGTAGTGAATCCCAAGCGTTCTATCTGTCTTATCTCCATTTAAAGTGATAATAAGCACCTCTGAACTGGAATTCCCGTCCTCATCGACCCCATTGATAGTCAAAGTTGTAGGAGTCACATGAAACCAGATTCGTTTGTTAGAAAAACTACCGGTAATAGCCACTCTCTCAACAATCCGGCGAAGCAATCTGACTTCAAAAGTGAAATAGGGAAGTTTATGATACTCCATACTCAACTTACCGTAGAAATCCAATAAAGGATTAGGAGGTTGAACCGGAGATCGCCGACATACAAAAGCGTCATTCCCTATCATAAAATAGTAGTGGTCATCATCCCACGACAAAAAGAACGAACTGACACCTGAGAGACGCAAAAACTTTACAACATCCAATCCGATAAGAGGCAGAGCAACTTGATTTGGGAGTGTAATTTTAGTTTCAACAGCCTGGTAGTTATAACCATCAGTCGCCCAACATGCCCCGTTCTCAAAGTAAATCTGTTTATAAGCAGAAGTCAGGGATTCAATCGACGCAGCGTAGCGAATCCTGTCTACTGCCCCCACAAACTCGATTGTAGGCACTTCTAGGCTCATCTCCCTGTGATACACAGGCAATTTCGGAAAGTCTTTTAAATCGAACAGGAGCCACTCTGCATTGAAGTTGTCTCCAGAAATCGCAATTTCATTATCCTCAACTGAAAGAGAAACCTCATCGCAAGCAAGACCTCTAATCAGCCGGAGGAACTTTTCGGCATCCACAAGGAATTCGTTGGGAGCTTCTTTATTCACCCAATTAACCACATTAGTAGAAGCCACCGCACTCAAGATACTGTCAGTACGAGCAACCGTCAGGGTATCGTCTTTCTGGACAAAGTAAAAACCCTTAGTTGTAGAAAGAGTACCCCCGATAGTCACAGTCCAGGCTTTCTCCAATAACGCCAACAAAAACGGTCTGCGAATAATAAACTTCATCTAAACCTCCACATCAAAATCATTGTTAATTTTAGAAACCTTAAAATCAGCCACTAGCCGCTCCAATTCTACCACCTTGGCCCTTAGCGTGTCAATCCTCACTTCCGCTTCTTTTTCCAACCTCGCCAACACCTCATCAACATCCATTCCTTTCGTCAACTTCTCTAACTGCCCCTCTAAAGTGTTAAGCCTCTTCGTGGCTTCCTCTTTTCTCCCCGACAGAGTGGCTAACGTCGTCTCTAATTCCCGATAGTGAGCCAAGAGCGCGTTATAACTCTTCTTCGATACCTCCATCTTCTACTCCTATTTTTATCTTAAATCCACCAGAAGCTGATTTCGTTCTCTCAGCCTCCACAGTAAACTCTTCGCAGAAGGATGCCACAGGGCAACTCCAGCAATCCTTAGTTGTTATAGACCAATCATTCGACGCAATCCGCCCCAGAACGTCAAACAACAGAAGGTCAAACTCTGTCTTATCATTAGGCAACCAAGAAACCTCCTTGAGATACGGCCTCATCATAGGAGAGAGAAACGTGAGTTTCTCAACAAAAATAGTGTGTTTACGCTCCATCAGCCACGCAAAATACCTCAGTTGAAAACTATCCAGGTACTTCATAGACGATGTTATCTTCAAATCGCAGATAGCTTTCTCCTCAGGAAACCAGATGTCTAACTTACCTGACATAACAAATTGATTATAGTCTACCCTAAGTTCTTTCTGAAGATTAAGCACCCTATCAGGAAACTTCTCGTCTAAAGCAGCCTGTTGTAGGTCTTTCACCGCCATAGTCAACTTGAGGATGAGTTTCTCTTTATCTGAACCATCTAGGTAACGAATCACTCTTTTTGTAGAAAACCATTCAAAGATTCCCCTGGCTTCTTGCTCCATCCAATCGGAGTGGTAGCCACCAGCAACCCACTTCTTAAACAACCAGTCTGCGCAAATTCCCACGATAAACGGCCTCTGATTGACCTTCTCAGGCGGAACAACCTTCTTAACGTACTGCAACCAAGCCCGACGATGGCACTTCTGGTAGGTTGAGAGAAACGTATAAGAAAGCGTCGTTTCAAATAACTTCATCACAAACCCCTCAGGACACTCACAGCCTTATGAGCAACCTTCTTGTCAATCTCTGTATTGGACTCGATATAGGAAATAATCTCCTCTGCACTCATAGATTTGGGCAGGTCAAACGATTCTATGTAAGACAGAAATTGATTGACCCCCGCCTCTGTCTTTTTTTCAGCCATCCGCTCGGAAATCTTGAAAACTTCCTCCCCCATTTTAATAGGTAATTCCTGCAAACCACAGGAAATTTGGTCTTTCCCAATCTCCACATGCATATAACAAACCGGCCTATCCACCTCATCACCGGTCAGTGAACCACGGCTGATTGCCCCCGCACAGTACAACTTTCCTGCGCTAACATACCCTACATGGCTGTGAATATGACCGATAAGTCCAAAATCCACCCAGTTTTCAACTTTCCTTGCATCAATCATAGGAAAAGGCAAATTCCATGCCGTATTTCCAATACCCTGATGAAACACCCCTACCCTGTGTCTCTTATCTCTAACAGTAATCAACCTAGACTCACCCTCTAACCAACTCAAAAACTCTACCTCAGGGAAGAATTCTGCCCCCCCATACGTCAGCATAACAAAATCATCAAATTCAATAGACTCCGCGTGGCTCAACCTTACATTTGGAAGATGAGACAGAATTCCCAAAGGGCGCACTTTGAAATCCCACCTTGTCTCAACATCATGATTACCAGGAACGATAATCAGATTACCCATCTCTCGATAAATCTCACACAACCTGTTCACCAAACGATACGATATCCTGTCAGCCCTTTTCTGGTGAAAAACGTCCCCACCACAAATAACTAAATCATATCCCTTAGACAACTCGGCAATCTTCTCCTGCTTCGCAAGAATATCCTCACAATAAGAATCCTTACGCATACGGGGGGGAGTATCAGAATTATGGGGGTCCGACCAGAACAATATCTCAGTCAATTCCCATCTCCACCAACGAAATCGGGCGCTTACAATTCGGACAGGTAATTGTCAGTTTTTCTTTCATATCATCCAACAGAATCTTAGCCCCATCCCTGTCCTTTTCTACCTTTCCCATCAAAAATTCATTCCTCTCAAGTGAACTCTTTTCACCAGAAACTTCCGCAACTACCTCAGCAATCTCGCTATACCTGTCAAGTAATTCAACCAAGTTCACTAAATCTTTCTCGTTCAAAAGAGCATAAATCAAAGACTCATAGGGTTTGAGCGTCTCCATTTCCTCTACTACAACTCTAATCTCTTCAATCCGGTCAAGAATCTTTCTAGCCACAACCAAAGTCTGTTTTAAAGTATCCGTCTCTCTAAGTAGACCATCCCAGTTCTGACTCACTCTATCCTCTAAAGATTGCTTCAAATCTCCTGCTGCCCTAATATCGGCTTCGTTCCGATTCCTCTCTAAGTTAACTTGACGGATACCAGTTAACAGAATATTGGAAATCAAAGAACCCAGAACCCTTGCCCTCTTCAACGATGAATCAAACAACAGAAATAGACTATCAAACTGACCCCTGAGATTGGGATAAAATTTGTCACCATCCACAACAATCGGTGCAATCCTCAACACCTTCGCAATCTCGTCTGGAATTTGCTTGGACCGCCTGTAAATTTGATTACCCAGAGTATATTCACTGCTCTGACCCCGCCTCTTAACCCAAGTAACCTTCTCCCCTGAATCTAGCGTCAGAGAGACAAAAGCACCTTTCTCCCCCCTAGAAATGAATGCATCCCCGCTTTCAGTCGTCAGCAGACCCCTGATCGCCCGGTATAAACTACTTTTGCCGACATCTGACTCACCATAAATTACTGTGAACTTCCCCATCTCCAGAGAGATGTCATAGAGGCTCTGATAACCCTTAACTACAATGGTCTTAATCAAACTCCACCACCTGCCCCATAATTCTTGCGTAACATGTCATTACCAGAACGACACAGACTGTACCAAATGAAGTAATCCCTATCCCAGACTACAGGGGAAAAGAAACCTGCAAACTTACCCAATTCTTCAAACCGTCTGAAGAACAGACCAATCGAATCCTGATAAGACGGATTACCGTCATACGTACCGTTAAATTCAGGGTCTATATATTCAACGTCACCATCGTATGAAATAAATCCAACTTGTTTACCAGAACAAAACCCCGTCCGTATTAGAATACCTTTCTTGGTGATTCGACTTATCTCTTTAGCTGCCTGTTCCCTTTCATCAGGATGAATCGTATGCCACGCATCAAATGAAGCAAATAAATCAAACGAATCATCCTTATAAAACTTAGATAAATCAGTAATAGACCCAAGAGTGCATTGAGACAGCACCGACGGGTCTGCATGAACCAGAGCATACTCTGATATATCAATCCCATAAGCGTCGTAACCTAGTTCTTTAGCTGCCCTCACTTCAAATCCCTTAGCACAACCTCCGAACAAGATTGTCTTTATGTCAAATCCACCAAAATACTTCCTAATAAAGGCGATTTTGGCGTAAGCATGATTCTTAAAGTTTTCCCATGTATACGGAACCTGGAAACCACCATAAGGAGTTTTCTCACTCCTCTCATAATAATTGACATCAAAATGCTCAGGATTCCATTCTTTTTTATCATGCATCTACTTCTTCCTATTCTCATAATATAGCCTCTAATAAAAAGGGGGGAGAGGGAAGAAAGGAGTATAAAGCCCTCTCCCCCCACCCAAGGAGGTAAAACTGAACGAATCAAAATGGTCTGTGGCAACGGTCACAGGACTCAGCGTGACTCGCCACAAACCCACCCAAAGCCTGTAAAGTATACACTTCCCTGCGGTTCTCAATACTATGAGCAACCTCAGTTACAGCATTCATCAGGTCATACAGGTTCCTGGGGTGCCGTTCAACTAACTTACCTAAAACTGCTTCCCTCGTCTTCTGATTAATACCCATCTGGTCAAACATATGGGATACATAAGGGGGAATAGCCTCATCTGAAATCTCAATATCAGTAAGCCTACGAACCTTACCGATTTCAGACTCAAGCGCACCAATAGCACTCGTGATTCCGTCTATCAACCACTCATCAAGTCCCTCAAACCCCAGACGACGATTGAATGTATAAATCTCATCTCGGCTAATCATCCCATTCAGACAAATCAGAGTCATAAAGAAAGCCGCAACCTTAGAGGGGAACTCACCCAGTAGAGAAGTCCTAACCTTAACCCCTCCGAATAGATGGTCACCTCTCTTCAATTCACCTTTCCCTACGTCAACTATAAATTCAGTTTCAGGAAAAACAAGTCCAAAGGTGGTGTCTCTCCATGTAACATCTGTCAAACCCTCTACAAGATAGTCAGGACGCACCTTATCAATCTGCTCAAAAATGCGAGACAGAGGATAGTAGAAAGCGTCTTCCTTGGCAAAACCAGCAATCTTAGGCCGAACATCCCCACCGCCATTCGTCGGACGGATGAATGCCTTAACGCCAACGTCACCATCCGCAAACCAGTAACTAAGATGGGGGAACAAATACTGAGCCGGAATCTTCTCAGCATAGGTAGAGGGAATCCCCACCAGACGACCTAACTTCACAAAACTTTCCTGGCTCACCACATACTCACCGTTGTTGTAGTGCATCAAAAAAGTGTTAGCCGTTGAAGGATGAAACTCAAACTTAGTTTTCCCCTTCACAAGAAGCTCCTGACAATTTTCAAAGACCTCAGCCTTCTCTAGAGCCTGGTCCTTAGTCAGGAAAGCATCCCTGAGTTTTTCTACACGTTCAATAGCCGTTGACATTTACTCCTCCATTGATTTTATTGGTTTGGACGTTAGATAATCGTTCACGTCCTTCATAAGAATACCCATCACATCAGAGTTGTTCAGAAAAAACTTCCTCAAACGCTCAAAACCATGTTCTTTGTGACCACCTAGTGTGTCACTGCCACTAAATCGGTCTGCCAGAACATAATAAGAACCCTTTTTCTTTATCCAACCCAGATTCTCCGCGATTTTCACCGCCGATGTAAGGTTGTCGATACCCTCATCCATACGGAGAACAACCCACGCTTTTCGATAACTTGGAGCCAACGTATTCTTCAACACAGTCACCTGAATGTTTAATCCCGTCACAATTTCGGCTACAACCCCCGATATAGGGTCAATTTGAGGCTCTTTTATGGCCCCTTTAATCTCCATTTTCAACCGCAACGAACTGTAAAATTTAAGAGCCGCTCCTCCTGGGGTTGTTTTCTGTCCTATGCTTCTTCCCGTAGTGTCTATCAGACTGCGTTCTTGGTTCAAAAACACTATCCCTACCTGGGATTTTTTGAGGACATTAATCATCTGACGAAACGCTACCGACATAACTTGTGCCATACTTGCGACACGCACCTGACCGATAATCAGTTTCACTTTCTCTAGGTCAGAGATAGGGGGCATAGCAGCCACACTATCCACAAAAATCATACCCCCTCTGTGCTGAGGAGCCTCACAAAACCGATTAATCATCATCCAACCATCTTCCATAGATTCAGGAGATAACACATAATCCCTAACCAAATCGAAATTAACTCCAAGTTTCTTAGCATAGGTACTGCTGAGTTTCCGCTCAAAATCTAACCACATCACCGACTTACCTGACCTCAACGCCGATACCATAGATGTGAGGGCTAACGTTGTCTTTCCGCTACCCTCTGTACCACAGACTTCCACAATTCCGCCAATAGGGAAACCCCCAATACCAGTAAGAGCATCCACAATACAACTTCCAGTAGGAACCACATCGCCACTAAAACCAGACAAAAAAACATCACTACCAAACTCCTGTTCGATACTCTTATGCCAATCTTCCATCAGGAAATATCCAATTCCTTTAGGAAATCAACGGTTTCAGCTTCTTCTTTAAACCCTGTCTTAGTACCCTCTCCGTTATCTACCGGTGAGGCTGTTCCCGAACCACCCGCCCCAAATACATCACCAATCGGCTTGGGTTTAGCCTCATCAGAGGAGAAAACTGAGTCTTCCTCTAACTCGACGGCAGTCGTTTTTTGACCCCTGCGAGCAACTAGAGAAAGCCTCTTCTCCAGAGTCTTTTCGTCATAGGAGTTACCCAGACACTCATCCAACTTGTACTTCCCAAGTTCAGCTTTCCAATAACCAACCACACCCTGCTTATCTTTCATCCAGGCCGCTTCCTTTTTCACATCAATAGAAATCTTTTGATAAGAAGCATCCGAGCAGGTCAGAGTAAGGTCATGCTCAGCCAACTTTCCCCATTCATCTACAATCCGTCTAAGCTGCCGGTACTTCTCGTTACTGATAATCCAAATTTCCATCCAAAACTTTAAAGGAAGAGTGACTTTCCCATAAAGGTCAGTCCCGTAGCGAAGTACCCTCAAAGCAAACCGTCTGTAAGGACGACCCACAGGTCCATTATCCTGCTGAAGAGCCATTTTACACATCATGCACTTGTCAGGATTACCACCCTCCTCCTCAATCCGAAGAAGGTCAATCTCATCCTTAGCGTCCTTCATAGCATGACAATGGACATAACCAGCACCGTTGACAAAATGCCTTAGGGAGACTTCCCAATCCTTTGTCGAGAGGATGCAAATTCTAGCCGTCTCATCTTTTTTCAAAGAGAGCCGTGGAAATTCAGCCCTGCCCTCTGGTTTCGCGTTCGCTAAATCCAGTTTCATATTTTTATTCCTCCTAATTATGGCCTTCAAAGGCCAATTTTACTCCTAACTTCATTGAGTCTGCAACAAGCCTTAACATTGATTCATACCTCTTACAGGCCTCTAAAACTACGTCCACATACTCCACAGCATCTTCATAGACTCTTACCTCTGTAGATACACTTAGTTTTCGGTAGGCCCGTCTCTCGTCCTGCGCTAATCCCTTCAACACAAGATTAACTGTAGACTTTAAATACTGCTCTGCCGAATCCTCTTTCCTACCCCGCAGCAAAAAAACTCTAGCCTCATACGCCAAAACTAGTGCCTTCAGAAGCAACCTGCTAATTTCTAAAATGTCACGGTCATCCTCAAACTGTTTGACACAGATTGCGTCCGTCAGCAATTTAAAAGTCAAGGAAAGATTACTCAGGTCAACGCTTGCCATTCTCCACCCTCAAAAGCCCACCAAGAACCTTCTTCAACTTGTCCGAGAGAATACTGATTAGCCTGTCTTTTTGTGCTTTGTATTCTTCTAGGGAAATATAACCCTTGGCGTATTGAAACAAAAGTCCCTCAATTGAAACCAAGGTGTTGAACAAAAACATCCTTTCCAATAAGTTGCACTCACCAAGCAGTTCTTTTGGAACATCCTGGTCCTCAATCGTGAACTCTGCCGTATATTGTTCATACTGTCGACCACCTGGGAAACTGACCTTTTGCATTAGGCGCATTATTTTCGCTCCTATTACTATACCCTCGAACTTCCACCTTTGATAGTAAATTTTCCTGTAGAATCTCCTTGCACTCGATAAGGCATTTTCATAAATTTCGGCTTGCTGAACAGCAAAAAGTCAGAAGTACCAAACTTAAACGCCGAAATAAATCTGAAGCCCTCTTCACCCAAAGCGTTCATGCTTTCCTCCATAGCTTCAGGAGTAACAAAAGCATTGGGACTAAACACGCGATACTCATACTTGTCACTTGTCATTTTTAAATTTCCTCCTTTTTTCCTCTACCCACTCACTCAAACGAGCCGTATCTTTTAACAGGTCTTTCTGAAATTCTTTATCGTACTCTACCACGACCTCCTTCACCGAAGTTATCGGTGTCTGTAAAAATTGATTCAAAAGTGGCCTTACTAAAACTGTTGACAATGTACTATACATAGGCCGATGCGGTTTACCATCAACCACCGTAGACACATGTAACATCTTTGTGTAAGGCAACAACGCCTTAACCAACTGCCAACTCATCACCTCAGTCTCGATATGGGAGAAATCCACACACAAACCAATGTGAGGATAGGTACGCATAACTTTACCAAATCGCTCTATTAAATTAATCACCCCTCCCTTACCCTTCCCTAATGAAAACCCCTCCAGACAAAGACAAAACTTCTCTCTTTCCAGTACCACATCAACTATGATCTCTAAATCCTCAGCCCAAGGATGCACAACAAAAAGGTCTGTACTAAAAGCATCCATGAGACTGTCAACCACTCCCCCTTCTCGATAATCACTCACAGACAGCCCTTTAGGAAGATGGACAGAAGTGACTCTATCTGAATACTGCGACAGAGCCAAAGTCCACGACAAATCCTGTCTCTCATAGAACGACACCTGAATATTCCTCTCCAGACCATGTAAATGCTTTATAAACTCCACATCACACGGTGTTGAAACAAACCATCCAGCACTAACCTTCATTGTAACCTCATAACCTTAACCTGCACAGGACAAAACCCCCTATCCACCATATCTAACTTTACAGCCACCCCATACGAAACATCAAGCATCCTGCCATCAATATAGGGTCCTCTGTCGTTGATTGTCACTACCACAGTCTTCCCATTCAACATATTTCTGATACTAACCATCGTCCCCAATGGGAGTTTCCTGTGTGCAGCAGTCATAGCGTGCATATCAAAAACTTCTCCACTAGCTGTTAACCTACCATGAAACCCAGGTCCATACCAAGATGCCACACCTGTCAGAACACTTCCCGTCATAACAAATGTAAGCAGTAAAACATAAACAATCATACTCATTTAGCCACCTTAAACTGACGATCAAAAATGGATTTAGCCGCTTTTGCCGCCGCAACATCCTGAACACCAGGAACAATTATTCTACCCTGTTGACCCATCGCCTTATCCATATACTCTTCTGCCCTCTTCATAACCAAATCTTTATCTATTTTCTCCTGAAGCTCATCAAACAAATCCTGAGGAATTTTAAGAGTTCTAAACCAATGGTCATAACCAGCCAACAGCCCCTCAAAGAACTGCCCTTGCATTTGCAGATTACGCTTTTGACAAAGCACCTTAATGTACGTAGCTAGAACTACCGCTTCAACCATCTCCCCAAGATTTAACTTCCCCATCCTCGGTCCTTTCGGACCAACCTCAGAGGGTGGAACCCCTGACTTATCACTCATTATATTTCTCCTCAATTGTCTCTAAAACACCAGTCAGTGATTTCCCCATCATCTGAGGGGAGAATACCCAATTGACAAACTTTGATGCGCCCTCTCCCTTAGCAAGAGCCTGAGGAATATTATTATACACCTTCCACAGAACAGTAATCAAATCATCTATATCCACTTCGCATAATCTAGTTTTAATACCATATTCGCACTCCACCATTTTCCACTTCACAGGATAAGAATAGTCAGAAAACATGTAGTCTCTCATCCCACCATATCTAGGCCCAATAACCGGCAGCCCCGTTGACATCGCCTCCATAGGGGGCAGCCCTGCCCCTTCTCCTCTAGATGGATATAGAAACGCCTGAGACGACCAGTAAAGCTCCCTCAACTGCTCTTTCGGCAAATTCCTTGTATCAACAACAGCATTAAATCTAGTCATGGGAGTGATTTCCCCTTCTTTCCCCTCCAGAGTAGACTTAACATACAATTCTACGTTAGCCCCTGTGTTATGGAACGCCTCGTAGAAGGCCTGAATTGCCAAGTCGTACCCCTTACGAACATTCGGCGCACCAACCCATAAAAACCTAACAGTCCCTCCCAAACCAGCCGTTTCGTGTTCTTTGAAGTAGTAAAAATCTGTATCACAGGCCTGATGGCAAATATAGATAGGCTTCAATATCCCGCCTCTCTTCAAAGCCTCCTTTGAATTCTTAGATGGCACAATAATAGCGTCAGCCTTAACAAACGATTCAAGTAAATCAGGTGGAATATTCTCAGCCTCCCACATTGAGAAAATCACATTAATTTTACCCTCTATAGGAGTAAACCAATGTGGGGGGGTGTACTGCAAACACAACCTCGCATCCTCGGCAATTTCTACTCCGGCTCCCTTTAAACTATTCAAGGCAATACCAGAAGCCACTTCATATCCATAAACATTCCCTCCAGACTTCAAGCTGTACCCCATCTTATCTACCAACTCTTTAGCAGTCAAGAATTGTACTTTCATCCTACCCTCTCATAGAAACGCGCTCCTATCATCAAAGCAATCCTGTCTTTGTCTTCTAGATTAATCGCCGTGTCAAAGGGAAGTGTCTCTTCACGGGAACCTATCTTCAAGACCACTTTATTCTTCCCAGGATGCCCCACAAGGTAATTCCTCAGAGTTACAACCTGGGTCATAGTACGGAAACTACCATCTTTGGTAAATTCCGGCAATTCAACCACAAAAATTCGTCCATTTGAGCCATTCACAACCACAGGCTTAACCGACAGGTCAACTGTCGTTTTTCCTGACAATCGGGCGAAAAACATGTTAAAATCCTCCTCTTTTTGAGGAGATTGCAACCCGCCCCAGACATTTCCAACAGAGGGTTCTACAAACATCACAGGAAATCCTTTCAAGCACAATCTCGTCTCTGCAATCACATCTTTAACGAACTCAACCATCGGAATGTCTTTTTTGACCTCAAATTCCATCGAATCGTGTATCGTCATGGTCAATTTGACGTTATCCATCCCATATTTGCGGTTTATCAAATTCCAAGTCTTAATCAGACCTCTTTTTAAAATATCTGCGGCACTACCTTGGATTACCCCATTATAAGCCATGCGCCTCCCGTCTTGCAACGACTTTTCATCCCCTTTAAGGAATTCAAACACAGGAATACGCCTACCGAAGATTGTATCAACATACCTCGTTCTCTCGGCGTTCTTTCCGATAACCTCAGCCATGTGAAACATTGTAGGATAAGACTTCACATAAGTGTCTCTGAACCCCGCCGAATCCTTGTACGAAATAGGAATATCCTCATTAAGCACCCGCCACAACTTGTTTGTTCCCATCCCATAGGACAAAGCAAAGTTCAATCTCTTGGCCATCCTCCTCTGTTCTTTCGTCACGCTATCCACAGGGATGCTGAACACCAAAGATGCGGTCTTTGTGTGGTAATCAATCCCCTCAGAAAAAGCATTTAGCAGAATCGGCTCCTGTGTCACCCCTGCTGCTAGTCTCGCTTCTATCTGACTATAATCAAATTCGACAAACCAACAGTCTTCAGGCACTATGAAACCATTTCGCATACCGGCACAAACCGCTTTTTTACCTGCCGGGGTCTCAATTTCCCACGCATTCTTATCAGGAATGTTCTGCAAATTAGGGTCAGAACAACTATACCGACCTGTGGGTACGCCTGTTTGATTATAACTTGCATGGATTCGACCATCCTTCTCGACGTATTTCATGTAGTTTGAGTAATAAGTCGAGAGGAGTTTCTGAATTTCCTTGAAAGTAACAATATTTTTGACCACGGGGTGCTTCCATTTGTACTTTGCAAGCTGTTCCTTGTCAGTCCTGGGTTGTCCAGTCGGCGTATACTCGTCACACCTCAATTTTAAGGTCTTATAAAGGACTTGACCCAGTTGTTTTGACGAACCAATGTTAAAATCGACTTTTTGACCCGAAGCATCTGAAATTTGTGCTCCTATAATGCTTTTTACCTCTCCCAACTCCTCCAAAAGCGTCTTTTCCTCATCTTCAAAGAAACTCCGGTCAATAAGCACCCCGTTTCGCCTCAACCACATAGTTACAGGCAAAAGTCGGCTTTCCAGAGGGTAAATAGGGTGATTTTTGACCGAATCGAACAATTTTCGGTATAAAAGGAACGTAGCTAGGGCATCCCGACCGCAATAATCGGTTACAACCCCGATAGGAAGTTCCGAAATCGAGTTTTTAGATGGTTTCAGGTCATATTCAAGCATTAAATCCTTAAAAGAGCTTGTTTTAACCCCAGGAAGTTCGATAGAACAGACATGTTTAAGGTTTAAAGCCTCATATTTTGCGTTTATATAAGCCAAAATAGCCACATCTACAGGCAATTTTGGTCTTATTCCGCCTCTCAAATCAAGAAACTCAAGGTCAAAAGGGGCGTTAAAACAACACAAATCAACCGCCTCAAGCGGCTTCTTGAGCATATTCAGAGCGTATTGTGACTCAAAAGGTTGGTCATACCTATGTTTTATAGGTATGTATGCACTTCCTGCCTCCCCCCAACAGAGTCCAATGCCCACAATATCGTCTCTCCACGGATTAGTTGACTCGGTTTCAATATCCAGAGCGACAATCCCTTTAAAATCAGACAGACGTTGACACAACCTACTTAACTGCTCTTTGGTAGTTACGGATACAAACTTCATGTTATTACATCGTGAAGCGTCAAAACATATACCGCAATAGACCTTACTTCGCTAACAGAACTAAACCCCCACCCGCAACAATACCACCAAGGAAGTACAGGACAAACTTCTTCCTGGCTGATGATTCAACCTCTTTGACATAGAGTTTGACATCACCGATAATATCATCCTTTACCTTCTTAATCGACTCCTGAATATTCAGCAGCGCCTGTGCTTTTTTGACAGCCTCGGAATACTCGATATTGGAAATCTTCAGTTGAGTGATAGTGGCCTCGTAAGCCGGTCTCTCCACCTCAACAAAATTCTCCCCATCCAACAACTTGCTCAAATTTATCCTGGCTGCCGTCTCTGTCATTTCTATTTTAGTTGTGACAATCCACACTTCCTGAGTATTCAAGATACGCCGTGTTTCTTCAACCACACCCTGCGGGGGCATAGCGGCCAAACGTGCTTCACGCTCCCTACGATTTGCTTCTCTCTCCTTCACCAGAGTAACATGCAAATCCTCAGCAGCCTTCTGCGCTGTCACGGCTTTATCCAGAAGAGTGTTCATCTCCCCTTGCATCAACCTCAGGCACTCCTCCCACTCCCCAATCTTTACTTGTCTTTCCTGCGCCATAAGATTAATCGTCTTCTTCATCTGATTGCTACGACCATACTCGTAACCCCAGGCAACCAGAATCAGAATAGTGATTAGACCTAGACCAACCATAATTTTAGTTTGTGTTTTCATACTGCCTCCTAACTAAAGGTAATAAACACCCCAGACATAATAGCACTCTCCCCTCTACGAACCCTTTTCTTTTCAGTAACATTCCCCCAAGCCACGATTTTGTTCCCCTTTCTATTCAAAATAACAAAACTTGTCAGAGTACCCCAATTTGATTTCGCCGTAGCAAAATGAGCATCCGAAAATCTTACGCCCCTTTCGAGGAACTCACAACCCACAGGGTTAACACTTTCAGCAACCATCTTACCCTTATCGTTGAACAATTGCATCTTCACCAGAGATTCAAAACTCTCGACAACCGGTTTTGGTGCAGAAACTGGTTTCTCCGGCTTTAACCTTATAAAAGCCGCTGAAACAGAGCCTCCCACGACACCAAGAAATCCTCTTCTGTTCATTTCTTGCCCTCCATAGCCACACACGTACCCTCTAAAAAATTACGTATCCTCGCTAAAAACGCATCCGTCTCTTTCCACGGAAGGATGCTAAAATCCACCCTTTCTAGAATTATCTTCCAACCCTCTACAGCTTTCACGGTCTGTTTGATGCTGCCCCACATAATCCTCTCCTTGAGTTGGTAAGGAGAACAAGCCTCAATCTGCTCATCAATCACCTTAATCATAGCCTGAGCAGGAGGGTTCATTTTCATTTCTTCTCCTTTACCCTTATCCCGGCCTCGCGGAGCATTATCCTCCAATCGACATCATCGACTCGACCGTGCCGGAAGCAATTCGGGTCAGTCATCTTTCTCAATTTATACGCTTCGTGACAGTCACAAGAAACGTTCTTGTCCAGCCACTTCTCTATCCAATCCTCATCCACCTCCGGTCCCTTCCCCCGCCGCCGGTTCTTGGCGCTCATCTATCCTTCCTTGCCTAAGTCGAAGTCGCGGATTTTCTCAAGTAAATCGTCGGTTTCTTCTTCAGTCATGGTTCTATGAACAGAGAGAATCATGCCTGCTTTCTTTTGCCATTCCCCCTACTTCTCAACGAGGCGGCGGATGGTATCATATGAACGTCCTAATTCTACTGCCAGAACTCCTACATTCATATCCGCTGGTCCATGTGTTGACCAATTTTTTACATGGTTGAGATATAGGATCGCTTTCTCAATGGGCTTCAGCATTTTCTTCTCCCCCAGCTCACTCATCGGCGGTCTCCTTCACCGTCACCCCGGCCTCACCGTCTATTTCCAAGATAGTTTTGCCACATATTTTGCAGACAGGAATTTGGTTGCCTGACAAGTGACTCTCGATATGTCTGACAAATCTTTCTTCGGTCGTCACCTCCGGCCCATTCTTGATGAGGCGGCGGAGGCTTGCGACGGCTCTTATTCTCTCTTCCATAAGCGGAAGCCGGGTTTCTGCCCATTCCCCTTTTTTGATAACCCGAATTTCGTCCCTTGTCTCATCTTCTATGCGTTCAAGTACATCCAGCATTTCCTTCCTCGTCACTTCAGGCTTGCTCATCGGCGGCCTCATTCATGGCTCACCTTATTACCCATCGGCGTTTTTCTTGATCGCCCAAATCGGCTCGGAACATTTGCACTTGACATAATGCTTGCCGCACTTCCGGCAGTAGCGATATACGAATGAACCCATTGCCGCAACCGATCTGAGTCTTTCTTGTAGGTCGGAACACGTACACTCAGATAATTGCTTCTGACATTTGCAGCACCACATCTCAATCCTCCTCACTTAATTTCACCGATGGAATATCCCCCGTCTGCCTCGCCCAGGTGTCCTCATGGCGGCTAATCCTGTCAGTAAATTGCGGAATCGCAACCAGGCAGAGCCACAGCGCGGCGAGGAAGATGATGGCCCAGGCGAGGGTGGAAAGGCGGTTATATTTTGGGATCATCATCTTTTTCCTTTTGTTTTGGATAAGGCATAGTCCAAAGATCATCGGGAACGGTCACCCATCCCAAACCCCCACACCCAGGACATTTATTTTCGGTTAAACTTACCCCAACGGGTTGGGATGGAATCGTTCCTCGTCCACAACAAACCGGACATAAAACGGCCTTCATCTTTCCCTCCCATTGCCGATGCAATCAGGCTTGGTCATCGGCGGCCTCTTTTATTCGCAATATGAATACATACATAACGGGCATCCGGTCACGAGCGACTTCCCGTTCTCGCCTTTTTCAATCAGTCTTGGAATGATGTCCCGTCCGCACCGGAAACAAATCCCATTTCCGGGCATGAAAAACGGATAGATCTTCTCCTTGCATAGATTCTTCTGATTTTCCAGAAACTCTACTCTTGAGATCGGCATGTTTATTTCCCCCCCTTCCCGAAGTCGAAGTCGCGGATGTCATTAAGAAGAACGCCGCTCGAATCGGACGTGTCCAGGTCGTCCATAATACTTGTCGCCCTTTTTTGCCACTCTTTCACTTTCTCTTCCAACTCCCTCTGCTCCTCGATCAGGCGGCGGATGGCGTCGAAGCAAACATGGTCGGGATTTTGTTTCCCTATGGGTTTATGCCCATCAAGGAATTCCAGCAAATCCTTCTCGCTCGGGTCAGTCGGCCTGCTCATCAGTGGCCTCTTTCAGTTTGATAATCTCATTTTGCAGTTCATCGATTTCCCGCCGAAGTTCGGCTACGCAGGTTTCACAATAAACCGCATCTCCATCACCCAACCGCTTTTTACATTCATCACAATTGCAGGATAATTCAATCATCATTCTCCTCCTCCCTCTTGCTCGGGTCAGTCATCGGCGGGTTCCTTTCACGCGCGCTCCACCATTAAAAAGCATTTGAAATGCTACCTTTGCGAATTTAAAGGACTGACCCATTAACCAAAGAAACCAATGCCAGTTAGAATTACTGTATGGTTTACTCATTAGGAATTTTCTTCCTCCCCACTTCCTCAACGCGGATGCGGACGATAGACTCATTGCCGGGTAATTTGATTTTTGTGGTCCATGCGTACCCCTGTTTTTTCCATTCTCCGATACGGTCTGCAAGGGCTATTTTTCTTGTTCGACGGACACTTTCGAGAACCAATCTGTCAAATGATTTCACACACCACCAAAATTCAGGCTTGCTCATCTTTCTCCTCCTTCACCCCTTGTTTGCGGGGACAGTCATCGGGGGACTCCCGTTTTTGGGGATACACAGGAAATTGCCAATATCCATTATCAGACAATTTCCCATATCCGTAGGTGGGTTCTCCTCCTATCCCCATGCTACCGGTGGGTCGTTTCCAAAGATGATGTTTACTTAAAAACCAAAGTAACCTTCCAATTATTTTACTCATCTTCCTCCTCCTCAATTTCCTCCGGCTCTATCGCTCCGCAGTCGGTACAGTACGGCACCGGGTCCCCTTCTTTCGTAACATCCCAAAAATATTCACATTTTCCCGACTTCCCAAGACCCTTTTCAAAGTGAACTTCCACAAAATACGACTGCCACTTATCCGGTTTTGCTATATGACGATAGCATTTTCTCTTTATCGGACACTTCTTCTCTAGACACATAGTAATATCAGGACTCATCTTCATACCCAAAAATAAGGTGAAGATTCAGGCAGTGAATCTAGTTTCCACCATACCATTTGCTTACCTACCCTACGGCTTGTCAGTTTCTTTTTATTCAATATTTTTTTCTTCCTATTTAACTTTTTCCGGCTCACCTGTCTACCTCACAACCATGAGCCTCTAAAAACTTAACCAGGAATTCCACAGAATACTCGGTTTTAGGGAATTCCTCCAGAAAATGTTTTAACTCATCCCCTGTCACCCTCCATTTGGGAAGGAGGCAAAGAGGAAGATGATGAAAATCCGTCTTTATCAAAGAATCAGTATACGTTTTGGTTGATGACATCGCGCTCTCCAAGATGAGTTTCTATCCTCTCACCTATTCTAATCCAATGTCAACTTTCCAACCCTGGACTGAAACGGATTATCTTGACTTCTCTTGGGAACTTGGCCTGACCCCCCACAGGCAGGACAAGCCAAGTGTATGTCCTTGTTTTCTCCGTTGGTGTCTGTCATAGTCATACTAAATGTACCTGTTCCGTCACAAAACCGACATTTCTCTTTCATTCCAAACCTTTACTGCCTCCTCCTCAGTACACACTTTTAAAGGACCCTGTGCCCCACAATTTCCGCACGTAATCACCACCATCCAATCAGGCCACTCTACTAATTCAGCCTGACTAACAAGACTCGCATCAAAGTGCCTAACTGAGAATTTTATCTTCTCTCCGCAAAAAGGACACGCTTTTATTTCCATACCGACGCCCCTTCTTCTATTATAAACTCTTTTGTGACACAACAATTCATATACCCCCTACAACCCCCAAAACTCAATTTATTACCTCCCTGTCGTATAAAATATAGTCAGTAGTAGGACAGGTATCCTTACTCAACTCAAGATTGTCAGCCCAAAACTCAATAGGATGCCCAACCTTATCCACTGTAATCCCTTCGGCGACACATCTGAAATAAGCAAAAGCCATAGTGACCATACCTCCAACCATAATACAACCCTGTTTTTTCCACCCTCCACAGACATGACAGTTCAAATCACACAGTAATTTCTTAGTTACCGGATGCATACCCATCATATTTACCTCCTACCACATAGACAACAATAAAAGCACCGACCCCTTGAGGCCTCCATAACGAAGCGTCTTGAAAGTCAGATACAACCTACGGTAAAGAAGCAACAAGTCAACTTTCTTTAACTTGTCTTTATACGCCAAAAACGTCATATAGGGAAGTCCAACCATACCGCACTTCTTCTGGTCGCTATTCCCACGAACCGTCTTGCAATTCAGTATTAAAATTAACTCTCTTATAATACACCGTAATAGCTTTCCATCGTCATAATCAATCGTCGGGAGTGACAAAAAAGCCAACTTACCTTTGTCAAGAAGTGTTTTCATCAAATAATATTCGATGTTAGGAACCATCAGACTGTGCTTCCTAAGCATATCAACATCTACCTTCGGTTCTTTAAGAGCCTCTAGGATATAAAAAATGTTAAACAACCACCCTCCGTAAATCTCATCACCCGATGCAAGGTATTTAATCACATCCTCATTCGGACTCGCGCCAACAATCCCCAGCCTCCTAGACACCAGAGACTTTTTTGACTCCTCATCCTCTGAAATCTTCCTACAGTCAACAGAAACCCCCTTTGAGAGTTTTGGAAACACTTCTTTAAAAACTTTACCAACCTCTCCCGTCGCATCAACAATTGCAAACCAGTATTTTGAATCCCTGCACCCACGAAGGAACAGTTTAGTCTCCTTCTCGTTCAATAACCCCTTCTCCCATCGTATTACAGTCAGGGTAAAAGCCGATTCAGTCGATACAGCAGTCGGCAAATTCACTATATCCGACAGGTGATAGGTCACTTCCCGATACTGCAAAGGCAACTTCGTCTTTATTCTAGCCAGTGGGTGCTGAAACTTCTTTTTCAGAATATAAAGAGCGTCACTTCGCACTATTTCTTCCCCCCCTTCAATTAGCCACACAGACTTAGTGCGTAACTGTACATCGAAATCGGTGAGGAATCTTCTATACGTCATTTCGACTTGACCATTTTGGCGCAGATTAAATACGGAACAAAAAATTTACCAAGCACCAATTTATTGTCCAAATCCGCCTTGATTTTAGGGTCGTGAATCGCAGGACAAATTCGCAATTCCTTCTCACTAAAAATAGGATTTTCAGCGAGCCATTCCTCATATAGATTGAGTACCGCGTTCTCATCTTTAAGTCTTTCAGCAAAACTCATCAGTGCCGAAAATGAAGACAAATTCGACACATCCAACATATACAAAAAATCTACAAAGGACGCCTTCAGAAGCACCATCGCAACAGCCATCGACGTGTCATAATGACCAAGATTATATAAGTAGGGGACAAAAAATTCGGCCCTAGGAACATCTTTGGATGCCGAATCCAACTTCTTCATGGCTTTCACTTCATCAAGAACCAACTGGAGTCCCACCATATCCACTTCCCCTTCTTCTTGGTCTAAAGTCACTTGACAACGACTGCGAACAGTTAACGGATATGATGCAAGAAGCCGCCCATACAACCAAAACTCCCCCACTGTAAGGCTTTCAAGACTCTTTAACAACAAAGCAAAGTGTTCCTCACCAAATCCAGCAACATTCACCACAAAGATATCCCCTGGATGGGAGAACTCAACGTAACTTTTGAGTTTATCTCGCCATTCACCTAACCAACACGAAAAATCAGACGCGTCAAAGCAAAACCTAGACCCCCGACTCTTTGCCGTTTCCTTTGCTTGCTGAGTTACCTTTTCTACCAACCCTTTTGGGCCTTTCTGTATAAAAATACGGTTCATCACACGCTCCTAGACAATAAATCAGAAGCCTTTGAATCAATTTGAGACCGCTTCTAACCCCCTCTACCTTAGAAGTACCCAGGTAATTACACACTGTCTCAATCGACAACACCCCTTCGTCAGCATGGAGATACAAACCAGCCTTCAAAACTGATTCCACAGAAACCCCATCATAGACCTTCCCCCTCACCAAACTCCTAATCCGTTCAACACAATCCTTAAATTCAATCCAAGTTTCAACCCTAGAACAACCCCGGACCCTCTCCACCGACCCATTCCAGTTGGAGCCGCTCCCAACCAACTCTGCATTAAAGACCTCCCAGGCTCTCCGCAACTTTTTCCTCACATAGGAAGAGAAAAACGGCATTATATCCCTAGATACATCGTAAGTCAGCCTATAGCTCTGACTGAAGAACAAAAAATCCACCGTGATGTCGTGAGCCGTCTCCTTTATCCTTGTGGGCGGGAGATAATCCATTGACCTAGCCGTAATATCTACAGCTTTGTTAAACAGGAAAAAATAAAGAGACTCCTGAGTTAGATTTTCTGCCACGTTTGACTCCTTTCGTACAATTATAATATAGGATTTTGAGTTCCTCTTGTCAAGAAGAATGTGACAAAAACTTATAGTCGTAAATTATTAATTTTAATTGTTTTACCCCGACAAAATTCGTAGACCAAACATATTCTATTTCGATACCAGGTGCGTCCAAATAACCTTGGACAGCCATAACAAGCCTAGCGATACTGCGCAACCGAACTTCTGGGATAGATTCGACAAACGCAAACGTCTGAGTCACAGCCCCACAACCTTTGTCAACCGTCAGACTTCCTGGTAAACCTACAACCCTCCCTGGCTCCCAGGTCGCCCTACCGAAGAATTCATATTCAGGTTGCTCCATAATCATTGTCTCATAACCCCTCTTCTCCATAGCCATCGCAATTAGGGAGGCCTCTGAAATATGCAACGAGCGAAACTGTTTAGGGCCCTTCTTCATCCCAACCAGTAAAATAACCTTTGTGAGTGGATTAAAAACATATTCCCTGAGGGTGGAACAAATCTCACCTCTATACTTCTGGTGAGGATTCAAGACATGGACGGGAACATTGAAATCACCGTCCCGAAGTTCCAGTATGTGTTTAATTTCCACCTATTTGACCTCTATGATAAAAGCTATGTTGTTTAAAGGAACCAGAAGACGCTCACCCGCAGGTGAAACTCCTTTAACCCACGGAGTCCCAGCCGCTCCAACATTCTTTATAAACTCCTCCACTGTTCCCTCCGATTCCAGATAATTAGCAGACCTAGCTGCCTGCCCCTGAGAAATCATCCCTCCGACCGGCTCTTTAAGCATTATCTTTAGCATGTACCCTCTCTCTTCCATAAGAAATGACACGTAGAAACCTACTGATAATCGAATTAACTCTCGACAGGGACAAACCATACCTCTCGGATAAATCATAACGAGTTAAACCCTGCTCAAAATAATCCTCCAATAGATTTTGATTCCGCATAGGTTGTCTCATCAACGCCTTATAAAACTCCGAAACGCCAATCCCAGATGCCTGAAATCTTCCTGTATCCATATCCTCGCTCCTATAACGCTCCGCTGTCTCCAATGAACACCTTGACATCACCTTGTCCTGTTTGTACTTCTGACGAAATCTGTCAGCTATTCGCCTTTGAGTGATTACAAAAAGCAAGGTGGACAGGGAGCAATCACCTTTGAATCTCTCTGATAAAACCTCCTCACACAAATCGAGAAAAATGATGCCAACAACGTCCTCCCAATCACAATCATCACCAAGACGTTTCTTTACAGTTGCTGTTACCTTGGGGTAGTAATCAACAAATACCTTAGTCAGTTCGTCGTTACCAGCCACATAAGAAACTCTCTGAAGAATTCCATCACTCACATTGACCTACATCGGCTTATCTGTCGATGGGGAAAAGGATTCCTCTCCTTCCTCACCTTTCATAGTTACTTTTAACTTTGGTGTGTCTTCTCCAGTCAATCCCTTACGAATCACATAAAAAGGAAACAAACCAACCACACCAACCGCAATAAGAACCAAAATCACAAACATAATAATGAAATCAAGTACCTTCACTGTCGCTTTTTTCATGCATAACCTCGCTAATATCACCCAGTATCAAATCAGCATCCTCATCAGAGACATACAACACAAATGTCCTGTTGTGTGCTATTTTCAACCGCTCTCTCAAACCATAGTAGTCTATAAACGTAGACGCTGAAGCAACTACTCTAGCAGTAGCACTTGTACCAACCTTTGTCAAGGTCAGAGTAAAAGTATTCGGCATCTTGTCTTTGTAGAACTTAAATCCAATAAACCCCTTTTCTGAATCAAAGAAATACTCCACACAGGTCTTATCACCAAGATACCTCAGGATAGCCGCCGTATTGAAGTGAAACCTAGCCGTCTTTCCAACCGTAATATTCACAGCAGGTATGGCCTGGGGAATCCTCCCTTTCCCCCTCCCCATCATCGGGGGGATGAATCTCTGAATTGCCATTAAACTCTCCTAACTAATGCTTACCGAACAGGATACACCTAATCCAATGAAGGTAGTTGTGCCGGTTCCAGAAGTAGCAGCAGGGTTTGATCTGGACGGGGGGTGTCGGTGGGGTCGGGGGTTCAGGCGGTATCGGGGGAATAGGCTCGACCCAATCATCCGGGTACTTGCCCCAGTTGAATGGGTACTCACCAAAGACGGCTTTATGGAGTTCGCTTACTGCGATGATAGGCAACGCACCACAAACGTCGTTGTTCCAGACCTTACTAATGAACTCAAAAGCACACTTGACCTGACCGGTTGTCATCTTGAACTTGGGATGAAGCATGGTCTCGATGTAGTCAAGAACGTATTTTGCCGTCCCCGCAAATTCCTCGGGAGAGGAACGGACCTGATCCTGGTAGAAATCGCATGGACTCTTGCTTCTCTTGCATCCGTCCACAGAGTAGAAAGTGCCCATATTATGCTTGGCCCACCACTCAGCGGCTTGGATAAGGTTCTCGCTGGTCTTGTCACAGCATCCATGCACCTGCTTGAAAATTGCGAATGAGGTCAGATCGCCCCATTTCTTTGAAGCTACTGCCTTGCAGTCGTGAATTCTCTTCTCACTTTCTACGCTGTTCTTATAATTGTAGGTCGAGCCATAGGAGAACGGTATCTTTTTGAAATCATCGAAGGCGGGGATGATGGTATCACGGAAAAGAAAAGGATAGCGGTCATCTTCGCACTCATTCCCAGACCCAATATCAACGAAGTCCAAGTCGGCTGTATTGGCCAGGAAAGTCCTCAGCAAATCTCCTGCCTTCTTGTGATCGGTATAAAACCACTTCTCTGATGAGCCATCAAAGGGTTCGATGACAACCCTTGCTCCCTGTCCTGTTGGTGCAGCCTGGCAGGGGTTGTTGAGAATCTTCAGGTATCTCCTCAAGATAGAGAAGTATTGAGGATGAGTATAGTCAAACATCTGTCCAGCGGGGACCCCCCAAGGGGAGCTTCGTAGGATTCGGGACATATTGCCCCCCGCATTGAGCATCCTACGCTGTCTGTTAAAGGCCTTCGGTTCATCAAGGTCAAAGATACCATCCTTAAACTTGAGGACCCCCCACTCAGCAGTAGAGAAGTCGCATAGCCCTGATTGAAAAATAAGAAATTGATCTTTCATTTTTTCGTCTCTCCAGCCGGTTCTTCATTCCGCACCATCCCGTGTTTCATGTTACAATAACCAGAAGGAAGTTGCGATATACGAAGACTAACCAACATCACATTAGGACAGGTGCTTCTTGCAAACCGGCCACTCTCCAGACAAACTTTTCTCTCTTTTGTGTATTGCTTACACCCAAACAGCCAGAGTAGAAAGTTGCTGTTACACTTGCGGCAAATTCTTTTTAAGTTATCCATTCTCTCCTCCATCTATTTTACCCTGGTCAGCCAGGAAAGTGAACCAGATAGATACAATCGAATACCTATCCGAAGAACCAATCAGTTTGTAGATACTTTTCAGATGAGTACGCACAGTGCCAAGGCTGACAAATAACTTTGCGGCAATCGCGTCATTCGACATACCTGCACCAACCAACCTAAACACGCCTGCCTCAGCCTTAGTCAGACCCAATGAGACTCTGCTCTTCTCCTCCAACCCACTCAAAATATCTTTTCCCATACACCCCTCAAAAAGTTCCAGATAACCACAAAGATGTTTCTACCTTTCTTTTTCACCGTCAACCTAACCAGATGCCTCTTCTGAATCATTAAGCAGAAACACCAGTAAGAACCAGTGTGTAAGTCCCAACCAGACCATTATTCAGAGGAATCGCTATATCACACTGAAGACTGCCCAATCCAGGCTGCCACACGTTCCCCTTAGCGTTCCACGTCATAACCGCTCCCGCAGGAAGACCACTAAGAGAAAACGTAACCGGCTTATTGAACCCCAAAAGCGGCGTAACGTCAAGGCTGAATCCAACATTACTCCCTGCCTTCACCTGTAAGGTGTCCGTACAAACAATATTGAAATCTCCTTCCTCCACAAGCACCGTCAACGTAATCTGTTTAGTTTTGGTAATAGGCATAAAAACCTCCTAAAATAGAAACGCCAAATATACTCCCACTCCTGTACCTACTGAGAACGCCCCTGCCAATACCCAGTCCCATTTGACCACTATCCTACTATACACGAATATCGTCACCAATGTATATACCCCTCCGAGCAACGCCGCCAATAAACTTTGTCGGGCAGAAATCAAAATGTACCATCTTGTTACCGCGAGGTCTAAGACTGCCCCTGTGACCAGATACAGGATTGCTTGGAGAAGTTTCTTCACTCTGTTTTTTATCCATCAAGTTTCTTCCTCTCACCTTTCTTTTACAGCCCGCAAAATCTTTTCCGTTTCAAACTTCTCATCTTTTGCGAGCGTGTATTTCTCCCCTACTTTTTCTATAACTCCTAACCTCCGCCTAACATACCTAGAGGGATTTATATTGAAATACTCCAGAATATACCACAAGAGTTTTTTAGCAGCATCCACGTCGTCACATTCCCTCTCACTCTCCTTGTCATTCTCAAGAGCTAAAACCTCGGAACCAGGAAAAGCCCAAACAACAAAACCATTCTCCGCCTTAACTACTGTAAGACCCCAAGCGTCCTTAGGAAAATAAAACCGCTGTTCCTTTTTCATCCCGCTCCCCCTACCTCTTTTGACTTCCTGGCTTATGCAGCGACTTCTGAATTTTCTCAGAAAGCATCCGGTTACCCAATGCGTCTTCGTAAGCAGACCTTCGCTTCGCCAATCTCGCCCTCTGTTTAGACGTCCACTTTTTCACTTTCCTTCCTCTAATCCTAAGGGGGGCCTCGATTCCATACCCTTGCGTCACTCTCTGGAACGTCATCGGCCCCATTCCACGCTTCTTATCGTTATGTTAATCAGGCAGGCCTTAGAAGGGCTGTAAACCCCTCTCACCCCAGACCCTCATAACGCCTTAGGCTACTTTTTGGAATACTTCTGATAGAGCAACCGACCGAAAAAGTAAATAAAGCATCCGATGACTAAAATACCAAGAACAATACCTAAAGTATTCATTCGTTCCTCCTAAGATTGTCTTCCATTACCTTAAACATATAATCCCCAGTTTCAACGTCCCGCCAGGATTCTACCACATTCTTCAACCACCTATACTGAGGAACCAGATTCAATAAACCCCACCTCATCACGGAAAGTCATTTATTCTCCTCTACCTCTCTCCATTATACTTAAAATAACTCTTGCTAGACCATCAATCTCTTCTTCATACTGACCTTCGTAGTAGTCAACTCCATAAGCCCCCATAGTTTTTTGATGAAGAGCACCGACCAACTCTCTTATAGCATCTTTAAGAGCTTCGATTTTGTAACCACCTCTCTCCTCGATCATGCGTTTTCCTTGGCGTGATCCCCAAATCGAAAATCAAGGGTGAAACCAAAAATCAACCAGGAAAAACAAATCGTAAACCAAGCACCTTTAAATCCATTCGGATCGTCTTTGTTTGGTGACCATTGGTCCTTTTCTAAAGAAAAATCAACGCCTGGAATCAATGAAAGGCGATAATCCTCAAATCGTTCCCCTTTAGCGGGGTGAATATCACGGTTAATTCCAATCCAACCATAAACCTTAAATTTCATCTTTCCTTCCTCTTAACCCTCTGAAGAACCCAGACCACCCTCCTAGAATACCCAGAACAATAAACATGAGGATGAATTCCATTTATGTTATCCCCTGTAGAATAGTTTTTAACATTTAATTCACTACATATACCGAGATAAAGAGGATAGTTACCCGTTTTTATACCTGTAGACCTGAACATACACAGCTACCCCAGATGGGACCCAAATTTATTTCCGAGAAGTGCTAAAAACCACAATTTTGTGTGTCCACTCATATAGGGTATCTATAAATAATATATCCGAACAACCAATAAAAATCTTGATTTGCCTATCGGTTTTATTCACTCTATACATCGTATATAGTCTATATATTTTATAAATCCTATATACTCTATCAATTCTATAGTGTATATGTATTCTATAGAGTATATCTATTCTATATATCCTATATAAATAGTAGTATATAGAGATAAAAGAAAACATGCTAATATAGGATAGAACCACACTCTATTCTATATCAGCATGTTATAAAAAGAGAGTGAGGATATATGCTGTTTGTGTGCTACTCTACGGCGAGCACACTATATAGCCGTATCACTCCAGAGAGTAGAACTACTCACTCTCTTTTGTCTTTTTATACTCTCGCTGTCTCGCATGGGCTGAGACTATCGCCCCAAAGAGCGGGTGACGTTCAAAGGCCTCCTCACTCATGGTGACAGTATCCTTTCCCTTGACACTGACTTTAACCTTTCCGTTCACCCCTTCAATAGGGAGACCGTCGAGGACACTAGCTTTAGTCAAGCAATCCGCGCCTACCGTCCATGTTTTCTCTTTTCCCTTGACAATATATCCTCGCTCCCCTTCTTGCCCCGTTACATCGGCGATAAAGGTATGTTTGAACGCTTCGACGAGCACAATCTTGCCGAGAGCTTTTACATCGTATAAAAACTCCGCAAAGGAACCGGCCTTTTTCATGGGATTCAACATGTTAGATATACGCTCCTATCTTATTTGCGCATATATCCTCACTCAACAAAGTTAATCAATCATCAATTCCTCTTTGAGCTTACTCTCGGACTTTCAGCGAATCATACTGTAATACTATATTGTATTGTACCCTCAGTATATACTGCCCCTTATTCCACACAAGGGGCTATTTTTATGCCAAACAAAATATTCTATGCCTATATTTTAATATATTCTACCTATATTCTACTTTGGCACAAAACTATACCAAAACATCTTATTCTATATTATGTCAACTAAGTAAACTAACTTTACATAGCCGCCCCCTCCCCTACCCTATCGCAAGCGTCTTTCCGGTTCCAACCTAGCCAATTTCCCCTAGACCAATCCCGTCCTAGGCCCACGAACAAACCGACCCAACCAAAATAGAATTCCAACTAAAAATAAAACTATCACACCTCAAGCCCGCCAACCTAACCAACCAGCCCATCCTATTCCATCCTAACCTTAACCAACCTGCCCTGCCCGTCCTACCATCCCCCTCCCAGACCGGAACCTATAACCTAACCTACCAACCCAACCAAACCAACCTACCCCTACCCATCCTACCAACCCACCCACAGACCCACACTTATAACCTAACCTACCTGACCAACCCTACCTATCCAACCCCCCTACAGACCGGAACTTATAACCTAACCTACCACACTCAAATGTCCGTAGAATTCAATGGCCTATTTTGAGGACAGTTCAACCCACCAACCTAACCTATGTCAACCTATCCACACAACCCCACAACCTCACCCCCGACGGCCCCTCCTCCCTGAGTTCGCTCCACGCCACATAGCCTTACTTTCGCGCCATATACCTGTCCAGGCAGTCGCTAATACCCACAGTACAACCACTAAGGATATAATAAATGCCATGAATACACCTACCCAAAATATAGTGAAACCATCCCACACTACCCTGGGCTTTGTCACCTATTTCTCCTCTCTCGTAGCCTCAATCTACCCCTGGAAAATCAACCTAATTGAGAATGATTCTCATTCCTTTTATTGCGTGAACCCACTACCTCTTAACCTTCGTAGAATACCTCACCACACATCCTATAGAATAAACTTACCTGCAATAAGACACCTATCTCCACCAAAATAGAATTGGTGCCAGTGGTCCTTCAAAACCATATACGTGCCATTCCCTAAAAAATAAACGGGTAACTAACCTCATTTAGCCTTTTAAGTGACAGAATAAGCTAGCCTAAGTTACGCTGCTTTAATACAGCCTCGATAGCAGTAGAAGGTGCGTAGTACCTAGACAGTCCACGCCTAACCCACATATCTACCAGTCTGTTTAGAAGGGCATCCCTATACTCTTGAGACCCGCCCTCTCCATCTCTAACATAAACAGCCAACAAGAAGATATCCTTAGGGCTTAACGACATCCGAATTCTACACTCAAAATAACCTATAGACTGCTCAACCTTCACTTTCTTGTGGGGCTTATGAGCAACCATAGAATCAAACTTGATTACGTTTTCCATAGTTACCTCCTAGACTTAGTTTTACTCTACCTACCACAGGATGCAGTAGATTCCATGTCATAGACAATGGCCTATTACAGGCAGAACAGACAGCCAACATATAGGGACCATACGCATCCCTACAATTGAGTACCGTAAACTTATTGTGCCTACAACTACCTAAGCTATCCATGTTTAGCCTCCTTACTTAATAGAATGAATCCCTGAAAAAGGAATTCCAATGTCCATAGTCTGCCCACAACAAGTAAACTTATGCTCCGAACCTGCCATAAAGTAATCTCCAGCATGAGCCGAATACTTTGCTCCACAAATCCTACAGAACATTACCCTACCTGTAGGACGTAAGATTTCATCCTGAAGATTTATCATTAGTGCTTTCATCTTTAATTAACCTCCTTTCTTCATCTTCCATAGTGTCACCTGTCGAACTGTCTGTAAACTCTATGAACTGTAAATGATACCACTCTTTACCTACAAACCCACAGTCATTACAATCACATTTAAAATAACAAGCGTCACCTTCAACATCGAAACTGCCGTAGTTTAGTGTTTTCTCACCGCACCTAGGACACTTACCTGGTAATTTCATCTCAGCCTCTCTCTATTGGACGATCATTTACATCCCAAAGACACCAGCCTCCCTCCTTAGGATTATGCAACTGAACACAATCCACTTTCTTCGTCTTCTTATAATCATAACCTAACGCTGTCAAGAGCATATCAAACCCAGACGAGCCGTCAGACATGAGCCTAAAATCATCCCTGTAAAAAGTAATCACATTAAACCTCCTTAACTCGCTTTCCTCTGCGAACATGAATCCAAGGAAACACGAAATCTAACCAAACCAACCAACCAGGACGAAACAATAAAATCATCTTAATCACAATACGACCGATGACAAAGAGGGCAACCAGTCACTAAGTCTTCTTTGCCTCTCAATCCACGCTCAATCAATGACTTAACCACATCACGCCCACACGCCCAGCACATCCCATTATAAGGCATGAAGAATGGATAACCTTTCTCCTTACAGTAAGCCTCCTGATTCTTAATAAACTGTTCTCGGCTTAATTCAACCTTCTCAGACATCTTCATCCTCAGACTCCTTAACCTTAAACTGTTTTATATACTCCATCAAAGGGTTCATCTCCTCTACAATCGCAGTCCAGTCAATAACATGTCCCCACTTAGACCACATCTTTTTAACCACAGCTACCAGTATACCCTTGTACACCACAACAATACCTTCATAGGGAGCAACATACACTCCATCCTCAATAGAAACAACCTCACCTATCAGATAATGCTTTAGATCACAAGGCCCAACTTTAAGCTGAGCCCCCTCTTCACCATAAATGTCATACATACCCATCTTCTCTCTCCTTTATTAAGGGGGCGGTCTTTAAACCCCTTCTATTCACCGCCCTAAACTAGCCCTGCTGTTCAATATATTCACAGGTTTAACCACACAGATATGTGGCAAGGGATTCTAGCCTTTTTTCTCAATAGGTCCAGGCCAAGGAACTGTAGTTCTCAAACTAATCATCACAACCACACTAGATGAGATTGTATCAACATCATCCTCTGTTAATTCATACTCCGGCAGTATCTCCGAGTTTACGTGGTACTTAATCGCATCAAGAATCTGCTCACCCATATCAGGAGACATCTGAACCAACTCATCCAGAGGAACTGTTTTCTCAATAATAATCACATCGTTTCCCATTTAATCCTCCTAAAACTTTCCGTGTCTCCTCATCCAATCTTCCGCGTCGCTCCTCTTACCTGAAGAACAACAGAGAGCCATAACAAACATTCCCAAAACAGCTGCAGGAATCAGCCATAACCAGTGAATCATTTTACCTCTCCTTTCTTAGAAAAATGTAGTTTCTTCATCCATTCAGACTCAGTGATTCTTCCTCTATCAGCCGCCCTGAATTGCCCTCTAATCCCCTCATAATATGTATCGTTCAGCAAAACAGCCTCCCGCTCCCCTTTAACTACCTTTTCTGAGACTTCTGCACCACCATAACCAAATCTTCTAACTACTATACCCTCTTTAGGACTTCCTTCTCGGCAGACAACATACAATCCGTTGTCGCCGGGGTCGAACTTTTGCGTCAGGTGTTCCAAATCAACCCCCTCAGGCACACTCTGAACACCGAGAGACAAACCTGTGTAGTGGCCATTAGAATCAAAGAATTCCCCTGCAATCTGAACGAATCTAGCACACTCATACTCTTGGTCTGCTCTAACCTCTCGATGATTCAATTCCTCAAGGAAAGCATACACGCTCTCTGGCCCACCATTCCAGTGAAGATAAACAGCCGGAGAGAACTTCGTCCAATCCTTGTTAGCAAAAATTACAAACGCACGATTACCCATTTATTCCTCCTTCTCAATCAAAATATAACTATCCAGGGTAGGCAAGGATTTGCACCTTGTTCTGTCGGTTCACAGCCGAGTGCTTTACTAATTAAGCTACCTACCCATTTATTCCTCCTCCTGAATTGTTTTTCTTCCTTCCTTAATACACTTTGGGCAAACTGTCCCTTCGTACTCTGGCCCTGGAATGCCCTCTCTCTCATCAAACAACCGGCCACAATAAATACAGTTTACTGAATGTTTCTCTACCCAACTCATTCCATCAACCTCCCTTCAACCGTAACTCGCCCCTTGATGCCAGTTACAGGAAATCTACCTTTGCGAATCCTCATCAGTATGACTTTACCCCCGCAATCCGGCTTGTTCTCCAACTCACAACCCACACATGCCAGCAACCCCCAAACCTGCACAGACCAACAATCAGCCGTCAACTTGCTCTGCTCAACCTTTTTGGAGATAGCAACCCCGTCAATCCATCTATTAAACATCGTCATCTTCGTCATCCTCCTCTTCATCATCTTCATCCTCGTCGTCGTCACCCTGCTCAACCTCCTCAATTTGGGCAATATACCAGCCTCCATTGGGGTCAAATGGATCATCGTAGTCTTCCGAACTCGCAAATCCATCGTCTTTCCCTGCTAACGCTAACTTCCTTGCCTCTTCCTCATTTTCTGCGTAAACCTGACTCTGAGCCGTTTTATGCCAATGAACATCATACAACTTGTTCTTACCCATCAGTACACTCTCACAACCCTCGACTTGTAACCCGCATCAAGCCAAAGATTACAAAAACTCTCTGCATCCTCCACAGAGGGGAGAACCAAGGGTTTATGGTCATCCCCATTCAAGATGAACAAATCACGTAAATCATACCTTTTCCAAAGTAGCAGAACCCACATTTTTAACTCTCCTTTTCATAGCCGTGTGAAGCACTTTGTACCATTCCTTGAGCATGGGCAGCCTAGCCTCCACAAACGGCTCATACCTTGTATCTTTGGCCCGTAGAATAAACGCACCAATATTAACCAACTCAACCGAAAACAACTTAGAGTAGTAGGTCACGCAAGTCATTCCCTCAAACATCCACCACAAACACGTCCCACACATCGCTTGATCGCCTCCCCGCTCCCAGGCAACCACACACAACGGACAGGGATTAACAGAACCCACTCCTTCGTTATACCACGCTAAAAGAATCTGAACAGCTTGCATCCACTCCATTAGGTCTTTCTCGGTCATATCAGACGTAGCCTTGACCTTCTCTAAAAGCGTTTTCATAGCCCCTCCTAGATATGAACATCGCACGAAACTACAAGAGCCTTTTGGTGTGCCTCCAAATATCCTCTTACAATTCCTTCCCATTCAATTCCGTGTTTTTCCTCTTGGTAAAATCCCCACCAACCCATCTCTCCCTTCTGCCTCCATTCGCCATCCGGTAAAATTACAGCGAAAGGAATCCTACTCCTTATCGAACTCATCCCAGAGCCACGCGCCAGCCACACAACCCGCCACAAAGCAGGTGAAACAAAGCAATCCAATCAAAACCCACATGTGTCCTCCTTCTAAAATAAAAAGGGCCTACTCACCGTCTTGACTCAGCTTTCGGCCCTACCGCAAATAAGAAAGGAGATTAACCTTAACCGCGCATATCTAACCTTTCGCACCCCATCTCCCAGATTCTTCCACCCACCTTCACAACCGAGTCACCTGTGATAAAGGTAAATCTACCCAGAGCAACTAGAAATAACCCCGTCCAAAATAACACCCAGCCCAACATGGTGCGCATCCATCGCTCTACTTCTTACCTTCAACATCATCAAACAAATCATCAATAGACGGCTCTTCCGATGCTGGCTTAACCTCTACCACCGGCTCTGGGTCAACCGGCTTCAGCTCAGTCTTCTTTGGAGCAGCCTTAGGCTTAACCACCTTAGGCTCATCGGGCGGAAATAATCCGATTCTCTGAAGGCAAGTAGTTCCAACCTTCAACACAACACCGTCATCCCGTACAACAGTATGTGCCTGCCGACCCTTCCCACCGCAAAGCGCACAATGAAAGTGGTCCTCGTCAATGCCAGACAATCTAGCATCCTTCTGACCATACTTAAATGTGTGACCTACAGTAAGCTCTTCAAACGTCTGTTTTTTTGAAGCAGCCAAACTCATTTTAAACATACCTCCGTTTATTAAATTTACCAAACATTCCACGCCGGTACCTTTTAGCCTGACGCGGAACATTGATATCCACTACATTATCCCGATTCAAGAGATTCAACCTACGTCTCCTGATACGGGAACGCACAAAAAACAAACCTCTAGGTGACAATCCCATATTCTATCTCCCACCCATCTCCGAACTTCCTATGAAAAATAATCCTAAAAAACTGAACCTGACTAAATTCAGACATTACATTCGCAGAATGTGGACTCGCAAAACGAGATTGCAACCAACCCTTCCGCTTACGTACCTCCCTTACACAAACAAACGGCTTCACACCAACCACAGAGAAATTACGATTATCAACATAAAGATAAAAACCTTCCCGATAATTGTCCAACTCTTCATAACCTCCATTATACCAACTATCTGCTTCATCCTTACTTTCCGCAGTAACCGCAAAAAATTCTTCTGTCCTAAAATCAAACTTCCCCATATGGAAAAGCATAGGACCATAACCAACAAACATCTTAGCCATCCTCAATCTCCATGAATGATAAACGGTGAGTCTTTGTCATCCTTATCGACTTTATCCAATCCGGTTTCTTTCAGATAAGACGGCAGCAACATTGATTGTTTGTCACCCACGCCATAATGCTTATCCCACCAATCATTAAAGTTGTCTGTTCCAGGTTGATACTGCTTAATCTCTCCAGGCTTATACCCAGCAAGCCAAGAACTTGATGTAACAACCTTATCAGAGCTTTTAGTTTTTTTGCAGCCCAAATCTTCCACCTGCCTCTCGCTCTCCACACAATCTTTACAGAACCTATCACGAATTCTCCGCACCGCCTCATCACCGGAACAATTCTCAAAATGCTTAATCAACTTCGCAGCAAGCCAGCCGGTGCGCCCGTGGCCTCCAACACACCCGAACCCTGCTCTATACCCAGATTTCATCAGCCAAAGCACTATTTCATACACACGCTCATTAACCCCTCTATCCGGCACATGGAGTGCGATAATGTTCTCCGGCCTTCCTTTATCCGACCGGTAACGTTCCCAAATCCTCTGAAGCAAAGGATTCTTAAACCTAGTATCCTTCACTTCTTCAACATCCCACCGATACTGGTCTAACCCAATAAAAACATCAAGCCCCTTTACAACCTCAGCAACATCACCATCATAGTCACAACTGCTACACAACAAAACTCGATGCTTCCCAATCGTCACCCATAAAGGATGCGTACACGCTTTATAGATAGATTTTGTCCCAACCTTATCTTCTTTCTTCTTCCGATGAAACAGTTTCACAGCCTTTCTCCTCTTGTCCTTACCTTTTTTTCTCTTCCTGCTCATAACATCTCCTTTACCTTCCAAACTTTACTATTACATCCATTTATAGGCACGGTACAAAACTCGTTTCTAGCCCAACGAATCGCACTCAAATAGATAGAATCCCCTATTTGCTTTGCCGCAAGAACCTTCTCCACAACATACCCAGCGCAGTTAAACTTATTCAGCATCAACCCGTTATTATGGCATAAGTTAATCAATTGGTCCATCGCAATCACAGTTTCTTTATAATGACCCTTTGCCCACGCATACATCAAACGCTGTAAAGCCACAACAACGTTCAGCCAGCTTTGTCCACCATAACCACTTCCTCTCCACAACCCCCCAAAAATTTTCTTACACAGAACAACCATAGACGGCCAATAAGTATAAGGTATAGCCAGACTATACACAGCGTTCCTACTACTCCAAAATTCGGGCAACTGAACCAACTTCTTCAACCTAGAATACGCTTTTACAGCCTCTTTTTGCCTCTCCTTGTTTTCAGGAGAACGACAATTCATCTGCGATTCCCTTCTCGACCGATGACTAAAATGCCTAGCCTCTGCTACAACGGCAGACAACCCAAACATCAAAACTATCTCAGCACAATCCGCTATTACTTTATCATAATACCAATCATCAAACGGACTTGACCCAAAATATTGAAACTTCCTACATGCCTGTAACTCTTCCGTCTGGTAAAACTCAGCCACTGCTTTCCAAAGCCAACAATACGGAACCGATAAATACCTAGAGTAAACTTTCTCTTTCTTAGACAAAGTAAGAGGGGAAGTACAGACCTTCCCCTCTTCTTTCAACCATTCACGCCCAAGGCCAACGGAAACCACAGCAGCCTCCTCAAACTCGACTGAGAATCCCCTTCATAACCGACCTCGGCACATCCAGAGCAATGTAGTCCTTACGATACCGAAGATTCGGTTCCAACTTCCTCGCAATATGGATGCGAAGAGTCCCATCCTCAGCTTTACGAATACGGAACCCAGGAAACTTTACAGATTCCCAGTACCTCGCACCCGTTCCCGCATACGACGAGACCTTACCGAATTCCATCGGCTTAGCCGCAATCTTCTTAATAACTTTCTTTGCGGCCTTCTTAGCAGTCTTCTTCAGGCTAGCCTTCGTTTTCTTAACCGTCTTCATTTTACCTCCTAATGATTAAAACACCACGACTAAAACGCTCTTGTTACCCAATCATATTAGTCTGCCTTCATGTAACCTCCACGACGAGTTTCTCCGTTACCGGCCTCGGTGCGTTCTGCAAAACCTGTTCAACATAAACAGCCCCTTTTATTTCTTCAACAATGTCTTTCCACTTCACCACAGCTCGCCCTTTCTCTGCCCTGAGATAAGCAGTCAAGCTACCGACCTCAACTTTCTCATCAGTATACAACCGAGCAATAAACTGCTTCTCGTGGTCTTCCATCTTAGCCTTTGCTAACCTGATTTTGTCCTCGGCAGCTTTTAACTTCTGACCCAAACGAAAATACTCTAACAATTCCTGTTGATTTATCATGTTTCCTCCTGTATAAACTTTCCCAACCGCCTCACATTGATACCACTCCATCTCCATAACATGAAGCAACGAAGCAGACCAGTCTGCAAGTTGCTTCTTCCAACTCTCCTCCAACTCTTTCCATGGCATAATCATTTTGTAACCTCCTAGAACCCCCAATGACGCTTAACCCACAGCGTCGTCATCCCCTCACAACCTTCACACTCTTTCTTCTCGCAGAACCCATGCGCTCCTGTCAACTCACAAACGCTAAACGCAACCCCGCTATAAGCCTCCTTACCATGACCCAACACAAACATCCTCAGGGATTTCACCCCATCCTCAGTCAAGACCTTCTCATACTCCTGAGGCGGCACAGGTTCCACCAACCCTTTAACCACATCATGCTTGCGGTAAACTGTGTACATCATAGCGAACCTCCTTTACTTCATCGAATTGAACTTAGGAATCAGAACCGACTCCATCAACTCCTTGAAAACCTCTTCTTTCAAGAAGCAACCCTTCTTAGTCGGCTTGAAAACTTCCGCAGGACGCTCGATGAAGACATCCGCATTGCCATCCACCGTCTTCACATCCATGTAGAACAAACGAATGTCAACGAACCTCTGCCCTTTGTCTTCAACCGACGTTGTTCTGACCTCCATCATTGCTCCCGACGGCACACGACCCAGAACTTTTTCGTTCTCCATATTTTATCTCCTTTCTTAAAGATTGTAACCAAAACAAAATGAGGCTGATTTAGACAACCGCAGCTGCCAAGGCTCAGCCTCAAGAAGCCCTATATCGGGAGGTTACGCTAACCTAACCTCACCATCCCCCACAATCCCGAAGAATCCACAACAAAATAATCCCCAAGAGAATCCCAACAACAGGGATATACAAACCAACATAACTAATCTTACGGATTGTTTCATATTTCACGATAGCCTCCTCTACGCTCTCCTGGCATACTTAGCCACTAGATTCTTCATCATATGCATCCAGTGACGACCAATGTAAGTATGCCGAGTCAAGAAATCCTCAATCTTCAGAATGAGAATCATTTCATCCGTTGACATCAGACCCAGGTACATCCTGGTATCATCCAGCTTTTTCTTCGCCCTCAGAAACTCCACACGACACTCACGCTTTTCTAGCCTGTCAGCTTCTTTCTCAACTCTGTCAGCCCAGGCCAACACAGGCATCTCGCTGTCAAGCGAAACTTTCCTCTCTCTACCTTTCTTTTCCATCGACAACATAGCGTAACCTCCTATATTAAATGGATTCGATCACACGCCTAATTACACTAATCAGTGCCTTTGTATTCCGGCTCCCTAACGCCAACTCAACGTCTACCTGGCAATCTTCAGGCATCAAAGACTCATCAGCTTTAAGATAACGATTCCAAATGTTAACCCATTTCTCTACAGTCGTCTTAGGCACGTCACTCTTACCTATAGATTCCCTTTCATAAACTAACTCGACAAGATTCGACAAGAAGCAAACATACTCTTTTCTGACCTCACCTTCGCCATGCTTAACTGAATCAAGCATATCTCGCTGAACTCTCTCTAACTCACGCCTACCTAGTTCACGCTTCGACAATTGTTTTTAACTCGCATATTTCACTCCTAATACTAATATAAGTCAAAATAACCTTCAAAGCAAGAGAAATTTTCACACCAAAGTTGTTGAAAATAAACAAGTTGTGGATGGAACCTACGCCCACCGATTTACAATGGGGTCGGTCCACGGACACTTCTTGGCCTTTTTGGATTTTTAAGCAATTTTCATCTAATAGCCCGAAGAACCTGGGCATCCTCAGAACCCTCGGTCTGGAGGACAGGTATTAAAAAGGATATAATCTATAGCCTTGTAAAACCCCCAAGAACCGGAACATCCTGACAACCAAACAGTCCAGAAAACCATCCCCAACCTAACCTTCCTATCCCAATCCCAACCTAACCTTCCTATCCCAATCCCAACCCAACCTCATCCTCTCCGGTCCAATTTCCGAGCTTCTAGAAGCCCTAAGCCCTGCCAACCAGCCGAACCCAACCAGCCGAACCCAATTTCCATCCTCTCCGGTCCAATTTCCGAGCTTCTACCATTCCTGGTCCAAAAAATCCCAAAAATTAAAAAATTTCCCACATCCGTCCAGCCAAAAACACGAAAATTCGAGTTTGAAATTTTTGTGAGCCACTCAAATCCGAACAGCCCAAGAATTCTCAGCCTACAATACACCTAAAAACTCACCGGTTCTATCCTGCCAACCTTCTCGCTGCAATTTACCATAGTCCTCCTCTAGCACGGGCAACAAGTCGCTAAGCCACACAAGGTAATGACGTGCCTTGTCTTTAATCTCATCAAACTTCCTAACTGTTATTCCTGTTTTTATTATGTCATCAAACTCATCCAAGCAAGCCTCATAGTAATGATGGAACCGCTTATAGCCTGAGAGTACCTCAACTTTACACATAAACTCCCAAGAAATGAATTTCAAAGCCAGTTTGTGTAGCCGCTCCTGATCTACGACTTGCTGTTCCTGGTCAGTCGGTTCGATATGACCTACCTTTAAGAGCTTGCAACATTCCACAATTTCCGGCTCTGTAATTTCCAACTTAATAATCTTTGCGAGCTTCCTTAATGCCCCCCGAATACCTACCTTTTCTGCATCCTTAACAAACTCCAATGAATCCCAGGATTTAGCGCAAGAAAAACAGTAGGCAAAACCCTTCTCAAAATCTATTGAAAGAGACGGCATTATATCCCGATGAAACGGGCAAATAACCATCTCCTTATTTTTTCCCCCAATTCTATTTCCGTGAAAATAATATTGGTAAACCAGCCGGAAATCGCTTCCCAGTAATTTTTTGAGTTTGCCTCTAGATGTCATGGCCTAAATTAAATCCCCCGTAGAAATATTGGTAAAAATTATGCTCTGTGAGAGGAACTGGTAATCCAAATCGGCCTGAAGTCTAAAAGATTGACCCGATGCCCCATCCCGCATCTTCAATACCGTCACTTGAATTACCCCAGGCGTATTGTCATCTTTCCACAGGAACAAACCTATATCAACCTGACGTTCTGCTTCAGACGACGAACTCAGACCTGATAGAGTGACCGAACTACCCGCCGTTCCTTCCTTATCAATAAATTTTTTGTATGTTTCCCTGTTGATATGATAAGGAGTAAGAATTGGTATGCCTCGATTAGCGTGCGTCCTAGCCATACGCTTCAGATCACGAAGCAACTGGCCCATCTCCTCGTACTCCTGCTTCCTCCTGATAGAAGGAACCATATTCCGTATGTCATCAAGAATGAGCAAATCTACCTTGAACATTGACTCATACTGAAGCAATTTGCCTCTGAGCCAATCCATCGTTGCCCTAGATGGGGCCTGTGTTACCATCAGTTCTCCATGCTCACCCTTCTTCATAAAATTGCTGAGAGCAATCAAGGTCTCCTGCTCTGCCGGATTCAACTGACCACTCTTCAACTTCTGCGATGATAGAGGAACATACCCATCAAATACAGGCAGTTTAGTCATCCTAGAATAAATCCGCCTCCGAAGTTGCTGCCTTATGGTTTCTGTAGTCACCATCACGACGTTTCTTTTCTGAACACAAGCCACATGAACAGCAGTATTGATACAGAACGTAGTTTTGCCTACACCTGTCCACCCTACAATAAGACCTAAATCCCCGCCACGCATTCCCAATACACTAGAATCAAGCACCTCAAAACCAAAATCAACAGATGATGAAATCTTTTTGTCTTTTGCTGAAGCAACTTCTTCAATAAAATCGTCAATTTCCGACCGCAACAGACCATCTGGAGCTAAGTCCACATAACTACTCTCCAAATCACTCATCGCAGTCAGCACATAATCCCTAGCAGGGAAGTAACCTTCAGCCTTGACCTTAGCCCCTCCTTCATCTATAACTTCTTCAAACCTTATCACTCGATAGACTTCTTCTAATCTACCCAGAGTCCATGTGAAAAACGACTCATCTTTAGTCTCCGCCTTCTCTTTACCTTCCAACAAAATCTGCTCACAAACTAAGAGGTAATCCTCAGGGACTTTGGCCGCTCTCATAACCCCACGGAAACCATCCATGTCTACCATCCCCATAGTCTGCGTGTTGTAACGAACCATCGAGAGCCATATAGCTCTTTGGTGGTCCTTAAAATGCTCCTTCTTCAGCCTACTTTGAGCTTTATGCAGAGCTTTCTCTTTCCCCTTGAAAAAGATATAACACACAATGAACTGCTGCAAACCCTGCCACTCTTCATTCATGCGTCAACCCCATTAGACTAGCCAACTCGATAGAATCCAGAGAAGGAAAAACATCACTTTTCTGTTCAAATATCACATCAAATAAAGCTGACTCATACTTCAATCTATTCCACAGCCTCTCTTCAATCGTACCTTTGGTCAAAAGAAAATAAACAACCACATTCTTACAGGTAGCCCCCATCCTACGCAGCCTACCTATTAGTTGCACCAATTCTTGAGCATTCAGAATAAGGTCTACACATAATAGATACCTAGCTGACTGTAGATTTAACCCTACTTTTATCGCATCCGTACCAATTAGTATCTTGAGCGCAGGGTCTTTAAGAAATCTATTCCGTATTCTTTCCCGTTCTACTTTGCTCGTTATGTCACCCGTAATCACTTCAAAGTCTGTCCTACCGCTCTTTTTAAACCTTTCTACGAGTGTACGCACTGTCCCCTTATAAAAGCTATAAATCAGAACCTTCTCACTACCTAATTTATCATCTACAAACTGACAAATTGCGTCGAGTTTCGTACTAGAATCATCTTTGAAACCTGCCGTCCTTGTACCAGCGCATAACTGCCGCATAAAATGAAACCCTTTGTTGCGTATAGTAGCCAACTCACCAGCATCCCAGAGTTTAACTAATTTCTTATGGGCTTGCTCCTGAAGCTGCCTTTGACGCTCCGAAAGGTACAACCATATCGGCTTAACGATTAATCCAGGCAGTTCCTCCCCCACATCTGCAAAGGTCCGCTGAATCACATAGGGGTAAACTTTATCTTTCAACTCCGGCAAATTTCTGGCTCTTACGAACTCTTTTTTCCAGAATGTTCGACCATCCCTGAGTGTTCTCCTTGTCTTTCGGATTACACAATAATGATTCTCAAAACCCACAGCCGTACCGAACACTCGATTCAGACCCAGAGCCTCAAGCAGAGAATGTAAATCCATCGGAGACTTCTGCATTGGAGTAGCTGTAGTCAACACTATCCGGTTGGCGTTTCTAGTTAACTGCTTCACCACCCCTGCCGTTTTTGTCCAATGATGCCTAAAGAAATGGGCGTCATCAAATATCCAGTTACGAATACCCAAGTCGTTAATCATCTCCCAATCCCTGATGAGAACCTGATAGGAGATAATCATAACGTGGAAACCTGAGACATAGTTAGATACCCTCTCCTCAGGACCAAAGATACCTAACACAGGATGGGCGATAGAACTAAATTTAGAAAACTCATCCGACCACTGAATAATAGTTGGGGGAGGAGCCACAAGTAGAAACCGGTCATCTTCGTTGTGCTTATGCGTTATCAGACTAATCAATCCGATACATTGAGCCGATTTGCCTAGACCTGTCGCGTCAGCAATAATGCATTTTTTAGCCGCATAAGCATAAAGCATTCCCTGTTGCTGGAAGGGACGTAATGGTTGGATTAAACCGATATCCGGCAGACTGCTGGACTGAAAATTAGGGTGTGACCTAGCAGCTTGTTTTATTTTTAGTGAAAGATTCACGCCATATCATATACCGTTTCTACCAGGGTTCTAAACTTATTTATGTCAAACAAAACCCCTGGGCAGGACTTATCTGCAAAATCTTTATGCCCAAAAATATTCGTCACAGGAATATCAAAAAGATGCAACCACAAAGCCACAACCTTGGCTCCTGCCTTCAATAAATCATCCGGCGGCACAACAATATCAAAGTTCCCTACAAAACATATACCAAGAGAGTCTTTGTTCTGTCCCCTAGTGTGAGCACCTTGAACATTCCACATTCTACCCGTAAGAATCTCGTAGTTCAAACTATGACCACCACTTTCAATTAATTCAATACCTGCATGGTATCCAATATCAACAAGTCCCATTCCATCTGGAGGTGGAGTCACATGATACCTACGAATATCCCCCCAAGATACCGTCCCACTATCTCGCGTCAAGCTGTGATGTAATATCACCTTATTAATTGTAAACACACTGCCTCCTAATGTTTCAAAGCCAGCGACATTAGCGTCGTAGCCAGAATTAAAACTATCGGAATTAAAGACCAACGGAGAATTCTTAGCGACTTCTCAATATTACACAACCTTAAAGGAACTGCCTTTAGTGCCTCTACCAACTCCCTAGTAGCCTTAGTATTATCAACCACAGCCTTACAAGTAGTACCTAGTTCATTCATAACCTGAGTCTGCGTTTCAATTGTGTTTTCAAAAATCTTCACTAAGATGTTACCAGAAATACCACCGTTGTTCATACCAATCTTTCTCCTCGCCATCATCCTTCTCCGTTATTGTTGTTAGTCTTTTTCCCAGTCATAATCGAAGTAACTACGTTCTGTGTACCACGTACAATAAACAACCCGAGAGCCAAGTCCTTTATTACCTCCATAGCCTTTAGAATAATCTGGTCAGAAACCTTTCCGAAAAACATCTTTGACATAACCACCAGTGCAAGAACACCAGTTCCCGAAACAAGGAAACTAATAACCTTCATCCCTGAGAGTTTAAACAACAACCTCCCTATAAAACCTTTAAACTTCATGTCTTCTTCTACCATCACATGTCTCCTCCAACCCATGCACAATGAATCAGATAATCTACTCCCTCTTTAAGCGTTTTAAAGTTTGGAAACATCCGAGCGACACCACGGTAATATCTATGGTCAACTTCATTTACCACAATCGTAAATTTATCCCAAGCAAAACACATACCGATTTCAAAAACTTCTCCTACTCCCAACAACTTTGGACGGTAATCTCTAAAGTAAACAAAAACAATATCAGCCATCCGAACACAAAACTTATCTGGAGGCCACCAAAGAGACTGTGTGAGTTTCTTATCTGTTTCTTCTTTCTCTTCCTCTGATATTAACTCATCATTTCCATCTTTTATCCACGGAACTATAGGATTCAAAAAAGTAAATATCCCAGGAACTTCGTCGTCACAACGATTAATCACATATTTATGCCAGTCCCCATAAAATCCTCCAGCAAGATACGTTTTTATCAGACTGTTCATCTTTCAATCCTCACACTACCACCGTCTCCAGCTTTCAAAAGTTCCTTCTCAAACTCAGGATACTTATTCAGCATCCTCAAAATAGGCAGCCCTTCACGAAAATTCGTGACCGGAATCATACGCTTATACTTACCTGAGAGTAAAAGCATTGGCCATCTCGCTATAGCTCCACGGAATCCTTCTTTCCAAGCATACTCAGTCTTATATTGATGAGACCCACTACGTAAGAACACTCTGGGCTGCCCTTGAACATAAACATGAGCCACACCCACAAGGTCATGCCGATGAGCAATAGCTACCACATCCGCAGTAGAATCCATCTGGTTTAAATAATTAGAACAGGGGTGAAAGATATTATGCTTTGCTTCATTACCATATTTGTGATACGCCACAATCCTATATGGCACATCGCCCAATTTCAAGTTAACAGTCCCACCAAACCCCAGATAGTAGCCAGGAATCTTGCTCTGTAGCGCTTCCATGATATCCCATCTAGCTCTAGTACGAACCCAGTTGTCGTGACAACCCATAACCATAAATAGAGTGTTCGGAACTAGACTAAACAGATACTCCACTATCTCATAAAGCCTTCGTGTAGGAATAGAAACAGTCTCGTTCTCCAATTCAAGAAATCTCAAGTCAATAACATCCACCGAATCACCATTAAATCCAAACAGCAAATTCGGTTCCTGACCTATCAGCTTTAGGTCGCTAACCAAAGTCTTTGTATCTGTCTTATAGTGTTCAAAATGCCAGTCTCCACCTATCACAAGACCAGTCCATCCATAGTTCTCGTACTTCGGGAACACTTCTTCTTGACGAACATCCCGTTTATGCATCGCCTTAGCCCCAGAAATCACCAAATCAAGGAACTCTTCCGTACAGCCATCATCAGGAATCTTTTTATCATCTGTTACAAGAGGAGTAAAACCTGGAGCCGGTAATTCACCCCATGTTTTTTCCCTACACCACCCTATTCTCCCCTGCTTTCTCAGCCTCCCCAATTTCTTATTAATTGCCATTGGTGTAACACCAAACTTCTTAGCCAAAATACTAAGAAACCCGTCAACATACCCCCGACGACCATCTGGACGTTTAAGCCACACCTCAGAAGACTCATATATTCTAATAAGAGCCTCTTCCCTTGTCTCTGTTGCCGAATAGGAAAGCCTCCAATCAACACATTTAACCATTATCTCTGTATCCTCCTAATTCAATTTATACCAAATTCCGTGTGAGCCAGCATATATAGTCACCGTTTCTGAGGCGTCTTCACATCTAAACTGCAACTGTACAGTTCCAGCATTCGCCCCATTCACCAAGAATCCCACTATCGGTATGAAGCTCCGAGTAGCGCGTTGGAATGACTCCGAAGCAGTATTAGTATCGAAAGCCGTCACCTCACGGTCAATAGGATACGCAGTACCAACTTCTAGCATATCCAGGTGAAACCAGAATGATGTCGGGCTACCAGGACCCGTAAACCGGAACCAGGGCGCACAAGTCGCCGCTGTGCTCCATCCTCTAAGTGAAAACTCAAAATGATAAATCTTATTGGCTTCCACAGCAAAAGATAAACCCGTAACATTCGCTGGTGTTTGGGTAGAGTTAGTAACATCCGATACAACACCCATTATCCCCATTTTTGAGGCAAGAAAGTATTGCGGATGATCGTCATCAGCTAACCCATCAATAGATAAACCGTGGTCAAGTTTACCACACTCAGCTGTACTTTGATGAGTATGGTCAGGAACCTCAGATGCCGCTCCCCCTGAGGCTTCCTCTTTCAGGTATTGTGTGTGGTCATCATCATCGCGTCCAGTCAATCCCCCGTGGTCAGCAGCCGGTAACATAGAAGGGTCAATCAACCCCGCAGCATCTAAAACTATAGGCTTACCTGCATCCGCTACACCAACCGAAACGTCAATATACTCATCTTTGATATAGAAATAGACCTCACCCTGGTGGGCGATTGTGATAATTTGAGCCGTGTGCTTTTGTAAAGCCGATTCCGTACCAAACTGTCTAGCTTTACCCATTCATTAACGCTCGCATCCTCTTATCTTTCCCGCTCCTTGACGCAAGCCTAATTCTCCTAACTGACCCAGAACAGCCAACGCCACACGAACATCTATCCGAGTCAGTTCACAATAAAAAGGAAGAGCAATTTCCCTGCTCCCCATAATCTTTCGGTTAGCTGCATTACATCCCTTAAAGCAGAACAACCTCGCACTGCACTTCTCACAATTATTGCCCATTAAAACATCCCCACAAACATCACTCCTCATCAGCCTTTGAGTCTCCAACAACTTCAACTCATCCCATCCCTTCTCAACATCTCCAATCGCATACGTCGCAGGGTCACTATAACTAGCATACCTCTGACAAGGATAGATAAAACCAAGATGGTCAATAGCCGCACAGTTGATAGCCGTCCCACACATTGTCCCCCCAGGAGCAACCCCAGAAGAAAGGCTGCTCCTCACCCCGTCTATCCACTTCATGTAAATCGGCTGATTAGCAGCCTTAGCCAGGATGTAGTAATGACCAAGTGCTACCAACATCTTCTCATAATCCCACAACTGAACATCCGTCCATTCTGTCTCGTAATCCGGCTCAATTGCGATATTTTTAAATCCTTTATTCCTCAACCACCGGTAATCATAAATCCAATTCTTTGCCGTATCCGGTTCAATCGTCGGACGACATTCAAGTTTAGGCCATCTCTTTATAATCTCATCAATAGGAATATCTCTATACGACCCCAGACCATTAGCGTGAATTCTATACTTATCGTGAGTCTCAGGCCTACCATCAATGCTCAAAAGAAACGGTCCCTCTTTCTTAAACTTTGCCTCAATCCAATCAAGGCGAGCAGTATCCAGCATCGTACCATTGGTAGTCATAGACCACGAAACCTCTACCCCCCTGCTCTTTGCTGTTTGATTACCCACCTCCACAATGAACTCAAGAATCTCCCAATTATAGGTCGGTTCTCCACCGAAGAAATGAACCAGAATCGTCTTATCGGGCTGTTTTACAAACAACCAATTCAACACTTTCTCAGCTGTTTCCTTGGTCATCTTCCCTGGCTGGTTATTCGCATAACAATACGTGCATTTTAGGTTGCACATATTGGTAGGAAAAACAAACCAAGTAAATCCTCCGCTCTGACCTGTAGCTGCTCCCTTCCCCATATTATCAACATTCACCGACTTATCTATCCCTTGCTGACACGAGTAACAATTCTGACAAATACTAGCCCTATCAGGAATCCCCACATTTGATTCCTGTAATACCTGACCAATAGTCTTAACCGTAAATGATGCAGATACATCCTGCTGACAGGTATAGCAATTGCAGCAACGTTTAGCTTCTTCCTCTGATGATAGAACACCATCAATCTTCTTCCCCTGCTGCAAATCCCTAGCCGTAACCGACTTGTCCACCCCCTGCTCACAGGTGTAGCAATTCTGACAGCGGGACATCTCATCATCCACAGAGAGTGTTTTATCTACCCCCTGCTGGCAGAAATAACACGTTCTACAAAGTTTAGCCCTCTCCTCTTTATCCATAAAAACCTCCTATATAAAGTATACCGAGTTATGGGACATAATGAACCTGACAATTTACACAAGAATAGCAAGTAGCATAACAATGCTGACAAGTATTACAAGACGTACAGGTAACCGCAACCTGACAGGTGTTACAGTTCTGGCAGGTGTCACATGATACACAGCTAACCCTAATCTGACAGGTATTACAAACATTACAGGTACTGCACTCCTGTTTCGTATAGCAGGAGTCGCAAGTAGCACAAACCTGACAGCCTCCCTGCCATGTGTAGCAACTTTGACAGACATCGCATACCTGACAAGTCTCACAACTACCACACACCTGAGAAGAAACACAAGCCTGACAGGTATTGCAAACCTGACAACCTCCCTCCGACGCATAGCAATTTTGACAGACATCACATACCTGACAGGTGTTACATATCACACAACCAGACTGAGCAGTAACACAACTTTGACACCCCACGCACATCTGACAGGTGTCACATACCACACAACCACTCTGAGCCGTGTCACAGCTTTGACAAGTGTTACATGTCGCACAAGCATAGCACAAATAACATCCAGACTCTGTTGAAACACATATCTGACAACCCACACACACCTGACAGGTTTGGCAACTAGCCACACTCATCTCACAAGTATTACACGCCTGACAAGTCTGACATGACCCTACACCTTGCTGGCAGGTATCGCAAACCTGACAAGCAGCACACTGCGACGTATTACAAGCCTGACAAGTATCACAAAATTCACAAGTCGCGCAAGCCACAGCCTTCTCCTAACTCACGGTGGACCACCTTGGTAACTCACACATATTTCACAAATATAACAAGACCCCTGACAGACGTTGCACACATCACAAGAAGTACAATCCTGAGCTGCCACACAATATTGACAAGTATTGCATACCGCGCATCCCGAAGGGTGTTGAGCCGAATAGCATAATTGACAAGTCTGACACGAATAACAAGTATACCAATGCTCACAAGTATCGCATACCTGACAAGTGGTGCAAGTCTTAACCCCCAACTGACAGGTATCGCAGGAATCACAAACATTACAAATATCACAAGCCCCAGGACAGGGTGAATAAACCGTTTGACAACCATAACACGCCTGACAAGTCAAGCACGTCTTAACCGAAACCTGACAGGTATTACAGGAATCACACGTATTGCACAGTTCACACGAAGTACATGAAGTCACATTAATCTGACAGACGTTACAGTATACACAGGCATTACATACCTGACAGGTCACACAAGTTGTGACATTTGACTGACAGATATTACAAACCGCACAGACATTACAAATCTGACAGGTGGCACACTCCCCTACCGATGACTGACAAGTATTGCAAACCTCACAAACATCACAAGTCTGACAACCACCCTCCGTAGTCACGCACAGTTCACACGTATCACAAGTCAAACAACCTTCCTGCGTAGCATTACAAATCTGACAGGCATAGCATACCGAACAGGATACCTCCTGAGCATAACAAGTCTGACAGCTATAGCAGACGTAACAGAAAATTTCCCCAAGAGTCTGAAGATCATCCTGTCCAATAACCTGAGTTGTCTCCGTCGTTGGATTCTTTACAACCTGTTTAATTCTAAAAACCTTAGCGTCAAATTCCCCCGTAGCATCCGCCGCTCTAGACCGAGTAACCACCACCTTCCGCGTCGGGAATAAAGTAAAACCTTTCAACCCAAAGGTAGAAGAAAAAACAGTAATAGGTTTGGACACCATATCCAAAACCCCACCAGCCACATTAGTCGCATCCGATTCACTTCTTAGATATGTAACAATAGACAGAGTTTCTCTAAGCCCATACTTAAATAAAGCCTCATCATTAGTTACTTCAACAATCAAGTATTCATCCGTCGTGGGATTCTGACCATAACTTACTTGAACCTTATGCCTAATCCATGAATCGTCTTTTATAACCTTCCAATCTGCATAGAAATCTTCATCAAATAACTCAAGAGTTCCAGCTTCAATTGTAGGTTCATAAGCCATAAACGACAACTTCCCATTCTCTGTGGGAGAGAAGAAAGCAACAACACTCCTACCTATCGTTTGAAGAACTTGCCTGGAGTCCTCATCAGTATCCAGATAGATGTCTAATAAGTATGTCCGTAAAGAATCTGTGTTAGTAAAAGAATCTAAGTCAAGTTCATCATCCGTCCAACCCAGATAAGTTTTTAAAATATCTTTAGCTATCGCTCCGCCCTTTTCTATAAGATTATTAGACCCAGCAACAAACCCTTTTGCCTTGACCTTCAAAACATGACCCTTATCTTTATGAAAAGGAACCAAAAGGGTAAACTCTCCTTTAGTCAAATCTACCGTATATTGCGTAGTGGGAGTCAAAACTTTCTTGTTCTTCTTAACCTCGGTAATCTCTTTAATTGGCCGACTATCGCAAATCTTCCACTTTCCCCCTGTTCCTGCCGTAGTATCAATACAAATCGGAGTTATGTCAGATTTTACCCCATAAAAAAGAGGGATTGCCTTATCCTCATCATCGGGGTCCATGTTAGGGTAATCAGTAATCCAATAATGGTCTATGGGAATCTGGGCTAAACTACCCACACGCATATCCTTCAAAGTAAACACCACCAATTCATCTGAAACAGAGAAGTCGGAAATTCTACCCACAAAGAATGTCTGATACTCAGAATACGGAAGAGCCTCTCCTCCAATCTTGATAACCACAACCCGATTAGTCCAAATATATTCTTCCACCGCAGTATCAAACCACCCGTCATTGTTCAATGAAAAACTACTAAAGTTAAACCGATACATCCCCTCGACAATATCATCAACAGCCAAATCCATAGCCGGAAAACTATCCTGTCGGATAAGAGGACGATACTCTCTATTCCCATAATAATAAGGCGCTGTAGCAAAATCCTTACGGCAAAAAGCCATAACAACATCTGTATTACTTCCACTAGATAGGTTTTCATCGCTAGGTCCATGAACGTAAATCATCTGACCATAGAAATCGAAATACCAGCTACCGTCAGCAGCCTTAACCTCAGCAACGCTAACTTTTATAGTAAGTGAAACCCCATTATAGGCCACACTTGTAACCCCGGTTTCTACACAAGCATGAGAATAAGTATCACTACCCTCAGAAGTCCAACCACTTCCACAAACATAGTAGGCCGCAGGAAGAGCCTCACACAAAATCTTAATGTTAGGATTAGGAAGTCTTATCAATTGCGCCCAAGTATCAATTCCCCTTGTCTCTCCACCGCTTACTCCTGCCCCTCCTATTTTACCAACAACCCCCAACACAGAAGAAACAGCAGCCGAAGTCCCTGAAATTCTCTTTTTCCTTTTAACAATACCTGATACAGAAGAAATAGCAGTTGAAGTTCCAGCTATTTCCCTTGTGACTCTCAGAGGAACCGTCTTCTCCTCTCCACCCGTATACTCATGCGCTCCGATGTCGGGACCCACACCATAGGGAATCGTGTTTTCGAAATAATCTAGGGTCAACGTCAACCCGGAAGCTGTACCAGTATCTCTGCAAGGTGAAGATGAAAGAATCTTGTAATCTTCAGCACTTGTTCCTCCGGCATTGGCAAGCTCAGGGTCTGCCGCTATCGCCGTAGCCTCAAAATTCGTAACCTGAGCGAGTGTATAGTAAGTAGCACCATCCTTAATAACATTCCCAGATGCCCTATAATAACAGTTGTGGTCGTGTGTTCCGCCAAAGGTAACGCCCCCACGGAAGCACAACCTATTTGTGTTGAAGCAAAGGTTGTTTCGGACGGTCCATCCAGCACAGGTATTACCAAAGTAAATATCAGCATACCACTGATTCGCGTCGGTGTCGTTATGATAAAGAGTATTATTATAAACCAGGTTCCCTGTCCCAGTAGCATCGTGTTCGCTTATGGTTATGCCGCCCTGTCCATTATTGAAAATTATGTTGTCGTAAATCTGACTGTTACTGGAGCATCCTTCGTATATTAAAAATCCGAACATGACGTTCCCCGAAACGATATTGTGATGGTATAGGTTATTGTTTATCGTCCCCGAAGCGGGCCACGGTTCACCCGTCACGTAACCCCAAAACTCCGTCCCAACCATCCCGTTCGTGCAACTATTGTGATGAAACTCATTATAGTTCCCAGTCTCTAGGGCAAGGCCATATTCTTCCCCGTAAATTCTCGCCTGAAGATTATCGTTGCAGATGTTATGGTGAACCGAACAATGGTCTGCTTTTATTAAATAAACCCCACTGGACGTATGACTACAATCGTTGTAGGAAACCTCGCAATAAGTAGAGGGGGATTCATGGTCCCATGAAGTAATCATAATAGCGCAGTTCTGCCAATAATTTATGGTGTTATGGTGAATATAAACATAACTTGATTCATAACCTGCGCCATCATCGTTTATAGAAATACCACTTGCATCCCACTGAGGATAACAGTCTCTCCAACCCAATAGTGTACAGTATAAAATCGTCCAGTTTTTACAACCGTTAGTTTGTATTCCTTGACCCGCAACTACGCCAATCTCAACTCCAATAACCGTCCAGTTGTCACATCTTTTTGCGTGTAGTGCAGCCCCTTCCCATCCATAATAGCATCCTGTTCCATATAAATTGATGTTTTCTATATTGATATAGTCTTTATCATACACATCGTCAGTCCAAATCGCTCTCGGCCTAACGGCAATTTCGACACCCGGATTTGTCCAAACCGTATTAGGATTACCCCCAGTTGAGTAAACATAAACCCTATCATTAGTTGCGTCATACCAGAAGTCCATATTAGCATCTAAGTCATTCTTCGCAGTCTCTCTCCAGCCGGGAGTTCCATTAAATGCAACAAAATAAGAGTCCCAGGCATTAGCGGCAGTATACCAAAGATATCCAGATTCATTCGTCCAAGAAGTGAATAGATTTGACCCACAGATGATAGGCAGATCACCCGTCCCATACGAACCTAGTGTAAATGGATGACCAGAAGTTCCATAGCAACCAATGATATATGATTCTCGCCACAAACCTCCACAACGTAAAAGAACATAATTATCAGACTGGTCCCCAGCTAGGTCATCGGCCTTACTAATAGTCAGCCAGGGACCATCAGTCCCCCCCAAAAAAGTAGGGTACAACCCATTATAACTATCGTTACCATCGACCTGACTAACGTAATAGGTAGCCATTTATCCCTTCAGTTAATACCTTCCTTCCTACCAATCCCAGTAATCTCCTATCTCTACTACAGCAGAGACAGAACCAGCCAACTCTCTCTTTCTCTTTAGAATTCCAGAAGCAGAAGAAACCGCAGCCAAAGTTCCAACAAGTTCTTTAACTACCTCTGATACAGCATTAGTAGACA
>Ga0315294_10000104_pt1 | contig 84945 bp, 103 predicted proteins | sample YL17G13_40_MG_FD_203626 | JGI IMG/M metagenome (GOLD analysis project Ga0315294, IMG submission 203626) | Sediment microbial communities from Yellowstone Lake, YNP, Wyoming, USA - YL17G13_40 | ecosystem: Environmental > Aquatic > Freshwater > Lake > Sediment | place: USA: Wyoming | collected... | reverse complement strand
TCATGATGAATATGAGAAAAGGAAGCAAGCCGTTATCGAGCAGGTACAAAGTTTAGAGAAAGAAATCGAGGTCTTGGAGACCGATAGCTCTTTGGAAGATAGACAAACCGCATGCAACGCTCTGGTTAACGCTGTAAACGCACTTCTCCAAAGAAAAACATCACAGCCCAATTAAGTCGCTTAATGTTTTCAAGTCTCATTATCTTTTTATTAAGCAAATTATCAACGGCGCGATATTATTTGAAGAACTCCCAAGCTATGTTGAATCTCCAAGGATCACCTTTCTCCGTTAGTCTTATTTTGCCGTCTTCTAACCCAATCAACCCTTTACGCTGCAATCTCTCGATAGCATCTGGAAATGCTTCTTCAGGGAACTTGCCGAACTGGGTTTTGAATTTCTCGCGGTCCACTGGAACCCGAATGTAGATCAGCATCATGGCTTTTCTCATTTCGTCTTCCTGTGAAAGCGTTGCGAGTCGTGCCAATGGGAAAGATTCACTCTCAATCGAGTTTATGTATTCTTTTACGTCTTCAATGTCAGAGTAGAGAAAACGTCCTATGTGGCCCATGAAAAAACCAGCACCGGTGCCTACAACTTCAGAAGAAGGTTTGTCAAAATCTTCTTTGATCCTTGAAAACCTGTTGTGGCAGGTGGGCAAGTAACCGTTTATCTTAAATGTTTCATAAGCTTCAAGGTACATCTCAAGCTCTTTTTTGTAGTCGCCAGCAGGAGGCAGTTCACCCGTGGCGATTCTTTTTGCTAATGGTGTTTCTGCGTATAAATCAAGGGGATAACAGTCTACGCTTTCAACTTCCAGCTCTAGCGCTTGTTTTATGTCATTTTTCCATTGTTCCAGTGTTTGTCCTGGCAGGTTGTATAGTAAGTCGATGCTCAGGTGCAAGCCCTGTTTCTTAGCTGCTTTCAACTTCAGTTTTGCGTCTGCACTACTGTCCCGAAGAATCAGGATTCTGCGGAAAGTTTCATCAAATGTTTGGATCCCTATGTCTAACTGGTCAACCTGATTTGATGATAGGAGTTGTATTTTTTCTTCAGAAAGATTGTTGGTACACGCCGTGAATTTTGTGGTGCAGTCTTCACTCAAGCTGAAAGTTTCTCGGCAGTAATCTAAAACATCTACGATTTGTTCTTCTGGAAGAACTGTGGGACTTCCACCGCCTACATAAAGCTCGTTAAAAACGCTTGACTGCACATACTTACTTTTTGCGTAGAAGGCCAGTGCTTTCTTTAACGCTGTAATATATGCAGCAACGTTTTGTTTTTCGCAGTTAACCGGAAAATAGCAAAAGGCGCATCTGCCTTCGCAGAATGGAATCCAGGGCTGCAATTCTTTGGGTTGTTTGGATGTGTTTTCTGTTTTAAGAAAATCGGTGAAAGCGGCGATGGCCTCTGAGGAAGGGACTGAATTGTTTCTGTATGTCATCGGAGGCCAATGCTCAAGTTTATCGTACGGCAATTCTACAGGACTTTTGTTGACCACCCTGATGTTGCACCTTTGCTAAGAAAAAACTTTTAAAACTTTTAAAGCTACCTACATTCCTGAGAAAAGCGGTCCTATTGGAGTGCAGGGGGTGGGATTTGAACTTACGAATCGTGAGGCACCTAAGGTTCTATTGAAATAGGTTTCGCGTTAAATTTAAACGTGGGTTCAAATCCCACCTCAAGAATCACCGTTAGGAATTCACTTTCTGTAGGCTTTTTGACGATTACTTACAGGGAACTTGGCTCGGTTTTCGAGAAAAAGGCGAAGATAGTTTGAGACATCATCTAGATTTATCAGAGGGCGTTTTGCTTTTTCGTCGAATTCTTTCTTTTCATAAAAACCTCTGGAACTACAAGGAACCCCAAAGAGGAAAACAAGATAACAACGGTCCATTCAAGCAAATCCAACGGAACAGTCTGAAACATAGCTGGTAATGGCGGCACGTAAATCACTGCTAAAGTCGAGAAAACAGAGATCATCACAGCTATGAGTAGCGGCTTATTGGTAAGAAAACCCACTCTAAAGGCGTTGCGGCTTTCCGATCGACAATTCCACACAACGACTAACTCAAAGAAACATGCGACCAGAAAAACCATGGTTCTCGCCTTCTCCACCGAACCCGCAACCCCAAATCCCCACCAAAAGACCCCAATTTCCGCAATCAATTGAATAAGTGAAGAGGCAAGGATGAAAATTAGCATTCCATGCATTATGCCCTCCTTTGGGCTGCGAGGAGGTCGCTGCATCACATCCTCAGCCGGTGGATCCATACTTAAAGCCACGGCAGGCGGACCATCAGTGACTAGGTTTAACCACAAAATCATCGCGGGGAGCAGAGGAATAGGCAAACCAATCAAAGCGAAAGAGCCTATAAGAACCAGCTCGGTGAAGTTAAGCGCGAGCAAGAATCTGATGAACTTGCGAATGTTATCGTAAATGATTCTTCCACCTCTTACCGCATTGACAATCGTGGCAAAGTTGTCATCTGCAAGAATCATGTCCGAAGCTTCCTTTGTCACATCGGTTCCAGTGACGCCCATCGCCACACCGATGTCTGCCTGCTTAAGTGCAGGCGCATCATTCACTCCATCGCCGGTCATAGCGACTATGTTACCTTTGTTTTTTAGCGCTTTTACGATTCGAAGCTTGTGTTCGGGTGAAACCCTTGCATAGACCGAGACCTTTTCAACTACTTTTTCAAATTCTTCGTCACTTAATCTGTCTAGTTCCTCGCCAGTAAGCGCCGTCCCGCTTTTCATTATTCCAAGTTCTCTTGCGACTGTCACTGCGGTTAACTTGTGATCCCCCGTAATCATTACTACCCTAATTCCTCCCCGTTCGCATAACCTAACTGCTTCTTTAGCTTCCTGACGAGGAGGATCAATCATCCCAACAAAACCAACAAAAACAAGGTTCTTTTCTACACTTTCTTCCTTGAAGACTGCATGTTTATCAGATACAACATTGTATGCGATTCCCAGAACCCGCAAAGCTTGACCGGCCATTTCCTCACTTTTTTGGAGGATTTCTTTTCTTAGCACTTCGTCGAGCTTTGCTTTTTCACCATTCTGATAGACATGCTCACAGAATCGCAAGACTGTCTCTGGAGAGCCCTTGACATAGGCGACTTGCTGTCCTTCTGGCGTATTATGTATCGTTGTCATACGTTTTCTTTCTGAACTAAACGGTATCTCACTTCTACGTGGATACAGCCTTTCTACTTCATTTTCTTGCAGTCCAGCTTTGGCTGCAACTACAATTAATGCGCCTTCGGTTGGGTCTCCAATAACATCTGTCATGTCATAGCTGGCATTGTTGCATAATACGCCTATTCTTAAGAGCAAACCGAGATGTTGATCTTTGGCTGGGTCAATCTTTCTACCCTCCAGATAGAATTCACCCTTAGGTTCATAGCCACTTCCCGTAACCTCGATCATTTGGTTGTTAACGAAGATTTTTCGGACAGTCATCTCACCTTTAGTCAACGTGCCCGTTTTGTCTGAGCAGATAACGGTCGTGGATCCTAAAGTCTCTACGGAGGCAAGTCTTCTAATAACTGCGTTTCGTTTTGCCAATTCTCGGGCGCCGAGAGCGAGGGTCACCGTTACTATGGCGGGCAATCCTTCAGGAACCGCGGACACGGCCAAAGCCACAGATGTCATGAGTACCTCGAGTTCGACTCTTCCTGTTCTAGCCAAATCGAGAAGAAGTATCGTGACGACGGCAATGATAACTATGATTCCTATTTTTTTGGCAAATCGGTCAAGTTTAATTTTGAGCGGTATCTCTTCCTTCTCCACTACTTGTACCATTTCAGCGATTTTTCCAAACTGTGTATTCATGCCAGTTGATGTTACGATAGCCTTTCCTCTTCCATAAGTTACATGAGTGCCCATGAAAACCATGTTCTTTCTATCCGCTACAAGGGTCTCAACCGTTAGCGCACGCGTATTCTTGCTGACAGGAGCGGATTCACCTGTTAGAATCGCCTCATCAACGCTTAGGTCTACAGCTTCTAATAGTCGCGCATCGGTAGCTATGCGGTCTCCTGTTTCTAGAAGAAGGATGTCTCCTGGAACAATTTCCTTCGCTGGAATCATGGCTTCCCTGCCGCCTCTCAACACTCTTGCCCTTGGAGCGGTCAGTTTTTCCATTGCTTCCATAGCCTTTTCTGACCGATACTCTTGGACAAAACCGACAACTGCGTTAAGGACAACAATCGCCCCTATTGCTATGGCATCCACATAAGTCTCGAGCACTACGTGCGGTTCAGCGGAAGCTCGTGCTTCAATGAAACCAATTATGACAGAAATTATGATGGCGCCTATTAGCATAATCACAAAAATGTTCTTAAATTGAGCCAAGAAAATCTGGAGCAGAGACACCCTCTTTCGCTTTTTTAATTCGTTGTATCCGAACTTGGTTAGTCTCAGCTTGGCTTCTTCTTCACTCAAACCTTTCAGATTAGACTCTAGATTACGTATAACCTCTTCTTCTTTAGTTGCATGCCATACGGAATCCAATTTTACCAAAGTACAGTTCTGTTTGCCCAATTAAAAATGTTTGTTAACTTTTTTTCAACCACCGAGAAATAGGGAAGAATAAGTCGCTTCCTACAAAAACTCCGAAAATCTAAAACTGAGTTTAAACCTAACTCCCATTCAAATTTAAAAGTCTTGCTAGTAGGTGGGATAAAATGAAAAACGGTGCAACAGCAAGCAAACCCTTTGCCGAATAAGCAAGAAATGGGTAAAAATGGTGCAGGGGGTGGGATTTGTACCCCCAGTCACGAGGCGAAACCTAGCCGTTTCTAAATCGTGGCGATATCAGTGTTATGGTTTTTTCGCAGTCTCCTTCCCTTTTTTCTTTCTAGGAAACAATTTTTCAAACTTTTCAAGGAGGACCAATTTTGAAGATTTACAGTGATGACCCTAACTTACCGTACAAAACTACAAAGTTGAAAGCACTCTACACACGAAGCGAGATTGACGGATTATTCGCGAAATGGGGTGTCAAAGACACTTACTGGCGTTGGGATCCAGACAATAACGAAGTCTTTGTCCAATTCAAAATAGTTGAAAAGATTGATGATGTGCCCAGGCAGTTTTCAGCGAAGGTTGAGGCGCCAGCGATTTGGGATCGCAAAACCCGCTCCAAAGCAGAAGCTATAAACTGGGATATCAGCATGCGCGTCATGTTCTGGTTCATCAAATCCCATTTAGAAGCTGCTTATCTGCTTCAGAGCTCCAAGACCGTTGCTTTTCTTTCCTACATCGCCACTGGTGATGATTCGCGGACTGTGAAGGATCTTATTCCAATGCTTAATCAACTTCAACATTTGCATGCCTTGCCCAAACCCGTAATTATCGACCAGGAACCGGAGGCTACTTGATGAAGCAAAAAGAAATTGAACTTGCAACGGTCTATATGCAGATGTTTCTTGCTGGCTTAGCCCTAACTTTGGCGCCAACTTTCATGAACTTGAAGAAATAACCAAACGTGCGCTCTTTCAGGTAGAAAAACCGTCTTCTCAGTAGTAGGATGATTTTTTTGGTTGAAGGTAATCGTGTCATTGAACCCCGTTCAAAGGGAGCGGTTCAAAGGTTCAATAAGAGTTTTGAACTCTTAGAGCCTTTACCGGAAAAAGCGCAAAAGATTCTTGCTGTTTTAGGCGCTGATGGCGTAGCTAGCGAAGCAGTCAAAATCGCTAACTGCGTGAAGAGTAACGTGTCTTATTGGAAAGACCGCTTCATCAAAGTAGGCGCCCTGCGGCTCAAACAAGACGGCATTGTGAAATACTATGAGTTGACGCCTTATGGTTCAAAGCTTCTCACTGGAAGTGACGGTGAGTTGCGTTTGCCTGTGGTGTTTGAGGATCATGCTTTAAAGTTTGTGGTTTTGCGTCGTGAGCGTTGCCGTGTGGATTGGGAAAAATTGGGGGAACCGCGGAATTGGCGAAAGCTCGGAGTGCTAATTGGGATGGTTCGGGTGGAGTTGAATTTGGGTTTGGAACCTACGGTTGTTATTCATCCGGGGCAAATTAAGGGTTTTAATGTGGATGAGTTAGAGATGGAGGCTGCTCGAATTGTCGAGCGTACCAGGGTTGTTTTGGAGCAGAAGTTCGGGATGCTGCTTTCCGAGAGTGGGACACCATTGCATAATCCCAGGTGGCGCATTTATCGTCCTGAGTGCCATGAGTGGATTTCAGCTGGAACAGTTGAGGTTGAGGGTGTTGGCGCTTTAGATCATAGCCCCACACATGACAAGAAGGATCCACTGTCAGGTAGACCTCATTTGGAGTATAGTGATAAGCGTTTGGCTGCTCGAGCCGCAGGTTTTCCTGTTGCATATGATTCGGGTAAGCGGTTGGCGGTTTCGGCTGTTGAGTTTCCAATGGTTTTGGCGAATTTGGAAGCTAAGCTCGATGCTTTGTACGGTCAGTTTGAACGTTTGGCTGCTGCAAATGAGCGGTTAACCGATATGATGTTGGGCAGAGTAGCCGATTTGGAAGAACCAAACTCAGTTGAGGTTGTTGAAGGCCAGAAGAAACTTGGAGATTATGTCAGATGAATCAAGCTGACGCGCACTTTGCAGGATGGTTAGTATGTCCTGTTTGTAGGAAGGAAACTCGACACTACACAAAAGATACCCATGATAGTCCAGTCGCTAAGATGCGACGGATTTGGTGCGAGAACTGCCGTGTGGTTCAGATGCAGTTTAAGCAGAGCAGCGGAAAATGGGAGTAAATTAAACCGAAGGTCAGCGGGTTCGTAATAGTCAACAATCCTTAGTTAGCAAATGAAACGGATGTTTGCCTTTTTCCCATCCGTCTTACGAAAAGTCGGGGTGAATTTGGGTAATTCTCAGGCAGTTCTGAGGTAGCTTTCTTGTATAACGCTAAATGTCTTACATCATTTTCTGCTCACTATACAGGAGTTAAGGGAAGGCTTGACATGTTTTGTCTTGAAAAACTTTAACCGTTTGACGGGTCAATATTGAATTGGTTGATTATGTTTCGCCCGTCTAAGACAATTCAGTACATGCTTTGGTGGCTGATTGCAGGTACCAAAGGCGGAGACACGCGCGGGCGAATTATTTTAGCAATAAAAGAGATGCCGCGAAACGCTAATCAACTTTCGGAGGCTCTGAAGATGGATTATAAATCAACAAGGCAGCACCTAAAAGTTCTGGAGAAAAACAAAATAGTAATGCCTGTGGGCAGCGGATATGGCATCACGTATCTCTTGTCTACTGAAATGGAAGAGAACTTTGTAGAATTTGAGAAGATTTGGGAAAGAGTTGGGAAAGCAAAAAAATGAGTTAATATGTATGGAGGAAGTGTGTTGAATAAAATGTTTCGTGTTGGGTTATTAGTGGTTGTTTCGGCGATAGTAATTTCAGCTATAGCGAGCATTGTATTCGCTTTTTCACCCTATTGGAATTTGAATTTTGGACCATATTTCTTAATCGGATCGATTTTCTCAACCTTTAACATGGTGCTTTCAACAATTCTGTTAATCACCTACATAGGGACCTACATGAAGACAAGGGCGGAGTTCAATTTGGTGCTGGTTATTGTGGCGTTAACGTTGCTATGTTATTCAATTGTTGCCAATCCTCTCGTAGCTACAGCTCTTGGTTATGGGGGTTCGGGTCTTGGACCCTTTTTAATGCTGCCTGACATGTTCATCTTTGTAGCTTTGGTTGCATTGTTGTATTTGAGGATAAAATATTAGCCATGTCACTTTGTTTTTTTGTAATTGTATGCTAATCTATTTTTACAGTAGTAAGGCCTTAGAATTTTGTTTCTGCAATGCAAAGACTTGGGGTAAATTTGGGTATTTGTGGGTGTTTGTAGGGTGTTTTTCTGGGAAACCACTATTATGCGCTTTAAAGACTGTTGTATCAGGTGAAATAGAAATGAAAGCATTGAAAACAGCGACAATATTCACAGTGTTCGTGGTAATGGCAATTGCATTAGTAGCGGCATCACTGACAAGTGCTTCCGATATTGTTGGAAGCGACGGAACGTTGGATGACGCAGCTTTAACAGACGACTGTACTGACAAAAATTGTTTAACAGACGATTATTGCGATGATAATTGTGCAACAGACAACTGCCCTGAAGAAGATTGTGTAATAGGCGATTATTGTGATGATAATTGTGTAACGAACGATTGCCATGATAATAACGGATACTATGGATGCGGTGGGCAAGGAAGACACGGCGGATGCTAAGACTACAGAAAGCGTCAATCCATGGCATCACTATGGTTTTGACTATCAGTCAGACAGAAACATTAACCAACGAATACTTCATTTCTCTCAACAATCTCTTCTTTTTTTAAGAAACATAAAAATCAGAATGAAAACAAATGGTCATCAGATCGCAATAGCATTGCGATTGAACAGAACAGCTGGGAGGAATTGCGATGAATAAAATATTTCGAATTAGTTTGTTAGTGGCTGTTTTGTCAATTATGATTATGGCTAGTTCAGGTTTCGTCATGTGTGTGTCTGCCTCTCCAGGTGTAAGTCGAGGCGGAGGACATTTCGAAGACTTGTATTCCGGATGCTGGACTTTCGATTGGGATTTCACTGCGGGAACAATCCTTTCAATCATTAACATGACTCTTGCAGCCGTTCTGTTGACTGTGTACATTGGTATTTACAGAAGGACGAAAACACAATTTAACTTAATACTTATCATTATTGCACTTACGTTGTTTTGTTTTTCGATTGTTGCTAATCCGTTAGTTAGTGCTGTTTTGGGGTATGAGGCTTCGGGGCTTGGACCTTTCTTTATTCTGCCTGATCTATTTGCTTTTGCAGCTTTGAGTTCATTGTTGTACTTGAGCTTAAAGTACTAAATCTAATCACAAAGATTAGGGTAATTCTAAGGCGTTTTTCTGGTAAACTCCTATATCGTGAAATGATTTAGTTTTGAGTACTCTTGAGGCTGTTGATTTATGAGTTTAAACTGGAAGGAATGGAATCGAAGCGATATAATTTATGGAATTATTGTTCCTCTAATTGTGGTCTTGATTATTGTCGGTCTTTCTTTGGTTGGTCCATATCTTAGGAGCGTATATGGTATGCAAGCTCTTATGAGTGGTTCTTGGGGTATTGTTATTGGGATTATTAGTGAGATTGAGGAGATGGTTGTTTTGGTTGCGGTTCCGTTGTTGCTTGGGTTGGTTTGGAATCGCTGGGCAGGAGGCGCATCCGGTTTTCTGTTGGGTGGTTTTTATGCGATGTGGTTTGCCGTTAAGTATAGCGTGTTTTCTTCTGGGTTGTATAATTCAAGTTCGATGGGTGGGTTTGGTCCAACAATTTTGGGTTATGTTCTTAGTGCAATGTTGATAGGTTACATGGCTGGGGCATTGAACAAGGGTTCAGATAACTTCAAGAGAATGCTTATTGCTGGATTAATCGCTACAACCGTTGGTGGTGTATTTCTGTTTGGAATGTTTCAACTTTCATCTTCAAATGTGATGATTGGGGTGGATGCAGTATTGCTTACGGTATTGACACGTATGGCTGCTGGTGTGATAATAGCTGTGATAGCTAAGGTGTTCATGTGGTATGGAGTTATGCTGCATAAAACAAAATCGCTTTCTTAGAAAAGGCTGCTTTGCTAAGAATAAGATGAATCCATATGGGCTAATTCACCAATAACAATATAGGTAACTAATATATCTATATCATTGATACATATGTGTAATGATGGACACAGACATGGAAGCTGCCATTATTCCGGAGGAGGACTCATCCAACTGCTGGTTCTGCGGATTTTACATGAAAAGCCTTCGCATGGATACCAAATAATGGAGGAATTAGAGAAAATAACAGCTGAGAAGTATATTCCCGAACCCGGCGCCATTTACACCATGCTCAGAAGAATGGAAGAGCGCAGCCTTGTAACTTCTGAATGGGAGAAAAAAGAGGCGGGTGCTGATCGTCGAGTTTACACAATAACCGAAACGGGAGTTAAAGTCCTCAAAGAGGGGATAGAAATGGTGAAGAGTCGAAGGCAATTAATGGACAGTTTAGTTCAGTTTTACGATACCCAGTTCTCAGAAAAAATGAAAGAAGAGAAGGTTTAGAAATTGACAGAAGTATTTGATTTGAATCAGCTTGCAGCGTTTTCTCAGAAACAAGGTTTACTATCGCACGCGGAAGATCGTAGGCAAGTGAAGAGAGATGTGCTTAAAACCAGCAACTTTAACGTAGTGCTGATCTGCCTTGAAGCGGGTCAAGAGATTCCTCCGCGTCCTGAACTTTACGGTGTATGCTTTTATGTTATAGACGGCAAAGGCACATTCACGGTAGGTAGCGAACAGTATGAGCTTGCCAAGGGCGGTTTGATTTTTTCTCCAGCAACTAAATCACGGGGAATACTTTGCTTAGAAAGGTTAACGTTGTTAGGAATCCAAGACCCCCATTAAGGTGAATTCGTTTGGATAATGCTGTTGAAGCAATAGGTCTCACAAAACAGTTTGATAAGCTTTTGGCAGTAGACAATCTGAGCTTTTCGACCACGAAAGGCGAGATTTTCGGGTTTTTAGGTCCTAACGGGGCTGGAAAAACAACAACTATACGAATGCTAACGGGAATCTCAAGGCCCACTAAGGGAACAGCAAAGATAATGGGTTACAACATTCAAACCCAGTCTATTCAGGCAAAAGAGCAGATGGGTATAGTCCCAGACGTTAGTAACATCTACAATGAACTCTCAGCTTGGGATAACCTTGTTTTCACTGGGAAACTCTACGACTTGCCTAGAGAGTTGCGAGAAACCAAAGCTGAAGATCTTCTGAAAATGTTTGGTCTCTATGAACGACGCGGAGAAAAAGTGCAGGGCTTTTCGAGAGGTATGAAAAGACGCATCTGCATCGCTATGGCACTAATGAATAAATCAAGTATTGTTTTTCTCGATGAACCCACATCAGGGTTGGATGTTCAGAGTGTACTTATTATCCGAGAAACAATTAGAAAACTCAACCAAGAAGGTCTAACCATTTTCATAACTACACATAACCTTGAAGAAGCAAGCCAGATGTGTGATCGGGTAGCCATAATCAACCATGGCAAAATCGCAGCCATTGGCACACCTGAAAAGTTGAAGCGAACCGTACAAGGCTTGCAGTCTGTGGAAATCGCATTCGAGACAACGCCAATTAACGCCCTAAGTGACCTTAAGGAATTGCCTAATACAAGAGAAATCGTCAAGGCAGGTGATAAGTTTAGGCTTTTTACTGATGATCCGTCTAGCGTTTTGGTTTCGGTTTGGAATTACGCTCAAAATAACAACCTCAAGCTTGTCACGGTTAATACTTTAGGTCCAAGCTTGGAGGATGTTTTTGTCAGTTTAACAGGTTCAAGACCAGCAACAGAAGAGACAAACAGGGGCGTTAAGACCAAATGATGAATGAGCGTTTGGAGAATAAGGAAATCTCAACTTCTCGTTCAGGTCATTTTGTACGTGAGATTCGGGTAGCGTGGGCAATTGCATCTAAGGATATGCTCACATACTATACCAAACCAGCGGCGCTCATGTTTGGAATACTTTTTCCGTTCACGTTGTTTCTTTCTTTTAGTATCGGCAGAGACATTCCGTTGGCGCAGCAAATTCCCATGCTTATCGCTCAGACACTATTTTTCGCCTCTTCCTCAATAGGACCAGTTGTAATACCGATGGAACGTGCAAATCAGACTTTTGATAGGTTCTTAACCGCGCCGGTTACGCTTCTTTCGGTGTTAATGGGCAAAACCCTTGCAGGAATAATCTATGGCGTGGGCATATCGATAATCCCTGTTATAGTGGGTGTGGCTTTCTTTGGCTCGCAGATAGTCAACGTTGGAGCCCTTATTGCGTGTTTTGCACTTTCTTCTCTGGCCTTTTCCGCTTTGGGAATAATGTTTGCGTCTATTCCAGGTCAAACGCCCGGTCAAGTAATGATGCCGCTTAACTTTGTTCGCATACCATTGCTCTTTATCAGTGGTCTTTTCACCCCAATAGGGGACCTGCCTTCTTGGATGCAAGCTGTCTCTTTGCTTTCGCCTTTGACGCATACTGTTGAGCTCGCGCGATACGGATTGGGCACTGGAGGGTTCTTTGGTCCAGTCATAAACATTGCAGTTCTTGGAGGTTACGCGGTGCTTTTCGTTTTCATGAGCATCCGCTTTCACATTTTAAACCAACGCAAAGAGTAACCCCAATATCTCTCTCACGAGCGTTTAGCCTAATGGCTTAACGGGTTCAGGTGCAGTTTAAGCAAACAGATGGCAAGTGGTTATAGTTGGATACGGTTAAGTTATTTGTAATTTCCATTATGAAGTAAGCAGCCAGATCGGCTCTTCTATATTACATAAATGTCTTGTATGCTTACTAGACCGTTATCTCCGACTATACTTTTTAGTTCTGGGAGAAGCGGTTCAAGCTTTGATTGCTCATCAATCACTTCAATTATTAAAGGCATGTTAATTGTGACACCTTCAAGATTCATTGTAGATTTGCCACGTTTACCAAACCCGTTGACACCAGTCCACACCGTAGCACCACTCACACCTGCTTTGACTAGCATTTCCATTACAAGCGATTGGAGTCGCTTGCCGCCTAACTTATCGTTCTTTTTAATTCTTATCGTAACACTCCACATCTTTTTTTTCATTACAGTACCCTCTCTGCTACAACATTACCGAGAAGTCTGCCGGAAATCAGGGCGCCCAAAGATAGCCCCACATTAGCGATTATGTTCAAAACTACAAGGCTAAAACGGTTGCTGTCTATCAAATTGCTTGTTTCAAGCGCGAATGAAGACATTGTGGTAAATGAGCCGCAAAAACCAGTGGCAAAAAACAATGTGTATTTTAGGTCTATGTTCAAAGAAAGTGCCACAACTGAAAATATGCCAAGTAAGAAACAGCCAATTACGTTGACGACCAACACGTTTACGGGAAGACCAGCAATAGTGATTGAAGAGTTGACAATGCTATAGCGCAATAAAGCGCCTATTACCGCGCCTGTTGCCAAGAGGATGAATTCGATCATTTTCATGTTTGCCTACCTTGCTTTTTAGTTTGGGTAGGCATTGTCAGCATCTTCTTCAGGTGCAGTTTTGACTTTCGCTTGTCAGGGCTAATGCCATAGCCTTTTTTCTCAAAAGGTCGCCATTGATATTAATACTTTCCGTCTTTTTCTAAAGAGTTTCTTTGGTCTTTTTTCCAAAGCGTTTCTTACTGGAGCAACGGCTAGACTAATCCAAGAGTTGTCGCTAAGAATAGACCGTATATGGAGAGTAAAACGGCACCTTCTTGCCAACTGATTCTCTCCCTTGAAAGAAAATACCCGAAAAACAAGTTCGTGATTATCGAGAAGATGATAAGGTTCTGGAAAACAATCATATCACAATCTTTACATCAGAACAAGGGGAGAGTCTGCACGCTCTTAAGACTCAGTTTAAACTGATGCCGCTAATTCTTAGCATTGTTTTGTTGGAGCGTTTGAAAAGAGCTTCCTGTTGCGGCCTAAAGCTATGATGGCGAATAATTGCAGCATTAACGCAAATCCAACCAAAACAATCACTGAGTACCCTTTATCTAGGAAATAGCCAAATATCACACCGCTAGCAAGCGTGCCAAAACCTAAAATCACATTAAAAATACCGTATGCTGTGCCTCTTCTACCAAGCGGCACTAACTCGCATACTGCAGCGCGGTAAATCGACTCTTGCATACCCAAAACCAAACCAAACGTCACGCAAGCAAAAATAATGCCGACTAAGCCACCGTAAGAAACAAAAAAGACAGGCAACACCGCCAAGGCAAATGGCAGTACAAGAAGTTTGACACCTAGCTTATCAAACAGATGACCTGAAACTAAAGCCATCGGCGCATCGACTGCTTGCACTACCACGTAAAGAATAGGCACCATCCACGCCTGACCCAGAGGCTGAAGAATCAAAGACCCACTAAAAAGAATAAGCGCAACTGGAATAAGCCCCAACGTGTTAAGAAAAACCGCTAAACAATAAAACCAAAAGCCACGGCTAAGAGGCGCTTTTTCTTGTTTGATGTTTTGAACCTCAGCTTCTATGCTCTTGCCGACTTTTCTGTAAGTGTACGCTATTACTATCATCATTAAAACAAAGGGAATTATCAGAATACCGAAGGCAGCTTGGTAGTTGTTAGCGGTGAAGAACAGTACTGCGGCAAAGAGCAATGGGCCAATTATGGCGCCGATTTGGTCAACTGCTTCGTGGAGTCCGAAGGCTTTTCCGGACCCAACATTCTTGCCTATTATTGAAACAACTGTGTCTCTTGACGGAGATCTCAACGCCTTGCCTAGCCGTTCAAGCAAAATCAAAACGATTACTAGTTCAAGGCTGAAGGTGAAGCCAATCAATGGTATTGCAAGAATTAAGCCGTATCCAACGAATATGAAGACCCAATAGGCTTTGCTTTTGTCAGATAAAGCTCCGCTGATTAATCTTGCGCCATAACCTAAGAATTCTCCTGCACCACTTATGATGCCTACCATAAATGCTGAGGCGCCAAGAAACATTAGATAATCAGGAGCGATTCCTCTTCCTGACTCGTAGACTATGTCGCCTAGCATGCTTACGAGTCCTAACGTGAGGATTGCGACGTAGGCGGTTCTCTTGGAAATCTTTAAGCCGTCAGCCAAGCTTGCCTGCTCCTTTTAGGCAAAAGGCAAAGCAAAGATGCTAATAGCACTTACGGGAGCAAAAGAAACCTAAGACGAAACAACGATTGGAAAAAGAATACGGAGAATACATCGCAGCGAAAAGAGGCTGGCACTGGACATAAGCCCACTTCGCCTCAGAAGTTTAGGGGATGACAGAAAATGAGGCAAGCGAGCAGACAAGGTGAGAGCAAATCTACGCTCCAACTCAGCGAAGGCTAATCGTAAAGCTTTTAACCGTTCAAATTAAAGGATCAAACACACAGTTTTCAACTCCCTTATACTTGCCACCAGGGCAAAAAAAGCGCGGCGTATCAGGGCACATTAACCATAAATAGAGAGTAGATGCTAAATGGGGAACCTTCGCAGTCCAGAAAAAAAGCAAAAACGCTACCGAAGGCGTGATGCCAATAACCTGTTTCTAAAATATAGTTTTCACGATAGGCTCCTTGCGGAAACGGTTCACACCGTAGAAACAGAGAAAATTGTTTCTGACGTTTTATCAAAAGAGTATCCTAACGTTCCTGAAGTTGTTTTCCAGTCTCAAGTTTTGAACCATGATTATGGCGAAGTTTTGATTGGAGCAATATCATGAGTGAAGTTGAAATCGCTGATTGTTCTGAGGCCTACAAAAACCCCTCTTGCCCCTACGTTACTCAAATAAACATCAACACAGCCTGCATGAAACAGGTTGACAAGGCTTTGATTTCGCTTTTAGGTAAAGACGGCACCGGGCTTAATGATGGTGTGATTCATCGGATGCTTTTGAAGCTTGATGATTTGGAAGCGAAAAATAAGGTTTCTGCGAGTTGGCTTGACTTGATTAAGCCTATTGCAATTTCGGTTATTATTACGGCTTTGTCGACTTATCTTTTAACAAGGTTTGCCTAATGACAGAGATTTTGATTCTTAAGTCGGAGGTTGTGGCTACTTCTGAGCTTAGAGTGGATGGTAAAAATCCTAATAGGATGGCGCGGCAAGAAATTGATCGCCTAAAAACAAGTTTTGAGACGTGGGGCTTCATTGTACCCATAATTACTAACAAGGATCTTTTGATTGCCGATGGTGAACAGCGTTGGACGGCTGCTAAAGAACTTGGCATGAAAGAAGTTTCGGTTGTACGTTTGCCTGTTGAAGACGTTGACAGGCGCTTACTTAGGCAGGTCCTAAACAAGCTGAAAGGAACCCATGACCGAGCTGCTGACGCGGAAGAATTTGAATTAATAATAGAGTTAGGCCGAGAAGACGATCTGAAATATCTCCTAAACTTATCCGATGATAAACTTGACGGATACCTCAAAGAACCTGAGCCAATTGAGTACGAGAAAAAGTATCAAGTTGCCGTTGACTGTAAAGACGAAATAGACATGGAATCCTTAACCAATAGGTTGACTTCTGAGGGACGCACATGCCACCCTTTAATATTGTAAAAACTTGGACTCCTGACACATCGTTTAGGACCCAACTTATTAAATCACAGTTTACCCTTCAAGATATTAAACTTCAAAAACACTTCGTTGGCGAAATCCCCATTGAAGGGCTGGAGTGGAAAATTGGGTTAATTGTGGGCAGATCAGGAACAGGAAAATCAACCATTGCAAAACAGCTTTTTCCAGATGCCTACATCAAAGGCTTCCAATACACTGAGCAAAATGTTCCGACAGATTTCCCAAAAGAAACAGAAATCGACCAGCTCATCGCAGGATGCAGCAAACGCATGGCCACATTCCTACAAACGCTAAAAGAAACAGGCTCAAGATGCGGAGAAGTCTGGCGAATAAAATGGGACGACATCGACTTCGAAAGCAAAGTTGTAAACATCACACCAGAAAAAAACAGCAACCCACGAGTGACTCATTTAAGCGATAAACTCCTCGACATGCTCAGACAACAGCCAAAAAACTACGGCGAATACGTTTTCTCCCGCCCAAACATGAGAGTAGACAACCACGCCGTCACATTCCAGCAACAACGCAAACGAATCGCAAAGAAAATCGGCAACCCAAGAATACTAAAGATTCACTTCCATACGTTAAGGCACTTCAAAGGAACAATGCTTTACCACAAAACCAAAGACTTGCTTTACGTAATGCAAGCTTTAGGCCACAAAAACATTAAAAATACGCTCCTCTACATCCAACTCGAAGAAGCGCTGTTTCAAGGCGAGATAGACTACATCTCAAAGGTAGCTAAGACTCCAGGAGAAATCTGCGTTCTAATTGAGGCAGGTTTTGAATACGTTACTGAATTTGAAGGCCTCAAGTTCTTTAGAAAAAGGAAGACCTAAAACATGAAAAACCATCAAAAAACAAGCATTCATCGCCAGGATAAACCCCCTGTATGTTTTAACATACTGGTGCAGGGGGTGGGATTTGAACCCACGAACGCCTACGCGATAGGGTCCTAAGCCCTACTCCGTTGACCAGGCTTGGAGCGTTTCTTCGTCGCTGCTTCTCCTTTTTTTGTTTCCAGTTGACGGGAAGGATGGCGCGGAAAATCTTGTTGGAAAACCCTGTTCACGTTTGGATGCGCGGATTTCAACCTGAAGAAACTGTTATTTTATGAAGAGCACATTTTTTAGTTTTCTGAAGTGTTCATCTCCTGTAACTACTTCAGCTTTTTTCAGCAGTGCGGTGGCGTAGACTATAGAGTCAGCCAACCCCCACCCGTCGATTTCTTTCTTCATTTTGGTTTGTATTCTAGCGGATTCCACCGCGATTGGCTCATCTAGCACGGCTAGGGCGCTTTTTTCTTTGATGAAGACTCTTTGCTTTTCGGCAAGTTCTTGACTTTCTACTTTGAGGGTTTTTGCGTAGACTTCAGCTAGGCATATTGTAGGAGTTATTTTTTCTTCTGAACTGTCGATTATGGGTTTGGCTTTTTTGCCTGCTTGTGTTCCCATGAAGTATTCTATCCATGCGTAGGAGTCGATGACGTATTTCATAGGCTGCGGTCCTTGTGGTCTCTTAGGTCTGTTATGTCTGTTTGTTTCATGGCGCCGAACATGCTTTCGGTTTTTGCGAAGTATTCGATGAGGATTTTGTTTATTTGGTTTGAAATGTTTCGGGCGCCTGCTTTCTCTTTTAATGTTTGGTAGACGTCGTCTCGCAGGGTTACTGTTGTTTTCTTCGCCATAAACATCACCATAAACATCTATGTCTACAGCTTCTATTAAGGCTGCCGCAAAAGGGGAATTTCGAAGCGTCTCAAAATGAGCTGCTCATAGTTTTCTTGTTGTGGTCAGGGGGTGGGATTTGAACCCCCCACAAAAGTGGAGATGTCACCCGCACAACCCCGTTTTCTTTATGAAATAACCGGGGGTGAGGTTTTTCCCATCGACGTGGGTATTTCTCCCACAACCAATTCGCCTTTTTTTGTCAATGTACTTTCTATTGATAAACCTCTTAGCAACTGAGGCAAAACACATTATCCGTTTCTGAGAATAATTCCATTTTTGCCTTTTTTTGCAAAGTGTTATATCTACAATGAGGCTATCATAGTAATTTTTAGGAGAATTAAAAATGAATCTTCAACAAACCAAAATTCTAACAAGAAACAAAACACTAGCGACAGTCGCTTTGATTCTGCTGTTGACTTTTTCGGCATTAGTAGTAAGCATGTCCACCGTCAAAGCTGCAGACGTAAAAACCTACGCGTTTCTAGCCGCGACACCTAACCCCACAGGAGTGAACCAAGACGTCCTAGTAATGATGTGGCTTGACAGTCCACCGGCAACAGCCGTGGGACCATTCGGCGACAGGTGGCAAGGATACACCGTAACCATCACAAAACCTGACGGAACAACCGAAACCAAAGGACCCTACACATCTGACCCCGTGTCAGGAGCCTACTTCATGTATACCCCAACAATGATTGGAAAATACAAAATGCAATTCAGCTTCCCGGGACAGCACATAACAGGCTCATTAGTCTTCCTTGGACCCCCAATTCCAATAGACAACGAATACTTACCCAGCACTAGCCGAGTTCTCGAACTCACAGTCCAACAAAACAGAGTTGAAGGCTCCCGGGAAATACCCATAACAACCGACTACTGGACACGACCACTATACGGAGAAAACAGAAACTGGGCATCCCTTGGAGGAAACTGGCTAGCCTCAGCATACGATCTCACCAGCAGAGCCTTTGACGGAGGATGCGCCGTAGCCCCAAACAAAGCACCAAACACCGCCCACATACTCTGGAATCAGCCAATAACCTTCGGAGGCTTAGTCGGAGGAGACACCGCCCTAAGCTACTACGCAGGATTATCGTATGAAATGATGTTCAAACCCCCAATCATAATCGAAGGCAGACTCTACTACAACATCGCAACCCCACCCAGATACGGATGGGTATGCGTTGACCTACAAACAGGAGAGGAACTTTGGTGGCACAACAGCACTAGCCAACTTGTACTTAACTTTGTGTTCGGAGGAATGGACTACGCACAACTGGCGTTTGGACAAATACTCAACTACCAATCCCCCAACCAACACGGTGCCCTAGCTTACTTGTGGAGTGCACCAGGGGGAGTCTTGGGTATAAGCGGCGGTACTTGGTCAATGTATGATGCATGGACAGGAAATTGGATACTAGACATTGCAAATGTGCCTCAAGGAACAATATACTATGGTCCTTCAGGAGAAATTATAGTCTACTCGATTGATCCGGTAACGAACATGCTTTCGATGTGGAACTCGACTCGATGCATCGCCCCGCCGTCAGTTGCAGCCGCAGGAACCTCTGCTTGGACATGGCGACCACCAATGGGAGCAACCCTAGACGGAACAGTCGGAGTACAGTGGACAGTGCCAGCATCCACAACGCCAGGACAAAGCATCCTCCAAATAACCGACGTAATCTACGCCGGCGCAGGCAGCTCTGGGTTATTCGGAGCCCCCAACCAAATCATAGCTTACGACAAAAACAATGGAGCCCTTCTGTGGCAGTCGACAATACAAAGACCTCAAGGATTACCCAGCATATCCTCAGCTCAAAACATAGCCGACGGAATCTACACTGAATACGCCAAGGAAACCTTCCAATGGTACGGATACGACGTAAAAACAGGGCAATTAAAATGGGGTCCCAGTGAAGCGTACTCAAGCGACTGGGCAATGTACAATGCTTATGAAGGAAAAGTCGAAGCAAACGGCATGCTATACGTAGCAGGATGGGATGGGCACGTTTACGCGCACAATCTACAAACTGGACAATTAGCATGGCAATACTATAGCGGAAGCTCAGGTGCAGACACAGACTTGCCATACGGTTCAGTTCCATTCTACGGAGGTGTACTAGTTACTGACAGCAAAGTCTTTGCCACTCCAGGAGAGCACTCGCCAGGATCTCCAATGCCCCGAGGAGAAAAGTTGCATGTCATGAATGCTAACACAGGTACCAGCATATGGAAGCTAACAGGTTGGTTCCAGCATCCAGTGGCGGCAGATGGAAAACTATTGTCACTCAACGGCTATGACAACCAGATTTACTGTTTTGGCAAAGGTCCCAGTGCAACTACTGTATCAGCTCCACAGTTGGTTGTAGCTAAAGGCTCAAGTATGGTGATAACTGGCACAGTAACCGATCAATCTCCCGACTCGAAGGGTACACCCGCAATCTCTGATGGCGACATGAGTGCGTGGATGGAGTACCTATACATGCAGCAACCTATGCCAACAAACGCCCAAGGAGTACAAGTCACCTTAACCGCTAAAGCGCCAGATGGCAGCACCGTAAACATAGGCACCGCAACCTCAGACATCGGAGGGAACTATGGTCTTGTCTGGACTCCACAGGTAGAAGGCACATACAAGGTCATGGCCACATTTGCAGGAACAGAATCCTACGGAAGCTCATATGCAACAACGACTCTGGGAGTAACCTCGGCAAACTCATCATCAACAGCGCCGTTAGATCTGTATATAATTGTTGCAACAATAATATTACTCATAGCCATAGTCATAGCCATAATACTGCTCAGAAGACGATAAACGCAAAGCAACAGAGACAATCATTCGCAAACGCAAATGAATCCACTTTCTTTCTTTCCTTTTTTTAAGAAGAAAAAACTGATGATGTAGCATTGGCTGAGTGGGCTTTGAGGGCAGCACTCCAAAAAGTCAGCACAAAAACGGTTCGTTTTTTCTCCAAAAGTCTTTCCTCTGTCAGAGCCCCAGCAAACCTTTACGCAGAAAAATTGAGGATGCAGGAGGGTCCAGCCACACCCTCGGTATATTCTCAAGGGTGGTTGCTTCAAACCCCCAACCCTGTGGAGATGTCACCCGCAAACCCCTTTTTTCTTTTATAGAGTTACTTATAATGGTGCAGGGGGTGGGATTCGAATCCTCAACCCAGTGGAGATATCTCCCGCAAAACCCATTTTTCTATTGAGTAAACCCACACTTAATGTTTATTCTGGATTTTTATCTCTGCACCTCTTTGGTCAGAATTTCAATTTTTCCTGCATCAAGCAACTGTTTAGCTAGTTTCCTTGCTGCAAAATAGATTAGGACTGCATCATCAATTCCGAAAAAGTGTTCATATTCTGAAATATTCCAATCATGCATGGCTGTAGCATAGACCAATTTGTTAAAGGCGAGTGTGTTCAGAACCAAATCTTTCGATACAGAATGCTGCCCCAATAACGAGAACTGGCCCTAGCGACATGTTCATGAACGCTGTTGGCTCCAATTTTTTCAATAGGAGCTTAAGCACAGCTTTCCAAGTGCGCGTGCACATTGGACATTCGACTTTTGGCAGGTTTAGGTTCGTTTTTTAAGGCTTTGTGGATGGCAAAAAGGTTTTCTGTTTTCGCACAAGCATTGCGTCTGTGATTCTTTTTAGGGCTTTCATGTAGGCTGCCACGCGCATATTAACTTTGTATTCTTCTGAGACCGCTAAGACCCCTTTGAATGCGGTGACAATTTGGTTTTGCAGTTTCTGGCGTACTTCCTCTTCGGGCCAGTAGTAGTTCATTTGGTTCTGAACCTGCTCAAAGTAGCTTACAATGACGCCACCTGAATTTGCCAAAATGTCAGGAATCATGAAGACTCCTTTTTTGTACAGTATCTCATCTGCGCGTGGTGTGGTTGGTCCGTTTGCGCCTTCAGCGATTATTTTTGCGTTAATCTTCGCCGCGTTAGCCTCGGTGATCTGGTTTTCCAACGCTGATGGTACAAGCACGTCACATGATAATTCCAATATCTCTTCATTGCTTATTTTTTTAGAACTCTCATAGCCCACTACAGAACCCTTTTCTGTTTTGTACGCATTAACCTGTTTCGGGTCGAATCCGTCTGGGTTGTAGATGCCGCCTTTGGAATCAGAGACTGCAATGATCTTGCAGCCGAATTCATGCAGTAGCATTGCCGCGTGATATCCCACGTTTCCATACCCTTGAACGGCAATGGTTGCTCCTTTAAGGTCCAAGCCTATATGCTTTGCTGCCTCAATGACCGTGTACATCAACCCCCGTGAAGTCGCTTCGTTTCGTCCAAGTGAACCCCCTAAGCAGACTGGTTTTCCTGTGACAACGCCGAAAGTGTTGCATCCAACTATCTGACTGTACTCGTCCATCATCCAAGCCATAGTCTGTGAATTCGTGTAAACATCGGGTGCAGGCACATCAAAATAGGGGCCAATGAATCTTGCTAACGCACGTGTGTAACCTCTTGTGAGCCTTTCTAACTCTCCTGTTGACATTTCCTTGGGATTGCAGCGTATGCCGCCTTTTCCGCCTCCTAGTGGTAGTCCTGCGACGGCGGTTTTCCAAGTCATCCACGCCGATAACGCTATTACTTCGTCCATTGTTAAATCAGGGTGATATCTTATGCCGCCTTTCGTTGGTCCTAAAGCATCGTTGTACTGCACGCGGTAGCCTGTGAAAACCTTCAGCTTTCCATTATCCATTTCTACTGGGATGTTGAGGATGATTGTTCTCATTGGGCGTTTGAGCATTTCATGGATGCCTTGCTCAAGCTTCAGCTTTTCTCCTGCAATTTGCAGAAGCTCAAGAACGGCTTTGTAAGGATTCGGGCTTGTCATTATCGGCGCTAAGGTTTCAAGCTTAACTGATTTTGCTGTCTGCATTTTCTCCATCAGGTTTTGGAAGTTTTCTTTAACTACTTCGCCGTTTCCTTCAGGGGCTCCGAAAAACCACTTGTACGCCTCTATCGCTGAATCTGTTCTGCTGCCGGGAAAGCCGCTTGCAGGTTTCATTTTCGGGTTCGGAGCAAAATAGTCGATAATAACTTGGAGCATTTTGATTTCTTCAGGAGACACTGCATACCATTTGTTAAGCGGGTTAGGCGCTTCTACTTGTATGGATTCTGCGCCGACGATTTTTCTTTCAAGTTCCTCAAATGCTTTCCAAGCATCAGGTTGTGAAGTGTCCGCGTTTTCCGCGTGTGTTTTTATAAATGCGTAATAGGCTGTTGAGTAGCTTTCAAGCTTTCCAGCTAGTTCTGGTTTTTCCGCAAGAAAGTCAAACATTAGTTTTATCATTTCTTTTTCTTGATCTGAAAGTTGTACTGCATTTAACATTTCGTTGTTCTCTCCATTTTTGGGTTTTTACGTTTTTCACGGTTTATTTTTTGTTGACTGTCCTTATGTCTTTGAAACTCAGCGGAACTTCCAGAACTTCATCCTCGAACCTTATCTCATAGACATCGCTTGAACTGCATTTTTGGCACCTGCGCGCTTTCATTTTGCACACTTGGCATGATTCTGATTCCATTCCAATTTGCAGGCAAAGTTTTTCCTTTCCAGCTCTGTTAACGACAACTAGTCCAACAAGCTCAAGCCAAGTTACTCCGCAGTTAGCACATGCAAACCTCTTTTCTTCTAATTCTTCAGTTGAATTTTTTGCTTTGCACTCTTCAAGCACTTCCACCAATTTCATTTTCACACTTCCCCACATATTCAGTATATTACTTAGAGTTTATATATTTTGTAAGATAATTATTTTTTTAATCGGACATTATAAGAAAAATGTCGGTATATTGGCGGTTATTTAGCTAAAATAGGTTGCTCCGTCACGCCGTCAAACTGCAAAGCCCCCAGGTCAAAATAACATATTTTAAAAACTTCAACGACATATTCTCAACTACGAGATTGTACAAATGAGTCCCAAAATCAAAATCGACGAACTTGACGCAAACATCATAAGGGCTCTGCAGAAAGACGCACGTGCAAACTTTGCAGACATCGCAAAAAGCTGCGATGTGTCAGTGGACACAATAAGCAAGAGATACAAACGGCTCAGAAAAAACGGGGTCGCAAGACGCACCACAATACTGTTAAACCCCAAAAGTTTCGGTTACGAATGCGTGGCAAGTTTTGGAATTCGTGCAGAGTACCCACACTCTGAAGAAGTTGTCGCCTTCATCCGAAAGATACCTGAAGTAGTTTTCTCCGCTTCATCCATGGGTAGATATAACATATTCGCCATAGCCGTACTGAAAAATGTCGGCAGACTAGGCAAATTGAAAGAGTACATCCAAGGGCACCCAATGGCGCGCGAGGTCACAGCAAGCATTTGGGTTGACGAAATACTGCTATGCCCGGAAAACTTCGAATTTGAACCTCCCAAGGGAAGCGAATAGTAAATGGACAAAATAGATCTCGCCATAATTGACATGTTAACCCGCGACGCCCGTACATCCTTCAGAAAAATAGCCGAACAACTCGGCATCTCACCCGATACTGTAATGCACAGGTACCTCGCCCTTCAAAAAGCAGGCGCAATTCGAGGCTCAACAATCGTCATCAACCCTAAAAAAATAGGCTACCACGCAACAGTTGTTTTCCTAATTGACGCCTCCCACCTAAGCATACCGTCAACGAAGTCTCAGCCTGCAGAGTCCACACGGATTTTGGAGACCCTAATTCACATGCCCAACATTATCGTAGCTACAAAAAGTGTGGGTGATTGCGATCTGCTAGCCATCGGGGTGGTTAAGGATTTTGACCATCTGATTGAAGTGAAAAACACAATTGCGCGAATACCTGGCGTAAAAGACATCCAAATATCCTTTTGGGTTGAAAACACGGAGCTTTGCCCTAAATACTTTATAGTTTAAGCAGGCCACGTTATGAAAATCTTAGGCCACAAGAACATCAAGAACACGCTACTCTACGTTCAACTTGAAGAGGCACTTTTCCAAGGAGAACACGAATACATCTCCAAAGTTGCAAAGACAGAAAAAGAAATCTGCAGCTTAATCGACGCGGGATTCGAGTACGTCACAGACTTTGAAGGCGCCAAAATCTTTAGGAAAAGAAAGACTTAGAACGCAAAAAGATAGAAACATCACCCGGACAAACCCCCAAACGATTTACTTATAATGGTGCAGGGGGTGGGATTCGAACCCACGAACGCCTACGCGATAGGGTCCTAAGCCCTACTCCGTTGACCAGGCTTGGAGACCCCTGCACGAAACGGTTCAGAGTTGAAGATGGGGCTTCTTCAATATTTATTTAACCCTCCCAAACTCGGCGCTTTAGCAGATTCTTGGGACGGGGTCGCCGATGGGTCTGGCGATTATGCGTTTGCCGCCCACAGCCGTCTGCATAGCCACGCCGTGGAAGTCTCTTGTGACTTCGCCGATGATTTCCGCATCCTTGCCCTCCGGTGTTCCCTTGAGAAAATTCAAGACTTCCTGAGCCTTCGCAGGTACCGCGCCTATTATGATTTTGCCTTCGTTCCCAACTTCAAGCGGGTCTAAGCCTAACATTTCACACGCCGCGCGAACATCTTTCCTTATGGGAATCTTGTCCTCTTGGAGGAGTATGCCCAGTTTTGATTTTTCAGTGAACTCGTGCAGTGCGTCCGCCAATCCGCCGCGGGTAGGGTCCTTCATGGCAACGGTTCCGCCTACTTCGCCGAGCAATCGCTGAATCATGCGGTTCAAGGGCTTAACGTCGGATTTTATATCGCTTCCAAACCTTAATCCTTCTTGGGCTGAAAGCACTGCCAAGCCATGGTCACCTATGGTTCCAGACAACAGTATCTTATCGCCCACCCTAAGGTTAGAGTCAAGCATCCACCTCGCGCCAAGATCACTCCTGTACTGTCTAATCACTGCGAGATTATGCTCCAAGGCTGGGGTTCTTCTGCCCATTCCAGAAACGTTCATCACGCAGCCGCCTAGGCTTCCTTTCTCGACGACTTTGGTGTCTCCCGTGACTATGTAAACACCCGCTTCAAGGCAAGCTTGCCGCATGCTAGCCAGTATCCGCTCGAAGTCAAAAAGCGTCAAGCCTTCCTCTAAAATGAAGCCGCATGCCAACGCGAAGGGCTCAGCCCCCAAAACTGAGATATCATTAACTGTTCCCGAGATAGCTAAGCGTCCGATGTCGCCGCCTGGAAAGAAAATGGGCTTAACCGCGTGCGAGTCACTCTTGAAAACAATGCCGTCTACGACTGCCGCATCGTCCATGGCTTCAAGCGGAACTTCAGCGTTGCTTGCGCCTCCGAAGTACTTCACAATGTAGTTTTTAACTAGGTCGTGCATGACGGTGCCGCCTGCGCCGTGCAGCATGGTTATGTGACCGTTCTTTTCCTTCAATTTAGCTGGCTCCTCACTTTTTTCTGCCATAGACTACCCTAAATGTGAAACATAAACGCATCGCACATTTCTCCGAAATCGCCCGTTTGCCGCTTTCGAGGTAACTGCGCTTTTAGTAAACTATAAAAGACTATTCGCGCGTAGAAACTCTTGCTTTCAAGTTTGAAATTGCCCTACAGGCGGCGTTTACGCGTTTCAACTTAGAATAAAAGCTGGTTGTGCTATGTGCTGTGTTGAATGACTGAACGTTATCTTTGAGTTAGATTTTGAGGTAATCTTTCGCCATTTGTGATTTAGAGTTCAGTTCAGGTTCATTTTCATGAAAAGATTGTAAATTGAAGCTTTCAAAAGCAGCTCTCTAACAATGTTGGGCCACTTCACTGCGCAGATGTACTCTCCGAACACACGTTTTATGCTTGAGAACGCTGACTCAACCATCCACCGATAACCATAACCCCGCTCCTTCTTCCAATCAGCATTGCCAAGCTGCTCTACAACAGCAAACTTACGAGGCATACAACCTCCACCCTTAAACGACGCGTTCTTGCGTACCCTAATCAATGGATCAATACCTCTGTCAGCAAGCATCCTAAAATTACTCTTAGAATCATAAGCGCCATCAGCAACAACACCCTTCAAGACTGCTTTACTTGATGAGCCATCCACCAACCGCTTAAGCATGCGTCCGTCTCCAACATCTTCGCGTGTCACTTCAATGGCGAGGATCTGCTTGGTCTTAGTGTCAACAGCGATATGTATCTTGATGAAGCCACGTTTAACTTTCCATTTTTTATGTATCCATTCTCCTCGATTAGAGACCTTTATGCCGCTTGAGTCCACAGCGATAGTAACATCCTTGTCCAGCGCTACAGAAGATGCTAAATCAACCTTCATTTTTGAGATTCGCCACCATATAGTGGTATAGTCAGGTGCCTTGAGTCCATCAACGTGCTGGCTTAGCCCGCGCATGAAGCCTTCCAGCTGCCGATACGGCAAAACGTATGCATGCACGACCGCTAATAGCTTGATGAATGATTCTGGGTAGCGGTATCTGCCGCCTTCTTTGCCCTCGTTCATTGCTTTAAGTTCCCTAGACCAGCCTGCAACAAAGTCTAAATCTAGTAAAATCAAGCCTCTTTTCACTAACGCTTCATTGTAACCTTTCCAATCTCTCAAATAACCCATAAAACAAAAGCTCTACACAGAACTATTATTTAAGTCATTAAACACAGCAGTGCTATGGAAAGCCATATAAATCGCGTTTACGCTGTTGAATTGCGCAGTTGGAGAGATACGAATTGCCAAAATGGGGATACTCCATAATTGCAGAAGAACTGGATCCTGAAAAGACCGTTAAAGCAAGCGGTCGAGAAATTAGGGTATCCCATAAACATTCCCGAGAAGTATGCCACACAGTCAAAGGTATGATGCTTACCCAAGCCAAAGAATACCTTCGAGACGTCATGGAGAAAAAGAAAGCCGTACCCTTCCGAAGATACAACAAGAAAGCAGGTCACCGCCGCGGATTAGTGAAAACTTTCGCAGGAAGGTACCCGATAAAAGCAGCTGAACGCATCTTGAAAGTGCTCGAAAGCGCAGAGGCAAACGCTGAAAACAAAGGTTTAGACGTGGACAAGCTCCGCATAATTCACGCGGCTGCTTATCCAGGCATGAAGATTAAACGTTTCACGCCCAGAGCCCATGGTAGAGCTTCACCAAAATTCGACACATTGACGCATATCGAGATTGTTTTAGGCGAGAAAGCTGGGCAAGGAGAAGTAGCTTAAATGTCCATAGTAAAACGTTTTATTACAGAAGCCATCAAAAACGTGGAAATCGACGAGTTTTTGCAGAAAAAACTTGAACGCGCCGGATACGGCGGAGTAAACCTTTCAAAAACCCCGCTGGGAACACACGTGGTTGTTTACGCCATGCGCCCAGGCTTAGTCATTGGACGCGGCGGAGAAACCATAAGAGAACTCGCATCCGTTTTAGAACAGAAATTCAAAGTTACCAATCCCCAAATTTCAGTTTCCGAAATCGAAATTCCTGAACTGAACGCTCTCGTAGTCGCGTCACGCGTAACCTCAGCCCTCCAAAAAGGCATCCACTTCAGACGCGCAGGCTTTTGGGCATTAAACCAAGTTATGGAAGCAGGCGCACTAGGCTGCGAGATTGTAATCAGCGGCAAACTCCGCACTGAAAGAGCCCGCTTCGAGAAGTTCCGCGCAGGCTACTTCCCAAGATGCGGCGAACCAGCCTTAAAGTACACGCGCAAAACTGAAGCTCACGTTCAACTCAAAGCAGGAATGTTCGGCGTACAAGTCAAAATTATGCCTCCGGACGCAATATTTCCAGACAAAATAAAAATTAAAATCCTAACCGAACTGCCGCCAACCGCAGCTCCTGAAAAGAAGATAGAGGCGGAGTTGCCTGAAGAGAAGCAGGTAGTTGAAGAGGAAGCAGCACCTGAGACTGAAGCACCAGTCCAGACTACTGAAAAACCTGCGGCTGCAGAGAAAAAAGAAGCTGAAGCTAAAGAGGGGGCACCTCAATAAATGCCGATTTTGCGCTTGAAAGAAATCAGCGGTATGTCTACTGAAGACCGCACCAAGAAGCTTGGCGAACTTAGAGCAGAATTGTCTCGAATGCGAACCATGATTCATGCTGGCGGTGCCGTGGAAAACCCCACAAGAGTCAGAGAAATCCGCAAGACAATCGCTCAGATATTAACCATAGAAAACGAGTACAGCAAAGGAATCAGAAAGACCAGCGCAAAAGAAACCAAGAAAGCTGAACCCAAGAAGGCAAAAGCAGCCCCATCGAAGAAGCCACAGGAGACAAAGCCAGAATGAAGGTCACACCAGAAATCATATGCCACGAGTTCATAGGAACACAGGGCAGAATCGCAAATAGCCAACACGCAGATTACATGGGCATATCCGGGCAAGTAATGGACGAAACAAAAAACACCTTCATAATCCAGCATGAAGGCAAAATGAAGAGCATAGTGAAAAGCTCAGCAGTTTTCAACTTCCAATTAGCCGATGGCACAATCGTTGAAATCGACGGCAAACTTCTAGTTGGAAAACCCGAAGACCGTCTCAAAAAGACAATAAAGAGGTTATGGTAATGTCGTTAACTTTCAAGAAACCGAAAAAATCATGCGATGACAGAAACTGTCCGTTTCACGGAACCCTCTCAGTTAGGGGACGCGTACTGGACGGCATAGTCGTCACCGCCAAAATGGATAAAACTGTAATCGTTGAACGCGAGTATCTGCAATTCTCAACTAAATTCGTGAGATATGAGCGAAGGCGAGGTCACGTTCCTTCACACATCCCGCCGTGCATAGACGTTAAAGAAGGCGAGCATGTAAGAATCGCCGAATGCCGCCCCATCAGCAAAACTGTCTCCTTCGTAGTTGTAGAGAAAGTGGAGGCGAAGTAAGATGGCGGCGAAAGCAAAAGGACGCGGACTGATAGCAAAAGGAATGCTTGCTCACGGACAGAAACTTTCACGCGGCCTACTAGCAGGCTCAGTCGTGCGATGCGCTGACAACTCTGGAGCGCGAAAACTTAGGGTAATTCAGGCAATCGGCTATAAAGGCAGACTGCGACGTTACCCGTCCGCCACAGTAGGCGATAAAGTAACAGTTTCAGTTAGGCAAGGCGCGCCCGACATGCGAAAGAAGATTTTCCAGGCAGTTATCGTGAGGCAAAGGAAGCCCTTCAGAAGAGTCGACGGCGTCTGGGTTCAGTTCCAAGAGAACGCAGCAGTCATAATTACTCCTGACGGCGAAATGAAAGGCTCAGAAATTCGCGGACCAGTAGCAAGAGAGGCAGCCGAAAGATGGCCAAGAATTGCAAGTGCCTCCAGCATAATCGTATAGGTGAAGACTAATGCAAGCAACAAGACGTGTAAAGAATCCTAAGAAGCAGCGAAAGATGCTGTTCAACGCGCCTGCTCATCTGCGTCACAAGCTCATGGCAGCTCCGTTGTCTCCTGAGCTTCTTGCTCAAAAAGGTATTAAAGCTCTTCCAGTAAGGAAGGGCGACACAGTCCGCATACAGCGAGGCGACCACAAAGGATTCGAGGGAAAGGTCTCTCGCGTAGATCTAAAGGAATACCGAATTTACCTTGAAGGATTAACCCGCGAAAAAGTTGACGGAACCACCGTGTTCGTCGCATTGCATCCTTCAAAGGTTATGATAAGAAACCTGAATCTTGACGACAAGCTGCGAAAAGCGGTCTTAGAGAGAAAGAAGCCAATAATTAAGAAAGCGCAGAAAGCTGTAAAGAAAGCTGCCGCTCCGAAAAAGACTGCTGAAACAGCGAAAGAAGTTGAAGTTACAGAAAAAGTAAAAGAAGAAAAACTCACGGAAGAACCGAAACCTGAAGCCCCAGCGCCAGAAACAACTACAGTTCCAGCGAAGGCAGTAGCGGAGAAACTTCCAGAGGTAACGCCGAAAGCCAACGTTCCAGTACAAAAGAAGCTTCCTGCAGCCAAAAAGATTAAAGAAGACGAAAAACCAGCAGCAGAAGAAAAACTCGCAGAAAAAGAAGAGGCGCCAAAAGCAGCGAAGAAACCTGCAGCGAAAAAAGAAACACCGAAAACAGCCGAAAAGAAGCCAGCTGAAAAACGCAAAACCGCTTCAAAAGTTGAAGGAGGAACATAAATTTGGGAAGAAAAGGAAAAACAGCACGATTGAAACGTAAACCAGCACCGAGGTTCTGGCCAATTCACAGGAAAGAATACCCTTGGGTAATCAAACCTTCATCTGGTCCTCACAGCCTCGAGAATTGCTTACCACTTTCACTAGCTCTTCGCGACATTCTCGGTGTAGCAGAGACTAGAAAGGAAGCTCAAACGATAATCTATCAGGGCAAGATTCTTGTCGACGGAAAAGCTAAGCGAAAAGATGATTTTCCAATCGGCTTGATGGACGTCATCTCCATGCCTGATGCAGGCAAATATTACAGGATAATGCCTAGTCACAAAGGCTTGTTCCTTAATCCAGTCAGTAAAGAAGAGACAAGCTTCAAACTTTGCAGAATCGAAGACAAGGTCACAGTAAGCGGGGGCGTGCAACTTAACCTGCATGATGGATCGAACCTTCTTGTGAAGGTAGCCGACCTGAAGAACCCGCAAGAAGACATCTACGGCACTTTCGACGTTTTGAAACTAAATCTCCCTGACAAGCAAGTGGCTGAACGCGTAGAACTCAAAGAAGGCAACTTTGCCATTATCACAGGCGGAAAAAACATTGGGGTAAAAGGCAAAATTGTCGAAATTGAAAAAGCCGAAGCGAAGAAACGCCGAAACGCCCTAGTCGTAGTCGAAGACGAGAAGGGTACCCGTTACCAAACAATACTTGACTTCGTATTTTCAGTGGGTCAAGCTCAACCCCTTATAACCACAGCGGAGGCTGCAACAGTTGTCTGAAGAAGCCATGATTAAGAAGTGGGCAGAGCAGCCGATGCTTAAGCCCCAAATCGAAAAAGTTGTTGTCAACTTCAGCGTGGGCAAATCAGGCGAACCCTTAGAAAAAGCCTTCAAAGTCCTGAAAGAAATAGCGGGTCAGAATCCTGTAAAGAAAAACGCTAAGAAAACCATCAGAGAATTCGGCATAAGACAAGGCGAACCAATCGCTTGCGTAGTGACGCTGAGAAGGCAAAAAGGAATTGACTTCCTCAAAAAGGTATTCCCCGTTATCGACAACAAGATTTCCCGCTCATCTTTCGACGAACAAGGCAACTTCGCCTTCGGATTAAAAGAGCACATAGAGATAGCCGGAGTAAGATATGATCCAGACGTGGGCATATTCGGTATGGACATCTGCGTCACTCTGAATCGTCCAGGAGACCGCGTGCAAGACCGAAGGAAACACAAAGCCAAAATCGGCCATAAACATGTCTTGACGCCTGAAGAGGCAATCTTGTTCACCAAGCAGACTTTAGGAGTAGAAATCGTCTAAACAGAAGGAAACATTTATGGGTAAACAACAGTTGAAGAAAGAAAGAAAATTCGGCAAAGGCGCAAGACCCTGCCAAAGATGCGGTTCCTACGGGCCTGTCATTAGACGTTACAATTTATATTTATGTAGGCACTGTTTTAGAGAAGCCGCGCCGAAACTTGGCTTCAAGAAGTATGAGTAGCGAGGTAACAAAACATGGACACTTTGTCAAATGGCTTGACCACTATCATAAACAACGAAATGCGCAACAAGCGCGAATGCATAATTAGTCCAGCCTCTAAACTTTTAGGCCGAGTGCTACGCATAATGCAGTTGAACGGTTACATTGGCGAATTCGAATTCATCGATGATGGCCGCTCAGGAAAGTTCAAAGTCCAACTTATGGGCAGAATAAACAAGTGCGGCTCTGTCAAACCACGCTTCTCCGTAAAGGTTGGCAACTTTGAGGATTGGGAGAAGAAATTCCTGCCATCCAGAAACGTGGGCATAATGGTAGTTTCCACGTCAACAGGCGTAATTGCTCACAGGGAAGCTCAAGAAAAGAATATCGGGGGCAGACTGTTAGCCTTCATTTACTAAAAGGTGTTACTTATGCGACTACCAGAAATCTCCAGAATCATTGAAGTCCCCGAGGGCGTAGTGGTGAACATAGATGGACGAAAAGTCACGGTTAAAGGTAGCAAAGCGACGCTTACCAGAGATTTCTCTTACGCTGTTGCTGTGTCACTTGAGACGGATGGAAAAACCGTTCGAGTTTCGTCAGAATGGCCTCGCAAGAAGGCAGCCTCTCTTGTTGGCACCATTAACTCTCACATCCAAAACATGATCACAGGAGTCACCAAGGGATACACGTACAAACTCAAGATAGTGTTCTCACACTTTCCAATCACGGTTAAGGTTCAGGACAAGGCTGTCTTGATTGAGAACTTTACTGGTGAGCGAAGAGCGCGGAGCGCAAAGATACTTGGCGACGTTAAAGTCAAAATTGAACCTGACGACATAATCGTTCAAGGCGCAACCTTGGAAGATGTGAGTCAAACAGCGGCAAACATTGAGCAGGTCACAAGAGTAACGAAGAAGGATCCTCGTGTTTTCTTGGACGGCATATACGTTTATGAACGCAACGAGGGAATTGATTAATGACCGAAAGAAAAAAGTCAACGATGCAGCATGCTCTGAAAGTTAGAGCTCGCGCTAAAAGGAAAAAGCCTGGCTTTGTTCGGCCAGAAAGCTGGCGATATGACAAGTTCAGCGAGAGCTGGCGTAGACCTCGCGGATTAGACAACAAGGTACGCCGAAAAATCAAGGGATGGCCACCTGGCCCCAGCGCCGGTTATATGGGTCCAAAAATCACCCGTGGGCTGCATCCGTCTGGTTACGTGGAAGTTATGGTGCATAACGTTGCGGAAGTGAGTAAGGTTAACCCTGATATTCAGGCTGCCCGAATTGCGCACACAGTTGGTAAGAAGAAGCGGGTGCAGATTATAGCCGAAGCTCGGAAACTTAGCATAGTTGTTCTTAATGCTAAAGAGGTTAAGGCGCCGGCTAAGGAAGAGGCGAAAGAAGAAGCCAAACCAGCTGAGGCAAAAGAGAAGCAGATGGCATCTGACAAGAAAAAAGAGAAAGCAAAGAAGAATGAAGAGAAACCGAAAAAGGCACCGAAAAAAGCCAAAGGAGGAGCTAAGAAACAATGACTAACTTAACTAATCAAAGACGTTTAGCAGCGCAAGTGATGAAAATCGGGCGCAATCGTGTTTGGATTGACCCTCAGCGGATTGAGGATGTTGAATCGGCGATTACTCGTGAAGAAGTTAGAAAGCTGGTTCACGAGAAAGTAATAGCCGCTCTACCTATACAAGGTGTGAGCCGCGGACGGGCAAAAATAATTCAGGCGAAGAAGCGCAAGGGTCGCCGGAAAGGTCCGGGCAGTAAGAGTGGGTCACCGCGTGCCACAGTCTCTAAGAAAGAAGCTTGGATGATAAAGATTCGGTCTTTGAGGCGGAAGCTTCGGGAGCTTAAGGCGAGCAGGATAATTACTGAGTCTAATTACAGGAAGATTTACATGATTGCTGGCAGTGGAAGGTTCACGTCGATTGCCGAAATGGAGCGTTACTTGAAGGCTCAAGATATGTGGAGGAAACGTTAATGGCTAAAGGTTCACGTTACAGAGTTCAGCTGCGCAGACGAAGAGAATGGAAAACTGATTATCAGGCGCGGAAGGCTTTTGTTGTTTCTAGGAAGCCTCGGCTTGTTACTCGCAGTTCACTTAAGAATACTGTTGCGCAGATAGTGGTGGCTAAGCCGCATGGTGATGAGGTTTTAGCTTCGGCGCACAGCAAGGAACTTGTGAAGAAGTACGGATGGAAGGCTGCGACAGGCAACATTCCAGCGGCTTACCTTACGGGTCTGCTTTGCGGGTTGAAAGCTAAAGCGAACGGCGTTACCGAGGCAATTCTTGATATTGGTTTGGTTGCGCCCACGAAGGGCTCCAAGGTTTTCGCTACTATGAGCGGAGTTGTGGACGCTGGCGTTGCTGTTCCCCATGCTGAGGAGAAAATAGTTAAAGAGCGAACGAAAGGGGAGCACATCGTCAAATACGCGAAGAGCTTAGGTAGCCCTGAAGAGTACGCGCCAAAGTTCTCCGCTTACATAGCTAGGGAGCTTCCTCCTGAGAAGATTGGTGAACATTTCGTGAAGGTTAAGGCTGATATTCTCGGTGCGTTTGGAGTTATTGTCAAGGCTGAGGCTAAGGCAGAAGTTAAGTCTGAGGCTAAAGCTGAAGTTAAAGCTGAGGCTAAGGCTGCTGGTGCTAAGGTCAAGAAAGCTGATGTTAAGGCTAAGCCCGCTGATGTTAAGGCTAAAGCCAAAACAGCGGATGTTAAAGCCAAGCCAGCCGCTGTTAAGACTAAGCCAGCCGCTGTTAAAGCCAGTGAAAAAACTGGTGCAAAAACCGCTAAAACTGGTGGTAAGAAAGCATAATGTCAAGACAAAGAAATAGAGGAGAACGTCCAAAAGTTAACTTGGAAGAGTGGGTTCCTAAAACCCGCTTGGGCAAGATGATTCAGGAAGGCAAAATTACTTCAATTGATGAAGTTTTCCTGAGCGGATTGAAAATTTCAGAATCCCAAATAGTGGATGCGCTGCTTCCTGACCTTCAAGAGGAAGTTATAAACATAAACCTCGTCCAGAAGCAAACTGACGCAGGTGAGAAATCACGGTTCAAAGCTATCGTCTGTGTAGGCAACAGGGACGGTTACTTGGGTTTGGGTCAGGGAAAGGCAGGTCAAGTTCGCAATGCAATCGAGAAGGCTGCTGCTGACGCCCGATTAAACATCGTTCCCATTAAACGGGGATGCGGAAGTTGGGAGTGCGGTTGTGGTCGTGGTCACTCGGTGCCTTTCCAAGTTGAAGGAAAATGCGGAAGTGTCCGAGTGGTTATGGTTCCAGGACCCAGAGGCTTAGGCTTAGTTGCAAGCGAAGTGGCTAAAGTAATCCTGGGTTTAGCAGGCGTTAAGGACTTGTGGTCAAGAACTTATGGTTCGACGAGGACTGTGCCGTCTTTTGCCTGGGCAACGTTCGACGCGTTGAGGAAGACGTATAATTTGATTACTCCGACTGATTGGGTGAAGTAAAATGGCAGAACAACAAGCTCAAACGTACAAGTGTATCGTTGCGGTTAAGGTGCGCGGCGACATCAGTGCTCAACGTGAAGCAAAAGAAACCCTCAGCTTTCTACATTTGGGTCACAGCAATCACGGGATATTGATTGACAGCAGACCCGCATTCTTGGGCATGCTTCAGCGAGTGCAAAGCTACGTTACTTGGGGTGAAGCGTCAAAGGAAACTGTGGCGCTCATGCTTAAAGGACGAGGCAAACTCGTTGGCGGCAAAGCACTCACAGACGAAAACGCACCCTCAATCGGCTACAAGTCAATAGACGACCTCGCAGAAGCCATATTCAACTGCAAAGCTGAACAATGGAAACTTGAAGGCATGCAGCACGTTTTCAGACTGCACCCGCCAAAGAAAGGCTACAAGGGCAAGACAAAGAAGAGTTTCAGGGCAGGCGGCGAAGCAGGCTACCGCGGCGAAGTCATAAACAAACTCGTAAAACGCATGGTCTAAAAAACCAGCACCCCAACCTTTGTTTTACTCTTTATTCCGTTAGTACCTTCAAGACTTTCTGCAAACCCGAAAGTGCTTCACCAAGCACTCCAGACCTAAACGGCGCGAATGGCTTAACAGAGAAAATCGACAGCCCCACACCAAATTGAGAGGCAGAAGCCATAATTACGAAAAAACCACAAAAACGTTAGCTACACACCAAATAAATGTTTGAAAAAAGGTTCAAATTGTATCGTCCCCACCAACTGAACAACGGATAAGCTTGGGTGTTGTTGCGCCTCAGAATGCAATTTAAATGTCAAATCATCTTGGGAAAACAGAACCGAACTTGAATCCCTTCATGCTGACGTGATATCATCATAGGCACATGATTGTTTCGACTTTCACCAGCTAAGTCTTATGAGAACCGAGGAGTTAAAGCTCACTGCCCAAGGACGGGCTGCTTTATGCTGCTACAGGTAATTATGGCTATTTTCTTCCAGAGTCTTTCGTCGGAGTGTACTGGTTCGTATGATGTTTGGGGGCGGTGAAAGCCAGAGAGGAATCCTAAGCCTATTCAGGGGCTATTCCGAGAAAGCCCACTGCACAGGACAACTGGCAACTGCGCCTGCAACTGCACAAAGAAGCATCTGCCGCTCTACACGAGTGCTACTTGAACTCTTCGACCTTCTGAGAGAACCCACAACACTGTAACATGCCGCCTCTGCAAACGTTGAGACTATAAATAAGGGGGCTATAGTCTGCTCCGAGCACAACAGACGCAACAATTGCGCGCAATCCAGCTTTCGGTACATCCGTGTTTTCTAGGGGTTTGTGTGCGATATCTTTTATAGTTACTCCACAGATTGCCTTTGTATCTGGGGTAGAAGCATGAGCGCAAAATGGAGAAGAAGCAAGAAACATCTCAAATGGCTAGACCTGAAAAGCCTGAAAATTAACCCCAAGAAAGGCTCCAAAGTGCTGCGCTTAGAAAGCTTCAAAACATCCCGAAATGTGAAGCCTCAGAAATACCGCTTACCCAAAAAATACGGCAAGGGCAAATGGAAAGAACCCAAACCCCTCATCGACATGTTCCAAGACAAAAACTGGGTAACCATCGTCGCGGGAATAGCCGGCTTCAACCAAGAAACAGTCAAAGTAACCGTAAAAGACCAAAAACTAACCCTATCCGCAAAGGCTAAAGACCGCAGATATTATAAAAGTTTAAATTTACCGAAGGTAGTGATTCCAACCATCGTGCACACCAATTTCAAGAACGGCGTGCTAGAAATCAAGCTTAAAAAAGTCGTGAAAGAAGAAACCATCAAAGAACAACAAGCAGGAATAAACGATGCCGCATAAACTCAGAAAACACCGAAAAATGCGCGGATCCAGAACTCAAGGCTACGGAAGAGTAGGTCAACACAGAGATTCAGGTTCTAAAGGTCACCGAAAAGTAGGTCGACACAAACACCTTTGGAGCTTAGTCTGCAACGACCCAGAGCCATATTTCGGCAAACACGGGTTCCACTCACCCCAAGCTCTCCACCGCAAAGAAAACGCCATAAACCTCATCAACCTCGACCAACTCGCACAAAAAACTCCAGCCGAAACAACCATAAACCTAACAAGCCTAGGCTACACCAAATTATTAGGCTCAGGAAAAATCACACGAGCCCTAACCATCACAGTCCCATCTGCCTCAAAAACCGCAACCCAAAAAATCAAACAAGCAGGCGGAAAACTCATAACCGAAACAGAACAAGAAGCAGCAGCCGAATAACTTGGAGCGTAGCAGTTAACACATGGCAGGTAGATTCCTAAACCTCTTCAAACCCATCGGACGAATACTACCCGAAATAAAGGTTCCCGAACGAAAAGTAAAATTCAACGAAAAAATCTTTTGGACCGCACTTGTCCTCATAGTTTACCTTGTAATGTCCGAAATCCCCCTCTTCGGCGTCTCCCCAACTGCGAATGACCAATTCGGCGCATTACGAGTCATCTTCGCCTCAAACCGAGGCACACTAATGGAACTCGGCATCGGACCCATAGTCACCGCAGGACTAATCCTGCAACTGCTCTCTGGCTCTGGCCTGATACAATGTGACATGTCCAAATCAGAAGACAGAGGCCTATTCACCATAGGAAGCAAAGTCTTCTCAATAGTCCTCACAGGAATCCAAGCTGGAGCTTACCTCCTAAGCGGCATGTACGGCACCAACCTCGGCACCGCAGCCATAGTCATATTCATGCAACTGCTCGCGGCTGGAGTAATCGTGATGCTGCTTGACGAACTAGTCCAAAAAGGCTGGGGGCTAGGCAGCGGAATAAGCCTCTTCATCATGGCTGGTGTTGCACAGCAGATTCTCTGGCAAACCTTCTCGCCGTCGACAGGCTTGTTTGTCGGAGCCGCTCAGCAACTATTCGTGAAGGACACGACCTACACGATATTCTCGTGGATAGTTGGCTCAGGTGTGTATCCATCCCTCATCGGGTTCATCGCCACAATCGGCGCATTCCTAGTCATCATCTACCTAAACGGCATCCGAATTGAACTCCCAATGTCCTACGCTGGATACAAGGGATTCCGAAGCAAATACCCCATCAAACTCCTATACGTCTCTAACCTTCCAGTTATCTTCGCATCAGCACTCTTCGCTAACGTTTACTTCTTCAGCCAACTCATCTGGAGCACGCAAGGGCAGCCTAAGCCTGGAACAAACCTTTTAATTGACATTATAGGCTCATACACTAATGTAAATGGAACCATAACGCCTCATGGCGGTCTCTCGTGGTTCACCACAGCACCTCACAGCCTCCAAAACGTCGTTGCAGATCCTTTACACGCCATGATATACTTGGGCATCCTCACACTTTTCTGCGCGGTCTTCTCGCTGATTTGGCTTGAAGTGGGCGGTCTCGGTCCATCAAAAGTAGCGCAGCAACTGATGGATTCGGGAATGCAGATTCCGGGATATAGACGAGCCGGAAGACCTATCGAGGCAGTTCTTAAGCGTTACATCCCAGTGGTAGCCATCCTAGGCGGCATTATCGTGGCCTTAGTAGCCGGATTTGCAGACTTCCTAGGTGTTTTCGGTTCGGGCACAGGTATCCTACTGTCGGTGGGCATAATCTATCAGTACTATGAGCTGTTGATGCGTGAAAGAGCGGCTGAAATGTATCCTGCCTTCAGGCGAATCTTGGGCGAATAGCCTATTCGAAGTGAAACAGCCTGATGGGCGCAAAAATGATTATATCTGAGCAGACAGAATAGGCATACCAACACACACAGCTCAGCTGTAAAGAGGAACTGAAAAAAATGGTAGACATCTCCATCATACCCATGGCAACATTAGCAATAATGCTAGTAGCCGTGACTATCTCGTTTGCCAACATGGGACTCAACCGTTTACTTATTACCCGTATGATTGGTTGGCAGGAATATCGGTCGATGCAGAAGGAGATTTCGGAGTTTAATTCTGAGCGGATGGCAGCTCTTCGTGCGAACGATACGAAGACTGTTGAAAGGCTGAAGAAGAAACAATCGCAAATTACGGCTATGCAAACAAAAATGTTCAAACCGCAAATGGTTCTTATCCCGATAACCTTCATCTACTTTATCATATGGCCTGTGCTGCAAGGGTATTTCACAGTGAATGGCGTTCAACAGCCTGTGGCGTATATTCCTGGATTCGGAGCGCAACCTTTCTTTATCTGGTACTTGATTTGCTCGTTCTTCTTCGGAACAATAGCTTCCCGAGTAATTGGCGTGACACCCATACAGTAATTCACGGATAAGTGACAGTGCAATGAGTAGGTCTGAGCAGGCGAGTGCTTCCAAAGAGAAGAAAATTGTTATTTGCATTTCTGGAATGGCTGGAACTGGAAAAAGTACCTTGGCAAAAAAGCTTGCTCAAAAATACGGCTTGAAGTATTATTCTGGTGGGGATGCGCTTAGGGTTTTGGCTGCGGAGGAAGGGTACAATTCTTCCAGTAATGGTTGGTGGGAAAGCGCTGATGGTCTTTGTTTCTTGGAGGAGCGGAAGAAGAACCCGAGTTTCGATAAGGCGGTTGATGATAAGCTTCTGGGGTATGCAGCTCAGGGGAATGTTCTCTTGGACAGTTGGACTATGCCTTGGCTGGTTAAAGATGGCTTCAAGATTTGGTTGGCGGCTTCGGTGGAGAAGCAGGCTGAGAGAATCGCCAGAAGAGACAAGATGACCGTTGAGGCAGCTCATGAGGCGCTGGAACAGAAAGAATCGCGGACAAAAGCCATCTACAAGAAACTTTACGGTTTCGCTTTGGGTGAGGATTTTGCACCTTTCAATTTTATTTTGGACACTGACAATTTGAGTGCAGATGAGGTTTTTCAGGTTCTCTGCATGGTAGTCGATAACGTGGTTTCAGGCTGCAAAAACCCATAGATTGCTCATTTGGATCTGGTGTGCTATTTTTTGACTATACCCCCCTTATTTAAAGGCTGAAACAGCAAGTGGAACTAAGCGTTCATTTACGGTTTGCATGGCTATTGGTTGGTTTGGTTTAGGTTTAGTGTTTGCAGTATCTCTCGGTAGGCTTTCAAGGCTGACTTTTCGTCTGGGACGTTTTTTATGAGCATGCGTCCGCCGTTGAACAGGCTGACTTCCAAGCCTTTGTATTCAAACATTAACGCGAGACTAGACTTAACGCGAACATGGAAACCACGCTGCTGGACCACTTTACAGACCTGATTGAGGTTCAGCGGTAGGGGTTTTTCAGGGTTGATGTTAGCCGTGTTCCGCCCGCACAGCCAAACAAGCCTCTCGCGAAGTTCAGCAGGCAAAGTGCCCTTGCAAGCGGGACAGTTAGCGCGTTTCGCGATGTCAATGGTTGTGAATGACATGTCGTTGAAATCGCAAATCATCAACTTACTTTTCAACGGTGCACCTACTCCAGTCAGCACTTTTATGGCTTCCATAGCTTGCATTGCCCCTATGATTCCAGGAGTCGCTCCCAAAACACCGTGGGTGTCACATCTAAGCAAGTCATTATCAGAAAGATTTGGCAACACGCACTCCAAGCACGGAGTTTCAGGCGGAGAGAAAACTGAAAGGTTGCCTTCCATGCCAATGGCTGCGCCGAAAACATACGGCACTTTCAGCTTCACACATGCGCGGTTAATCAAATAGCGACTTGCCATATTGTCTAAACCGTCTACAACTAGGTCCACGCCATCCAACAAGCGTTCAACGTTGCCAGCGCGCAAGTTCTCCGAGATGGGCTCGGCTTTAACTAGTGGGTTGAGCTTCTCCAGCCGAGCCGCGGCAACTTCAGCCTTCGGGTAATCCAAGTCATCAACGCTGTAAAGGATTTGTCTGTGCAGGTTCCGTGTTTCCACGATGTCCTGGTCGATTAAGCGTAGGTGCCCGACGCCTGCCAGCACGAGGTAAAGCGATGAAACGGTGCCTAAGCCGCCGATGCCGACGACCGCAATTTTGGACTCACAGAGTTTCCGTTGTCCTTTTTGCCCTAGCTCTTTGAGTATGACTTGGCGACTGTAGAATTCTTTGGCAAACGTTTCTTTGTCCTTAACGTTCATGGCTGCTTGCGCCTCACAGGAAGTATTGTTAACTGGTTTTATATCTGCCTTTTTTCGCAAATTGCCGCTCAATAGATTTCCCAGAAAGCATTGGAACTAAAATAAAAAGAAAACTTTGGGCAAGTTCCTATACTTGGAAACTACATCGTGCTTAGAAGGTGCTTTCGAGTTTTGCCTTGACTTCCTTGATTTTCTTTTCCAGTGCCTCAACTTCTTTGTTGTTGTTTAAGGCTTTTTGGCAGTCTTTCGCGTAGTCCAGAGCGCTGACGCCGAATCTGTCGAATCCTTTTTGGAACGAAATCTCTGCGGATTTCATGAAGTGCTCCACGGCTTTCTCATACTCTTTCAGGGCAAAAGCACCCTCGCCCGCCTTGTAGTACATGGTTGCGGAGTCAAAGTAGTTCTGCCCTTTGTAGTACAGTTCAGCCGTTCTAATGAAAAGGTCTCTTGCTTCAGCGTACTTGCCTGATTCCATCAGAGAGTTGGCTTCCTTGTGCATTTTAACGTGGTCTTCTCTTACTTTCTCGGTCATAGGTGTTCACTTGCAATCTGCTATATTGAGCGGGGCACTCGCTTTTAGATTTTCCCCTTCAAATAACCTCTCAATGCAGGACAGGATAAGCAAAAATATAGAGATAAAAGGAACCTCTGCAAAAATAGACCCTATAACACAGTGATAAATGTAGCAACCAAAAAACTGTAGAAACGCACTTTAATTCAGAACGAAACATAAACGCCTTGGAGAAAAAACAGGTGAAAAGAAAAATCGAGAAAAAACAAATTGCGCTTCGTTTAGCCCTTGCCGGGGTTATGGCTGCGCTAGTGGCGGTGTCAACTTTCTTTGTGCAGATTCCCATTCCTCAAACAGGCGGATACCTAAATTTTGGGGACATCATGATTTTCGTAAGCGCACTCATGTTTGGTCCAATAGTTGGAGGCTTAGCTGGTTCAATCGGGTCAGCATTGTCAGATGTAGTTGGTGGTTACGGTCTCTTCGCACCCTTCACTTTCATCATAAAAGGAGCGGAAGGTGCTATTGCCGGAGTCATTTCTAACAGGATAAGGATTAGGCGCGATGTGCTTGCAGTGGTTTTTGCGGGTTCAGAAATGGTAATTGGGTACTTTTTAGCCGAATTCTTCCCAATTCAATTAGGCTGGGCAGCTTTAGCAGAAGTACCAGGCAACATATTGCAGGTAACCGTCGGAGCGATTGTGGGCATTCCAATAGCGATTATGCTGCGAAAGAGACTGCCCGAAACTTTGAATAAAAAGAAAAGCAGAAGTGAAAAGTAGCTGGCAACGTAAAGGTTTCCCACAGCTTAAAAGCTAGACCTGCAACATTCATAAACTGAGGCTATTCGATGCGACTGCCGCCTGGAAAAATCCCCATAGACATCCTCAAAGAAGTAGTCTTCAAAAACCTTGGCGCCGAACGCAAAGAAGTCACCTTAGGACCCACGGCAGGAGTTGACGGCGCAGTCCTAGACTTAGGAAACAAGTCATTAATCGTTTCCATGGACCCAATCACGGGCGCAGTTGAAAGAATCGGGTGGCTAGCGGTCAACGTGAACGCCAACGACGTAGCCACTTTCGGCGTTGAACCAGCTTTCCTCTTCTCATGCCTGATGCTTCCCGAAGGCGCAGACAAGAAAATGGTAGAAACCATCAGCACCCAAATGAACGACGCAGCCAAAGACTTGGGGATGGCCATAGTGGGCGGGCACTGCGAGTCAACCCCCAAACTGACCCGCCCGATAGTGGTGGGCTGCGCCATGGGCATAACCGAAAAAGGGCACTACGTAACCGCAGCAGGCGCAAAGCCGAAAGATAAACTAATCTTGACCAAGAGCGCAGGCATAGAAGGCACCGCCATCTTAGCGTCTGACCGAGAAAAGGAACTGGAAAAAACCCTCGGTGTCACCATGCTGCAGAGCGCCAAAGACTTCTACAACCAAATAAGCGTAGTAAAAGACGCCTTAACCGCATGCAAAACAGGCGGAGTCCACGCCATGCACGACCCCACCGAAGGCGGCATCGCTGGCGGTATTCACGAGATGGCTGACGCGGCAAACTTAGGCGTAAAAGTTGTTGAAGAGAAAATCTTGGTCCAGCCTGAAACCGCCAAAATCTGCAGCTACTTTGAAGTTGACCCGTTACAGTTGATTAGTTCAGGTGCTTTGCTCATAGCTGCCCAACCTGCAGCGGCAAACAAAATTATTGAGAGTTTGAACCAGCAGAAAATTCAAGCTTCAGTCATCGGGGAATTCCTTGGAGACACTAGCCAGCGGTTGCTCACGCCAAAAAATGGCGCATTGCAGGAGTTGCCGCGGCCTAAATCGGACCACCTGTGGACGGCATTAAGCAGGCAATAGCTTTTTCGCGTTTTGAAGCGCAATCTGCAAGAACCAGTAAAACATGAAAAACGGGTAATAAATGACATACGAGAAATTGCGCGAATAAATTAAGCCGCATTTCAGTTCTAAAATAGCCCCCGAAACAGCATTGTTCAGGTCCCAGTTTGTAGGCGGCTTAAAATGCAAGCAGTAAATGTCATCACCAACTACGGTTTTGTAACCTTTCTTTTTGATAGAGTTCATGATGTAGGCGTCTTCGTAGGTGTGCAGTTGCTCGGGGATTTTTATGTCCTTGACGAGGTCGCGGCGGATAAGCGTGTCATGTGTTCCACCCCGAAGGGCAAAGCACTCTTTAGCCACTAAACTTTGCAATTTCAGGAAACGCTTGTCCCTCATGTTGGGAATAACGTCGATGTTTACGCCCCAGACGGCGCCAACGTCATTCTGCATGTTCTTTTCAGCTCTTCTGTACCAGTCTTTGCATAGAATGATGTCGCTGTCCGCGAACATGAACCACTCCGTTTCTACTTGGCTTATGCCTTTTTCGCGGGCTCTAGCCCTTGTACCGTTTAGGCTTGTTATTGTGACGTTTCCATGCCGTTCGTTGACGTGGTTGATGATTTTCAGGGTTCGGTCAGTTGAGAAGCCGTCAACCACTATCAAGTTGTTTACGGGCACGTTCTCGTAGATGCTGGTTAGGCACTTGTCAAGTAGGTGTTCGCTGTTTTTTGTGAGCATGACAACGTCGATTGCCTGCATCTTTGTGCCTCTATGGTTTGTCAAAGCCTCTGGTGTTGATAAACATTGATGTATAGAATGGTTTATGCATAATAACTTATTCAAACTTTAAGCGGGAAACTGCCCTTTTTCGTGCCAACAGCATTTTCAAAAAGGCGCTTACTGTTTTTCCTTTTTGTTTGAGAACAGTTGGAACACGGAATAAGCAGTGTAAAAACCATAAGCAAACAATAGCTTGACAAGCAACTTTGCGCTGCTGAACCTTACAGCGTCAACTATTATGCCGAGACTACCCCGCAGAGTCCACACTGTCTTTGGTCTGTAGTGGATGCAGAATGGGTCATAGCAGGCGACTACGCGGTAGCCTTTTTTTGTAATATATTCTTTGATGTATGCGTCTTCGAAAACGTGGAGATTAGCGGGAATCTTGATGTCCTTAACCAAATCTGTGCGGACCAGCGTGTCGTGAGTTCCGCCGCGTAGGTCGAAAATTTTGCGTGTTATCCAGAGGAACATTTTGAGGGTTGCTGGGTTTTGGATGGTTGACCAGACTTCTATTCCCCAGACTGCGCCAATGTCTTCACCTGTGCATTTCATGGCTTTTCGGTGCCAGTTCTTGCAAAGGACCACGTCGCTGTCGACGAAGATGAACCATTCAGTTTTGACGTTTTCGATGCCTTTCTGCCGCGCCGTTGCCCGAGTTCCTTTATCGTGGATTATTTTGACGTTGCAGTATTTGTTGTTGAATTGGTTCAGGATTTCTAGTGTTTGGTCAGTTGAGCCGCCGTCCACCGCTATCAACTGTGCAACCTGCACGTTTCGGTAGACTGAGGCGACGCATTCTTCCAGCTTTCTTTCGCTGTTTATCGTCAACAACACTACGTCCACAGAGTCCATTCACTTCGCCTCAGATAGCGCTGTATGGTTTTTACTGTTCAAACCTAAAAACCTTGGCAAAATCTCCCATACACAAAACCCTCTTTTTCCATTTGCCGCGGCTGTTTAGACGTTTCTCTAACGTGCAGTCAATCTGTTCTCACCATGGAACAATGTGTTCTTCAGGGAGAGCTAAAAGAGGCATCCAAAATAGGATAACGTGAAGCAAATGTAACCATGAAGGCGAAGATGTTGACGCAGAAATTTGCTTTGGCAGCAATTACGGCTGTTCTAATAGTGAGCCTTGCCGCAAACGTCTATTTCTGCTCGCTGCAAAACGTTTTTGCCAACGATAGCAGTCTTCAAACACAAGTAGCAAACCTACGAAGTCAACTCGCAAGCCTCAGCCGCCAAGCGAGCAGTCTTCAAGGTGAAAATGCGAATCTTACAGCGCGAATAGGCGACCTTGAGGGTCAAGCGGCAAGCCTCAGTAACCAAACTAACAATCTCCAAAGCGAAAGCTCCCGACTTTTGGGTGAAAAGGCAAATCTTCAAAGTCAGTTAAGCCTGTTGAGTCAGGAGAAGGTTCCTGCAAAGCTAGTTACGAGGGTTGGTGGGAGCGACATGAGGTACAATTATTCTGGTCAACAAATTCGCTTATGCGTCACGGGTGAAGTGTGGAATGTTGGAACGGAGGCAGCTGTGAACTGCAGTCTCCATGTGACACTCTACCAAGGAGTTACGGTGGCAGAGGACACTTACATAGAGCTGGGCACCATTGTAGGCGGGTCTTTCACGCAAGTGTTTAGAAACATCTACTATACAGGTGACGCATTGACAAACTGGACCATAACCCCCCAGTACAGCTAGGAAGGTGGATGATGCTTGAAAACTAAACTTGCTCTGATAGTTGTCTCGGTTATCCTCATAGGCAGTCTTGTTGCAAACGCTTATTTTTATGCTCTGCAGCAGCACGGTTTGGCTGCGGATAATGACTTGAAAAAGCAAGCAGCAGACGTTCAAAGTCAACTGGTAATCCTGAGCAATCAAACAAACAGCCTGCAAAGTCAAAAAACAAGCCTCGAAACTCAGGTAGCCAACTTAGAAAACCAAACAGGAAATCTGCAGAATCAAACGGACAGCCTCCAGAGCGAAAACGCCCATATTCAAGATGAAAACGCAGCAATCCAAAACCAGATAGACCAGATAAGGCAAACGGGCGCTCCAAAGATAGTTACTAGGCTTGGCGCAACCGATGTGCGTTCTACTCCAGCAGCGGGGCATCCTTGGTCGGGCGTCATTCGTTTTTACATATCGGGCGAAGTTTGGAATATGGGAACTGGAGCTGCAAAAGACTGCAAACTCCACGTAACACTCTACCAAGGAGACAGTGTGGCAAACGACACCTACGTGGAAATAGGAACAATTAACGCAGGAACCTACGCAGATGTGGCAGCGAACATCTACTACACGGGTGAAGCGCTGACAAACTGGACCATAATCCCAGAATATGCCTAACAACAATTCACCGTCCGTTGAGAATGTTGAAATTCATGAGTTGAAGGGCAAAAGGTAAGAACGAGCCGTAGCCTATTATGTGGTTGGTAATTATGTTTCTAAGCAACCAATAGAGAGAATGAGTTATTCTCAAAAGTGGGTTTGCAAGGGCTTTGCTAAAAAGTGGAAAGCGTTCTTACAGGTTTACAGGAAGAGAGCTATTGAGGTATGGGATAAATGGCTCTTGACTAACCATTTTTACAACTACCACAACCCAGAGATAGATGCGTTTTTAACAGGCTAAGATAAGACGAGTGAATTGGAATGCTCAATAACATTCGTACTATTCTCACTGGCTGGAATTTGCTTGCTTTGAGCATAGTAATGTGAGTAATTGGTGAAATATAGTTAATTAATTCATTGATGTATAACAGTTAATTTTATATATTGGAAACCCGTAATAAATCACTTGGAAAGGAGAAGGATTAGAATGCTGAGCGTGAAATTAAGTGCAAGCTTCGAGAAATGGGAAAAAGAAAAATCGAAAGGAACGCAAACTCAATGCGGTAAGGAAAATATTGAAAGACCGCGAAGTAAGAGCTTTGATAATAGATATTATCCGAGCAATCATAAAAGCAACAACAGGGTAATGTAAATGGAAACCAAATTGAGTAAAGGCGTTGAGGTAGTGCAAACTCTCGCCGATTGCTTGCTTGCGATTGGAAACCCCGTTAGGTTCAAAATTGTAGAATACTGCGCAAATCCACATAGATTCACTGACATTATTCTTGACCTGAGACTCAATCCAGCTTCATTCCGATTCCACCAAAGAGTTCTTTCCAAATGGGACCTTATTGAAAAAACAGAACGTGGTGTTTATAGAACAACGGAACTAGGCAAACTCCTACTACAACTAGTGAATTTAGCTAGCAAAATTTCTGAAGATTAACAAAACTCAATTGCGCATGAGAACCCGCCCTACTGACCTAAAAATCAGAACGCGCCCTATACTTAACTTGAGATATACTAACAAAACTGTACGCTGAAAATCATTATAAGTTTTGACGTTTTCCTTTATTGCGGAGCATTTGAGTTTTCTGTTCTCTGCATCAATTTTAGTGCTTCCCTTCCATAGTGTTTTACATCTTCAGATTTTATGCGCGTGAAAATTTCTTCAATCTTGAGAAAGTCACTGTTTGGATTGTATTTTTCTTTACATTCAAGGTCGCAAATTCTCTGAGCGTAAAATACGTTGTCCATAGGGACTACAAAAACCAGGATTGAATCATTCCAAAATTCTTTGTACATATCCATCCTTCTCTGCTCAAGAAAGGGTGTTTCAGATGTTCGCATTTTTACTTCAACAAGCACCAAGTCTCTTTTTTCATCGTCATAAACCAGCAAATCTGGAGAAGACCTTATTCTGCGAACCGTGGGTGAATTCTTTGTGTCCTTAGCCTGTAATTTTTCCCTAATATCAGCTAAAGTGCTTTCGTAACCATAAGGATAAACCGCATAACCTGCCTTCTGGAGTAAAACCTTCACGAGTCCCTTTGTGGCTTCGCCTTTGTAGATAGAATCGTGATAATCAGCCAAACAACCATCATCCGCTATTGTTAATGACTCGCCCAGTTAATATTCCCTGTGACTTTAATGCCAAAATTTGGACTAAGTTTGTGATAAAACTGCTTTTTCTTGAGATATATTGTTATTTCTTGAGAAAATTCTGAATAATAGCTGAGGAGAATTTATAATCAACGTTTTCTCTGTCGGGAATTGTGGTTTCAGATTCAGGGAAGCAAGTTTAGCTTTCAGCGTGGACTTTAAGCTATTCTAGTAGCTTCATGTAAGAGGTATGGTTTTTTCCGAGCAGCAGAGCAAAACTCTTCGCTGTGCATTCGTGTATCTACGTTTTGTATAAACAAACTGTATAAACAATACCTCCAGCTCCAAAGACCACACGCACACAAAACAAGAAACAGGGCTGCTATGCTGTTTCCGAAAAAGACCCTCGCACCTTACAGCCTAGCATCAAGTTGTGGCAACCAGCACAACCAAAACAGGTCAACCAAACAAACCAGAAAACAAAACTCAACCCAAAAAACAAACCCCGAAAAGAAGTAGTGCACAGCGAACCACCCACAACTACACACAGACAAAAAACAAAACAACAGAGCAACAAACCGTAATCAGCCACCAAACCCATATCTAATACAGCAAACAACAACAAAAAAGCACAAACAGCAGCCAAAAAGACCCAAATTACAAAAAACAACAAAACCCTTCCAGTCCCACCCAACCAAAGAACTATAACGTCTCTTGATGTATGGTTTTTATAGTTCAGGTCTAAATACTTGGGTATCAACAAACGGTCAAGTGAAAACTTAGTTGAAGCTCAGCAAAGCCGCGAACGTTGCAGCGCGTTCGCTTGTTCCCAACAAGCCTCATCATGTGCAATGGCTTATTACACGAAAATGTAACTACCAGTGCGTTGGCTGCAACGTCTGGAGAGAACAAGACCAGAGAGAACTAACAGCAGACGAGATCAAACGAGGATTAGATATACTCAGAGACCTGGGCGTCGTGGAAATTGTGTTCTCAGGAGGAGACCCTCTCTTGAGAGAAGACGCTGGCGAAATAATCGAGTACGCTTCCCGCTTCTTCGTGACCACAGTCTATGACAACGGTAGCATGGCAGCGAAGAAAATCGAGTCCCTGCGCAAAGTTGACTTCGTAGCCATATCCTTAGACAGCCTAGACCCCGCCAAGATGGACTACATCAAAGGCGTGAAAGGCTCATGGAAAAAAGCAATAAACTCCATAGAAACGCTGTCCAAGGAAGGAATAAACGTCGCAGTGACGCCGACAATCTCACAGAAAAACCTCAACGAAATTGTAGACATCACAAACCACTTCACGCAGAAAGGAATTCCAGTTTGGTACTGCCTCTATTCCTTTGACCTTTCCTCGGATACGAACCAGCTTTTCAGAATCGGCAAAGCCAATGATGAATTCGTGATAAAGGACAAGCAAGCCATGGTTAAGCTTTGCGATTCTCTCCTAGAGATGAAAAAGAAAAACAAAAGAATCCTCATGACCAACCAACTGCTGAAGGCGATGCGGAGCCTCTACTCGGAGGACAGGAGAACATGGAATTGCCGTGCGCTACAAAACTTCTTCATCATTGATCATCTGGGCAGGGTCGGCGGATGCCACAGCCACAACTTCGCAGGGTCAGTTTTTGATTTACCCAAAATATGGAAAAGCGAAGAGTTCAACGTTCTGCGCAAGACTTACAGGCAATGCTCACAGTGCACTTATTTATGCTACATTTTCTATTCTCTTCACGGAGGCCCCTACGGAAACTTGGCTCTAGCCAAAGAACAGTGGAAAAACGCAAAGCTTCTCTTACAAGGGAATAAGCATTAAGCATCTAATTTTGGCAGAAAGCTGAGAATGCTCGAAATAGGCTGGACTAGTCTGGCTTCAAACGCCTGATCTTCTTCGATGTTCACTAAGGGAGTGACTCTCATCATTTGAAAAGCCAAGGCTGAGATGGTATCCGTTATTAACCGCGGACCCGCATCTCTTGGTCTTTTAAGCTCAATAACAGAAGGCAAAAGCATCACCAGAAGAAGGATTGGGGTTCCAAGAATCAATATGGCCGACACTGCGGATAGATCTGTAATCATTTATGATCTTTCGAGCATATGGCTTAGTTCATAATATAACTGTTTCCATTGCCTAGATGAGCAGTTTTAACCCATGTGTTACGATTTTTTCTAAGGATTTTAGCTATGAGCAGGTCCAGAAACGCTTTCATGCAAATGGGTATGTTGTAGATGAAAGTGAAAATGAGGAGCGGAATTAGCCATTGGGTTCTTTTCCTTCCATCCAAGTGCGCGCCGATTCCCACTTCGAAGAACGGAGCGAAGTTCCCGACGAAACTGTAAACAGAAATCGGGACAGAAAACCAGAGTACACCCGCAAACTTTGAGGATTCAAGGAAAATCAGCGGAACACCAACAATGATTGAAAGGAGAACTATGAGAGGCATGAAATACACGTTTAACAGGAGTAAGCCGTCAATTTTCTCTTTTGCCTTTAACTTTTTGCTTTTCAAAACTTTCAACGAGTGCTTGAAGCAGCATTGCATGTGTCCTCGCGCCCACCTGTACCTTTGAGTCCAGTACGCCCGCCAATTGTCCACTGCTTCTTCATAACATTCAGCATCGCCCACATAAGCTACTCTGTAGCCTGCAAGGTAAACCCTGAAAGTTAAATCCGTGTCCTCTGCCAGAATGTTTTCGTCCCAGCCGCCCAAGCTTTCAAGCAGGCTGCGCCTGAAGCCTCCAACTGTACCTCCAAATTGAGCTATCAGTCCCAGGTCGTTGCGGGCTTCTTGGTCAACTCGGTATCCGCCTATTCTTTCCAGCGCCACCAGGCGGGTGATGATGTTTTGTGGCTCATTTAAGACGACAACGCGTCCTTGCACCGCGCCAACGCTTGAATCCGCAAAAGGCTTTACGAGTTTTTCAACAATGTCATTTTGAGGGTAGTAGTCTGCGTCGAAGCAGAGTATTATCTCGCCGTGTGCACGCTTGAAACCAGCGTTCATGGCAGACGTTTTGGTACTGCCGCCGTCTTTCTGGTTTCGATGCAGCACTTCCATAAACGAGTACCTGTTTGAATATTCGTCCGCAATTTGTCCGGTGCGGTCAGATGAAGCGTCATCCACGACTATGACTTGCGTTTTGTCTTTAGGGTAAGTGAGTTCCGCGGTTCGTTGCAGTAGTCGCCCAATTACTTGTTCTTCGTTACGCGCTGGGACAAGAATAGAGACTGTGGGCTCATATTCTACGGTTGCAGACGTACCGCCTGATTTGGGGTCTTTGGTTCTTCTTAAGACGGTTAGGGTGAAAATGTAATGCCGAATCAAGTAAACTATCATGAGGGACGTCAGAAGCAGGAAAAAGGCTTCCAAGACCTCGATCAATGCGGGTTCGCCTCTGCACTTGCGTTCTGCATTCTAGGAAGAATACTCAAGCTCAGGGACCAAAACGGGACAATCCACATGAGATTCAAAAAAGGGTAAATAACTGTGTAAAAAGCATCGAACATTTTGCCAAAATACATAGCACCCGCTGAGGAGAAATAAAAGAAAATGATATTCCAGAACAAGCCAACGAAATTGCCTATCGCGAGCAAGCAAAGTTTTCTATTTGTTGTTCCGTTTAACTGAAAAGTTAGGGACGCGAAAAAAAAATTGAAAATCGCAAGGGTTATTGTGGATTCGAGGTTGATGAAACTAAGAGAACACAATAGGCATAGCACTATCAGTTGCAAAATGAAGAAGAGAAATAAGAAGTTGATCTTGGGTTTCGTTTAGCCTACTTCCTCCCCCGCAAATATGTAAGCTATTAATCTGATTCTAAATCAGACTGTCAAGTTTTAAGACTTGTGCAACCTTTCGCCTCTCTCCAGAAAAACACCATGCGACTGCACACAAAAAATGACAAAGCCAAGCCAGCAAAACGGAACGGCAGTCCGCCTAGCGCGTGAACTAAATAGAAGGGCGGGGGCTACTCCACAGAGTAAGCAAGAAGCGCCGCCGCAAATGTGCTTCCTAAGCCAACAATGTTTTTATTACTCTCAGCATAGAATCTCAGTTACGCGCTGGGGTGGCCGAATCGTCCAGGCGACAGCCTGCAGAGCTGTTATATATGGGTTCAATTCCCATCCCCAGCTCCATGGCGCGGTTATTTTTGGAAGTATTTCTTTAGGGGATTCCAGTAAAACTCTTCCCAGCCCTCAGCAAGTTCCTTCTCCTGCTCTGCGGGAACATTGGAATGTACCATCGAGATTTCTGTGCCTTCCGACGTTTCTTTAAAAGTCAGTTCTAGCTTGGAAGGAGCATAACCTTCGGGCCAGTCGGTTGTCATCCATTCTTGCACTATTCGCTTTCCCTTTTCAAGTTCCAGGTGCTTTCCTGAGATGTATCCGTCCCATGCCGTAAACTTGCCTCCGACCTTGGCTTTGCCCGTTGCCTTGCTGCCTGTGAACGCGCTGTGTTTTTTGGGGTCCACGAAGGCTTCGTAAACCTCTTCTGGAGAAGCTGGAATGGTGGCTTTCTGGGTTAAGATGGTTACTTGTGTCTTCATAAAATCACAAACCGTCCAAAAGCAACTGTGGCTGCATACGCTTTTAACTTTGACGCTTGCGACCTGCTGCTCGGAAACTTCTATACCCCCTTATTTAAAGCAACTGCGCCCAGTTGTGGGCGGTGTCGGTTTTTGGCTGTCTGCTCTACAGGCACCTATCCCCCCTCTATAAATAGAGTCAACCTCCAAGTAGAACCCCTGCTTGACCGTTGATTCTTTGAGACCTATTGCTTGCCTTGACCTACCCCCCTCCCCCTTTCTGCATACATTAACTATTAGGATCCAAATATGTTCGTGACTTTTCAGATTTGCTTCCTGAAGACAGGTTCATATGCAAAGCGCAGGTAACATACAGTGGGATAAAGATGGTTGCTCGCAAATTCACCGTTCTTTTGGAACCCGCAGAAGAAGGCGGCTACGTAGTTAAAAGTGTGGAGCTTCCCGTGGCATCTGAGGGCGAAACAAAAGAAGAAGCACTGCAGAACATCAAGGAAGCCATCGAGGGTTACTTGACAGTTAAAGCAAAACTTCTGGACCGCAAACGTAAAGGCGAGAAGGCGGAAGTAGTTGTCGAAGCTCCCTCTGCTCTCGTGACGTGAAGTCACTAAAGCCTAAGGAAAGATGGTTTTACGGTTGCTCGGCAGAAAGCCAATTTACAGATTTTCAGTTTTTCAACGTGCTATTGACTTGGAAAATTGCCAATACGGAAGGGGTACCTCGCCCCCGCTCGGGGGTCTCCCACCCTAAAGGGCACCCCCCACCACTCGCGCTAAAGTCGAATTTTTCGGCTCCCCTCACTCGGCTCGCACGGTTGGTTCCCCATCCCCCTCCATGCGCCCAATGGCGCGTTAAGAATTCATCATTTGTTTTTCCAAGACCAGCGCTCGCGTGATATATTCCTTCTCTGGTAATATTCTCCGTTTTGAAATTTCCCTTAAATCCTGTAAATATCCTTTTGAGATTATGAGACTCCAGAATGATGCCCTAATAAGGCAATATAGCAATGTTCTAATGTTGCCTGCGTTGTTGTTTTTGCTCAATGCAATTGACGTTTTGTCAACAAGTTGGGGTCTGTCTAATGGGCTTGTAGAGATGAATCCTATGTTTTCGTTTGGGATTGTTCCCTTAAAGTTTCTGGGTTGCGGAGTGCTTGGGGTTACGGCATTCCTTCAAAATCGGTTAAATCCTAATGCAAGAGCCGTTAAGACTGTTATTCTCTGCGTGGTTATCGCTTACATGCTGGTTGTTGCAAACAACATTTATTATATTCTACAAGTTTTGTAGTTTTAACACACGCGCTTCAAGCAGGATACAAATTTCCTCTAAGATGCCTAATGGTAGGTCAAGAATTCAAATGATAATTTGATGCCATAGTAATGTAAATATCGCGCAGTGGCGTTCTCCTGTGGGTTGCTTCAGCATGCAGTTTCCTACTCCTATTATGTCTTGATACTATTAAGAAACCATGACGCAAAAGCCTTCTGAGTGTCACAAAGACCAAACGAGAAACAGCCTTTCGGGATACCCCCATGCCGTTTTAGGTGTGCTTTTTGAACAATTCCCAGATTTACCCACTTCTCAAAGAACGGTCTAATGAAAGAAGGTTGGATGTCACGAAGAAGCTCAGAATTGAGAGTCATTTGCTCTGAAATTGTTTGAGTTAGGCTAATATGTGTCAAGTCGGCGAGTGCTTTTCGGAAGGTTTCACTCAGCGAGAATGCTCATTATTCGGAGAAAGCAGCGATTGAACCCGTATTTCTTCAGGTTGAGGCAGAATCTTCAAGTTCGGGAGCTTGCTGTTTTACGCTTTGCAAATAACCTCGATGAAGAGGGTTTAGTTTGTTGAGTTCTAAGTGAAAGTTAAATATCACATTAGTGATGCACACTTGACGAATCAGTTCAAAAGAATGATGGGAAGACCGCTCTGTGAAGTTACTCAAAGACCCAAGCAAATTTAGTTTTGGAGCCACATCATCAACCGTTACCAGTCTAGGGATAATCTTTGGACTATTAACGTCGGGGAACCCTAAAGCCAGCATAATAGGGTCTTTGCTGGTGATTGCGGTTGCAGATAACATCGCGGATTCGCTTGGCATACACATTTACAGGGAATCAACAGCTACCAAAAAAGAAAACACACGCATGTTCACCATTAGCAACTTCATAACCCGCTTCGCCATAACCCTCACCTTTGTTGCATTGGTTGCGTTCTTGCCAATAGATTACGCCGCAGCAGCCTGCATGGCGATTGGGGTTGGAATACTGGTTTTCCTAAGCTACCTCATCGGCGTTCAACGCAAAACAAGCACAATAAAAGAGATACTCATCCACCTTGGCATAGCCATTCCAGTAATAATCATCAGTCATTTTCTTGGCCAACTAATCTTCACCATATTTGGGTAGATCTGCAGAATCAGCATATGCTTCCTTCTTCGTTTACTAACTTGCCGAGAACACTTTATCAATGGGGGAAAGATGCCTAAAAGAACATTATCTTCTGAAAATTTATGCATCATCCCAAGAACTTGTTTTTTCCTGACCGTAATATAGCCGAATTAACAAAAACATCTTCTCCTTTTTGAGCTTTGGCAAAATCTTAAATACAAAATACTAACAGAACTCAGCAGCAAGAAGATTATAGGGAGATAAAAAAATGAAACAACCAAATAAACAAACTTTAATTTCTGTCTGTTTTGTTCTACTTTTGACTCTCTCAGCAATAGCCGCAAGTGCAACAACCGCAAATGCATCTACCACGATAGCCAATAGAGCCTTCTTGTCCGCATTCCCTAACCCCGTCCAAATAGGACAAACCATAGTTGTAAGCTTTTGGTTAGAGCCTATTCCACCCACAGCCGCTGACATCTTCCACGGTTTCGTTGTTACAATAACAAAACCCGACGGCACAACCGAAACAAAAGGACCCTTTTCATCATCCCCATTGGGCTCACAATACTTTGCATATGTACCCACACAAACAGGCAACTACCAATTCAAATTCAACTACCCAGGCGAAACATTCACAGCAGCAGTTAACTACGCAGCCAGCGAAAGCCCAGTCACTTCCGTCATAGTTCAGCAAAACCCCCTGACCCCATCATTCACTAATGTACCTCTTCCAACAGATTACTGGACACGCCCAATAAACGCCCAAAACCGAGAATGGTGGCCCATAAGCGGAAACTGGCTAATGCGCAACTACAACTCAACATACCGCTCATTCGGGGAAGTCGTAGCCGCCAACCCATTCACCCAAGCCGCAAGAGCACCCCACGTGATGTGGACCAAACCCTTAGCAACAGGCGGACTAGTCGGAGGAGACTTCGGTGCAGAAAGCTACTACACGGGACAATCATATGAACCCAAACTGACTCCGCCAATAATTCTCAACGGCAAAGTCTACTATAACATATACCCAAATAGCCTCTTTGGACCAACCGGAACAGGCTTTTCATGCGCAGACCTGCGAACTGGCGAAGTACTCTGGACAAACCCTGACTACACCATAACAGCAGGACAAACCCTACTTCTAAGTTCAGGAAACGAACAAGGAGTAGTATCTTTACTTTGGCAAATTGAATCAGCTGGATTCTTTGGACCACCAATTGCAACCTACAGAATGTTCGACGCCTTCACGGGGCAACTCATACTCACCTTCGCAAACGGAATGCCCGGAACCGTATTCTTTGGAAGCGACGGCGCAATGTACGTCGACGTGTTAAGCAACCAAGCAGGCTGGAATGCACTTTGGAACTCCACTAAAGCCCTAGACAACAACTTCATGTACATCGGAACAGAACCAGGCATAACCATGTTCGAACCCCGCCCAGGTGTGTACGAATGGTCAACCGGCATAGAATGGAACGTAACAGTAACCCCACGCAGCATAACCCTGCCTGAAGATGGACTAACCTACTATGTAGCTCAAGGTTTCATGGGAGGCATAACTGGAAACGTCTTGATTGCGGCAGCAGGCACAGTTACAGACAGCAGACTACACGCAGGATACGACCTAAACACAGGTAAAGAACTCTGGGTCGCCGACAGAACAAATGACCAAGCCGACTACATCGTTTTTGCAGCCTTTGGTGAAGGCAAATACGCCGCATGGGATACAGCGAACATGCGCTGGGTATGCTACGACGCAAAAACCGGACAAAAACTTTGGACCAGCGAGCAAGCAGTCTACCCGTGGGGAGCCTTCTTACCTAACAGCAACGGAGGAGTCATCTCAAACGGCATGCTCTACTACGGCGCCATGGACGGCTACCAACACGCCCTAGACATGACAAACGGAAAAGAAGTCTGGAAATTCTATGCAGGTGACACCGCCGAAACCGCATACAACACATACCCAATGGGCTCAGGACCCATAGTAGCAGGTGGAGTAGTCTACTGCGGAGTAGGAGAACATTCCCCAACACACCCACTATATCGTGGCGGCAAACTCTTTGCCCTAGACCAAGTGACAGGCAAACTGATTTGGCAAATAAACGGCTACTTCTCAGTTTCAGCGATAGCCGACGGATACCTGCTGACCCAAAACCAATATGACAACCAAATCTATTGCTTTGGCAAAGGTCCCAGCGCCACAACAGTTTCGGCACCACAAATAAGCGTTTCAAAAGGAACAAGTGTAGTCATATCAGGCCGCGTAACAGACCAATCCACAGGACAAAAAGACACACCAGCCATATCCGATGAAAACATGGGAGCTTACATGGCATACCTCAAAGAACAACAACCCCTCAACCTAGCCCACGTATCTGGAGTCCCCGTGACTCTTACTGCGCATGCAACAGACGGAAGTTCCATCAACATAGGCACGGTTGTAAGCGACGCTTACGGTCAATTCAGCACTATGTGGTCTCCACCAGGCACTGGACTCTATCAGATAATTGCAGACTTTAAAGGCACAGATTCGTACGGCAGCTCAGTAGCATCTACCGCTCTTGGTGTAGTCGAAGCTTCAGAAACTCAAGTCGCTTCAAACACTGACATGTACCTCATAATCGCCACCGTCATAATTTTGATCGCCATAGCCGTAGCCGCAATATTCATACGCATGAAAAAATAGCCGCTTTCAATCCCTTTTTCCTTTTTTCTTTTTAGACCAAGCATCTTTGTTAATTTTAATCTCTTTCTGCTCTGTCGCCAAAAATAATTTTAAGCCTTTGCTGGTTGCTTCAGGCTTTGGGCGAAGAGTTCTGCTTGCTTAAGGTCGTCTTCGTTGGGGTGTCCCTTTTTTATGCCTCCCACTATTTTGGTGAGCCCATAGGTGTCGAATCCTGCACAGTTAAACTCCCCAACAACATCAAAACTCTTAGACACAAGTTTTTCTCTAAGACGCCGGTGAAATTTAGACACGATGTTTCCTGTCTGACCGCTTGTGGAGAATATGAATGCTTTCTTGTTGGTTACCTGAGGCAGCTTGTCGGCAAAGTCAAGCAGAACCTTATGGTGTTTTCCAAAGTAAATCCCTGAACCAAAACCGACAAGGTCAAACTCCCCAAGACAATTCGGGTCAACTTCTGGCGGCGTTTTCATTTCTGCATCGAGAGTGTTCGCAAAAACCGAAACTATTTTCGCGGTATTCTTATGATGATAAGAAAAACAGATTACTAGTGTTTTCATAATTCTCACGGACATTTGAGTTTTCAAGTGTTAAACTTAATATATACTTTGGGTTTCGCCGTCGTTGCTCAGCTATTTTATCAGCTTGTTGTCCCAACTGCTCCTCTATTTCGTCTTTTTCGCCAAGGCGAAACGTTCGAATATGGGGGATGTTGCTCTATCAACGGGGGATGATGTCGCCTTCCCAGTCTGATTGGGAAAGATGAAGAAATCATGACGGACACACCGAATACCCTTCATAAGCCACAAATTTTTCAGAAATTCTTCTAACGTGTGCCTTCTCAATTTTTCTCTGAAGAGAAGAATATTTTTTCCGCATTTTTGCTTTGCATCCTTTTAAATGATCTTTGATGGCGTTTCCTTTGGCAAAAAGCTAAAGTATAACTTACAAACATACGCGCTTGCGGGGTCGAATATGCCGAAAACATGGCAACTCTACAGGAGTGGTAACCGTTGAGTTTCTTTCTTGATCCGCCAGCGCTTTTTATTCTAGGAATAATGATATACTATTTTTCGAAGAGATTCAAGTGGAGCTTCAGCATCACGGCAACGTTGATGGGGCTTATTTCTATTGGTTTCTTTTTGATCGGTAGCACGCTTCTGTATTTGGATGTTTTAGCTTGGCCACTACCACCTACACTCGGCTCGGTTTGGATGTTTCACACAAACATAACAGGCATCTCTAAAGTAGACGTTAACGTGGGGCTTGCAGTTTTCATGCTCCTTCTCTATCCACTCTGGCATTTTCTTGGCTATCTCTTGGCTCTGCGGTTTGATGTTGGTTCTTTTCTTTTACGTGTAGTTTCCTTCAAAGATGTAAAAAGTCGAAGAGACAAACCCGAAACAAGAATTGCAGTTGAACGCGGCTCTTTACCTCGCCAAAACGTTAGAAATGTAATCGAGAAGCTGGGTGGAATAAATAACTACGTTAAGAGAGGAGACAAGGTTCTTATTAAAGCGAATATTTGCGGTGGAAACCCTGGTATTCCTGGTTCTTTCACAAGCATTGAAGTCGTTGATGAACTTATCAAGATGGTTCAGGAAGTAGGTGGCAACCCTTTCATCGTTGACTCTGACATGATTTGGACTAAGTTCCAACCCGTAGCTGAAGCAGAAGGATGGAAGAATTATGCACAAAAAACAGGCATACCCGTTCTAAACCTAGCAGAGATCGACCAAGTTCGCTTCGATTTTGGTCAAGATAGTGCCATTGGTATTGTTCCAGTGTCAAAAGAAATTGTCAATGCTGACGTAATAATTTCGATTGCAGCGATGAAGACACATCTTCTAACAAGTGTGACGCTAGGCATGAAAAATATGTATGGTTGCTTCCCAGAGGAAAATAAAGCAAAGTTCCATAGATTTGGCATTGAAAACGTCGTTTTCGAAGTAAACAAAGCCTTCACTCCCACTTTAACTTTGATTGATGGAACCGTCGGCGGTGAAGCATTCGGGCCTCTTTCATGTAAACCGGTAGGCTTTGAGACCATTATAGCATCTAACGATGTTGTTGCAGCTGATTCAGTTGCCTGCCAACTCATGGGGTACAACCCGCTTGATGTTAAGCATTTGAAACTTGCTCACGACGCGGGCTTAGGAGACGCCAAAATAACTTTTGACTTTTCTACTCTTCCCTACCCAAATAGTAAGGACAAGAACTGGGAGAAGCCAGACCCTGGAGTTTCAGCAATCTACGAAGAACTCGTGGAGATGTGTCTTCTAGTTCCGGGAGCGCAGGCTATCTTTGATGCATCAGCCGATTTCGTGCTTTTTGGTTTAGCGACGCTTCCAGTGTTCAAAGACTTAACCCCTGAAGTTGAAAGAGCGTTTAACGGCATCCTTGCAGACGTTCTCAGGTCGCTCACTGAGAGCGGATACACTGGGAAAAAATGGACAGATGATAACATTAAGAAAATGCAAGAGTTCATTAATAATGCAGGAGCGGTTAAGTAGCATGCGAGCAAATCTTTTGTTAGCTCTAATCCTGTTGATCGCAGGGTTTGCTTTGTGTCTCTCCTTCTTTGTTCTGATTAATGTTCACATTCAATCAGAGCCTTTTGCAGCTTGGTCTGAACTTCCATATGCAGGAATGTTTCAGTACGCTGGTTTAGTGTGCCTAGTAGGGGCAGTAATCTACCTGTTTATGGAGAGACAAGAAGGTGCAGAACAACGCTAAGAATCTTTGCGTAATTCTCATTTTGGCTTTAGCAAATGTTTTGGCGTTTATCTGGGGAGGCTACTATGCTCTAACGCCGATTTTCTTTATCATAGGTTTTGCAGCAATTTGCATAATTGGTGCTTATGCAAGTATTTCATGGCAGACTAAGCACCTCATAGCCTTAGCGGTGTCAGCTATACTCGTTTCATTTATAGATGAGTATGCTCACACATCTGTCGGAACGCTAACTTACTTTGACCACGCTGTTCCTTCTCTTCTCACAGTTTTCGGTTGGAGTGTGTTCATGATTTTTTTGGTAGCAGCGACCGTCTTCGCTGGGAATATTCATTGGTTGCAGATAGATGATACTAAAAAATTCAGGTCTTTGCCTGTTCTTGTGCCTCTCGCTCTAATTTTAGCTGTGATAACAGTGCAGGGCTACCTGAATATTTTCAATTGGATAATCGTTCTGGTGTATTTGTTGTTGTTTGCAGCAAGCTTCTACTATACTTCTACTCACCCGTTAAAGTGGAATCTATTAATGATGATATTCAGTCTGGGCTTTGGCTTATCCATGGAATATATTGGCGGCATGGACGGTCTTTGGACTTTCCGTTTTCAAGACCCCATTTCACTTCTGATATTGTTCAGTTGGCCGCTCAGAATCTGGACAGTTTGCGCTCTATGCTATGTTGTTGGAGTTGATTTCAATAGTCAATCCGAAAAGCGAGTGCTTGATTTATCAGCTGAATTAGACAAAGACAAGAGCCTTGTAGTAGTCGCAGATACTCATTTTGGTCTTAAGAAGGAAGACGAACACAGTAATCCCACCGCATTTTCCGATTTTCTTAAATGGATTGAATCTTTGGAGGAAGAAGGAACCAAAAAATTGGATTTAGGCGCCTGGAGTAGCACTGAAGACAAAACTATTACTATTAAGCGACCTGAAAAATTGATTTTCTTGGGCGACATTTTGGAGATGTGGGATGCATCCAAAGAATCAATTGATGTGTGCACCAGATCTATTATTCAATCTCTTTCTAGTTTGAAATCTGAAAAAATCTACATACTTGGAAATCATGATCAGAACTTGGCTGAAATTTCGGACAATTATCCATTGGGTCTTTCTAATGTACGCATCAAAGAAGGAGAATATACCACTTTTAAGGGAGACAAGGAATTCGTATTCTTACACGGGCATGAATTTGACAAGCTTTTCAACCTGCCTTCATGGAGAATCTTACCCTATATTAATAATGCAGCGTCTGTTTTTGGTCTCTACACTTGGATTTTTGTTGCCTTTTTTGGAATAGACATTTCGTTGCTGGTTTCAATTGGATTTAGCAGTATAGCTGATTGGATGGTGCTTTTAATACTCGGTGCGGTTTCAATTCCTTTCTTATTTACCCAATTTGGGAGAAACATCTGGAACAACGTGAAATCAACAAAATACAAACCTGAAGATGCAGAAAATGGATTGGTGAAATGGTGGAATAGTTTTACGCGAGAAACGGACTCTGGAGACTGGACCATAGTATATGGACATACGCATGTTATAGGATTTTGGAGCAAGAGTATTGGTAACAATCGTTTAACTATGTTTAATCTGCCTTCATGGGTTAAAGACGTAAGCCAGAAAGATGGAGTTTCATATGAGATGATTTTCCGAAACGGTTTCCTCTACATTGATAGTCAATCAATTGAATTCTTCGGCTGGGACTCAGAAAAAAAGAGACCATTCTTAATTCCGAAAAACCTCATTCAGATAAGGCTCCTAAATGAAGATGCCGAAAAAGCTGGAGTATATGATATCAAAAAAGAACTGCAAGAAATAGGCTGGCCTCAAAAATTAATCGACAAGTGGCTTGAATCCAGCTTCAAAAACAAAGTTCTAGCATAAAGGGCATTGTACCCCCTTGCATGCAAAACGTACATTCGTTTAGGAGTCCACCTGTTTTTTCAATCGCCAAATATTTTTGGTTCTAATGATTTTTTGCCTTTTTGGTAGTAGCTCACAAAACTGGTGTTACGTCTCTTACAGTTTGTTGGTCAAGAATATTTTCTTCCACTCTTTTTCGCAAGCTTGCTCTTGTCAGCATTCCTCTGACGGTCGATTCCTTTGCAGCAGAAATAAGCCTCTGCACAGATCTGGGATGCGCCTAAACTCGTTTGTCAGTTTCGCCGCGTATTCTACACACCAATCTTCAGGCTCCAAGCTCTCGGTTTCCATCGGTGTCCCTGGAAGTGGCTGAAAAGGCAGAAAAACAGCAGAATCGGCAAGCTTATCCGCCAAGTCAACATAGCTTTTGCGCATTTCTTCAGTTTCCCCTGGAAGACCCACGATGAATGAAACAGTAGTAAATATGCCAGCCTTCCGCATCGCTTCAAAGGCTTGCGTGTGCACTTGGAAACTTGTGTTTTTGCCTATGGATTGCGCTATTTCAGGAACAACAGTTTCAACATCCGCTGTGGCACGCAAAAAATTTACATTCGCCTACACGGCGCTGTCATAAACATATCATTCGGCCGAATCTTTTACATTGAATGTGCATTATGTCGCAAACACTTTATCTGTGGGCAACGTTGCTCTATCAACGGGGGATGATGTCGCCGTCCCAGTCTGATTGGGAAAGATGAAGAAATCATGACGGACAGACCCCGAAACAACGCTGCTTATCATTTCAATGTCCTGACTCGAAACCGAAAATCAGCATCCAACTTTGTAACGAAAAATGGGCCGGACCGGATTTGAACCGGTGATCTTCGCCGCGTGAGGGCGACGTCCTAGCCAGGCTAGACTACCGGCCCATAAGGGCGTTCTGAATCAAAACTACGTATTCTCCCTTCATAAAACCTTTCCCCCAGCTACCCATACAATAAGTTGGTGCGCAATATTGAAGAGAACAAAAACGTATGATAGCTTCGAAGAAACACATGACCATAACGGCGTTCTGATTTTTCTCTGCTTCCTAGCCAGTGGGTTATTGGGGTACTTTTTGACTCACTACGTTGCTGTGCTTCATCTTTAAGAATCTTGGACAGCGATGTAGTCGACTTTTTTGACCCATGGCGCAGGCAACACTTCAAGAAACCATTTAAGCAATTCTTCGGCAATGGTTTCGTTCGAATTAACGCTGCTTTCATCAACCAGCTTCACGGAGATTAAAGCCTTCTTCTTCATTGTAAATCAACCTCTGTGGATAACTCAGAAGTTATCGTTATTAAAGCATGTTTTCTTTTCCGAATTATATTAGAGTCTAACTCTGAACCCGATGAAAGACAACAAACCTAACACTCTAAAACAAGTGTACGGTTCAGAAAACTTTAAAACGCATCATTTCACTCTTGATTTGGATACTCCCAAAGCTGTGTGCCGAGGTAGCTCAGCCTGGGAGAGCGCTCGGCTGAAGACCGAGTCGTCGCAGGTTCAAACCCTGCCCTCGGCACCATTCGCATTCATTTTCTCAAGAAACTTTTCGAGAAGAAAAAAGAATTAGAGTTTTGTCTCTGCGGACTGTGCTGCGAGCTGCGGTTCTTTTTTAGTTGTTTCTTTTTCGGCGCGTAAGGTAGCTAATGCAGTTATGAGCGAGAGAATGGCTAAAAGCAGGAAGGGCAGCATTGCTGATACTACGCTGAGTTGAATGTAGCTTGCAGGGATGAGACTTGACTGCATTGTGATGCCTTCGTAGGTTATGAAAGCCGCTAAGGCGGCAAAGACAAAACAGACTATCGCGAAACAGGCTGCGATTTGACCAATAGTTTTCCAAGTGTTCATTTTTATTTCACCAAAGTGTCCTCTCTGATATGTTGTGTTTCCTTTTTAAACCATTACAATCCTGCCGATTTCGGTTTAATGCGCAGTCTATCTTGAAAAAGGTTAAACAAGAAGATGCGACCTAGTCTCTATTGGTAGTGGTGGTTTTTGCCTGTTTCTTCAGAAAAAGTGACTGATTGGGTTTACCGAATATTTGACCGTAGACCAGTGTTGATTAAATCCAAGAATGAGCAGGTTCGAAAGATAGCTGCAATTGACCTCTCCACAAATCTTCCTTTTGGCGTAGATGTTCCTGAAAATGTTTCCTTAGCGAACGTGGCGGTTGAAAAAGCGTATTTGGCGGCGTTGAAAATTTACACGGCACGAAATGTTGAAGGTGTGACGACTGAGTACATGGAGTTTTTCGAGGTTCTTGATGTGGATCAAAGCGCGGAAGATTTCATTAAAGCATATTGGCTTTATCCGAAGTACGTAAGGTTTGAGCTTGTTGAATTGGAGCCACTTTAGAAATTCAACGCTGACCGCATATTCTTCTTAACCTCGGTCATACAGCAATTATTTCCATGATTCATAGGAAAAAGAAGATTAAGATAATGCGCTAATAACTAAGTGAACAACCATGGTTGATTATGATATGACTGCGAAAACAAAACCCTGCATTATTTCTTGCAGCGTGTTGAAGGATGAAATTCAGCAGCTCGTTAAACAGGGAGATTTAGATGTTGACCTTGTTTTCGTCAGCAAGTACTTTCACGTAGATTACATTCTTATAGAAGAGAATCTGCGCAAGATCATCCAACAGAATTTGCCCCGCTCTCCACAAGGAATCATACTGGTTTATGGCGACCTATGTCTTGGTCCCAACAACGAAATGAAGAAACTCGCAGAAGAATATGGCATTGTCAAAGTTGATGCGTTAAACTGCGTTGATTGCCTTCTTGGCGGAAAAGGAAAATCCCTGCAGGCTGATCCCAAGCACGAACTCATGCTTATGAATCCGGGCATGACGGGGTTTTTCGAGAATATCAAAGAAAAGGCGCGTCAGGAGGGGGTTGATGAAGAAGCGCTTAAGGGACTTTTCAGCGGACTTAAAGGAATAGTACTCTTAGACACCCTTGGAGAACCTGACAAGGACAGAGAAGAGCTGGAAAAGCTGAGCACTGGGCTTACAATCCTTGAAACAAAGGCGGTTGGGCTTGATAGCCTGAAACATGTAATCGTGGAAGCGATGGAACGAAACCGCGAGAAAATTGGAAAAAACATCCAAGCTTAATGAGGTTCATCTATTCGGACAATCGCGTAATCGTCGGTCTCTGCAGATCCCATTCTTGGCACTAGCGGAATCACTTCGTGTCTATGAAGGCGATTCAGGGCTTTAGCGGAAGTTTGTATTGTGTAGAGGACAAATTAAAATCACAGAAACCCTCTCTATTTATCATGAGGCGAGTTTTACGGGTTCAAACTATGACGAGTGGGACCAGATTTACCGCAAGTACCCATTGAACACTTTGGGGTGGGAGCTTGGCAAGCCCAGACCGATGTTGGTTGAGTTCATCGAGAAAGGGCTAATTAAGAAGGGAAAAGCGTTAGACCTTTGCTGCGGTGCTGGAACAAACACTGTTTACTTGGCTGAGAAAGGGTTTGAGGTGACGGGGATTGACATTTCACCCACCGCTGTTGAGATTGCGAAGAAAAAGGCGGAAAAGGCAAATGCCAAGATTGACTTCAATGTGCAAAACTTTGTGGATCTTCCCTTCAGGGATGAACTGTTTGATTTCGTTTTTGACATGGGCTGTTTTCACCATGTGGAACCTGAGGATAGACAAAAGTTCATTCGGGGTGTGCATCGCGTGCTGAAAGATGGCGGTTTGTATATGCTCACGTGTTTTAGCTACAGGAATGGGTCAGCTTGGAACCACTTCACCAAGCAACAGTTGGTTGAGCTCTTTTCAGGGTACTTCCTGATTAATGTGGTTCGACACTTCTCGTCTTTGGAGGGTGACGGTTACACGCGATTTTTCTACGCGGTTCTGATGGAGAAGAAAAAGTGATGCGTGTTTGACTACTCGATTTTTTCTAAGGCTTTCTCTATCGCGTCGTAATTCGGCTCTATTGTCGGATTCTCGGTTATCCACGTGTAGCGTATGATGCCTTTCTTGTCGAGCACGAAAATGCTGCGTTTGGCTACGGTGTAGCCTTTGAGTCCACCGAAGTCTGGGGCTTCAAGGTTGTAGGTTTTTATTGCTTCGCGGTTGTAGTCGCTGAGGATGGGAAAGGTTAACCTGTTTTTCTCTGCGAATTCCTTGTTTGAGAAGGGGTCGTTGACGCTTATTCCTATAACTTGGGCTTTCAAGTCGATTAGTCGTGCCATGGAATCGCGGAAGGCACACATTTCTTTTGTGCAGACACTCGTGAATGCGCCGACAAAGAAAGCTAAGACCACTTTGTTGCCTGCGAAGTCCTTTAGACTTCGAGGTTTCAGGTCAATGTCTGGCAGGGTAAAGTCTGGAGCTTTGTCTCCAACTCTTAACGTGTTAGCCACTTCAAAACCCTCACTGTAAAATAGGAAAAAGTCGCCTATAAAATTGTAGCGTTTCCTAGTAGAAAGTGAACGCGGAAGGACAGATTTTGTTTAGCACACAAGCGTCACATTTGGGTTTTCTGGCTATGCATACGCGTCTGCCGTGGAAAATGAGTAGGTCGGTGATTTTCATCCATTTGTCTTTGGGCACTATTTTCATGAGGTCTGTTTCTATCTTGTTTTGGTCCTCGTTTTCTGTGAGTCCAAGTCTTTGAGATAATCTGCGGATATGCGTATCCACAGCGATTCCAGCGGTAACGTCGTAAGCGTTGAAGAGAATTATATTGGCGGTTTTCCTTGCGACGCCCGGAAGCTCCAAAAGTCCTTCCATTGTCCGCGGGACTTGACTGTGGTATTTTTCGACGAGTATTCTGCAGCAGTTTTTGACGTTTTTGGCTTTGTTATGGTAGAAGCCTGTGGATCTTACGTCTTGTTCCAGTTTAGCTAAGTCCGCGTTGGCGTAGTCTTCGGGTTTCGTGTACTTTTTGAAAAGCGTTTTTGTGACCATGTTAACGCGTTCGTCGGTGCATTGGGCTGAGAGAATGGTGGCTACGAGCAGTTCCAGCGGGTTAGTGAAGTTGAGGGTAATTTTGGCGTCTGGATGTTCTTTCGCGAGGAGTTCAATTATTTTTGCTGCACGTTCTTTTGGTTCAAGGTAGATTTGTGGTCTCTTCGAGGCTACCCCCTCCCTTTCATATAGGTTGAACTTGTGCTTGACTGCGCGTTATGTGACTATTGGGTTTTGCGGGTATTTTAAGTTGCAAACATTGCGCCCAGTGGGCTGATCCGAAAGAGCCTGCCCCCATTTCGGGTCACTTTCCCTCTCCCATCAATATGTAATAAATTTTTTTCTCATAGCCCATGTGTTTAACATTTTTCTACTTTTGGTTCTTCGTTGTCCCAAAAACTTTTACCTCAAGCAGGCTTAAACCTGATGTGTGAGGTGACACTTGATGGGCATGAAACTTAAAGTTGACGGCAAAGAAATCCCGCTAAATGAGTTTGTTGACAAAATTTTGAGCGGAACAGTTGTTGGAGCCGTAACTTCTCTGCGTGGAATAAAAGAGAGTTGGAAAAAAATCGAAATAGAAGTGACAAACTAAAAAAGGGCTATCCGGAAAAGTCCACGCGTGTTTTTATCTCCGCGAACATTTCCTTTTTTGCCTTGCAAATCGGACACACAAACGGCGGATCATCCCTATACACAACGTAGCCGCATTGTTTGCAGTACCACATTTTCTTCTTTCCCACAATAACCTCTACCAACTCTTCCTTACCTTCAGTTGTTGGTTTTGCTTCTGGTGGCATGCTTGCGGCTTGGTATGCTCTCACTTGCTTCTCCACGGGTCTGCGTTCTGGAACGCTTGGCAGCTCCTTTTTGCTTTCGTAAACTTCTTTACTCACGTAAAGTCTGCAGTAGCAGGCGCCAAACTCGGCTACGTCTGGGTCTCGGTAATCACATGGGCAGATTATGTCTCTGTCGGTTTCCAGGTTTCCGGATGCGAGCCTGCATGGGCATGAAGGGTAACCGTAACGCTCCTCGTTCGATTTCAATCCTTCCAAAAAGCCCTGAAGAAGGTCAGCGTCAGGAACCAAGTAATACCCAAAGGTTCTTGCGTCTGCTTCAGCTCTTCTTCGTACTTGTTCGATGGTGATTGTCAAAATTCCAGTGCCTCCTTTAGCAGGTCTTTGCGAAAGCCCATAATGAGTTTCTTGTCGTCTATGATTGTGATTGGGTAGTTTAGAGAACCGCCTTTGCTTTGGATGTCACGGCGGATTTTCTCTTTTTCCCCCTCGGTGCAGAGGTCCACATCCACGTACTCGTGTTCGATGTCGTTGTCTTTTAAAAACTGCTTCGTCATCTTGCACCAGACGCATGTGCTAAGAGCGTACACCATGACCTTGTGCTTGCTGTTTTTGCCAGATACCTTAGAAATGTTCATAATCTCACTAGGTAACCTGTGTTTCTGCCGTAATATAACTTTTTAGCTGAATGCGCGCTTTCACGCGGGCTTCAAGTTGCCAAACGCTTGTTGCACCACTTCGGGCATGGCTGGGTGAATATGCATGGCTCTGACGATGGGCACGTAGCTTCTGTCTTCCGTGTTCATCGCGTTAATGATTTCCTGAATGAGAATGGATGCTTCAGGACCGACTATGTGCCCACCCAAGATTCTGCCTGTTTCACTTTCCACAAGAACCTTCACGAAACCATCTGGCATGCCCATCGCGGCACCCATGGCCGTGTCCCTGTAAACTGCAGTGCCCACCAGAATCTTGTGTCCCAACTGCTTCGCTTCAGCTTCTTTCAACCCGACGGATGCCACTTGTGGATGACTAAAAACAGCATGGGGCGCGGCTGAATAGTCCACTTTTACTTTGTGATCGTGCACTGCATTATGCCACGCGATGTTTGCCTCATAGTTGGCAACGTGCTTGAACATGTGCTTGCCAATGGCGTCGCCGAAGGCAAAAATATTCTTTTTACCGGTTTCGAGGTATTCGTTCACTTTCACGTAACCGCGCTCGTCCAGTTTCACGCCTGTCCGCTCAGGCTTCAAGAGATCAGAATTAGGAACTCTACCCGCCGCAACCATCAAGGCTTCTGCCGTGAATTCTCTGAGGCTGCCGTCCGCGCGGTTTCTTGCCACCACCGTTTTGACGTTGCCTTCCTGTTTGCCTTCTACCGCTTCGAAACCCGTGAATATATCCATTCTTTTTTGCAGTTCGAGCTTAAGGAGATCGGAGATTTCGGGTTCTTCCTCTGGCAGGATTCGCTGGGGTCTTTGTATTATGGTGGTTTTCGTTCCTATCCCCGAGAAAAAGTGTCCATATTCCACTCCGATGTAGCCTCCTCCCATTATTATCAGGCTCTTCGGCGGCGTCTCCAGTTCCAAGACGGTGTCGCTTGTGAGGTAGTCAACGTTTTCGATGCCTTTGACTTTGGGTATTCCGACTCTTGCGCCGGAGACTATGAATATCATCTTTGCGGTGAGGGTTTGCTCGCCCACTCGCATGGTGTAGTCTCCAGTGAATTCTCCAGTGTCCTTGAACCATTTGAGGTCTGGCGTGATTTCTACGGCTCTGGTTTGCTTTCCAGTGTCTTCGTTTACCAGCGCGTGCATGCGTGTCATGATGTTTTTGAAGTCGATGGATTCAACGGTAGCGTTTATACCTATTTTTGATGCTTCTTTGATTATTGCGGCGACGTCGGCTGGGTAAATCAGCATTTTCGAAGGCACGCAGCCGCGGTTTATGCAGGTTCCGCCCATGGGACCATTGTCCACTACCGCGGTTTTGAAGCCGTTTTCAACTGCGGTGGATGCTACATTCATGCCTGAGCCTGTGCCTACTACGAGTACGTCAAAACGTTCCATAAAGTAAAACCTCAACTACCAAATAGAAGTCGTAGGCGCACCCAAATAAATCTTTCAACTCATCAGCGGGTCGGAAATTTTTTATTATCCACCTGCCATAGTGCTAGTTGGTGATTGTTATGGCAGCAGCTAAAAAGAAAGCTGAAGAAGAGAAGAAGAAAAAAGAGTATTACGCGAAGAAAGAGAAGAAAGCCGCCGACGTCAAGAAGAAATAGCCCCTTCATCTCGCAGAAACGCGGGAACGCAACGCAAGTCGTGAACAGGGTCAAACTTCTCAATCTCGCTTTTCTTTAACGGCACCGCGATTCTAGACACTAAACCATTTAGACTATACGGTAAACGAATAAGCCGCATTTCTCCCGCAGTCACCCACTCATCAACCTCAAAACCCTTCTCCTTCACAGTTTCTGCAATCTGCTCCCTTTCTTTGGTACTTAAAACGCAAGCTTCTTTGTCAAAGACATGAATGTGGAAGCCTCGGCCCGAGTATACAACACACAGTTGCGAAAACTGCTTCTCCAAAAACTCATACAAACCCACAGCCTGCTGCTTAACCATGTCCAATTCAATGCTGCAAAAGCCAAGCCCTTGACCGCGCTTCATTTTATCCGCCAATGTGCCGTGGACTGGACAAGTTATGTTTTCTGGGTCCAAATCAAAAGCTAACTCTTGCCCCGTTACGTGGTCGTGTGGGTCGTAGGTGTTGCGGTCGTAGTAGGCGGCTTCTGGAAGAAAATCAATTATCTGGCTGCGTAAGTCTTCTAGGTTGGTGTATTGGTCGATGATTATGGTGGTTTCTGCGTCCTCCCTGTACTCTTGGGGATAAATTTTGGTGTGTCTACCAATGATAACAGCGAATTTTGTCTTGCCCTCCCGTCCTTTGAACCACTCTGCCACGTTTCCAAGGTCAAACTCTGAAACGTAGAACTCTTTGCGCTCTCCAAGCGTGGCGGGTCGCATACCCTGCGGCATGTTGTACTTCGACATAGCATTCAATGTAGAGTAACTGCAGGTTCCCAAAAACACTTTTGGCTCCATGGCATGAGCAGAAAGCCTAATATTTCTGCTTTTCCGAACTATGAGTGGTGAAGTTTTTGCCGATAGACCCTGATTTTCAAACCAAACGACAGGTTGCAGGTGAACATAATGGCCATAAAGTCTGGGGACCCGTGGAAGCTCCTAAGAAGCTGGGCATACATGGAACCAACGTTGCGGTAGACTGGGATGTCTGCACTGGAGACGGTGTTTGCATAGACGTTTGCCCCGTATCGCTTTACGACTGGGGTGAAGCGCCAGGAAACCCTATTTCGGAGAAGAAATCTGACCCAGCGCGCGAGACGGATTGCATACAGTGCTTGGCTTGCGAGACTCAGTGCCCCACTCAGGCGATAAAGATAACTCCGCCACCTTAAAAACGCGGCAACTGCGCTGACAGATGGGTCGGCGCTTTTCTAATTTTTTCTTAAAACAAAAATTTTGCTGTGAAAAGATATCTTAAAGGAAAAGAAAAAATGGGTTAGTTGGGAAAATTCATTTTACCATTTTGAGGATTTTGTTGGCGTAGTCCCAGTTAACCACATTCCAGAAGCCTTCGACAAATTTGCCGCGGTCATTCCTGTAATCCACGTAGTACGCGTGCTCCCAGACATCTAGGACCATGAGGAAGCGGAATGACGGGTAAACGTTCACGTTGTGCTTCTCTATCTGCATAATCACTGGTCTAGCGACGCATTCTTGCATGGCTAATGCAGCCCAGCCTGAGCCTTCAACGCTGGTGGCGGCTTGCGTGAATTCCTTCTTGAAGCGTTCAAAACTTCCGAACTCTTTGGTTATTTCGTCGGCTATGGCTCCGCTTGGTTTTCCGCCTCCTTTGCCTGCTGGCGCCATGTTTTCCCAGAATGTGCTGTGCAAGAGGTGCCCGCCGATGTGGAAGGACAGTTCCTTCAGTGTGGCTTTCATGTCCAAGTCCATGTTTTCTTTTCGCGCCTTGTCCAGTTTCTCGAAGATGGCGTTGGCGCCGTTCACGTATGCTTGATGGTGCTTGTCATGGTGAAGTTTGAGTTGTTCCTCAGACATGTAGGGCATTAATGCTTTGTAGTCGTATGGCAGTTTTGGCAAACTAAAAGATTTTACGGGTTCCATATTATTTCACCAAAAAACCAAACTTTACCAGAGCATTTCAGGACTAATATACTTTACTTTTGCAGGAAACCGTAACTTTATCGAGACAAATTCTGAGACTAAAAAAGAAAGGGAAAAAACGTTCTATTCTTTGCTTTTTCTAAAGTAGGACGCTGACAGCATTACCAGGACAAAGCCCACTACCATCTTGAAGCTTGAAAGCGAGAACAACTCGATGTTCAAGTAGCTTAGTAAGCCATCGACAAGCAGCAGAGCCGCCAAAGCCAACACTATTACACCTATTACTAAATCATCTGTTTTCATGGTGCTGAATATTTTCTGATGGTCTTATAAAATTCTGGAAATAGTTACTTGGGCGTTCTATGTGTGAAACCGTCAGCATAGCTTATAACTAACTGCAAGAACTACTAAATTAGGAAGACTGTTTATGAACAAAACTGACAAGAACCTGAAAGATGCTTTCGCAGGAGAATCTCAAGCCAACCGAAAGTACCTAGCTTTTGCACAGAAAGCTGAAGAAGAAGGCTTCATACAAGCCGCCAAACTGTTCAAGGCTGCTGCGGAAGCAGAAACCGTGCATGCCCTAAACCACCTTAGAGTAACAGGGGAAGTAAAATCAACCTTGGAAAACCTAAATACTGCTTTTGGCGGGGAAACGTTTGAGTTCATGAAAATGTACCCCGAATTTATAGCCATTGCCAAGCAAGAAGAAAACAAGCAAGCCGCATGGAGTTTCGACATGGCAAACAAAGTGGAACAGGTACATGCTAAACTGTATCAGAAAGCCATCGACGCGTTGAAGAGCAAAAAGGACATGGCGAAAGTAGACTACTACGTCTGCGGGGTATGCGGCAACACAGTGGAGGGCTCAGCTCCAGAGAAATGTCCCATCTGTGGGGCTCCAAAAGCGAAATTCTACAAACCCGCCTAAACGGCAACCAACCACACTTTTCTTTTCCTTTTTTCAGCTTCTGGTTTTTCTCTTTCCAGTTAACCGTCATATTTGGAGCCTAATAGTAATAGTATGCAGAAAGGGGGAGGGGGTAGGTCAAAGTGCCTCCTGCTGAAAAAAGGGTAGGGAAGGGGGTAGGCAAAACAATAGGGTCCTATCAGAGGTCAATTCTTGTTACTAGCTACAAATAAGGGAGTATAATCTGCTATGAGCACGACAGTTATTAAAACTAAAAAAATTAAAAAAAGAAGAATTGAATGTTAGGGTTTAGTGTCCGTTGCCGTTGATTTCAGGCAGCAGCTTAAGTGCACGCAGGATTTTCTTGAATTCTTCCTCTTTCAACGAAGCTCTTCTGCCACTCGCATAGATTTCCTTAACCCGTTCAACCACTGTGGCAACTTGTTCGTTGCTTGGAGCCACACCTGATAGCTCTGTGATTTTGTGTTTTATGCCGCCTTTGCCTGATTGTTTGCCGATGGTTAAGCGTCTTGTGTTGCCTACCAGTTCAGGTGGGTAAGGTTCGTAAGTTAAGGGGTCATTGATTATTCCGTGCATGTGAATTCCCGATTCATGCGCGAAACCGTAATCGCCCACGATTGCCTTGTTAGGCGGAACCACGTAACCTGTTGCTTTGCCTATGAAGTCAGCTGTCGCCTTGAGCATCTGCGTCTTATTCTTGTACTTCATGATGCCATAGTGCAGGTAAAGGTTCAGCAAAACTTTTTCCGTCTCAGCATTTCCTGCCCGTTCCCCAATTCCCAAGTAAGTCGTGCTCAAGTAAATCTTGTCCCAAACGCCATCTGCCGCACGCACCGCAGCCATCGTATTCTCAACTGCGTTCCCAAAGTCATCATGCGCATGAATCTCCAACGCCTTAATCCGCGTTTCCTTCTTCAACGCCTTCACTTTAGCTGGAATCCCATTTGTCACAGGCGCACAAGGATCCGACAACCCAATGCCAACCGTGTCACATACGCGGTAACATTCTGCACCAGCATCAGCCACTGCGTTGACCCATTTTTTCTCAAACTCCCAGTCTGCACGTGTGCTGTCCTCGCCATGAACAAAAGTGCGTAATCCATGCGTTTTAGCTGCATACTCAACTACATCAACAACGTTGGCTAGCAGCTGGTCAGGTGTTTTGTCAGGCCACTTCGCCTTAAAATGAATCTGTGAAACAGGATGTGAAATGCCAACTTCCTTGAACCCCAAATCAATGGCGCTATCTACGTCTTCTTTGACTGCTCGACACCAACCGGCAATCCTGCAATCCAAGTTTAAACTATGAATTAGTTTGGCTGCTTTCTTGTCAGGTTCTTGATAATGGAACACTTCGAGTCTTTCCACGCCAACCTGGCTTAGGAGCTGCGCTATTTTTGCTGCATCTTTAGGTCCTGCAGCTAAGCCGGGCATTTGGATGCCGTCTCTTAGCGTGGTGTCGTCTATGATGGGTTCTGTTTTGAGGGGTGGCATTTTGAAATAAAAATCTTCTAACTTCATTTTTCTAACGACTCTGCTGCTTATTTTTCTTGGATTTGGAATATGTAATGCTAACACACTCAGGTTGGTCTTTGATAAATGTTCCTATATGTTTACTGTAGTTTTGTCCAATCGCTTATGTTACTATAATACAAATAGCCTTGACTTTTTGTTACATAAATCTTTACATTCAAACGGGTACGGCATGATTTTCGGCAAACCACAAACACAAGAAAAAAGCTGCCTAAACCACGCTGCAAAATCTAAAATTTGAAAAAGCTCCCGCTACTCTCGCAGCTTCACACATAATGCCTTAATGGTGCCTGAAACTGCTATCACGTGCACCGCAGCTTGCTTACCTGAAATAGAAATAATTGATGCTAAAGCAGCTCTCAGGTTGTCCACCGTGGTCAAGTTCGTGCGGACGATAGCTAATTTCTGTTCAACATCGTAATTAATCAATGCTAAACTCGTCAAGCTAGCACCATATTCACCGTAGAGCTGCGTGACCGCGTGCCAAACCGCATCCATGAACTCTTTTTGGCTGGGTACAAATTCTGTGTCCAGTTGCAACGCAAGGTAACGCCGTTTAACTCTTTTCAACAGTCTTTCCCTTCCTTGACAACGCGTATTCCTGGAGCCACAAACTTGGCGCTGAGCTTTTCCCTGTTCCGCTTAACTATCCCCGTTGGGTTCTGGGAAACCGCTTCCAACGCTAAAGTGCCTTCTAAACCGAAAAGTGAGGCTAAAGCTGCCATTTCTCGGGGTTTCCTCAGATGCATCGGGTCTGAAACTCCGCTGGAGACCACGATTGACATGTGGTAGTCTTTGGCTATTTGAGTTTCTCGATGCAGGCCGCTGAGAAAGCGTATTCTCGCTGGTCCTTCCAAGACTAATAAGGGTTTGATGTCTAACTCGAGGGTTGCGAGGCTGCTGCTGGCTAATTCGGCTTCTGCCCTGTCAAAGAATCTGTCACGATAATCCAGCATGGGAAAGTTTAGAAGGTCCACTCTGCGGTCTTTTGCGGCTTGACGGGCAACTTCCTTGGTTTCACAGAGGACACAGATTATTTCGAATTTTCTTCTGAGTTTTCGGAGTTGGCTGAGGAGTTCGTTTTGGTTTCGTGGTCGCAGGTCAACGCGCGAAACATAGTCTAATCCTGCTTGTTTGCAAGCGTCCTGTAGGTTTAGGTTTTCTTCTGGGAGTGCTTGCGGGTGAAATGGCGTGGCAATTAGTTTGTAGCCTAAGGCTGCTGCTTTCTGGATGGTTCTTGTGGTTATTGCTGTGTCTTTAGTGTTTACTCGCAGGTGCAAGTCTGCGTAGGTTCGCTTCATGGGAGAAGTCCTGCTGTTCTGCATATGTCCACTATTTCTTCAGGCGTTTTGTTTTTAAAATGTATTTTGAAGTGAATTGGGTCATTTAACGATAGTTTTAGTGTGCCTTGGTAGGCGTTTTGTTTGTTGAATCTGAGGTAGAGGTTTCCTTTTTCTATGTGTCGTTTCATTTCGTTGCCAAGGGTTTCCTTGTCCAGTGGATCTAATGCTTGAGCGATTTTTTCAAGTGCCGCTGGCAAAGCTTGCTTATCGGTGAGTTTTGCTTCGAAAAATATGATTGGGTTGCCGTGGTGTCCTGTTAGCGCGGTTTTGGCGAATTTGATGTTTTCAGATAGTGTTTCTGGCAGCGTGTTGCGTATGGCGGTTTGGACTTTTTCTGGGTCTTCAGTGGCGTGGGAAAAAACCGTGATGGTTATGTAAGCTATTGGGAATTTGGAAGAAGACAATTTGGGGTACCGCCAATTGTGTATGGGCGGTTTTAGTTTTTAGGTTTTTTCTTGGTTTCAGCTGGTTTTTCCGTTTTGGGTTTTGGCTTGGCTTCGGTTTTTGCTTTTTCTGTGTGGGCTTTGAGGGTTTTGATGTTTTCTTCGTGTGATGTTTTGCGTTTGAAGTCAACGGGTATGCTGAGTTCTCGGGCTTCGCCGTAGTTTAATCCTGCTTCCTTGATTTCATCAGGGCTGAATCCTCTGCCAGCGCGTTGTTTTCCGTCTTGCTTAGTGATTACTGGTTTAATGTGGTGCATTCTACTTGCCTCCCTTTGGTTGGTGGTCGCCGTGGACTCCTGTGTTGCCAAATTTGCGGCTTGGTCGGGTTTTTTCTGAGCCTCTTCCTCTGTGATGTAAGCCTCTGACGTTTTTGCCTGCGCTGGTTAAGCTGCGGTGTGCTCGGCGTTTGTGCTGTTTCTCGGTGATCCAGTTGATGTTTTTGTCCGATTTGATGACTGGGTGACTGGGGTCTACAAGGATGACTTCGAACCATTTGTGTCGTCCGTCTTCTCCAACCCAGTAACTGTTGAGGACTTCAGTGTTTGGGAACTTGCGCCCTGCCCGTTCCTCAGCGATTAATCGGAGACTTTTGCCTGGCTTGAATTTCTTGACACCCATGCGTTTGGGTCTGCGCCCTGATCTGGGGCGTAACTTTCGCAAGTTGCCTCTGCGGACGCTTACGCGCGCGATTATGAAGCCTTGTTTGGCTTTGTAACCTAGTTTTCTTGCTCGGTCAAGTCTTAGTGGTCGTTCTACACGGGTTACCGTGTGTTGTTTGCGCCAATCGATCAAGCGTTGGCGCATGAGCTCCTCAACGAAGCTTTTTTCGGGCTTTGCCCATTCTTCAGCTATGTACTTGTATGCCATTTCTAATTTCACCTTAATTTTTGTGTGTTTGCTGTTTTACGGTTCAGCCTTGCGGCCACATCCCAGCGGACACTGTGATCCGCCAACAAATTGGGGAATTAGAGTTTCCTGCTTGAAAATAAACCTTTCCAGCTAAGCAATGCAGTGTGATGGGGTGCTCTGTTGCTTTGTTTTTTATCTATTTGTTGTTGTGGGTGCGTTTGCGTAGCACAACTTCTTCTGGGGCTTTGTTTTTTGGGTTGAAGGCTGTTTTCTGGTTTGTTTGTTTGGTCTGTTGTGGTTGTGCTGGTTGTCACAACTTGATGCGGGTTGTGAGTGCATGTTGACTGTTTGCTTTGTTTTTGGTGCCGTTTGCCCTCCTTAAACTATACCCCTCCCCCTTTTCTGCATAGATTAACTATTAGGATCCAAATATGATGGCTAAACCTCTAGCTGCTCTGCACGGATCTACCCCCCTCTATTTATAGATTCAACTACAGAGTAGAACCAAGCGTTAACTAAAACAGGCTTAGCGGACTAGCTGCTCGGAAAAGACTACCCCTCCCTTATATAAAGACTGAAACACAAGTTGAACTTGTGTGTGTGGAATCGCGCTCTTTTTCTCTTAATCAACAAATTAGAAAATGAAACAAGAAAAAAAGATTGAAAACTTTACAAAAGATGCCTTGCTATTCCGACCAGTCTTGGTTTTCTCATCAAAACCTTAGCTAAGACAGAAAGTTTCGCGCCCCGTGCAAACTCGATGATGTCTTCGGGTTTAAGTGCGTCAACTAGGTCATTCAAGTCTTGGTCTGAGAGCTTCTCCAAGGTTTCTCTTAGCTTCTCTACTCTTTTCAGGTGGTTGCCTCTTTCTTCCCACCAGACATCGTTGTACTTCGACAGCGCTTTCTTTGAAACATCATTCTTCTTCAGGCACTCCGCTATTACGTCAGCAGCCATCTGGCCAGACATGACTGCTTCTTTGATGCCTCCGCCATGAATAGGGTTAACGTGATTCGCCGCTTCACCGCAAAGCACAAAACCGTTCGCAGCCATGTCCTTCACCATTCCACCCACTGGAACACAGCCGGCATTTACTTCCAAAATCGAGCCTTTGCTTATTTCTGGGTGCAACTTCAGGAACTCATTCAGGTAGGCTCCGGGCTTCTTGTCCTGCGGAATAATGCCTAATCCCACGTTTGCTCTATGCTCGCCCTTTGGAAACACCCAAACGTACCCTCTCGGCGCCAGTACATTTGATAGGTAGATGTGGATGAGGTCGGAGACCACGTCAACATTTGACATTTCATACTGAATGCAAGAATCAACAAGATCCACCTTCGAATACACGCCCAAAGCCTGATTCCTCAAAGGCGACTCCGCACCCGTAGCGCAAACAACAACCTTGGCTTTCTCCTCAAACTCATTGCCCAAAAACTCGCCTTTGACACCCACAAAATAGCCCATGGTGTCCTTTACTAGCCCAGAAATGAACGTGCTAGCCTGCACCGTTGCTCCAGCTTTAGCCGCTTCTTCGGCAAGCCACTTGTCAAAGACCTTGCGCTCAAGCACGAAACCTCCCTCAGTTAAAATCGCATCCAAATACCGCCCGTCAGGCGCGTAAATTCTTGCGCCTTTGATTTTCCGAGCAATGCACCTGTCTGGTATTTTCCCGACGAACTGCTGAGACGCTTCGCTCAAGCCTTCCCCACAGCGCTTCGGCGCCCCAATCTCAGCCCTCTTGTCAAAAACCTTCACTGAGAATCCGTTTTCTGCCAGTTTCTTCGCGCAGGCAGTTCCAGCTGGTCCAGCACCAATTATTACGACGTCATTCATTTTTTCGTCACCTGAATCGCTTCTACTGGGCAGGCTTTTTCGCAGATGCCGCACAAAGTGCACAGTTTCCCATCATACATCACGTTGTCTCTTAATTCTAAAGCCGCAACTGGGCAAACGGAGACGCATCCTCCGCATCGGAGGCACTTGTTATTGTTTATGTTCCAAGTCATGGAAACCATCAACCTGTAAGATTGGTATATTTTTTATACCTAGTTGTATAAGTAAACCCTTATAAATCGTGAAGTAAGCCCCACTACACCAAGTGTGACCCAATGGCAACCCAAATAACCCTAAGCGCAGAACTCCGCAAACTCATCAAAGCCCGACTTGAACAAACACTCAAAGGCATAGAGGACACACTCGCGAAAATAATGGAAAAACAAGAACTAAACCCGCAAGCACTCCAAGAAGAACTGAAGAGTCTCGAAGAAAGCTTCAACCTCTTATTCCAAAAATGGACCCTTGAAATTCTCTACACGCTGTTCCTAAAAGGCTCCATAGGCTTCGGAGAACTGAAAAGAGTCCTTGGCGTCAACTCGCGCACCCTGTCCGACAAGCTAAAGATGCTTAACAAATACAGCTACATCAAAAGAACTGTGGATGATGGGCCTCCCTTGAGGGTGGAATATGCTCTAACACAGAAAGGAAAGAACACAGTGCTTCTTGCGTTACCCTTACTTTACTACTCAAGCTCCACTCAGCAAACTACTACAAAAACATCTCAGTAAGGCTTAGCTTCGTCTCCTTAAAGGCAACGCAACGCTCGTTGTCTCCTTCACCGTCTCAAAAACCATACACGTCAAAGTTTTCTCTAACCCACTGATAAGCCGAAGTTTATCCACCACAAACTTGCCAATCGCATCCACGTTCTCCGCTCGAAGCTTAACTAGCAAGTCCCAATCACCCGTGATGATGTGCACTTCCTGAACTTCAGCGAATTTCGCAATTTCCTCCGCCACGGTCCTCTGGGAAACGGGAGCGCCGTCAGCTTTTGACCTGTACGAGACAGACGCCAGAATGAACGCTAATGTTCCTGCGCTAAGCTTCTCAGCAGCCACAATCGCCCTATAGTTCTTTATTATGCCCTGCTCTTCCATGCGTTTCGTCTTCGCGAAAACCGTGGTCAAAGGTGCGTTGACCTTTTTGGCAATCTGCTTGGCAGTAAGTTTGCTGTTCTCCTGAATCAATGCAAGTATGGCGAGGTCCTTTTCATCAAGTTTTACTGACATAATTGTAAATATTACAAGTTTAGGTATAAAAGACTATAGTTTTTTGGAATAATTACGAGTTTTCTTATAAAAAATTTATAATCTACCTTCACATTTACTTCTGCAATAGCTCGAGATGAAAAATCTTGATAACCGTCCAAAAAACTACGCCCCTAATTGAAATGCCTAAATCACTAGACCAACTTTCAGAAAGTGAAATTGAAAGAAAAGCTTGCATAGGCAAAGTAATGACCCGCACACTCAGTTGTCTCACCTCAAAATTTGTGGACAGCGGCTTCCAATGGCTACTGCCCGTAGCGCTCAGCCAGTCAACAGACCCTCTCTGGCCTGATCCAGGCGCATCAATAGAAAAGCGCATTGAAGTGGATATCTACGGGAAAACAGTTCGCACAACGGCAAGCATGATTATCCACAAGCTAGTTGCTTCTTCCACGGCTTACCCGAAACTTTTCATACTCTCACCCAACATACGCATCGAAAAAGCCGAACGCGCAAAAACTGGAAAGCACGTGTACGAGTTCACGCAACTTGACTTTGAAGCAAGAGACGCCACCTCAAGAGACATCTTTACGCTAGTCGAAGATGCACTGTGCGACCTAGTAAGTAGCTTAAAGAAAGACGTGAAGGACGAATTAACCACTTTATGCCGCTGTGACACTCTGAAAGTTCCCAAGAAACCATTCAAAGTCTACGATAGAGAGGAACTTGAAGCCGAGTACGGAGCAGACTGGGAAGCCGGCATCGCCATGAGCACCAAGGAACCAGTATGGGTAACCAACATACCCCGAGAATTCTACGACTTCGAAGACTTCAAAACAGGCAAATGGGACAACTACGACCTGTTTCTACCACAATTCGGCGAAGTGCTGTCAGGCGCCAAAAGAGAATGGGAATACACCAAGATCCTCAAGAAAATCGAACGCGACAAAGTCAACAAAGACAACTACGCTTTGCTTCTAAAGTTGGCGAAACAGGGAAAACTGAAGCCCTCAGCAGGCGGAGGCATAGGCATGGAACGCGTAGTTGGCTGGCTAACAGGAGCAAAACACATCGCCGAAACACAACCCTTCCCAAGAATCCCCGGAACCGTACACGAACTCTAAGAAAACGTAAAGAACAGCCATGGCAAACAACACAATCTTCAACTTTTTCCTTTTCTTGCACAAAGTTTATCATTTACCTACGCAACTCAACAGAGTTAAAACTCCGAAAGGAAACTGGAGAAAAACCAACACAACTAGGTGCAGCAAATGAACCCATACCTTGAAGCGTTACAACCCAAACTAACCCAAAAAGGCTTCCAAAAACTATCCGCAATAGACAACCCAAACGTTCACGAATTCATCGCCAAAGCCAGCGACCTCTGCCACGCCGAACAAATCTTCGTCTGCGGCGACTCCGCAGAAGACATCGCCCACGTCCGACAGCAAGCAGTCGCCACCGGCGAGGAAAGGGCCATTTTAACACTTCCCGGACACACAATTCACTTTGATGGTCCCAATGATCAGGGACGAGACCGACAAAACACCAAGTACCTCGTGCCCAGAGGAATTTCCCTCAGCAAAGCCCTCAACCAGATCGACAGACAGGAAGGTTTGGCAGAAGTAAGAGGTTTACTTAAGGATTCAATGAAAGGCCGCACAATGATTGTTCGCTTCATTTCCCTAGGACCCCCAAAATCCATATTCACCATTTTCGGGTTGCAATGCACGGACTCTTGGTACGTAGCTCACTCTGAAGACCTTCTTTACCGACCTGGCTATGAAGAGTTCGTCAAAGCAGGACCAAAAAGCGACTTTCTACGAGTCTTGCACTCGGCAGGAAAACTTAACGAAGACATGGTCAGCGTAGAGCACGAGAAGAAACGCATCTACATTGACAACATGGACAATACAATCTATAGCTTCAACACGCAGTACGCCGGTAACTCTGTTGGTTTTAAGAAACTGGCTTTTCGACTTGCAATACGCAAGGCTAGCAGTGAAGGCTGGCTTGCTGAACACATGTTGCTCATGGGCGTGCATGGTCCAGGTGGGCGCAAGACCTACTTTGCTGGTGCTTTTCCAAGCGCCTGTGGCAAGACCTCTACCGCTATGCTTCCAGGTGAAACTATACTGGGCGATGACATAGCCTACATCCGCGACATTGATTCAGCAGCTCGTGCAGTGAATGTTGAAGCTGGCATCTTCGGCATTATTCAAGATGTTAACCCCAAAGATGACCAATTAATCTTCAAGGTTCTCAACGCCTCAGGCGAGATTATTTTCTCTAATGTTTTGGTTAAAGATGGAAAACCCTACTGGCTGGGCATGGGCAGTGAACTTCCGAAGGATGGAATAAACTTCTCCGGGGCATGGTATGAAGGCAAAAAAGATGAATCTGGCAATACAATTCCACCAGCTCACAAGAACGCCCGTTACGCAGTAGCCCTTAAAGCACTGGAAAACTGCGACCCTGAACTGGATAACCCACTAGGCGTGGAGTTGGACTGCATAATGTATGGCGGTCGAGACACCAAGGCCTATGTGCCCGTTCAACAAAGCTTCAGTTGGGAGCACGGCATCATTGCTTACGGCGCATCTTTGGAAACTGAAACAACCTTTGCCACAGTTGGTCAAGAAGGCGTACCAGAGATAAACATGATGAGCATCCAAGACTTCATCTCCATTCCCTTAGGCCAGAACATCCGCAACAACCTGCAATTTGGAGAAAAACTCAGGAAAGCACCACTTGTCTTCGGAGTTAACTACTTCCTGCGGGACAAGGACAACGGAAAATACCTGAACACTCCCAGAGACAAACACGTTTGGATAAAGTGGATGGAGCTCCGCGTACACAACGAGGTTGATGCAGTGCAGTCTCCGACTGGTTGGATTCCAAAATACGAAGACTTGCGCAAACTCTTCAAACAAGTGTTAGGCAAAGACTACGCAAAAGAAGATTACGTGAAGCAGTTCACTATTCGTGTTCCTGAAAACTTGGCAAAGATTGAACGTGTACAGCGTTTCTACCAGGAAAATGTCTCCGACATACCGCTAGAGCTTTTCGGCATACTGTATCTGCAACGCGAACGCCTGCTTGAAGCTAGGAAACGCTTTGGGGACTACATTTCTCCCGAAAGTTTTGAGGGATAAAAAGGCAATGTTTGGCGCATCTGAATCCGGAAATATCCGAAGCGGGAGAACCTTGAAGATGCATCCTTCACCTTTTTCCTTAAGCTTGCGTCTCAAATTTCAAATCAATTTGAAGTACTGATTAGTGATTCATAATTGTTAATTATATTCAGGTGCTACTCATGACCAGCAACAAGAAAAAAGCAAAAGGTGCAAAAAATATGATGAATAGAGAACTGCTCAATAGAAGCGGCGAAACCCACACGATAGACTTGTCCCAGATTGAAGGCGACGGTTCTTTCCAATGCCCAAAATGTGGAACTTCAATATCTCCTGAAGATGAAACTGAAGAAGTCTACAAAATAATCGACACAAAAGTAGTCAATGACGAACTTGTTGAACTTGTCGTATCGTGTGCCACCTGCAAAAC
>Ga0315294_10000102_pt1 | contig 85904 bp, 119 predicted proteins | sample YL17G13_40_MG_FD_203626 | JGI IMG/M metagenome (GOLD analysis project Ga0315294, IMG submission 203626) | Sediment microbial communities from Yellowstone Lake, YNP, Wyoming, USA - YL17G13_40 | ecosystem: Environmental > Aquatic > Freshwater > Lake > Sediment | place: USA: Wyoming | collected... | reverse complement strand
ATTTGATTTCACACGCCGACGCGCAAAAGGAAGAAGCGCTCTTGCGTCAATGGCGAGAAGGACACCTCGGTCACGAGCAGGCGCTCGCCGAGCTCAAGAAGATTATGCTTACTCGATACGGTCTCGACACGTATCCGAGGTGGTGTTCGATGCGCCCCGTCGACGTTTGCGATTCGGAATACTGCGAGGACAAGGACGTCAAGTTCGCGAGCGAGCATGGCAACATCTCGTGCACGCCCGAGCAATTCGAGATCTACGAGGAGATCAAAGAGAAACTCCCTGAGGGTTGGTCGGCGACTCTTCGCGCGCACGTCGGAAGGTGCCAGCGATGCGGTGCCCGTCGACGAATCGTCACGTGTACGATAGGAATGAGAATCGGCGTCGAGGTCTACCATTACGAGGTGACGATCTCGAAAATATCGAATAAACTCTGCCGACAGGGAGAGCCTATCTCAGAGCAGTATGGAAAGAAAAAGTTCTCAAAGCGATAGTTTCACAGGTAGTTAATAGCGCATGGCGCTCAAGGGAGAAAAATTATGGGAAGAGAAATCTATCGGGTGCCTCTTGATTTCAATTGGCCTTTGCGCAAGGTGTGGCAAGGTTTTCTGAATCCGTACTGGAAGCAATGCGCGCATTGTGGCGGCACAGGCGCAACGGCGGGTGACCGCTGGTTCAATAAATGGTTGGAAGAGTTTCAGATATCGGCGACCAACCCCACGGATGCCAATAGAAACGCACGCGCAAAAGAACTCCATGAGTTATTCGTCGCGTTATCGGGCGAGCCCAAAGGAGTGGTGCTTCTAGAATGGGGACAGACGTTCAGTCTCAAACAAAAACTCCTCGAGATAGCAGGTCTCCCCGGTTGGGGAAGGTGCACTATCTGTGATAGTACAGGCATCGATGCCGCGGTCAAAGCAAAGTACGAAGCGTGGGAGGAAGAGTTACCGCCCGAGGGTGAGGGGTATCAGCTCTGGGAAACGGTAAGCGAAGGCTCGCCCATCTCGCCGGTATTTCCGACGAAGGAAACGTTTGTCGACTATCTCGTCACGCAAGGTTACTCGAGAGAGGCGGCGTTGAATTTCGTCGAGCATGGATGGGCTCCCACGATGATGGTGAGAGACGGAATGGTTTTGAAAGACATCGAGTCATGTCGATGATGTTTCCCCGCACACGCGGGGCTGAACCGTGCCCATTGATCTGTCTGTTGACTTATCTCAGCATTCCCCGCACGCGCGGGGCAAAAGAAAATGCCGCCCGACCTCCTCAGAAAAGATCGAGCGGCACGCAATTCGGAGGACTCAAGAATACGTAACAACGCAATCGTACGCAAGCTGCGACGCAATTGAAATGTTTAGGTTCCTACAAAAATCGTTAGAAATCGGCAGGTTGCTGTTAAAATAGTTAGAGGTAAAACTACGCAATTCGGGGGTAGCAATCATGAAAAGCCTAGCGTTGGCGATGCTCATATTCACGGGCTGTGGAATCGAGGCGGTCATATGCCGCGAGGACGCGCTCTGTTTTGAGTGCAAGATCTCGAGCGATGGAGGTCTCGTCATAGAGCAAGACGAGCAGGTGGCGAAGGCGGCGAACGGAAATGTTTGGATAGAGGACGCCGGCGAAGCGCCCGATGTTGAGAGGCGCCTCATCGGGATCAAGAACGCCGAAGCGTCCTGTTATTTTTACAAGTGCCTGAAGGAGTGCGGACGATGAAAACCGAAATCGACTGGCGCGACAAACATGGAGAGTCAATCAGTTTTGAGAAGTGGATCGAGTTGTTGAACGATAACACTTACCGTGTAATTGGTTTGACGGGCGGCAAGATTCGTGTGTCGACCGTTTGGCTTGGAAGTAGTCACGGTCAGAATGACAAAGGTGCGCCACTTATTTTTGAGACGATGGTTTTTGGCGGACCGGATGATGGCGAATGCGTGCGCTACGCGACGGAAAAGGAAGCCGTGCGTGGGCATTTGCTGAGAAGGAAGAGGGCGTACAAGTCGACGATGAAGGTAAAGGGAGAACCATGAGCCATTTCATTGCGAAGTGTTCCGAATGTGACGAGGTCATAAGCCAGTGCCGCTGTATGTGTTGCACTAAGACTGTGCGTTATACAATCTGTGCGAAGTGTCGGAAAATCCTGCGCGCTTCTTTGACTAGATGGGAAATAAAAATATCTGAAGACTAGAGAGGAAAGTGAAATGAAAATCGCGGGCGAGCAACTCTACCTCGTGGCTTCGGTCGAGCGCATGAAGTTGGTGCGCGATATCGGCGAATGGGCTTCCGCTCTCGTTGACATCGACATGGCGTTCGCAGTACAAATAGGGAGAAAAACACATGCTTGGATATTTTTTGAATCACACGAAATTGAAAACGTACAATATGATTAAGACTGCAGACAGATATTATGTTGTTGCAGATCCCGATGTGACGTTTCCATATGGTACAAAAGTCGAATTCCAATTAGATAAGGATAACCCTGGATTTTGTGCTTGCGCAATAGCGATAAGGCTTGCTAATTCTGATATGAAATAGGGAGAAAAACACATGGCACACACAGTGAAATATACAACCGAAATGGTGAAGGCTGCATCGAATAATTGCCCGCTGTTCAAGGAGGCATTCGAGGGTTTCACAGATGATCAAAAGTATCGCGCGGCGCGTGCGACGTTGGTCATCTCGGAGTTGAGAGCGGCGACGGAAAAGTTGGAGTTCATCGACGCGATCAAAAAGGGTGGGTTTCAGAGATTATTGCAGGAGATAGAAAAGGAGATTCACGAGCACCTCGACGCGGCGGTCAGTCTCGGGCTGGAAAAGAATCATGGGATGGGCATCGCCAAGCGCTTGAACACCGTCGTCAACGTTGACAGTGAGCGTTATCTATTCAGTGCCGACGGCAAGAGAATAAGAGAGGGGTGAAATGAGTTTTTCTAAGAAGCTAGCAAGTGGCGAACTCACGGCGGCGACCCATCGGCAAACCCTATCGACAGAGAGTATGAGAATGAACAAAGATATTTGCGATTTTCTAAATGCCGTATTTGACGGTGAGAGTGTTTATTACAAACTCGCTATCGAGTTATCTGATCAAATCGAGTGGTCTCGCGGGCGACCAATACCAGAATCCGTAGTCGATGCTGAACGAGATTTGCATTGGCGAATGCGAGGACCGTGGGGACTAAGACCTCAAGTTGGGGAGTTGAATGAATTTTACACTCGGTTCTATTACGGGAAATGGTTAGTCCATAATCACTACGTTCGTAAGGGACCGTTTTTAGTAGGCTCTTGTAAAGAGGCTTACGTCATGGCGCATTACCTTAATGCTTTAGAAGGATATAAATAGAGGGAGAATAAAATGAGTTTTGCGAAGAAGTTAGCAAGTGGCGAACTTACTACGATTTCTTTTCGGCGGGTGAACCATGGGTGAAATGGCCGATTGGATCAATCAAGATGATCCAGAAGAAGATCGCGATCAATACGCTGCGTGGCTTGAGGAAAAGCTTGGGCCATTTCGGATAACTAAAATTGACAACACGAAGTGCAGGTACCACGGATGCGATAATCATAAAGGCCAAGTCGAATTCTACAGCGAAGATGTTTGCGCGCGTTGTCATGCCGATGACATCAAATACGCTGCGTGGCTTGGGGAAAAGCTTGAGAGGATAAAGGAAGAAAACATGACCGACAAATATAAAGGTTTGGTAGTGACATTGGATAAAGATTACCGCGACGATGATGCCGAATCGATTATCACTGCCATCAAGATGATCAAAGGAGTGCTCGAAGTAGTGCCCGCGGTCGCCAATCACGCTGACGATTGCATTATCAGAGAGCGTGTCGCGAAAGAGTTAGAGAAGAAACTCTTCAAAGTTTTGCATCCGACGAGGGGAGAACAACTAGAGCAAGAGGAAGACTAAATGGGACTCACGATAAGTGAAATAAGAGACACGCCGCGCGCGCACGACATCAATGGCGAGTTCGCATACGACCCGCAACAGCCGCGCTATTGGAAGGGGCACATTGAACATATGCCGCCGGGAACGCTCTTCAAGATCGACGATGGTTTGCCGACCACGATATGGATGAAGTTGGGAAAGTTTCTCGTGCCGAAGATAGATATTCCTCAAGTGGAATGCGCGGTGAATTTGTCGTCGGGTCAGGTCATGGCATTCAGAGCTCATTGTCATTTTTTAATCATCGACGCCGAGCTCGTGGTTCATGGCGAACATCGAAACCTCGTAGTGCGCTGACGAAGGAATAAATGACAAGGAGAAACACAAATGGGCTGTGATATTAATCCTTACGTTGAGATCAAAACCGATGGGGTATGGGCTAGTTTAAACGCGCCCGAATCGTTATCGGATCGCAACTATGCTCGCTTCGCCTTCTTAACGGGTGGTGAAGTTATAAACGATGCAGGTGTCCCAGCATTACTCCCAACGCCACGAGGTTATCCAACAGACGAAGCGTCACCCCGAAACAGACGTCGTCCCTGGCACAACCACGCGGGATACAACGACCCTTCGTGGTTTTATATTTTAGCGAGTTTGGAGGCTATGCTTGGGGGAAGAGCCGCGGACGAATTGCGGATAGTGTTTGATTTTGACCAATAGAAACGGAGAAAAAATGAGTGTCACTATTTCATTGGGCACGACCGATGAAGGACTTGAAAGAAAAGAAGCGAGCATAGTTGCGATCTTGAGTCTGTTAGATAGAGTTCAAGGATATATCATCAATCCTTCCTGTTCAAACAGTGAACGTCAACGACTCCTCGAGGAATTTACTGTGTTCATGTCAAATTGGAGGATCGATTGAGCGCAAGAAACGACCCGGACGAAAGCTTCGTGGGGCAGGTCATCGAGTGGGAGAAGAAGAAGTTAACGGATTCAGTCGATGAAAGCGACATGAAGGAAGCCGCCGCAATGGCAATAAAGCAGCGGTACGAGATTCGGAGAGAGTATGAAATATCGATGCGCGAACACGCAAAGAGTGTGGAATCGATGGTGTCGATGTTATCGACCGATGAACTCAATCATCGCGAGGAAAGTATAGAATTGATCCTATCAGCGATGCGAGTCGCCTATCGGTTCGGCGTTGACGTCGGTTGGAACCTACCTCTCAAACAAAGGGAATGAAGAAATGAATCTTCAAGACAGAAGATTTAAATGCCGACAACTGACTCGAGACATTGATAAACTTCAGAATCGACTTCAACTCCAACGTAGAAAATTAGGTACGCTCCGAGATGGGTGCACACATAATTTTCGTGCCGCAGAACATTCCAAACAAGTCGAAGGATCTTCGGTGACCATCTTTGTCTGCAGTATTTGCGGAGTGGAAGGGATGAAATGAATCAAACAAAGAGAATGAATCCAATAGAAACGGAGAAAAAATGAGTGTCACGATTTCACAGAGCACGATCGATGAAGCCAAGGCCTCGGTCGATGAACGCGATAGAGAGTACGCCGCCGCAATGGCAGCGAGGCAAGAAATTCTAGCGAGATCGATGGCGGACGATGAGACAATGACTTCGCTCGCAAAGGATGTGGAAGACTTCTTTAATCGCAAGCATCAATCTTCTCGAAGAGAAAGCATAGAAAGCATAGAAACAATCCTAGAAGCACTTCGATCCGCATATTTGCTCGGCGTCCAGGCCGGGCGACTGCGATGAGGGAATGAAAAAATGGGAATCAAAGGTGAGTGCGAAGTCTGTCGTCTCAAGCGTGTAGTGACCGAGCACAAAAGGCCGGGGTTAAATGAAATGGTAAAGTTATGTTCGTCATGTTCCGACGTCGAAGGTATTTTCGATAATGGCGACCACTACGCACTTCTGCTAAAGATCAACTCGAAGTTGGACCTACTGGCGCAACGCATCTCGCGACTCGAGAAATGAAGAAATGAAGGGGAATCATGAGCAGCGAATGGGGAAGAGATCAAAACGATGCCGCTCGAATAGAAATGGAGAAGAAACGACAAGAAATCAGCAATGCAAGGGAAGATTCTTTGTTGCGAGTTCTCGCGGAGAGCGTGGCGTCGGTGATCGAGAGAGACCCGCATCATTGGTCGCCCCGCCCTTGTCAGACATGCCGGGCTGTTTCCACGCTACTAGGTCGGCCATTCGGTTGCGAACGCGTAAGACTTTGATAGTCGAGTGGGTCTTCACTCACGGACCGGAGAAGAGCAGGATTTTGCGGCGTATAAAAGCCATCGTTGGTGAAGGGGAATGAAAAAATGAATCAACAAGAAATTCTAGCGAGATCGATGGCGGACGATGAGACAATGACTTCGCTCGCAAAGAGTGTGGTGGAGGAGATGCCGTCGATTAAAGAAGACCAGCAAGAGGAAAGTATAGAAACAATCCGAGAAGCACTTCGATCCGCATATTTGCTCGGCGGGCGACTGCGATGAGAGATTGAATCCCCCAGAATAACAGCGGTTGCACTGCCGGATAAATTAGGTCTAAGATATCGTCTTATTGGATAAGCCTGATTTTATCACTGCTAGTGCGGGGGAATTTGAGTGAGCAGAAAAGCAATCAGTCGTGAACTCTACGAGCAGATGCTAGAGGCGTTTCGAGAAGAGCCCGGCAATATTAGTTACGTGGCGCAAAAATGCAATGTTGAGTATCGAACCGCCACAAAATGCTGGAAGGTCGGCTGGGAATCAAAGTACTTCGATCCCGCGAAAGATGTCGTCGAGCAAGAGCAACTCGAGGCGAGATCAAGAGTGGCGTCAGAGAAGGCAAAGCGCAACCTCGAGACAGTGAGCATCAAATCAGAGGTCGTTCGACAAGACGCGATAGAGATCCGCACCCACGAGACGAAGATGGTCCGAGGAGCGAGAGAGAATTGCATCGCGCTCATGGCCTGCTCTCAAAAGCTTCTAGGCGGCGCCTTTCAACTCGCGGCGAAGCTCGGCGAGCAACTCAAGACAGAGCAGCTAGGCGTTAAGGATGGCCTCGCAGTCGTTGCGACAATCGGCAAGCTCATCAAGGACGGCAACGAGAGCGCCAAACTCTCGCTCGTGTTAGAGCGCCTACTCGTCGGAGCGCCGACCGAGATCATTGGGCTGACGAATATCACCGTCGAGGAAGCAGAGTCAGAATGTCGACGCGCGCTCGCCACGATCGAGATGGCGAAAAGCATGGGCGCCGACGCCGTTTGGAATCCCGCGCTCACCGAGTCAAGTTCAGAGGTGAATGCCGAATCAAGTGCGGACGCGGTCATCATCGAATCAACGGGGGGCCGCAATGGCGCCGGCAACCCAGTTCACTAACTCGCGGTCGGACCTATTCAAGGGAGCGACGCGGGCGGCAAGACAAGTAGAGTTAGAGCTCGCCCGAACGGTTCCGGCCGTCTTCAATCAGGCCGTGTTGCGCAACGAGCGCACGGGTCAGCGTATCCAACAGAGCATCCCGCAGAATCATTGGCACTCGCTCGCCAATCGCCACAATCGATTGCTTATCTGGAGTCACGTCGAGAGCGGCAAGACAAACCAACTCTCGATAGGGCGAACTCTCTTTGCCATCGGTAGCGATCCCGCGTTGCGAGTAGCAATCGTTAGCAACACCTCGGCGCAGGCAGTGAAAATCGGTTATGCGATCCAGCAGTACATCGAGAAATCGGAAACGCTTCACGAGATCTTTCCCGATCTCTTGCCCGACGAGCCGTGGAACAACACTGAAATGCAGGTGAAGCGCAAAGTATTTTCAAAGGATCCGACGGTCTTCGCGTGCGGCATTCACGGAAACATCACGGGCGCGAGAATCGATCTCCTCATTCTCGACGACCTACTCGACTTCGAGAACACGAGAACGAAACGCGCGCGCGATGACCTTTGGGATTGGTACGAGTCAACGCTCGTCGACCGCCTCACAGAAAATGCGCGAGTGATTTGTGTCGGCACCGCCTGGCATCCCGATGATTTCATGCACCGCCTGGCAAAGACGCCGGCATGGAAAGCATTTCGATATCCAATCACAGACGAGAATGGGAAACCTCGGTGGCCCGACCAATGGTCCGAGGAGCGCATCGCACTCAAGCGTCAAGAGCTCGGCCCGATTCAAGCGCCGCGAAAACTCGACTGCATAGCGCGCGACGATTCCGAGGCGAGGTTCAAAAAGGAGTGGCTCGATATCGCGCTCAAGAATGGCGAGGGCAGAGCGCTCACGTTCCAGCTCGACATCATCCCGTACGGATGCCGCGTCTATACGGGCGTCGACCTCGCCGTCAAGAGAGGCGATGCGAACGACTTCACCGCGATGGTGACGATTCTCGTTTATCAAAACGGGTGCCGGGAAATCATCAACGTCGAGAGAGGGAAGTGGAAGGGCATTGATATTCTCAAACGCTTGTTCGACATTCAGCGGCGCTATCAATCAATCTGTGTCGTCGAGAACAACGCGGCGCAAGATTACATTGTGCAATTCGCCCACGAGATGGGACAATTCGGTCAGGCTCAATTGGGAGTTATTCCAATCATCCCTTTCACCACGGGTAACAATAAAGTTCATCCCGATTTTGGTGTCGAGTCTCTCTCGACCGAAATGGCAATGGGCAAGTGGTCGATACCCAGTAGCAACGGCCGAGTGCACGCCTCGCTCGAACCGCTTGTAAACGAAATATGCAATTACGACGTGAACGCTCATACTGGCGATTGTCTGATGGCGATGTGGTTCGCACGCGAGGGCGTTCGCATTGGTGACGTGAAGGTAAAATCAGGCTATATCGATTTGATGTCGCGATGATTTTCAGGAGGGGGAATCAATGTCAGAAAAAGTTTGTATAGACTGCGAAGCGCCCGTCAAAGAGGGGCAATATTGCGAAAAGCTCGGCGAGATTCGCTGTCTCAATTGCGTCTTGAAAACCATGGATCTCATTCCGCCTGTGCCGAGCGCCGTGATATCGATGGCGAATAAGCTCTTGAATGCCACTCGCGCTCGTTCGAATCAAGCACTTCATCCCGACCCGCTTGCGCTCGATATGAAATGCTCGGCGCGTCAACTCTCGATTCTCTTGCTCGGACACGCGCAAGCGATCTCGATGAAGGCGTACGATACGCAGGCAAAATCAGACGTCGACGGTCGACTCGCGGTGCTCAACGAAGTCGATCGCATTGTCGAGCTCGTGCAGAAACTCGACCTCGTCGCCGATAAAATCATCGCGAGAGGTGAGTAGTGATTCGACCCGTGCTCATTTGGCCGACGACTAAACTCGAGTCGAGGTGCGAGCCCGTCGACGAGATTCACCTCGACCTATTGCGCAAAGGAAACGTTTGCTGGTTGCGAACGCTCATGACTGATCTCGTCGAGACGCTCGCTTGTTTCGGCGGCTCGGGATTGTCGGCGCCGCAATTCGGAGAGCTCGTGAACGTCATCGCTATCCGAGTCAAGCACAGCCAACCAGAAGGCAAGGCAGACATCGAGGAAATCATCCCGATCGTCAATCCCTCGCTCAAGCTCCTAAACGGGGCTCAGTTGATTTCAGAGGAGCGGTGCTTATCTTTCCCCAATCATGTCGTAAAAATCAAAAGGGCGAGCGTTGTAGCGTTATCCGGCGTTGGTCTAGACGGTCACGCAATTGAGATCGGGGGCGATGGGGCGTTGGCGATCTCGATCCAGCACGAAATGGATCATCTCTCAGGCACCGTGCTCACCGACTACGAATCGCAACTCAAACGCGATCTCATTCGAGTCAAACTCGCGAAATTGAAAATCAAGGGCCTGCGGTATCGAGTGCCCACAGAAAGGCAACCGACATGAGCAGCGCAACCCGCGTCGATATGGGCCGAGTGAGCAGACTAGTGGGAGCGATCGCGCAAAAACTCGGCGGGCGACTCGGCGATCGCGCCGCGCAGGCAGTCACCAATCAACGCATCGCAAGACTCGGTCTGACGCCGCGTCAGCAAGAATTGAATTGGTTGTGGGCCTGGTATCGATGCCAGCATTACGATACGAGGAAATGCGACTGGAACGGCAACGAGGTCATCGACCCGATCGAGATCGAGGCGATAGCGACAAAAGGATTTCTCCCGCCCGGCTTTCAATCGATGTTGACAAGCGCGATGCCGAACAAGTTCAGAAAGCCAACCGCGCCCTATGCTCTCCCAAAAGTCATCGTCGATAGATTCTCGGGATTGCTTTTCTCAGAGCGTCATCACCCTCAAATTCGTATCGAGGGCGATCCGCTCACCGAAGATTTCGTCGGCGCATTGGTCGAAGAGGCGCGCCTTTGGCCGCTCATGATGCTCGCCCGCGAGTACGGGGGCGCGATGGGGACGGTCGTCATCGGGTTTCAATTTATCGATGGGCTTCCTCGAATCGAGATTCACGACCCGCGTTGGATGATCCCGGACTTTGAAGACGAGCTCGAGCTCGTGCTCAAATCGATCGAGAAGCGACACATGTTCACGAAAGAGATTCTCGACCCGAGAACGGGAATCAGGCAGCCAATTGATTTCTGGTATCGGCGCGTCATCACGAAAACATCGGACGTGCTCTGGGATCCTGTTCCCGTCGACGATGGCGAAGAGCCCGATTGGGAGAACCTCGCGCGAAAGGAAGTCGTTCACGGTTTCGGTTTCTGCCCGGTGCGATGGGTGCAAAACCTCCCGGTGCAAGACGATATCGATGGCGACCCCGATTGTCAGGGCATCTATCCGCTCATCGAGGCAATCGATGCGCTCATGTCGAGCGGATTAAAAGGCACGCAGGCGAATTGCGATCCTACCCTCGTGATTACCTCGGTCGCTCGCATGGACGAGATCATCAAGGGAAGCGATAACGCGCTTCACATTCCGAACGGCGATGCGAAGTACCTCGAGATCACAGGGCAGGGCATCGAGATCGCAATGAGCAAGATCGAAATGCTTCGCAAGCACGCTCTCGAGGTCGCACAGTGCGTGCTAGAGCACCCCGAGCAGTCACAGCGTACGGCGACAGAGATCGAGAGAGCGTTCTCGAGCATGCTCGCCAAGGCCGACGTCATGCGTGAGCAGTACGGAGAACGTGGCGTGAAGCCTCTCATCCTCGACATGATTAAGGCGATTCAGAAACTCGGCGCGGGGAGCGTGCAAGAGGACGGGTCGGTCCTAAAACAGACCATCAATCTCCCGCCAAGCGTCACGAAAAACGAGAACGGTGTCTCGATTCAGAAGCCGCGCGTGCTCGGTGCCGGTCCGAATTACTCTCTCAAATTGCAATGGCCACAGTACTTCGACCCGACTCTCACAGACGTCACAGCGGCGACGAGCGCAGCGGGCAATGCAAAAATGAGTGGGCTTATCGACGATGAGCACGCGACGAAATTCGTCGCCGAGTATTTCCATATCGAAGATGCGCAGGGAATGTTGAAGAAGTTGAAGTCGGAGCGGTTCGAGAAAGACGCCGAACTCGAGAACATGATGCTAGGCAGAATGCCTAGCATTAGAAACCAGGAATTGTCAACGCAAAAACCAGAGACGCACGAAGCGGAGATCGAGAAGGACATTCAATCGACCGCTCTCAACGGCGCGCAGATCGCCAGTCTCTTGCAGATCCTCATGTCCGTTCAATCAGGTCTGCTCTCGAGAGAAGCCGCTGTCTCCGTTATTACCGGGGCGTTTCCAATGTCGTTCTCAGAAAGCACCGCCAGTGAGATCATTAACGCGATTGATATTCGACCTTCAGAGCTACAAGAGCCGCCGCCGGGAGACATGTCATGATGAACGTCGAGCATATCGCAAAGATCTGTCATGAGACGAACCGCGCCTATCGAGAGGTGATCGGCGAGACAACGTCGCCGAGATGGGAGGACGCGCCCGATTGGATGAGACAAGCGACAATCGAAGGCGTCATCTTCCTGCTCGAGAATCCCGGTGTTTCCCTTGCCGAGCGCGCGCATGAGAATTGGCTGCATCGAAAAGAAAAGGACGGTTGGAAATACGGCATCGTCAGCAACGCCGCAAAGAAAGAGCATCCGTCGATTCTCCCGTACTCGATGTTGACTGAGAACGACCGGAGAAAAGATGCGCTATTCATCGCGGTCGTTCACGCGTGCGTTCCTCAGGAGATGTGATGATCATTGCGGTCGACTTCGATGGCGTCATCGTCAATCAGGATCGCGCGTACGACGATCTCGAGTCGCCGTTGCAATTCAATCCCGGCGCGCGAGAGGCGTTGCTTGAGCTCAAAGCGGCGGGGCATCTTTTGATTTTATGGTCGGGTCGGTTGAGCAGCGCGTTGCTCGTCGACCCTTCGCTCGACCCGCTCGTCAAGGTCGGCAAAAAGAAAGTCAACCTCGAGTGGTGGCGCGATAGCAGTCTGCCGATTCATCAAGCGCGCGCGAAACAAATGCTCGACTTCATCTCGAGATATTTACCAGGAGTGTTTGACGCAATCGATGATGGCGCGGGCGGGAAGCCGAGCGTCGACCTCTTCATCGATGACAGAGCGATTCGATTTGGGGTTGGTCCATTCTCGGTGGCGTGGGATTATATCGGTCATGTGTACGGGGAGAGAGTAGTGCACCAGTCGTAAGGGAGAAAAAAATCATGGCAGTCAAACGACAGAGGCAGGGCAAGACGTATCACCTCAAAACTTTTATGGGCGGGCAGATGACGCCAAAGGAAGCGCATATCAAATACGCTTTCGGTGGTCGCGCCTGCGATAAATGTGGGGCGCCCGCTGAGGTCTGCGTGCGAACGTTCGGCGATATCAAAGAGGTCTCTCGCCGCTCGCCACAATTCCTATTGCAACTCGCCCGCGAGAATGATGGGCAAGTGCCGATGGTCGATTTCACCTATGGCAAATTTGTTGCGATGGGGCGCGCCTACGCGTGCAAGAGTTGCGAGAAAGAGCTCGAAGTCGAAGCGGCGAAAGCGCCATCGTGGTGTTTAGTTGAGATCGACAAAGGACCGAAGGAAACTATTACCGAACAGGTCGCGACACAATTGAGCGAGGGCGCATGAGCAAAGAACTTGCACAGTATGTGAAGAGCAAAAAGAAAACGTCGCCCGAGGAAGAGAAGGCGCTCGCCAGCATTCGCAAAGAAGCAGCCAAGGCGGGAACGACTCTCGAGTCGGACGGCGAAGGCGGGCTCTCTTCGTCGCTAGTACTGGGAGTGATGCGGCGCGACAAATATACGTGCAAGGTTTGCGGCGGAAAAGAAAACATCGGCGTGCACCATAAGGGCGGCATCGTCAAATCGAAATGGCTCAGCCAGATGGGGCACAAGAGCACGCTCGAGAACCTTGTCACTATCTGTGCAAGTTGTCATGACAACGTTCATGAAGAGGCGAGAGAGGAAGGCGTCGACTCTTCGCAGGTCACGCCCGAGGGCGATAAATAAATACGCTTTCATAAACTCACGATAGGAGACACGCAAATGGCAATGATGATCACGAACATTTCCGGCGCTGCGATATCGCTTCCGTACCCCTACTATGGAATTTTACGCCCGGGACAAGGAATTGTATTCGAGGATACCGAAGCAAATATCGTTGCCAATCTCGGCGGCGCGCAGGTCGTCGATAGCATTTTGAAAATCACTGCCGTTCCCGGTGTTGGAATCAATCCGATCTCGACGCAACAGAATCCACCCGTGAACGTCTCGCAGATATCGGGCAATCTTCCATTGACGCAAACGTCGGGGACATTGCCGACGACACGGCTCTCTGGGATTCTCGTCGCTTCACAGATAGTGTCACAGGCAGACGCAACATACTGGGTCGATGCGGTTCTTGGAAACGATGCGAACGCGGGAACGGCTCTTGCGCCATTCAAAACTATTGGTGCCGCGACCGCGCTCATCCCGCACGTGCTCAGTCACAATTTCACAATCAACATCAAAGCGGGAACCTACGTTGAGTCAATCGAGATCACAACGCATATTCAGAGCTCGAATGTCACATTGAAAATCGCCGGTCAAGATTGGGCCGCGATCACGCCAGCGACAGGAATTCAGACGGGAACGTTTACAAGCGTCAGCGGAAAATTCGTAACGAGCGCGGGCGCAGGTTGGGCGGTCAATGATCTCCAAAAGAAGTTTGTGAAATTGACTAGCGGTACACAGATCGGAAAATATTTTCCGATTGCATCAAATACAATTGACACTCTCGAAGTCTGCGCGACCAACTCTTTTATAGCGGCATGTAACGGGTGCACGTTCGAGTTAGTTATGCCCGCAGCAATTGTTCAGCCAAGTGGAACACCCAACGGAGACCCGATCAGATTAAAAATTTCAGATCATAGAGTAAGGCTCTCCAGCATTCGCGGAATTGAAATCAGCGCTTTGCAGTTAATCGGGCACACTGTGCAGACTGGTTGTACGGGCGTCATTACAGCTTATGGGATGGCTAAAATATATGTAACTAGTTGTTATTTGCAATCGAGATCTTCAGGTACAAAAACAATTGAATGCTATTTAATGAAAGGCTCGACAGCAACCTTTCAGTATAATGTTCATGATAGCGCAGTGAATGCCAATTCCGGTATGAATTTCGGCGCTGGCATTATCGCCGATGTATCGGCGAGTTTTATTCAACCAGGGCTGGGTCAGAGATCTTTGGCCATAAAGAACGAAGGTTCATATGTGTTCTTTTCAAACGGCACAGTAATACAGGATTTTGATACGCTGAATTTTCCGGTTTTCGATATAGCTTATGGCGGAAATGCCTTTTTGAATTTTAATGACGTGGTGCTGCGGAATAACAGCACGATTTTTCGCATAGGCAATCATGGATATGGTTTGGCATTCTCGGTCACAACAATCTCGGGATGCAAGTCTGTTGCATTTGATCTCTCGACATGGGGTTCAATTCAATCGGGCAGTCGTGGCTTCAATTCGTTAGTGCTTGCGGCAAGCACTAAAATTATTGACGGACTCTCCGATGCAATTCGTATCACGTGCCCCTATAACAACATTGCAATCGGTGCAAATGTCGACATTAGCAATAACGCTGGTTGGGGTGTCAATCTCGCATATCCACTTCCGGGAAATGCAATGGGTGGCGCTTTTAACAATGTTGGTGTGGCAGCCAATACCATAATGAGCGGTAACGCTCTCGGCGATTTTTCTATCGACGGAACAACCGCATTATCGCTCGCCGCATTGCGAGCATTGCCCGGCAAGGTTGCGACCGACGCAAACTTCTTCAATCGAATTTTTTCGGAGTAAGAGGGGCACGTGGCATCGGCGAAAAAAAAGTACTATCAGCAAGTGATGGAGGAGCATCGGCAACGACTCCTCCGTCTCTCTATGCGCCGAGGCGTATTCCCTCTCAGCCGCATGTATCACGAGGCCGCGATAGAGCAAGAGGCGAAGCTCAGAGCTCAACTAGGTCGCGGCGCGGACACTTTCACCACGCATCAAATGCGGTTCGCACTCGCTCAAATCAAAGACGGGCAGGCAACGCTATCGGCGAAGATGGCGGCCGAGCTCGGGTCGGTCACGCGAGAGGCGCAGAAGGAAGCGGTGAGCGGGCTCTTGAAGGACGTCGGGCGACTCGAGAAGAAGTTCACGGGCGCCACGATTGAATTGCCCCTCGAGGAAGCGTCGAGGTTCTACGGAATCATCGACAAAAGAAAGACCTCTTTGCTTCGCATGCACGAGAGCAGCATGGCAAAACATGGCGCACAGACCGTGAAGGCGGTTGAGCGAGAGCTCGCCATGTCACTGCTCACGGGAGAGAATCAAGACCAAGCAATCGGGCGTGTGCTCCCCGCCATCGAGGGCGAGTGGTGGCAGGCTGAAAGAATAGTCCGTACAGAAACAGCGTGGGCATACAATGCTTCGCACCGAGACGCTATTGAAGACACAGCGCGTGAAGTTCCCGGAATGAAAATGCAGTGGGAGGAAATGGTCGACGAGGACGGGAACCCGTATGACGATAGAGTGGCAATCGATTCACTCGCAATGCACGGGCAGGTCGCGGGCGTCGGAGAAATGTTTTTCATGCCGCCCGCGACACCGAAAGGCGAAGCGATACCCGAATCATTGCAAGGTCAAGAGTGGGCATTCCCGCCCAATCGACCGAACGACCGCGCGGTTGTGTCGCCATGGAAACGAGACTGGGGAATTCCTGGTTGGGTTTGGCGAAACGGAAAGCGTGCAACCGCGCTATGAGAAAACGCCCGGCGAAATTGGGGCCGTCATTTCTAAAAGTTTTGCGGCACGCAATTCGACAACGGCACCCGAAACGGAAATACAAAATTCGGGACGATGGGTACGTCGAGGTTTTGGTTGGCCGGCGCGGATATATTTTAGAGCATCGCTTCATGATGGAGTGTCATCTCGGACGCAAATTGAAAACCGAAGAAGACGTGCATCATAAGAATGGCAGGTGTTGGGATAACCGTCTCGAGAATTTGATTGTCACGACTCACTCGCAACATTTGAAAGAGCACTATCGAGAGCGACAAATCGATGTGCTCGGCAGATTCAAAAAGAAGATCGCCGTATGACTTCTTGTCTCGACAGATTGTTTTGGTGTACCGTTTCGCTGTTATCTTTTGACCGACCGTTAAAGGGGAAAAACAAATGCCAATTCCTGCAAAGAAAATGAACGCGTTCATTCAGCAGAATAAAAAGAAGCCGCCATTCCCCATGAAGGCGAAACAAAAGTTTGAGGCCGACGAGGACGCGAAAGAGAATCCCAAGGTCGATGAGCCCGAGGAAAAAGAAGAGGGCGAGCAGGAAGAAGAGAAAGATTATTCGGCCATCGTCGAAGAGGAAGCAAAGAAAATCGATGATGGAAATCCCGACGAAGAGCTCGTCGAGAAGATGCAGGGATTTGATTTCGCGCTCGACGATTTCCCCGAATGGGTTACCGAACAAGAAGATCAAGACAAGTGGAACGATGCCAAAGACGCGGTCGACCCCGAGGGCGAAGGCATGAAACACAATGACCCTTATCTATTGATCGCACACGTGTACAAACGTATCGGCGGCAAAGTCGCGTGACGAGTACTTGCGCTCTGGTTGTATTTGTGGATAGAGTCAGCGATATGGGAATTGAATTCAATTTCAAAGGGGCGGGAGATTCAAAAAAAGTTTCTGTCGAATCTCCTTTTGATGCGCAAATGCGACCGGCGTTAAAAGACCCCGTATCGCAACCATCGAAAGAACTCGCCCCCGGTGAACCTGGAATGATCGTATGGAAAGATTTTGAATCTCGACCGCTGACACACAGTAACCTGCCGTTTGAGATCAAGAAATAGAGGGGCGCAATGGCGATTCATCCCGGCGTGAAAACGATTAGGACACCGCGAACACGAGCACTCGAACTCGGAACGGCCAAAGAAGGCTTCGGTCAGGACGCGCCCATTTGTTCGCAATGCGGCGAGATGCTGACGACGGGAATGGCGCAAGCGCCGCACGGTCACTATGCCGAAAACATTCCGCCGATGGTCGACAAGCAAAACAGTTTTCAGAAGAAGCCTTTTTAGTTTTTGATTTGAGCGGGGGAGGGAACGCATGCCTTGTGCAATTGAGCTTGCAAAACAGGCCGAGCAGTCGAGTCAGAAATCAGTCGTCAACGTTTACGATTCCGCGATGGGATCATACTCGGAAGTAAAAACTCCACCACCCCCCACAACGCCAGCCTTGCCGAGTCCGCCTTCACCGTTCGGCGCGACAAAGTAATAAGCGGGCGCACGAAACACCAATAGGAGAACGCCAATGCCTGACCAACCCCTCTGGGTCGAATTCGCAAACGCTGGTGCCGCCTCTCAGAAAAGCGCAGCCGAACTTTTCGATGAGCGCTATGGGAAATACAAAGACGAAGTTGCCGACAACAAAGACACCGAATCAAAACTTCCACAGGCTTCGTTGCCGCAGGCCCCCGACCCCTCGCCTTTTAAGATTGGCCCGGGCTGATTTGCTGTGAACCTTTTTTCGTGAGTTGAGATGGCCGACCAATTCGTTTTATCCGGCAGCTATACCGTCACGCCGCTCTCGTTGACGTCGCTCGACCCTTCGTTGGCGACGCCGATTGATGAGCCGCTTGCGTTGAAGAGCAAACAACCCTCGGACATAACACTCTCGGTCGATACGCCGGTTGCGGTTCCATTCGGAACGCTTGTCAATGCGCATGTGGTAATTTTGAAAGCGCTCGGCGGCAAAGTTAAAGCGCGTTTGACAAGCGCGGATGGCACGACGCAGGCAATTCCATTCGACTCATTTTTGATTCTGATGTCGCAAACGGTTCCGATCACGGCAATCGATCTCACTCGTGTTTTGGCGACCGCAACAACCGTAAAAGTTTTTCTGGGCGAGAAAGCGTAACCAATCCTTAAGGAGCAAAAATGCCAACTACAACCACCGTTGTCGAGACCCTAAAGAATGTTCTGAACGAAGCCAACCCCAACAAGATCTCTGACGCGCTCGCCAAGATCGACCTCGGCACGATGTTCACGGCCGTCGAATATGACACGGGCACGATCACAGGCGTTGCCGGCGTGACGATTCCAGGCAACGGCGCCTTGCTCGTTCAGAGCGCTCGTGTTGTCACCTCGGGAACCGGCGCCAGCGTCGGAACCTATCTCGCGGGCGACTCCGCTGTGACTCCTCTTCTTCCCCCCGGCGGCGCCTCGACGGCAGTTGGAATCGCGGCTCTCTCAGTCGACGGCAAGACGATTACCTTCCCGAATACAGTCACCCGCGCAGTCATTCGCTACGTGCCCAACACTGTCGTTGCACTGACCGAAAAATTCGCCAGCGTATAAGAGTCGCTCGCTTATCCACACTTATACAATGCGTTTGTTTAACCGTAGGCTCTCAAACTATCGAGAGCCGAATCACCCCAAAAGGCGGAATCGCGCTCTGAAATAGTCGGCGGTCATTCTGTCGTTGCAGATACGTGACGACGGCGGTGAACAGTCGGTGAATACAGACGGGATACCCCAAGACAAGGACACGACATGCTAGATGGGACGCAAGAGGTTCAGACAAGCGGTTCACCACCGCTCGGCGCACCAGTATCAATCGATCCTATTCAGCCACCGATGCCGACCGAGCAATCGGAAAAGCAAAATGGGAACGGGCAACAGTCGGAATTCTCGACGACCGGGAACGGAAAGAATTTTATCGTTCCGCAACACGCATTCAAAAAAGCAAAAGATGACGCACGCGAAAAGGGCCGCAAAGAGGCAATCGATTCAATTGTAAAAGAGCTCGGCTTATCGAGCGTCGATGAATTCAAGGGGCTGATTCAAGGCGTCAAGAGCGGCAAAGTCAAAGCGCAACCGCCACGACAAGAAGTTCAGAAAGTGGATTCGGATAAGAGCAAACCCGAGAGCAACAAAGAGGCGAGTCAACTCTTCAAAGAGCGCAGCAAGTGGCAGAAGACCTATGAGTCACAGAATCAAAGATTGAGCCAAGAGTCACGAGCTCGAAAAGATCTCGAGCAACGCCTCGAGGCAAAAGACGCTGAGATGGCCTTGATGGCGGCGGCGTTCACGGCTGGTATCAGAGACGATGTCGCGGTCGAAGTCGCGATTCGGATGCTGACCAAACACGTCGAGAGTTTGAGCGAACAAGACCAAGCGAAATTCGATGAACGGAAATACTTCTCGAGTCTGAGAGAGTCACACCCAGTTTTGTTTAGCGAAGTGGTTCGGCCGGCGACAACGGGAAATGGGAGCAGCAATGTCAATGCGCCCAAGCCTGGAACGCTGACACAAACCGCAGCGGTACTAGGGAAAAAAGATGCTCGAAAAATGAACCCACAAGAGTATCGAGAACATCTTCTTTCTCAGGGATTGAAGCTTAATATTTGAGAGCACGTCTTCGTCTTGCGGGTCACACAAGGGTTCGCCGGAACGATGACGGCAAACGGGGAAGTCTAACAAACCACAAGACGAGGACGAGTCATGACTGATTTTTCAATTATTGTTCAATCGCCAGAAATCCGAGCAATCGTTCAGGAGAACACCCTTGAGCGTGCCTTCCACGATGCGCTTTTCCCTCGATTGTTATTCCGCGGCGAGGCGACTGCCGAGTTGTGGGCAGGCCAGGTCGGCGACAGCATGACGTTCACGGGCGCAGGGCTCATCAAGCCGAAAACCAAGCCGCTCGTTCCAGGATCCGACCCCGTCCCCAGCACGTTCACGAGCGAGCAATGGTCCTCGACTCTGAATCTCTATGCGGACGCGATCGATACGAATATGCCGACCTCGATGGTCGCGATCGCCAATTTGTTTTTGCGCAACGCCCAGCAACTCGGTCTCTCTGCCGGTCAGTCACTCAACCGCCTCCCGAGGAATCGGCTCTTCAACGCGGCTGAATCGGGACACACGGTTGCCGATGGCCCGCAGGGCGCTGTCACGACCATCTCTGTCAAGCGACTCAACGGACTCACCAAAGCACGTCGGCCCGATCTCGCGCTTGGAAGCCCCGTTCGATACGATGCGGTCAGCGCAAACAATCCGCTGAAGATTCGGATTTGGGATACGACTGGCGCCGGCGTTGAAGTCTCTCGAACCGTTGTCGGCTTCTCCGCCGCTACGGCTGGTGACGAAGTCGGTCCTGGCACGATCACAATCGCGGGCGGCGCTGTCACGGTTGCCGATCGCGCGTATATCGTCTCCGAAGATCGAACCTATTTGGTTCGCGTCGGCGGCGGCATGAAAATTGACGATGTCGGCAGCACCGACCTCCTTCGCCTCTCAGATATCCGAGCCGCGATTTCGCGTTTCCGAACCAGCAACGTTCCCCCGATGCCCGACGGGAAGTATCACTGCCACCTCGACCCGACCTCTGAAGCCCAAGTGTTCTCGGATCCAGAATGGCAGCGTTTGCTGACCGCCTTGCCCGATTACTACATGTATAAGGATTTCACAATCGGTCAACTCCTCGGCACCGTGTATTTCCAGAACTCCGAAAACCCGATTCCTGAAACCGTCGATGGCGGCCTCACGGCGACCTACTCGACCGACGAAGCCTTCGCCGGCGAGCTCTTCAATACCGGCGCGACCTCGGGTGTCAAAGTTCACCGCGCTCTGTTTGTCGGGCAGGGAATGCTTCGTGAGTACTACACCAACCTCGATGAGCTGATCACCGAGGCAGGCATCACGGGCAAAACCGCAGAGCCAAGAATTACGAACAACGGAATCGAAGTCTTCACAGAGCGGATTCAGATGATTCTCAGAGCGCCTCTGAACCGTTTGCAAGATCAGGTTTCTACCGCCTGGAAGTTCATCGGCGATTGGCCCGTCCGCACGGACGTCACCACCGGCGACTATGCTCGTTACAAACGAGCTTGCGTTGTTCAGCACGGCGAATAAATTTCCCTCTTTTAAGCCCGCGCCGACTTTGTGTTTGATTCGGCGCGGGCGGATAATGAGTTCGCATGCTGATGGTCGACAAACCTTTGCTCAACCATTGTGTTGAGCATTCCTGGCGATGGTCTTCGGACCCTTGTGTGCTCCCGCGTAGGAGCCAGTTCGCCTATCTCGATCCGAGCATCTACCAAGACGCTCACGCAAAGATCGAGAACTCGGGGCTTCGTGCCCCATCCGTTGCTCTCGCAAACCCTGGCTTCGTGCCATGGAACCGCAAGAGCAACAATCGACAGATGAACTTGCACGCGGAGTCGGTCACTCCTCGTCAGTGCTCATGGGGCGCCATAGAAGATTCTCACTCCTCGGAGCGTGATTCCTCTCGGCATAATTCCTGGGATACGATTCGATTGTTTTTCAGATTCTTCCCCCACGATCGGGGACCAAAGATCGGATATGAAAAATCGCGAATCGTATCTCCTGTCATCTTTTTTAACTCTTGACGGAGGCACAAAATGGCCAAGGTTCGAATGGTCGAGGAGACAAAAGTGGAAAATAAAATTTATGCGCCTCCCGTTGTAAAAACGCAAAGCCCTGCTGAAATTGCCAGACTGCTCAAAGAGGATTCACCTCCGAAAGTCGAGCCCACTGTCGAGCCACCGCTAGTGCAGCCCGCCCCATTGACGGGAAGATATTTGGTGCTCGAGGCGAAGATCGTTTCCTTCAACGGCCATATCACTTTTTTGCCGAAGGACACGCTCGTCGACGATTCGAGTTATGGGCCGGGAGCAATCGAAAAACTTCTTGCCGCAGGTGTGAAACTAGAAAAGCAGGCTTGATCAATTGAGGACCTATGCCTCTCGATGCCGCTGAAAAAGAACGCTGTCGTTTTCACCTTGGCTATCCTGAAATTCAGGCGGCGGCGTCTATTCAATTCGGCATTCCTCGCCCGATGCAAACCGCATTTTTGGTTGAGTCGGCGATGAACTTGATCATCGAAGAAGCGGTCGACAGAGTACGACGCATTTTGAAAGTGATGGACGATCTCGAGACGAAGTTGATCGAGTCTCAAGATCGTCTCGCGGCGATTCAACTTTCCGATTTGCATTTGCGCGACAACGAGCCCGACCAACTCGAACACGAGTATGTTCGATGGGGTTTCAGACTCGCCGATCTTTTAGGCGTTCCAATTTACGCATACTCAAATCGCTATCGAGGTTTTATTACTTCTGGTGTTAGCTCCATACCTGTTCGACACGGCTGATGCCGGGAGGGCGAATGGCAAAATTCTTCGACCCGACCAGCGTCCAGTTAAACAAAACACTGGCACGGCGATTCATCCCGCTCGCAGATCAACTCCGAGATCTGTTGAGCAAATTTGGTTTGCGCCCCTATAAGGTTCGCATTGTCAGAGCGAAATGGAGCGGCGGCGAGAGAGGCGTTGGAACACTCTCTGAGATCTCCGAGCTCGTGTTGCTCCCGACACCACGCATTCATGACCTCATCAGTCTGACCGAGATCGTTCAGCCGGTCGGTCTCGATGAAATCGGCGCGGTGATGCTCGACGAAATCAGCGGGCGGTTTACCGAAGACGATTTGATGGGGCGCGATTCGGACGGCTCACAGATACCGCTCGACGAAGAGATGTTTTATGAGGTCGAATTTCCGCGACCCGATGGCAAGGCGGGACCGCGACGAAGATTCTATCCACGCTCGGCGCCGCACTATGCGGCCGGCAAACTTCAATGGATGGTTCACCTCGAGAAGGTTCACGAAGACCGAGCTCGCGTAGGAGACCCCGAATAAATGGCTCACTACGTCACCATGGGCCAATGGGCCAAGTTTATGCTCGAGCTCGGCAAAGACTACGAGCCGACCGTTCGACGAGGAATCAAATCGGGCGGCATGCGCTCGTTGCGTGTACTTCAAAAAGCCACGATGAAAGCACCGAGCGGCGCTCATGGAACGGCGGGACAGGGCATCTATGGCGCGGTGAATACGGGTCAGTACAAACGCTCATGGAAATATACCGACACAGCAGAGGGCGGCAAGGTCTTCAATAACGCACCCTACGCGCCCATCATCGAGTACGGTCGACGACCCGGCAAAGGCATCTCTCAGATTGGGCAAATTGCGGTAGCGACTTGGGCGATGCGAAGACTCGGCGTCGACTATCCAAAGGCGAAGGGAATCGCCTATTGTCTCTCGAGAAAATACAAAAGAGTCGGCTTGAAAGGGCGCTACGTTTTGAGGAACAGTCTTCCTGAGATAGAGACTGCCATCAACACCGAGGTCAAAAATCAAATCGACCGCACGTTAAAGAGGCTCGCCGGAAAATGACATCAACTCCTACAGGCGCGGTGGTTTCCTCGAAGGTCGGCACGGTTCTCGTGTCCGATCGAACCACGCCCATTGAGCCGACCGCTAACTGTGAGACCGACACGAGAACGGCGCTCACTCGGGGTCTCTCAGAATATCTGAGTCAGATAAAAATTCAGATGCCCGGCGGTCGAGAGTTGAGATTGAAACGCGTCATCGAGAATTGGAGCGAGCCCGAGGATGTCGCGACGTATCCATCCGCGCTTGTCTACTCGACCGAGGCGGGCGAATATGATGCAAGTCGATTCACCCCCGGTCTAAACAAAGACTACAGACTCGCCGCGCCCGATGGTCGATACTTTGTGGTTTTGGCGGAAATGGTTTTGAATCTGGTTGTTGATGTTTGGGCAACCGACCCGAGAGAGAGAATGGGGCTTGCGAAAATGTTGGAGGATGCGTTCAATCCATGTGACTGGATGTATGGGTTCAGACTGGACTTGCCGCATTACTATAACGCGCGCTCTTCATACTCTTTGAAATCGATCTCGTACGTCGATGATTCGGACGATGCGATGAAACGATATCGCCGATTGATTTTCACTCTACAAGGCAACGTGCCGTTGATGAAACTTGTTGCCTATCCCGATGCTCGGTTCCAGCATAAACTCACTGTTACAGACGACCCTCAAATTTCATTGGCTGACGACTGTTAGAGGAGAGAAATCATGTCAGGATTTGTTCGCAGGTATGGAAGTTTTCCCGGGCAAGAGACCATCACTCTGATTGAAGGCGTTGTGATCGTCGACTTGCCGCCACCCGGCGCCGTGAATGGTGTCGGAACGGGAACGGTCGCGGTCATCGGTGAATTTGCTGACATGACTTACGCTGTTTCTGTCGACACAACGGGTGTTGTTACAACCAAACCCCAACCCGTCGAGGTCACCTCGGCTCAAGATCTGCTCGACAAACTCGGCGGATTCGACGAGTCGATTGGCGACACCGGCATCAGCGGCGGTTCTGGATTCATTGCTCTGAGAAACAAGAAGTTCTCGAGACTCATTTGCGTGCCCGTGAATCTCGCAAGCGCAAACGCTGTGAGACTCTATCGAGAGCTTCCGACGAATAAGAGCGCCACGAATCCCACGCCAATCGTCACTGTCTCTGCCGGCTCGGTTGCGGCTGGGCGTGAGTTCAAGAGCGGCGTTAATCGAGTCAAGGTCGGCAAGCGCTGCACGTTCACAGGCGTTGGCGCTTATTCGCAAAACGTTGATGGTGCGGTGACAGCGGCCGGCGCTCCCGCGCAATTCCAAACCTTCACTTCGGCGCTCGGCGGATTCCTCACCGCCAACGGTGGCGTCGGCGTCAAGAAGGGCGATTTCTTGGTGCTCGGTGTAATTGGTGGAGCAGGCGCACTAGGTGTGAACGCCGCAACCTATCGAGTGAGATCTGACCCGACTCTCGCAACCGCATTGGTTGTTGAGAAACTCGACGGCACGAACTTCGATTGGTCGACGACCACGGCGCTACCCTATCGCATTCATCCCGCGACCGATGCCGACACGGGCGTCGGCGAGAGCGACGATGCTATCGCGTGCACGGTGCCCGCGCGTCCTCTCGATGCGACGATTCTCGCCGCGACGACCATCAACCCCACAATCGTTCCCACAGCGGGAACGGCGACGACTTGGGATCCGCTCTCGGGTCTTCAGATGAGAACGCACCCGACCGGCGCTCTCACGTACACCTCGACGATTCAGGCCGCGAATGCTGTCAGCGATGCAACGATTGATGCGCTTTACGCGTCGTGTTTCGACTCGTTGCTCGCCGACGAAATGCCTTCACGGGATGTAAACATTGTTGTGCCTGCTCGAACGAGTGAGACCATTCGCACGAAACAGAGAGCGCATATACTCGACGCAAGCGCGATAGGCTACGGACGCATCTCGCCAGTCTCTCCCCCGCTCACCACACTCACTGTGAGTGCAGTTGTAACCGATGCGTCACCGGGCGTCGGAGCGACTCGGAACGAGCGCATCATCTACAATTGGCCGGGCGCGCAGACGTTCATTCCCGAGGCAGTTGGCTTCAACATGAAAGGCGCCGACGGCTTCAATCACGCTGACGGAATGCTCGATACTCAACTCAACATGTGGATGGCCGCGCTACTCTCGAATCTCGCTCCCGAGCGAAATCCTGCGCAGTCGACGGACCCGGTGCCCGCGATTCTCGGACCGATAACGTCATTTCAGCGAGGCGTTTCCGGTCTCAACATGACCGACTACATCCTGATGCGAAAGATGGGCATCGCCGCGATTCGATTCGACCGCACCATCGGCGGGTTCATTTTCCAGAGCGGCGTTACCTCGTCTCTCACGTCGGGGCAGAAGAACATCAATCGTCGACGCTTCGCGGACATGCTCGAAGATTCTTGCGCCGAACGTTTGAACCAGTTCGCAAAGCAACCGCTCACGCAAGGGCTCAAAGACTCGGCGGTCGGCGAGATGGAGGCATATCTCTCCGGTCTCAAGAGCGAAGACAATCCGTCGGCGCAACGACTTAACGACTACCTGATTGATGACGTCAGCGGCAACACCCCGAATCTTGAGGCGAAGGGGATTCATGTGATAATCATGAAGGTGCGGACGTTGGCGACCGGCGATTTCTTCGTGCTACAGGCGGAGATTGGCGAGGACGTCACGATAACCGTAACGTAGTGCCATTTTTCCTCTGATGTGCAATTGGTAAGGCTCCTCGGAATTTCTCCCTCCGAGGGGCTTTTTTATCGAATTGGACAATCGAGTTTTGAACGAGTAGGCTGTGAATATTCAGACGGCCACACCTTCATTTTGAAGGGATAGGGCGCGTGATTGCCGAGAGGCTTTCCGCGCTTTTCTTTTTGGTGAAGCGTCTAAGGTAAGGGTCAAATCATGGAGCACAGGATCAAGGGGCAGGAAATTGAATTGATCTACATTCTCAACGGCGAGCCCAAGACGAACATCACGAATATTCGCTCATTCGAGGCGGCAATCCAAACTGAAATTCTCAAGGAAGGCTACCTGAACGAGAAGACGGATCGCCGCGATGAAATCTTTCGCGGTTGCCGAGGCAAAACAGAAATTCATTTCGAGAACGGCGAGATTTTCAAACTCATCAAAGAGATCGTCGACCGCGCGCAACGACAGAAGCCCGGCAGCATGATCAACTTCAAAGCGACGATGAACTTCCCGAGCGGCGAGCGCATTCGCCACATTTTCAAAAACGTTTTCTTCGGCGAAATTCCTATCGGCTTCCCGAGTCGTGCCGACTACGGAACAATCAATCTCGAGTGGGAATGCGAAGGGTACAGCAAATTCTAAGATTCACACGTAGTAAAAACACAAAGGGAGAAACGCAATGGAGCAAGCGCGACAAATCTATGTTTACGATGTGCCCGAAGAGGTGCGTGTCAATGGTATTGAGTCGATGGGGGTGCGTGAGTTGACCATCGAAGAGGAGAAAATGGTTTATCGTCGAGTAGGATCGGATATCGCGGCGGCAGTTTCAGAGCTCTCGAAACAGGCGCTTTGTGAAATCAACGACCAAAAGGTTACTCTCGCGGATGGCTCTGCCGATAAAGCCTATGAATCGTTTTCGCCTCAACTTCGGCAGCTAATTGTTACCGCGTACACAGAGACAAATAACGCAAAAGAGGAGACGATAAAAAAATTCCAGGCCAGCAGACGTATCAAGGTTGGATGACGTTTGCTGGGTTTGTTTGCGCGATGTATCGGCAAGCGGAGATCGAACCAATCGAGGCGAGTTTGTGGAAGTTGATTGCATTCGCCGCACGCTATGGGCATCAACAGGTGCCCAACATTTTGTCGATGACGAAACGAGAGCTCGATCAATTTGTCGATAAGCTGGCAGAGATAATGAGAGAAGAGAAAGACGCGATGGCGAGTGCATTTGAGGGGGGCTGACAATGGCGGATGTAGCACAGACAGTTCTACTCAATGTCACGGTTAACGACACCGCATCGAAGGCACTGAAAACCGTTTACTCGGCGGCTAGTCGAGTGACAGGTGTTTTCGATAAAGCGTCAAGTGCACTCGGACATTTCGGGCTCGCCGCCGGTGCTATGGCGGCGGGCTTCGGTTTGAAAGAGGCGTTCTCGGAAACCATCGAGCATTTGAAATCGGTGAAACGCATCGGTCAATTGGCAGATGTTTCGGCCAAAAAATCAGAGGCGCTGATAAACGTTTTTGATAAGGCTGGCGTCTCGATGACCGAGTCGGAACGCATCTTGATGTCGATCTCTAAAAAGGGATCGAAACTCGACATGATTATGGCAGCAACGGGGAAATCGACTAACACAACTAGTGTTATGCTCGCTCAGATGGGCGTCAGTATGTCAAAGGGGCCCGTTGTGGCGATGGAGCAAATCGCAGAGGGGATAAAAGGCGGAAAGATTCACGCTGTGCAGCTAGCAAACGCTTTTAGTATGCCCGTGAAAAACGCCATGCTACTCGAGAAGGCTCTGAAAAAAGGCAAGGGCGCGATAACAGATGCCGTAAAAGAGCAGATGGAATACGGCATCGCGGGCGATGACAATATGAAGATGTTGGACCGCTACATCAAAGCACAGCGTGGAATGAAGGAAGGGTGGAATCGAATCAAACTTCAGATTGGCGCCGCTCTTTTGCCGCTCATCACGAAGCTGATGGAGTACGGCGAAAAAAATATGGATAAGTGGCTCGCCTCTGCCAAACGTTTTGCGGGTGTGCTCACAAAGTTTTTGACACGATTTCACGAGGGGTTAATAGGCATCGGAAAAATAATGCTACTCAATTTCTCAATCTCGAAGTTGACGGGCAAGAGTATCGCCGGATGGATTCCGTTGTTGATGAAGGGTGGAAAATTCGTTGCCGCAAAGTTAGCTATGAAAGCGGCGGCGCCGGCAGTGGCAAGCGCAGGAGCGGTGGCTGAAGGTGGCGCGGCGGCGGCATTCACCGCGATGTTTCCGAAGTTTGTTGCGGGGGCAGGTGCTGGCGGGACGGCTGCTAGTACTGGCGGGGCGGCGGCGAGTGCTGGTTTAATCGCGACAATCACAGCGGCGGCGGCTCCCATACTGGTAGTGATAGCGGCAGTCGCGGCGATCTCGCTCGCAATCTGGGCGACGTGGAAAGCATATTCAAAAAACATCAATGGCGTCACGACACGATTCAGAGAGATCTGGAAGCGTATTTCAGTTCACTTTGGCGCAATGTCCGATCAAGTTGCGAAGATGTTTTTGCCAATTACAAAGATGTTCAACAAGACGTTTGCACCATCGGGTGGGGTGGGAAACTTTTTTCTCACAGTCATTCCGAACATGATTAACAATTGGCTTTCACAGCTAGAGAAAGCACTTTTTTATATTCGAGTCTTTCAGCGATTTTATGAAAACATGATTTCGCTTATTTCGAGCGCCGCTGGTTCTATAGCAGCACCATTTGTGAATGCTTGGAACGCTATTACAGTCTCTGGTGGCGGGTTTATGAAAATGGTTGAAGATATACAGGGCTATTTAAAAGGCGTGACAGACATTGGTTTAGCTAACTTAAACGCAATGATCACACCGATTAGCAAATTGAATGATGCGATTCGAGGGCTCTTCATGAAGATCTACGATTACATAAAGCCCATCGGACAATTCATCGGCGCGGCTGTTGCGGTACCGACCGAGGTTTTTAAACTCTCCGTCGCGCAGGTCGAAGCCGAAACACAGATGGCATTGCTACAAGCGGCGCGCGATGAAGCGCTCAAACGTAAGAAGGCACCGCCCGACGACCGCGCAGGAACAGTCAACAACTTCCCCGACGCGCGCTTCAACATCACGCAAAAGTTCGCCGAGGGATTCGACCCCGATCGAATCGCAATTGCATTCTCGAGAGACGTAGCGGCCATGGGAGAGCGAAAACTTCAGAGCGGTTTCAGCCCAGTCTTCGGAGTCTAGAGGGACGGTGACGCATGCCAGAGAGCTCAAGCGCATTCACGATCGCCGAACAGACGGGTCGCAAGCGAGTTTTGATTCTGAAGGAGCGCGCTCTTCCTTATCGACCGTTCACGCTCTCGGGTTCGATGCGCGCCGAAACAACCTGGTACCCAGGCAATCCAATCGCGTCAATGCAGGTGCTCGGCAACGAAGAGGCGCCCACGACCATCACAGGTCGATGGGCTGATAGATTCTTGCGCAGCATCGACGATGAGGGACGAGCGGTTCAGGCGAGCGCGATTGCTCTTCTAGGCACAGGCGGCGCAGGCGCAACGCAACCCGTCGCGAATGTCGTCGAGCTCGCCAAGACCGTCGACAGTATTCGCCGCGAGGGGCAGGTCGTCGAGGTCACATGGGATCAACAGATTCGACACGGCATCGTCGAGCAATTCGTGCAGAATTGGGATCGCGCAGAGATTCTTAATTGGGAGATAACCTTCAAATGGATTTCACAGGGAGAGCGAGAGGTTCCCATTTCGTTCGCCCTCGAGGTCGACCAGAAATCGTTGAGCGCAAAGTTCAATACGCTCTATGATCAACTTCATACTTCGTTGGCGGCGCCGTTCTCGCTCGTCGAGGATATCCAAAGGGCGCTCGACGAAATGGACGCCATCATCTCAGACGCAATTGGTTCGATAACCGACACAACCGCCAACATCACAGACGCCGTGCTCACGCCCGCGACCGCCGTAAAGAGAACGCTCGCCGCGATGGAAACCATCAAAGAGGGCGCTCTGAGAATCGAGAATATCGTCTCGTCGAAAGCGGCACGAGCGCTCATCAACACGGACGAAATCGATGCGCTCTCGCAAGGGCAAACGTTGACCGCCGAGTCATATGTTCGAGGCGTCAAAATCTCTGCACGTCTCTTGAAGACGACGGCGGCAGAACAGAACGATACGCTCACGCGCCGCGATGACGAGCAGGAAATTCTCGCCGTCTTTACCGCTCATACGAATATGGATTTGAGAGATGTGTCGACAAGGTTCTATGGAACGCAAGAGGAGTGGCGACGACTGCTCAAGTACAACGGTTTAACTAGCAGTAAACTACTGGCGGGAATGTTCATCATGGTTCCTCGATTGATCAACTCGGGTGTTTGATGACGAGTCTTTTTTATCCAAGCGTGGTCATCAATCTCAAACTTCGGTTCGACGAGGCGATGACAGTTGTCTCGCTTGCGCCCGAGTCGGTCAAAAGTCTCGCAGAAAAAGGAACGGCGGCGGGAGAGAAACCCCGAGCTCTTGCATCGAAAGACAATCTCTCGCAGGTCATGAACATTTTGCCGAAGACATGCTCGGTCGAGATGCCGGGATATCGGCAGGCGAATAAATTCTCACTCACTCTCGAGTACAAAGATTTCCCAATTGATCCCCGCGTGATGCGAGCAATCGATGTTGAGGTTCACCTCGGCGCCGTCGAGGCTGGAAAATTCGGTCGAGGCATTACCGAAAACATTTTGCCAACAAAGAAACGTCAGAGTTATCTCGACACGAGAACGCAAGGCGGCACCGTCAACGAGGCGACGTTGCTCATGTCGGGTCTCGTCGACACGATAACGGCAGAGCATACGGCGAGCGGTTCTCTCGTGCACATGGAGGGTCGAGACTATCGAGGAATTCTACTCGACACTTCGTTGACAGCAGAGATGCTCGACAAGATAAAATTGGGGCAGGACATTAAAAGCGTAGTAACACAAATCGTGAAATTTCACCCTCTGTTGAAGTCTCAAATCAACCCTCAGAATTTATCGATTGATGCTCCCGAGTCTGATTGGGGAACGCAAGGTCTACCCAAAGTTGTGAACGACACTGACCTTATTCGGCCCTTGAAAAACGCCGTCGGCGCGGACCCCAAGATGCCGATGAAGGGCGACACAGACAAAATCAGTCTATGGGATGCCATCACGCAATTCTGTTTTTTGGTGAATGCGGTGCCGTATTTTCAGGGCAAGAAGCTCATGATTCGGCGCGCGCAAAGTTTGTATGAGAGATTGAACGCGGGAACGCCCGGACATCCGACGCCCTTTAAAGACGGAAAGCGCCGAACGGTGACAACGGCCGAGGGCAAAAACGAGATTGCACTTCGTCGTTTGGTTTACGGTTTCGACATCGACAATTTCAAGATGGAGCGCAAACTCTGCGGAACGGGAAAGCGCCCCACGATTTTAGTTGTCTCGCATGACCCCGGCTCAAAACAACGAGGCTACAAGGGACGCATTCTCGAGGCGCGATGGCCCGAGAAAACACAGGCGACAAGCGTCACGCCAACGGGCGAAGCCTCTCAAGAGGAGATTCTCAGAATTCCTGTGGCGGGCATCCGAAACAAAGACCGACTCAAAAGCATCGCGCGATCGCTTTACGAGGAGATTGGACGCGCCGAAATAAGCGGCTCGATTGAGACAAAAGATCTCGCATCATTCGGCGGCGACAATCAGGATCCCGATCTGCTTTCGTTGCGTCCGGGCGATGCCGTCGAGATTGTCACCGCCGCGAATACGGTGCTCGGCTCTCGACCGCCCGTTGTCGCAGAGCTCATCTCGCATCAGGCACGCAGCGAAAAAGAAGAAGTCGACGCTCTGACCAAACGACTCGGCGATGCGAATCTTGCTCGAGTAATTGTCGCGACCGCGCGAAACTCGATCCAAGAACTTCAAACTGTGTTCAGAGTGAAAGAGGTAAAATTCGCCTGGAATGCGTCGAGCGGGGTGAGCATCGGTTTCGATTTCCAGAATTACGTGGAGGCGAGGAAGTAAATGGCCAAGGGGCGCGCAAGAGTCGGAACGGGTCTCGATACACAGCGCTTGGGGCAAGCGTTGGCGCGTCCCGGAATGGACCCGAGAGTTTGGGTCACGCTCGCCTACGCAAACGGAGAATCGGCCGTCGACGCACCCGAGGGCGTCTTTGTCGACGTGACGCTATCGCCGAGCGGGCAAGTGGTTTGCGCCCGAGTGGGCACGGGCTACGCGGGCAATTCGTTCGGCGCCTACGGGAAAATTCACAAAGACGATGAGCTCGTGGTGGTCATTCCGAACGGCGACCCGGCAGAAGGCGCGGTGGTCGTCGCACGTCTTTGGTCGCAAGCGGACCCGCCTCCCTCCGATGCGATTGTCGACGCCGATGAGGTGGTGCTCGACATCGAGGCCGATAAACCCTATCGCTTGCGAACGTCGGGCTCGGGGAAAATCGAAGTCGATGCCGAATCAAAAATCACTCTCAAATCAGATGACACAATCATTCTCGATTGCGACAAAGTTCGACTCGGGAAAGAAGCGGCCATCGAGCAACTCGTCATGGGGTCGACGTACCGAGCGAAAGAAACGACACTCGACACTTCACTCGCGGTGCAATTCGCTCAGATAGCGGCGGCGTTTACCGCGATTCAGGCAGCGATGGTCGCGTACAACGCAGCGATGCTACCCGCGACTGATAAACTGCTCATTCCACCGGCGGGAAAAGCAATCGGAATTGCAACGACAACAATGGTTGCGGCAGTAAACGCCGCTTGCATTACCGGGAATTCAGCGGGTCTTGCCGCGCAAACGGCAATCAATACTTTCGAGGCGAGCGCTTCTCAATATCTATCGAGTATCTCAAAGACGAAATGAGGGGAGTATGGCTGCACTGTCTGTAACAACCGATCAAGCCGCCGCGAGTGAAGCCGCCAAACTCGAGATGGTGCAGATCTTTGAAAACGGCGCGGTGGTCGGTGCGACTCCAGTCGTCGGCGCGATTTGCGCTCCAACCGAGTATGATCTCGCCGGCGCCAACCCGCTCGGCAAAGACTTCGTCGAGGGAATCGCGCTCGCATTGATTCGGCAGATTTCATCGATGGTGTCTCCGCTCCCCGCTTGGGCGACGCCGACGCTTTTAAATTCTTGGGTCAATTGGGGAAGTACTCTTTCGCCGGCGAGATATGCGAGAGACTCGGCGGGTCGGGTTCAGATTGCCGGAGTCGTAAAGAACGGGACAAACTACGATGACATTTTTGTTCTGCCCGCAAATTGTTGTCCGACGTACGACTTGATTTTCACAACCGACTCGGATGTTGGAGCCAGAACACTAGTTGTGGATCACTTAGGAGGAGTGAGAATCTCATCGGCTGGAACGAATAATCGAGTGAGCATCGCATGCAGTTTTAGAGTCGACCAGTAGGAGGCGAGTATGCCCGCTTTAGGATGGGGAAAAGATCCGTATGGTGCAGTAGCGGGTTGGTCGGGCTCGGGCGCGAGTATCGCCTCCGTTGCGGTTGGTGTTGCGACGCTGACCGGGCTTGCGAATATGAGCCCGCTCTCGATTGGTCGCAATATCACGCTCTATGGCGCCGATACCGATGGCAATAACGGGACGTTTTTGATTGTCGACTACGTTTCGGCGAGCTCGATAAAGATCTCGAACGTTAACGCGGTCTCGCCCGATGCGAACGATGGGTTTATTGGCTGGATCGAGCGCATACAGAATGACGAGAGTGTCTATGGCGCGGCCGCTGCGGGCATAGGAACATCGATTCTATCTGCCTTGGCTCTTGCAACGAACGAAGTCAAAGTCGTGCTCTCAGGCGAACCTCGTCACTCCAGCGTGTTCTCTGCGGGCGATGCGCTGAACCCGTCGACATGGGCGATTCAACGACTCGATACGACCGCCTTCTTGCACGTGCTCAGTGTCCGCCCAATCAATCCGTTGACGTACGGGCTGACAACGCTTGAATCGTTCGGGTCGGTGCTCGTGACGCATCGAGTTTCATCGAGTACGTTACTCGACGCGGCGGGGTTCTCTCTCAAAACACCTCGACAGGCTGATTTCCTCGGGCTGCTTGACGCGAGTGTCTCGACCGAAGAGAAGAAAACATACAAACATCGCGGCGGCTCTCGAGACTTGTTCAACTCGCCGACCCCGATTGACGACCCAAGCCGCTTCGGCGGAACGTTGATCATCAATTCCGTGGGCGACTACCAGGACATGAGCGGCGACGCGCTCATCAAGAAGCTCATTCTTCGGCGACTGCTCTCTCATCCCGGCGATTTTTTCCATTTGCCAGAGTACGGAATCGGTTTCCGAAACAAAGAACCTGTTTTTGGCGGCGGCCTATCGAGAATCAAAGCAGAGATCGAAAGACAGGTTTTGCAAGAGCCGGAAGTCGATGTCGCGCAGGCATCGTTGACACTCGATGCAAATACTTTGACGGTGCTAGTCCGTGCTAAACTTCGAGCGTCCGGCACGCAGTTGAGCGTTTCATTGCCGCTTCGTTCTGACGGAATGACGTTTTAAGAGGGGATAGCAATGCCCGATTTTCCAAGTTTCTCAGAACTCTTCAGAGTGGCGCGCGACGAAATTCTCTCTCGACAAGCGCGACTCTCTCGAGACGCCGTCGAACGCGAGGGGATGGATGCAAACATTCTTATCGCGGGCGCATGCGCGGCGGCCGACGAGGTGATGGGGCAATTGACGACTCTCGCCGCGTCGCTCTTTCTTGATTCGGCAACGGGAACCGCTCTCGATAGATTGGTGCTCGACCGATATGGGCTCGTGCGAAAACCTGCGGCGGCGGCCATCGGGTCGGTGCAATTCAGAACAACCGCCGCATCGCCGACCACGTTCTCAATTCCGTCGGGGCTGCTTCTTCAATCGGCGGACGGCATTCAATACGTCACGACCGAATCGAGTATCTTCACAGTGGGAACAATCGGTCCGCTCACAATGATGGTGCGCAGCGTTTTGGCGGGCTCAGATCAAAATGCGAAGGCGGGAACCATCACATCAATTATCACTCCCATTTCGAGCTCGCCGCCCGATCTCGTGATCTCGAATCCGTTGGCGACTGCCGGCGCGGATGACGCCGAGCTTGACGATTCTCTTCGAGAGAGAGCACGCCGGTTCTTCACGACGGCCAGAGTGGGCACGTTGACCGCCCTCGAGGAAGCGGCGCTTGGAGTGTCAGGAGTTCGTCGAGCAACCGCGCTCGAGGTCGTCGATAGTTTGGGGCGCCCCGCGCGCCTCGTTCAACTCGTCGTTTCGGATGCGTTCACAGAACAATTCGCCATGCTCGACACGATACCCGCGCGGTATCAAACTCAAAGTCAATCGCTCGCCGCTCTTGTTTTCGAGTCGCTCTCTGACGTGCGCCCAGCGGGAACCTTTGTTCAAGTGATCGTCGCTAGCATTATTCTGCAAAGCTTTCAGTTGGCGCTCACGTTCACCGCTGGTGCAGATGTCAATACGGTTGCGTTGAATGCTCGCTCTGAGGTCGTGAACTACGTTAACGGTCTCGCGCCCGGAAAACCTTTTGTCGCTTCAGACTTGCTGGCGAGACTTCGATTGATTCCAGGTCTCTCGTACACTGGCGGTGAACTAGTTAGCCCGGCGGGAAACATCTCGGTCAAACCGATTCAAGCGTTGCGTACGACTCTTGGAATCGTCTCGGCAGTGAGCTCGCAGACTGACCAACCAATTATCACGGGAACGAATCCCGACGCGTACTCGGCAATTTAGGGGAGAGCATGGGCAGACTACGCACAACCGCAACGTCACCCACCGATTTGTTCGGGCAACTCGCGGCGTGGATCGAAGGAGTCGGAACCGAAGATCTCGGGTGGACTCTCGTCGACACGCTTATCGCGACAGATAAGATTTACTCAATCGCCGGCCAAGACATCGCGCGCCCCACGATCTACGTGCGCATGACGATGAACGTCTTCGATGAGGCGCCCGGCAGCAACCCAATCGGCAATCAGGAAAACATCGTCTTCAGAATTTATCGAAGTTGGAGCACCGGAACGCATACCGGCAAAGGAGAGACGGGGCGCATCGGCCCAAGAATTTTTGTCGCGCCGCATTACTACGCGCATCAATGGCTCAAGCATATGGCGCTCTTTCTTCCTGCGAGCGAGCAATATTCTCTTCAACCAAATCTCTTCACAAATTTTCAAATGCAAGAGGTTAGTTCTTGGGCATTCAATGGTCGAGGTGTTTACTACCTGTGCAAGTCCTTAACAGGACTTTTCTTTTATGACTTCAGCACAAATGAAGTTTCTGTCATCAGTCAAGTTCCTGCCGACGAGGAGGGCGTCAATAATCTTCTCATTCTCACAAATGATGTTAATGGTTTTGAATATCTTTGGGTAATGGTTCAAACTGATAGTGGAACCTACGGGTCATCTTTTCGCCGATATGATGTTCATAATGATACTTGGTCAGGTGCTCTTGCAGATCCTCCATGGGGCGACTTTTGGTATGACGTTCGACCTTGGGCGTGGAATGGTGCAGACACGATCTACATGGTCAAAGGCGAAACGCCGGGCTGGAGTTCTGCCAGTCCATTTGCGAAGTATTCGATTTCGACGAATACTTGGACTTCACTCACAGATGTTCCATACATTGATAATTGGAGCACCAGCAATGTTCATGTCAATTATTCACGAATGGTATATGTGCCTGCATCTTTGAGTGGGCATGCACATGATGAAATATACGCCTCATTTTTCGAGGGCAACGGTTACAATCAATGGAGTCGCTACGATGTCGTGACAGACACATGGGTCACATCGCCGACCGGGATCGCAAACCTTCCCGTGAGTCACACGTTGGTGAGACTGTGGCTTGACCCGACAATTGGGAATCACGGAACTATTTTCGGGATTTTTATAGACACCAGCACATTTGAGCCATCGATTGTTCACGCGTACGATATCGAAAACAATACGTGGTCTTCTCGAATTCGTACGTGGAACGCAACCGAAGATGCTTGGAAAGTTTATGGTTATGAATCTTCGCTTGGGATAACATCATTCACACCATTAAGAACTTATGCGGGCGCTCTCTATTTGCCAAGAACTCTTGAAATCAATATCGAGGCGATTGGCAACAAAGATTTTATCTCTATCGTTTCGCATTGGCAGTCAGCACCTCATGCGCCGCCGATTCAGCGCTGGGCTTACGCAGGCTTTTATCATTCCTATATGAAGACAGATAAATTCACTGCTAGTTCAGGATTTGGGAATGGAAAAAACGTTACCGTCACGCTGACAGAAATCGTAACTGACCTTCTTGTTGCGGGTGACTTTGTTGAGATCTATGACCCGACGGCAAGCGTAGTCCCACAAGCAAAAGGGCAGCCTTATGTTTCAGGAGGCGGCGAGACCTGTCGCATTGTGAATGTTTTGAACGCGCATCAAATCGTTCTCGATACAGTCTGTCATTCCTATAGCGCGGGCGTCCTTATCGGGCAGGACATCGCAAGCGCGGTTGTTGGAAATGATTGTCAGATGTTTTGTGCTTTGAGAGGTGAAAACGGTTTTTACTTCTCGGGGGAAGCGGATTTATATCATGCGTCGCCCCTCATCAGCAGAGACAAAGCGGGGTCATTTGGCAAACGAAGCGTTGGAGTCATCTCAGGATTGCAACTTTCTCAAAACAATCCGGCGTTGAACTCATATAATACTGTTGGTGAATTGTACGGTATTTGGACCGCTAACTTTTTAAGCAACACTTTCAACGAGGAACTTCCAAGATGGGAGATTCGAGATGGTGAGTATTATTTTATTTTCTCTCCCTATCTCAAGCATCGGTTGAGCGATCCGAGAAACTTTGAAATCGGCCCTGTGTTATTTGGAACTTAGAGGAGAGAGTTCGTGCATTCACTTGATGTTAACACTGTGGCTCTCTGGCGACTTGACGAAGAAGTCGTCAAACCTGTTTCATATGCTGACGCAGCGGGCACATATACTTTGAATCCTTCGGCAACTCCGCTCTCTCTTGTATACGGGCGTTTTGGCGCCGCGCGTTTCAATCGAAGCAATGCAACCGCAAGTGGTGCCGCCGATGCTGCGGCACGCGCGGCGGCTCGTGCTGGTGCTTGGACCATCGAGTTTTTTGTGCAGCCATTTAAAATTCCCGATGATTGGCCCGGACGAGAATACGTACTTAGTTTAGGACACGAGTGGACAAATGAAGATGACAATAATTTATTTTCTATTTCACTCTTACAAAATGAATTTTTAGGAACAGCTTCATCGAATAGCGATACAAATTATCCATCAACAGAGGCATCTCTTATTCGACGAATCCGCTGTGAATGGTATTACGGCAGTTCGCCCGACTCAATGTTTGTTGAAACGCCTGTTGGAATTGGTGTTCCTGTCGATGCAAATTGGCACCATGTCGCAATTCGTAAAAGTAACTCGGGAACAAAACTTGAGATCTTTATCGATGGTGTTTTGAAAAGCATCTTCACAGGTCTCACAAATACAACTGGCGGTGCGAATGCAGATTGGTGCTTATTTGGATATGCGCAACCTCCAAGTGACCCATATGCACCATTTCGAGGAATGCTGGATGATATTCGATTCAGCAACATCGCTCGAACAGATAACGAGATTCGAGCGGACGCGGAAATTCGTTCATTCAATTCATTCGTGATCAATCCGTGGGGAACGAGCGGCCCAACACCTCCGCCGACTCCTACGCCGCCTGTTGTTGGGAGTTTTAGCCCCGCGCCGGGCACCTCGATCACCGCGTCGACGCCACTTGAGTTCAGCGTGACCGACAATTCGGGACTCTTCACGCGCATCATTCTGATTGCCGATTTCAGAGCGCTTGGCATTCGAGAGATTATTCACGACGGGTACGCATTCGGTCCGAATTATCGAGGCCCTTACAATTCTATTGCGAGCATCGCAAACGGGTTTCGTTACAGCGCTCTGAGAACAGGCGGCTGGCCCGAGTCGCCGACCATTCAGCCGTTTGCGATTGACCGAGAAGGGACGGAAAATCTCTAATGCCGACCCCGTACAGTTGGACGCTGGTTGGCGGCACGATTCCGGCGAGCCCCTTGATTGCTCCCTCGGCGGGAATCGTTCCCGAACTTCCGCCGCCCATCACGTCATTCACGCAGCAAGAAATCCTCGACATGTTCGATCGGCTCTTTCCCGATCATTGGCTTTCCGCTCTGAAAGATCCGGGACCCGGTTACGAGGTACTTCAAGCCTACGCGAAACTTGCATCGAGGATGTCGGAGGCGGTCGCGCGAATGGGAGCGGACGCGCTCATCACGTCAGCCAAGGGCGGCGTGAAGGCGACCGGAGAGGTGCTCTTCGCTCGTGGCTCTCCCAACGCAGAGGGAATTGACGTTGTCATCAAGGCGGGAACGATTGTCAGCACGAGCCGCACGGGACGCGATTTCAAAACGCTCGTCGATGTGACTTTTCTTGCGAGCGATATCGGACCGTTTACAGTCGACATCGAGGCGGTCGCCGTCGGGTACGAATACAACGTTTTAGGCGAGGCTCTCGCGGCGGATGGCACTACTCTCGAGGGCGATATCGACACAATCAAAGATCTTGTCGAAGACCCGCAAATGGGCGATCTCACTTTTGAGGTTCGACAGATTCTTCCCACGAGTGGCGGGCGAGATGCGGCGCTCGATCAACTCGGACTCGACCGAGGAATTGCGCGCAACCAGAATGAAGCCGATTCAAATTATCGATCTCGTGTGAGTTTGCTTCCTGACACTGTCAGTATTGACGCCATCAGTCGATTGGCGAAGCAAACGATGGAACCTTTTCACTCGAGTTTTACGCTTATTGAGACTTGGGATACCGCATACCAAACTTGTTACGATGCGCCCGCCGAGGTATCGGCAGGGTCGTCATTCGATCCCAATCTTTTTGTCTATGACGATCCCGATGTCGATAACATTCCATTCCGAAATCGCTGGCTCGATGAAGTCGACCATCGCGGCGGCGTTATTATCGTTCTCGAAAACATGCAGCCAATAGCAGATTCGGGAATGATTTTTGACGATACCGCGATCAATGCGAACGACCTTTATAGCAGCATCACCAAAGGAAAACGTGGCTTGAGCGCCTATGATATTCCGATCAACGTCGGAAGTTCTGGTTATCAACTCGGCTGCTATGACGGTTATGATGCTCCAAGACGCGCAGCGTACAAAAGTCTTTATGATTCACTTCAACAAATAAAAGCGGCCGGGTCTTCGGCGGCCATCGTATTGAGAGGGCAATAAAATGAACAACGCTTTCGACAGAACAATTTTGAATCCAAAAGAACGACCGCTCTCAAGTGACCTCAACCAGCATTTTTCACAAGTAGATCTGATGATTAAAGAAATCATGCGTGGGTTTTTCTTACCGCACTCTCAATTTGCCAATCAGGCGGGCGTCTCATCTTTCACACCGCGTTCAGGATTTATCGGAGATAGTTTTTTTGTAACTACAAATGGCTCGGCAAATGTTTTCGTTCAGCCTGGGCTCGGCTTTATTTTTGGCGCTCTTGGAAGCGCAACTCCAATCGATGCGGTCGCGGGGCTTCTCGACCTTGCGAATTTTTATCCGGTCTACATGCCCGCCGCGCTCACGATTCCAATTCCTGCGCCGGGTGCTGGGAACGAGCGCTACGATATCATCGAGGTAAAACTCGACGTTCGCCGGCAGGATTCTGCGAGTCGAGATTTTTATGACCCGGTTGCGGAGATTTATAGTCCTCAATTGGTTTTCAAAACGCTCTCGTACGTTCTTGACTCGACTCGATACGGCACGGTCACCTCGCCGAGCTCAAGCACAGCAGGAATCAGTCTGAAAAAGGGAACCGCCGCAACCATCGGCTCGGCGCTCCCGCCCGCGACAACGGCAGGCTACACTCGATTGACCATCGTCTATTCGAGCGGCGCATCTCCTGCCATCAATCAAAACAACGTTCAGGATCGTCGACGCCTACTCTGGCCCGACAACGCGGCTTCGATTGCGTTCAAGGTTTTGCAGGTGCCCGGCGCTCCCGATGCGGTGACGTTTTACGATTACCCGGTTGCTCCCGCCGGCGTGCGCCTCGCCGCTCGATCACTCGCTCCTTCCGGCGGACAAATGCGGTTCTATATTTTCGCCGGCGAGGCCGCGACTGTCGCCGACAACCCGCCGACATGGACGCTTGGGGCCGCGCAGATCTACGCGTACCCGGTCGGGCAGGTGAAACCTAGTTCAGGTGCGTCGATCGCCAATCTGTCAGAGGCAACGGTCGCTCGAATCACGACCGGCGAAAAATCGGCGCTCGCAGGAATCATCGATGTCGATGTCGGTCAGCCTTACGTGACGTTCACAGGCGACCGCTACAATGTTTCCGGTTCGCCGGGCTCTTGGATCTGGGAGATTTGTTGCCCGATGCGGTATTTATAAGAGGTGAATTGGCTCTTAGGGGGTCTCTATGCCGCAAGCAAAAATTCTTGTGAACGGGATCATCGGCTCGAACGATGACGTCACGATCAATACGCTCGTGCAACTCAACAATCAAAACATCGGCGGTGAGAGCACCTATTCGTGGGCGATTCTCGATCAACCGCCTGGAACCGCCGATGCGTTGAGCTCTCTCATCATTCAAAATCCGAGTTTCACGCCCAAAAAAGAGGGAACCTATCTCGTCAAGGTGACCATCAATCTCGGGTTGCCCGACGAGCAAAACGATTCTGTCGTCGTCGGAATTCGACAAGTGAAAAGCCGACAACGCATTCCGGCGGCGGGCGAGACGACCCAAGCGGACACGAGCGACGGTTGGGCGACCTCGATGAACGCGCTCTTGAGAGCGATGGATTCCTGGCTCGCCGACCCCGCGATCATCGTCGGAGTCGCCGGCGCAACGGGGCTCTCGAAGGGAACGTGCGTCCGAGCGGCGGGCGGGTCGGTCATCAAAACAGGTTTACCCGGCCAAGAGACCGTCCCGAATTTTACGCTCTGCGATGCAACGACTCTCGGCAAAATCGATGAGCTCATTTTCGTCATGGAAGGCGCAGTCGTTGGGGGAGGAACGCCCGCGCTGAACGCTCTTTGTCGAGCTCGTTATGTCGGGCGCCTCGCGAATACCCTCGTCACAGGCGCTGCGGGCGTCGCTGGCGATACGCTCTTCGTCAGTGACACAGGAGCGCTCTCGACCGCGCCGGGCACGCTACGCAGGCAGGTAGGCAGCATCATGAACGTCATCGGCGCCGGGTACTATGACGTCATGGTCGACGGCGTCGGCGGCGCGGATATCACTCCGATTGGTGCGCCCTACGTTATTTTTGGACCGGGCGGAACGCTCACCGCCGCGAAACGAATCGATGCGGCAAGCCCGACTCCATTCACTGGCGACGTGATGTTTTTGGCAGGCGCGGGCACGGTCACCCCTCTCATTGCAAAAGCGCACGCCGCACAGTCTGTGAGTATCTTCGAGGTTCAGAGCTCGACGAGCGTCAAGTATTTCAAGGTCGACGAATTCGGTATTTTCGACGGCATCGGGCAACTTTCAAACAATCTCGGAATCAATGCGTCGGTCAACATTAACTGGCCGAATTGGAAACTCTCCGAGGTGTTCGGCGTCTCAAATGAGATGCGATTTGACTATCAGTCAAGAGCGAACACGGTCAAATTCACAACCGATGTTGGCGCCACAGGGATCACCAAAATTACTCTCACCGCACCGGGAGGTCAGGATGGATCGGTTGGTGTCGACGACTCGGGATGGGTGACATTTATTGATGGCTGGCCGGATGTGGAAGTTCGCTCTCAAAATGTGAAGGTTGTCGGAATCTCCAAGTCATCGAATGAGGGTGACCTAGTCATTTGGAGCCCCGACGGTATCTCTCGAGATTTAAGACTTACGGCAAATCAATCAACCGGAATAATTGATATCAAAGCAGAGGGAACGGGCGGCGTGGGGGTCGGTAAGTTAACGCTCAACAGTAAGTGGCAAATCAATGCTTTTACGGGTGAACTCAATTCGGTTGGTGGTGCTATGACGCCCCAACAAATTTGGGGTGTCGCCAACCCGTTATACGGCACCTCCGCTGTGAATCTTCAGACGCTACAAGCGGCCGACACAACGTTGAAACAACAATTCGCTCTGCCTCGTCGAGAGCGTTTCGCTTCTTGGCCGCCCTCAATAAATGGTCTTTGGGAATCGCCTTCGAGTGACTACTTGACCGACCTCGCGTGGGAAGCGCAATCGAACAACGTTTATCCGAGCGGCTCGCATACAACGCGCGGTCGCCCCACAGGGCAATCTTCCGGTCAAAACAGTTCGCTCGGTTTGAAAGTCATTTTGAATTCCGCTTCACGCCTAGTGTTTTCGTTCCGCACGAGCACGACTCCGGGAGCTGGAAGATTGAAATTGTTCATCGATGGCGTAACCGTTTTTGCGACGCCCGACACAACAAGCAACGATGGCGGCGGAATGTATGTTTCAGATCCACTGCCGGCAGGATTTCACAAATTCACATGGCGTTACGAAAAAACAGGAGCGGGCGCCGAGACGATTGCCATCACCGACGTGAGCGTTTTCCCAGAGCAGGATTTACGGGAAGTGTCAGAAGGTTTCATTTGGCAGGATGACGATTGGACGCTTAATAAAATACCTAGCGATCTTGTTGTTGCGGGGGAGGCGGTGTGGCGCTGGTTCAAAACTTACACTGGAACGCCTGGCGGTGTACTGGCAGTTGATACCGATATGACTCTGAAAATTACGGCGAACAACAACGCTTCTGGTGATTCAACCAGTTTGATTTGGGGTCCATCTGCGCAGCAAGTATTTTTGAATCCCGCGAGCGCAGGTTGCTTTATCGAATTCGTTTTCAAGCTCGACAATATGACCGCCGTTGATAAAGGTTTTGATTTTGAAATTTTCAATCCTGCCACTCCTGAAAAAATCGTCTTCTCGGCAGACATTACTTTAAACGCCGCATATTGGACATTCGTCAATGGCGCCGGTACGCGGCATGTGCTCGCGCATGCACTCGATTCCAATTGGCATACCTACCGAATTTGTATCAATCCGGCGGGCGTTACCTTTTTGATGGACACGTTAAACGCCAGCGTCCTTCGTTATTCAATGCCCGCCGCAGTAGAATCAGTTTCGATTCCGACGCCGAGTTTCAAAATCAAGACACGATTCGATGGCGCTCTTATGGCTCCCACAGTACGATTCAGGTCGTTAAAATGGCGCGCGTCAAAAGTTTATTCTGCTTTATGAGAGAGGAAAATATGTCTGACGAAACACCGAAACCACAGAAGCTTGACGAGATGGATCTGTTGAAACTTATCGCGATCTACGAGCAAGAGCGGCGAGTCACAGCCGAAGAGCGAGAGTTACAAGCGCGATACAAACAAGTCAAATCCGATCAAGAAGACAATACAAACAAGAAGCGCCAGATCTACGCGCTTCTTCACGACAAGTATAATTTGACGAATGATGGGTACGTCAACTTTGAGACGGGCGAGATCACGTCAAAGCCTCCCGCCGAAGTCACCGCGAACGCTTAAGGAGAAAAAATGTCGTCTTACGCAAGCGAAATTGATTTGAATGCGGTCGCGGCATATCCAACAACACCGCAAGTGATAGTGCCGTTTCAGCCCGACATGCTGATGTTTCGAGTCTCGAGTGGCGCGATCGATGTTCACGTTTCATTCGACGGAACGCAAACGCACGTCATTCTTAAATCGACCGACATCAACAACCTTCAGATCCCGTGCAAGGACAAACAGGTTTGGTTGAAACAGGCATCGGCGGGAGTTTGCAAGGCGTTGGTTTCGGCCTTCACTGCTGTTTGAGGTGACGCGTGTCTGATTTTTACGGGCGCAAAGACGTGAGCGGTATCGCTGCATTTTCGGATGCCGCTTCGCTTTTCAACATTGCGTTCGAGAGCGATGAGCAACTCATTTACAACGACTCGCTCAAGAGCGCGATTGAGATTTCCTTCGATGGCGAGGCGGTACACGGACGACTCGAACCGTTCGGACCATCGAAGACGATTTCATGGAGCGGTCACCTGAGAAAACGCGTTTATGTGCGCAAGGTGCCCGATGCTGATTTGAATCCTTTGATCGTCATTGTTATGGCGACAACGAGGTGACGCGATGCCGATAAGTTTTCAGAATCCGACAAATTTGGTGCTCCCCCCGCCATTGCGACGAGCCGAAGTTCAGGTTGGGTTCTCGAGTATCATTCTTCAGTCGGCGATTCTTGTTTTTATGGACCCTTGGCCCGCGCGGATTCTGGGAAGCATGGCGCTTGTGGGAGTGATTTCCGCTCTGCTTTTCCTCGCATTTCGCAAGGGATAATCGCATGCCTCGAATGGACGGCGGCGGCGTACCCGGTTACATCCCGCCCGGCCTGCGCTTCGGAATCATTATCGACGAGCCTCTCATCGGTGTGAAAAACGGATCGAATAGACTCTACACTCTCCCCGACAAATTTATGGCGGACCGCATTTCAGTTTATCGAAACGGGCATCGATTGCTGAAAGGCACCTCGCCTGCGAATGGTGACTATCTTGTCTACGAACCACTCGGCGTGGGCACAGGCTACACAGGGGTTCGGTTCCTCTTCACCGCTCCCGTCGCGACTGATGAACTGATGGCAGACTATGCGGTTGCCGCCCCTTAAATTTGTAGTCTCACAGCAATCGGGCGGATAATCGCAGAGGAAGCGCGCGCGGTAAAACACAAACCCTCCTTGAAGGAGAATCTCTATGGCAATTGGCGACGGCAACAGATTGAACCTTTTGAATCCCGCGATTGATATCGCAGGAACACTGGCGCACGAGGATGCGAGAACACTCGCCGATGAGCTCGTCGGGTATGGTAAACCAACCGCGAATAGTGGATTGGTCGCAACGCTCGACGTCAAAGTGGCGGGCGTCGTGACCGTCGGTTCTCTGACCGGAATGAGTGCAAATTCGGTCGGTCAATTCATGTCGTTTACTCTCGCAAATTCTGCCGGCAATAACGGCGTGTTTATGATCGTCGAATACGTCGACGCAACCCACGTTAAGATTGCCAACGCTGGCGGCGTAGTGCCCGATACGAACAGCGGAAATATTAACTGGGTTGAGAGAGACAGTTATTCGATCGAAGACGATTTGAACTTTGCTCGAACCGACCGCGCTCTCATCAAGGGCACGACCTACGGCGCAGCCATCCCGACCTACGCGCGACCCTCAGATTTGGCAACTCAAGTTCCCGCGAATTTGACGAACATTGCAGGAAAAACGACAGACGCAAAAGCACTGTGCGTGAATAAGGTTTATCGTGGAATGGTCGTTGCCGCAGCCGCAACGCACAAGGAAATCGTCAGCGTAGGAAACATGAAACACGCTGGCTCGAATGACCGCACGGGCATTCCAATCAACGACGGCGCGGACGCTGGCGCAAACGAAGCCGTTTATGTCGAGATCACAAAGAGCGACGACGGCTCCGAGCTCGAGGTTCTCGCCGGCGGCGGCGATAAAGGCAAGCGTATCTTCGGGCGCACCAGAGCGGGAACGCCCGTTGCGGCAACCGGAACGATGAACGTTGTCGCGGGTGCCAACCTACTCGATACCGACTATTTCACTCTCAACGACGGCGTCAATACTCCAACCGTGTTTGAGTTTGATAGCGATTCGACAGTCACCCCCGGTAGAGTTGCTGTTCTCTACACAGCCGGTGATACCTCTGCGCAGGTGCAGGCGGCAGTTGTCACCGCTGTTAACGGCGTTGGTGCAACTCTGCTTATTACCGCAGCGGCTGGCGTCGACCCAGCGGTTGGTCTCACAAACGACAATGCGGGCGCACAAGGCAACGCAACGCAATCTGAGAACGTCGCCAATGTTGGTTTCACTCTCAGCAATATGGCAGGTGGCGCTTTCGGCTTCTCTCCTGATTCTGTCGACGTCGAGTTCAGAGCGGTGGCAATTGGTGCCGACCTCTCAACCTCTGTCGCGTACACTTGGGAGGCAACGCAAGCTTCGCCGGTCGATCTCGCCTATGCCTATCGCCGACGAGTCGATCAATTCTTGGATACCGATCTCCGCGTCACGATGACTCAAGGTTTGCAGACTGATGCAGATCTTCGTCAGGATGTGACCGACATTCAGCAGACGATTGGCGAGGCGGACGGCGCGACTTCGTTGAACGGGTTGCTCACGAATCTGACCAATTATTTCTGTTTCTCAGATCTACCCGATGCGACTCCCAGTGTTGTTGAGGCTCTCAATGTGCTCAACACCGAGATTGGAAATCGAACCTATGCCGACCCTGGCAAGGCGCAATGCTCGTTGACAGATGGTGAAACCATCACCGCCTCGCTGCAAAAAATCGCCGATGCGTTGGCAGGTTTCTCAATCAATCGCACAGTCGAGAGAGTGCCCAGCGGATTCCCGAAAGGAACGTATCATCTACTTCCCGGTTCAATCTCGTACACAGTCGACACCTCGCACAACGGGCAAAATATGTGGGTATTCTGGCGCGGTGTTTTACGGCATCCGGGCCCCCTTCAGGTTTTGGGAGCACCGACCGGAAACGAATATGAGGAGACCGATGCAACGCATATCACCCCATATCAAAACATCAACACGCAGGACATTATCGACTACCTGATTCTGAGATAATGCTTCCGAAACCTGATTGCACTTTCGTAGAAGTTCACGCACCACCTTCTCGCTGGTGCTCAACGGGTCACTATGCCGTTGAGACTTTCCGGCGAGAAGGTCCCGGCACCGTCGAGACACCAACTCGATTTTTTCAAGTGTCATCCGAAACTTTGTCAGGTACGTTTTGCGAGCCATGTTTAGTCATCGCCAATTGGCTGGCAGAATCTAAAAGAGGAAAAAATGGAAAACGGTGAAGCGCTTGTTAGGTTGAGAAACAGAATGGTCGACGCTCTGAAAACGGGTGTCGTCGACGAAAAGCATCATGGACTTGTGCAGCAAATTCTTTTGCAGATTATGAACGACGCCGAGCGACAACGGCAATCGTGTCTCTCGCAGGTCGAGGCTTTCAAAAATCAAATCGTCATGGCGCAAGGGCAAGCAAACGGGTATTCGGCAATCGCCTCGATTGTCTATGGAACGATTGACGGATTCATCAAACAAACCGAACGCGCGGCTCTTGAGAAAGTAGAAGCCGCGCAACGAGATGGTTTAGAAATGCCCGCTCCGCTTGTTGTCGCCGGGCCAAAGAAGCGAGGTCGAAAAAAGAAGAATGTCGCCAATCCGTCATGAAGACATTTTCGATGCGGACATTGTTGACGCGGTCGAGTTGCTCTCGAGTGGCTCAACCGTTATCGCGACCGACACTCTTGTTTCGACGGTCAACGCAACGAAACGCGTCACCGTTTCGACGTACAATCTCGACGACCCTGATGCTCCCATTGAGCCGGGGGATATCGTTGTCATCGCGGGCAATGCGGCAGAGGGCACCTATCATGTCGCGTCGATTGTCTCGACAACGATTTTTGTTGTCGTCGAGAGTATTCCGGGTTCGACGGGCGGAAGCGTCACATTTTACGACCCACCCGGCGCCACAAAAATTGGAATCTCGCCAACGAATCTGACGACGACGACCGCGACGATTCTTCAGAATGCGTTCGGAAGCATCGACTTGAATCATGCTCTCGTGGCGACTCCGACCGATAGAGCAATTACATTCGCGGCGACTCGCACAAGCGGTCAAGTCTCGAGAGAGACGTGGACGTATACGGCAACGAGTTTGCTTCTCAAATCGATTGACTATACTCGAGTGGGCGGCCTCGTGACTTCGTTCGTCACAAAGATTTTTGCAGCGGACGGAACAACAATCATCGCGCAAACGACCGACACAATCGCTCGCACAGGCGGTGTTGTCACGAGCGGAACGACTGTGAGGAATGTCTGATGCCTGCTTTCACGATCGCGCAACTCGATGGTTATCAGAACGGTGTTCAGTTGAATGACGCCAGCGGAAACTTGATTGATACAGTCGTAAGATCTGCGGTCAGGAATCTTGCTGTTTCGCTCTTGCAGAATGTGATCGCATCGTCGGGAAATAGTTCGACGGCAAACCTAGCTGCGAGTGCAACATTCCCGGGCGCGGGAGAATCGACGCTCGGCATCGTTGGAATTCAAGTCAACTTCAAGGCCGACCAACCGTGCACGATTTACGTTTATCAAAGTACCGATAACTCAAATTGGGATATTGCCGACTCGTACACGGTTGCCGCGAACACGGGCGACGCTCGAACATTTCAGGCGACCGCGAGTTATTTTAAAGTCACCGTCACAAACACGGGCTCATCGACAACAACCTATCTGAGATTACAAACTGCACTTTGCCCAATTGTCGAAGCCGTTCCCCGCGCACTAACACAAGCAGGAAATCTAAAAGTTTGTGTCAATGAGGGACAACTTTACGTGACAATGGATAGCGTAAACAATATTCCGGTTGACCTGCTATATCTAGACACTTTTGATTTTAAAGCAGACCTAGCTGGAAATTGGCAGGTGGCTCTTAAATATGCAATTCCCGCAAGTTACAAATTTAAATTACTGAAATTTGAGGGCATTGCAGCCGACAATAAGAACAGCGTTAGAATCGGAAGACTTCTAAATCTTGCAACATATAATGTCAGCACTCAAGTATTCACTGCTGGTAGCACCTATACGGCGCCAGCGTTCGGTTCATTTCTAGAAGCAGAGGTCACAACAGTTTTTGGAAATGTAAACGATGTTACTTTCACAATCACATACACGAATCAAGCTGGTGTCGCTGGAAGAACTGGAACGATAAAGATAAAAAAACTTGCCGCCGTCGGCGTAAAATATCCAATCGTATTGCAGAGCGGAGATTTTGGTGTTCGCGCAGTAACAGCCATAACACGCGACACTGCAAACACAGGAATCATTCAACTCAATGGCGGAATCGCATTTTGGCGTCATACTCTCAATGTAGCCAATCAACTTTACTCTGAGAGTTTTGAATCTGAAACGGCGATAATTCGAGCGGGAGAAACTATTCAAATCGATTTCAGCGCAAACGGTGGCTCAAACGTCGAGAGAACTTTTACAATCTATGGACTTTTACAACCTGTGTAGAGGGGAACTATGCAAGATTTAAATGTTGACTATACGACGATAAAAACACTTTTTGCCAAGCTCCCTTGGTTTTATCAGGCATTTGGCTCCGGCTATAGAATCTATGTTTCCGCAGATCAATTTTTTGTCTCTTGCGCGATTTCACTTTCAGCAGACGTCACTGATTTTGAGAGCACCTATAAGACGGCGGGCATCGCTGTAAACTCGATGGACGATGCGCGCCTTCAAGGTAATTTTAGAGTCAGCCCCAATATCCCGCTCGTCTCCCTCAATTCACAAACAGTGTCAGGCTATACCGATACGTCGGCGACAACTCCAAGACTGTTGAGGTCGACCGGGTACGTCGAGCCGACGAGCTCGGCACGCAGATCAATTGCATCGACGGCGGGCGGCGATTCATCGGGCGGCGGCGGTACACGCACCGTGAGAATCACCTACTACGATGATTCGGGCGCGGGTCCATTCACAGAGGATTTAACTCTGGCGGGAACCGTTGGCGTGAATACCGTTTCCGCGACCATGCGCTTCATCGAGAGAATTCAGAGTTTAACTATTGGTGCAAACGGAACCAACCTTGGAACAATCACGCTTTACTCTGCGATAGACAAAGGCGGTTCTGCAATCTCGACAATCGCGATTGGCGATGGCGAGACTTGGTACGCTCACCATTACGTTGGCGCGGGGAAGATCTGCTACATTACATCTCTCAATGCCGGATGTTTCGGCAACAGTTATCGTCTCTATATGACGGCGGTGAATCCGTTGAATGCCAACGCTTACGCGCCTCAAATCGGGCCGCTTCAACGAATATCAAACACGAGTGGTTCACTCTTCATTCCATTCACTGTGCCCTACAAAATAACAGGATTGACTCGACTCGAGATGATTGTTCGGGCAGACTCCGCGACCGCTGGCGTAGCGTTCGCTTCATTTTCTTTTTACGAAATCTGACTGCAAGGAGAAGAACAAATGGCAGTGAATCCTCTCGCGACAAAACCAGTTCCCCCGAATAGTAATTTCATGCGCGCGCTTTGGGCTTGGGTGACCGCAACTCCCTCTCAAGATCCGCTCTACAGCGATGCGAATTCTCAGGCGCTCATCAACTTTTGCGGCACGAATGGTTGCAACACTATTTTCTTGGATATCTGGCGCTACCTCGGCGGCGGCAATTGGACGACCGCGAACGTGACGCGAATGAAAACGCTCATCGACGCGGCGAGCAAATCAGGAATCAACGTTTGGGCTCTCGCCGGAAATGCCGATTGGGGACTCAATCAATCGTGGGTGAAGAAGAACATCATCAAACCAATCTGCGACTACAACCTAATCGTGCCGAATGTGACGCAACGGTTTCAGGGGATCATGCTCGACGTCGAGTACTGGACCGACCCGAACGCCTACCCGGCAGAAGCAAATTGCGCCGGGCTTTGCGATCTCGTGAAAAGCATCAAAGAGCTCTCGGCTCTCCCGGTCGGGCTCTTCGCTGCGTTCTATTTGAAAGACTCGACGGGCACACGCGCGAACATTTCGTACAACGGAATCTCGCAGCAAGACGGCGCGCATTTGATGGATACCGCCGACCTCGTTGCCGTCGGCACCTATCGCAATCACGCTGCGGACAATCAGCAAGACGGCCCCGGACAAATCAGTCTCTTCCAACCGTGGTACGACTACGCGGAAATCGAAGGCAGAAATTTCGCGTTGCTCGCAGGCTCCGAGACGACCAACGTTTCGCCGGCCTATATCACCTATTTCGGGATGACGAAGGCCGCGATGGAAACCGAGCACGCCGCGATCTCAAGCGCGTTTCAAGTGGCGAGCGATGCAGTGTTTCACGGTCAGTGTGTGCACAGCTACGACGGTTGGAAAGCGATGACATAAACGGCCACCTTTAAACTCGCGTCGCGGTGCGGTAAATCATCAGAGCTCGATCGAAGGGGAGTCGGCGAGAAGATCGAGCTCATTTTCTCGGGGGTCAAAAATGAAAATCTCTCTTGTCGGCGTCCTCGAGGATGGCACCCCAAAACGCGCTGGCGTCCCGAACAATCCGCGAAACACTGTCACGATTCAACAAGGCGCAAACGTAACACTAGAAGTGAAGGTGCAGACTCCCGGCGGAACGTTCATCGACTTCAACGACCCGACAACCTCGCTCTTGTGGACGATAAAAAAGAAGCCCGCCGACCAGCCGCCTCCCATTCAGAAAACAGCGTCGAAAAGCGGAACCGTTGCAACGTTCGCATTGCTCCCCGCCGATACCAAAAACATGACGCCGGGTCGCTACGTTTATGATGTTTGGCTCACCTATGCGAGCGCCCGCGATGCGATCATTCCTCTCTCGACGTTGGTTCTCGAGGCGGCGGCAACCTCCGCTCCGTGATAGAGTTGACGCATGATTTTAGACACACACGGTTGGCTCGTTCCAAACGACTCCGACCCGACAATTGTTCGCTATACGACAGTCCGCACGAGCTCGCTGGCGACGATTTACCCGATTGGTGTTGTGTGGCATTGGACGGGCGGAAAAGGCAATTCAAAATTTTCCGAGAATCTCTCGCGCAGCATCGCCAACTACAACCCGCAAAAGGACCGCGCGGCCTCGTGGAATGCGCTCATCGCCAAGGATGGCACAATCTATCAGAGCGCTTCTTTTCACGTCGGCACGTGGCACGTGGGGCGACCGGGCACGATAGGAAGCCAACGCTGGGCGAGCATCAATCGCGTCACGATTGGAATCGAGCTCGAGAATGCAGGTCGATTGCTGAAGGTTGACTCGAAATTTTATTGCTGGCCGTTCTACGTCAACCCAACTGTTGCAGAGAAAAAACGCTTGATGGATCCCTCACTCGAGATTCAAATGGAGCGGGCGATCATGCACGGGGGCGTTTATTTTGATAACTACACAGCGAAACAAATTGAGTCAGCAAAACTCATTTTGGCGGTGCTCGTGAATCGATTCAAATGGAAACCGGAAGTTTGCATTTTGGAACATTCCAAGTTTGACCCCGAGAGAAAAGAAGATCCGGGACCACTTTGGTCCGAGAAGATTTTACCGAGTTTGATAGCCGAAATTTTCCAAACTTGAGGCTCGCACATTGGACCTTGCCGCAATGAAAATTCTTAAAGAGTTCTTGGCGGATCGTCCAGAATATGCGTTTCTTGTATTTGCGTTGGCAGCAATTGTTATTCTGTGGAGGGCCTATCGTAAGGCGGAAAACGAAAAGCATGCGATTACTGTGCAAATCATACCCGTGGCCGAGAAACTTACCAAACTTTTGCAGCGAGTCTCCGAGCAGCAACGACGAAACTCAAAAAAAGATTTACCCGCTGCGAAGGATAAAAATATTTCGGATGGCGTTAATGACCCTGAGATTTAAAAAAGAATGGGTTCAACTAATGTCGAAGTTGATGCCGTCGATTCTCAAGACGGTCAATAAAGATCTCGATAAAACAATCGAGAAAATTGAGAGCCGTGAAATCAAAATAGACGACTTCACATGGGAGGCAGAACTTGACCCCACACTGCGTCGGACAGATTCTTGATGTCGCTGTCATTTTGATTTGGCTCAGTGTCTCAATTTTTTTCGTGCGCAGGTATTTCACCTACCGAAAACTCGTTTCTTTGATGCTCGCATTCATGGCACTTGGCTGGGCGACGCTCGGCCTTCGAGGATTTTTTCCATTCCTTCGAGCGCAAACCGAATGGTTCAATTTCGTTGCGATTGTACTTGGCTCGATGATTTGGTATTCGATCTACCGCGTTTCAAAAACAGGTCGCTAAACCTCAAGAGGGGAAATCAAATGAATCGGATCGTTATTATCCTGGCACTCGTATTTTTCGCTTCTATTGCAACCGCAGCGGAACCCGTCAAACCTGCGATGACCACGGGCGTCACGTCGACCGCGCCAGCATTCCCCCCGCTCTCGGCTTCATCGACTCTCGCGCTCTCTACCGAACCGACAATCGACAAACTGACAACCGTTGTCACCTCGACCGTTCCCGACCCCGAGAGCGACTTTATCGGGTTTGTCAAGCTCTTCAAGGACGCCGCCAAGAATGGAAACTGGAAACTGCTTGCGGTGCTTCTCGTCATCGGAATCGTTTGGGCGGCTCGCAAGTACGGCGTGCTCATTCCCAAGGTCGGCGACTTTTTGAAATCTCCTCGAGGCGGCGCGATTCTCGCCATTCTAACCGGCGTCTTTGGCGTGATAGCAACCGGGCTTGCAGCGAGCGGGAAGTTCTCGACGGGTCTCATTTGGGATGGTTTGCTTCTCGGGCTTACAGCGGCGGGCGGCTGGACCGTCGTCAAGAAACTACTCGGCGATGACCTCTGGGCAAAAATCGGCGGCGAGAAAGAGAAGACAAAATGATTGGCTGGTTGATAGCGGTTGGGGTCATTTTGATTATCTCGCTCGCAAACATCATTGTGAGTTTGGTGCTTCGTGTGTCAGAGACCGAGAACGCCAAACTCACAAAAGATTTGCAGTTACAGGTCGAGAAGACGGCGGGTCTCGATGTGAACTTGCAACAGACTTGCGCGAGACTCATCGAGGAGAAAAACGCATATGCGCAAACCTTGGGGCGTTTAGAGGCAGTGATTTCCAACTATCGACAGGAGATTTCCAATCTTGAAAAAGACATTGGGCAGTGTCGCGATCCCGCTTCTATTCGCAATCGGCTCCACAGGTTGTTGGCGAGCGGCGCAACCGACGACATCGAAAGACGATGACGACCTCGTCAAAGAATGCGTTTATCTGACCGAGGCGCCGCCCCGCAATACGAAACTCTTCTCGATCTCGGGCAAACCTCAACCGGGTTGCGCCGAGCCCTACGCGCTCTGTTTGACGGTCGACGATGCGTTGATTGTCGTCGAGCAACTCGAACGTTTGACTCGGTGGTCTCGAGAGGCGTGGCTTCGTTGCGGCATGATTCCCGAGTCGGCTAACGCACCCTTGCTCGAAAGCAGTGAATAGACTATATTGAATGTCGAGCTTATCACCACCTCTGAAGAGCTCATCGTCTAAGGCTCGCCTCCCCCGGCGGGCCTTTTTTTGCATTCTCCCGCCGCCGGGAAAATGGTCGAGAGTTGAACGATGAGAGTTATGGTTTTGTTTTGACGAAGTGAGCGAACGACACGTAATTTGGGCCTATGCGGACCATTGCCCCCTCGCAAATAGGGCAGTGAACTTCTTGCCCATCCGTTTTTATCGGCGCTGGTTTTAGAACTGGTATTTGTCGGTAAACAGGCAGCGGAGACGGCGGGGGTAAACACGCATAGCAAACCGGCGTTGCATAACATACCCGTTCATCTTCTACTTCGTGCTTGCCGCATTGTTTGCAAATCGGGTTCATAGCACTCCTATGGTTTCAGGCATTCTGGTTTGACGAGATCTCTGATTGTTTGCTTTACGTCATTTTCATACCCGAACTTGTAGTTAACAGCGCGTTCGATTTTCCATATGCCGATGATGAGCATGGCCACAACGGTTATGACTGCCAGTAAAATCGCAATATCGCCCCAGGTTGTTTTCGTTTTCATACGAGCGCTCCGATATAGACCCAGCGTGAAAAGTCGTCGACTCTTTCAGAATTCGATTCGATTCCTTCCGACCTTTCTTTCGTCCGCATTTTCAACGACTCGATTTCCCATGAACTTGGTTGCCGCCATTTCCAAGATGGAATGTCGATATCGTAGGCGTCCGCCTCTTCATTCTCGAGAACGCATTCAATGACCCATAATCCTCCCGCCTTCGGCGCGGGCACTTCGTTGTCGTTGAGCCAATCGGCAACGGCATCCTCGCCGAGCGCCTCGACGATTTCGAGAAGCTTAGGCGTCGCCGCGAGCGGGATGCACATTCCTTGCGTCATGAACCCGAGCGCCTCGCCCGTGGTGTTTGTTGCGCCAACCATCGCCATCATCATTTGTTCGAGTTTATTCGACATCATTCACCTCGGTTTTGTAGTTTCCAACAAAGCGAACATAAGTCACAATCGTTATCAACCCACGCGGTCGCGCCACACAGCGGGCATGTATCGATCATCGATGCGCAGAGAATGGCAATTTCGAGAGCCGTGACATCTCCAAGTGGGCAAGAGTTCACCTCAAGAGTCAAAACGTGACGAAGTAATTCAACGGCGATAGCTTCGGGTCGGCGCGCCTTTTTTAATTCGTCACTTTTTGATGTGTCATTTGATACGTGCCCCGATAACCCCGGTGGATGGAGGGCATCATAGTGATAGAACCGAAAAATCATATTCATAAACTCACTCATGTGCAACCTGTCTTCAATTCTTGTTCGTTCATTTGTTAACCTTTTTCATTCTCTTTCGGATCGTGGCGGCCTTTCGGAAAGCCTCTTTTTTTGTCATGTCGCATGGGCCGTAACTGGATGATTGCCACACGCCCCTTCCGTCGTACACATCAACCACCCATATGCTCTTTTCACCGTCATGCGGGCGTACTCGCACAACCTCGTCATTGTCAAACTTCTTCTCATAATCCTTTGTCACATTCACCTCTAGTGTGCAATCGCGGTTGACGGTTTGTACTTGATGAGCGGCTCGGCGATTCTGGCAATCTCAAGCGCATGGTGCATGATGAGCGCGGCCGCGTCGGCATCGTTCAAATGCGAGCTCTTGGCGGCGTTCACTTTCCGCTTCATGTGGTCGAGTTTGTGAGCGGCTTCGTCGATATTCGACGCTCCGACCATCCCAAGAAAAATGATGGCCGACCTCACAAAATGCGCATAATTCTCCTCGTCGGAAAAAATCATTTCAAAAACGTCGGGCGTCGATTTTTTTAGCATTGGTTCCCCCCTGAATACCTCTCAGAACCTGCTGCACGAAATCAGACTGCGAACATAGATGGGCAACCGCCAAGGCGTCAGCGGCATGCTCGATGAGTGATTCTTGTTTTGGCCACAACAACTTCACCTTCGGGAAAAGTTCTTCCATCTTGACTTGCGTTTTGAGCTTCTTTGCCTTCCGCTCGGCCTCGCGCTCCTTCGCTGTTTTGGCGGGCTGCTTTGCGCCTTTGATTTTGGTTGGCACCTCGCCGAGCACTTTCTGGCGAACCTCCATCGGCGTGAAGTCGACGCATGGGATGTTGACGAGCAGCCCGTCGAGAATTCCTCGAGCTCGCCCGAGAGCCGACGCGGTGGTCGGTGTGAAACACGCGTGCCCGCCGATATAGGGCAGAGCACCCGCTTCGACGGCGGCGGCGATGATTTGATGATTCTCGCGGACGCGTTCGATGAAGTCGTGCAGCCCGATGACGAGTTCGGTCGTTCTCCGGGTTTGGTCGTCGCATTCGCGAGGGCGCTTTTTCTTATCGGTCCGCTTCGTCGAGAACACCGCAATTTTCAGAATCTCGATTGGATCGAGAGATAGCGCGACGACACCGAAATTAGAAATCGACGGATCAAACCCGAGAACGATGGGGTTCATAGCATATTCCTAAATGCCAGCATGAGCAGAATAATCACGCCCAGTAAAGTCGCGATGATTCCTCGAAGACCTTTTCTTAACTTTTGCTCCGAGTAGGTTCTCGCGGGATAGATATGCAACAACGGAAGTCTCTCGTCAGATATTTTTATCATGCGCCCACCACCCTTTCAGAACTCCATCGATCATGTGAAACCCGAATCACCTCTTCCAAGCGCCTTACTTCTTTGTATGCGTCTCTCTCTCTCACGGTAGGATCTTCTCCCATTTTATGGGCCGCCTCAATTTCCTCGGTTGTTAGCCATTCGTGCGCCAACGAGAGAAGCGCTTTTTTCGCTGTGGTTTTGCCGTGAAGACACATCGACCCGTATGGGCATTTTTTCGTTCTCATCTTCCCCCCTCTTTGTTTATGATGTGCTTTTATCCATCGCTTTCATAATCTCTTTCAGCGCTTCCGATATAGGAATTGAAACGATATCTCGCCATGGCATTGTTCCACACGCTGTGCGAACAGCTTCTGAAATCGCGCGTTTGATCTCGGCGTTGATAATGTTTGTGACTTCGTGTTTGACCAGTCTCGGATAGTCAATTTCAGCTAAAACTTGCTCGAGAAGTTTTGACGCGTTTTCTTCAACTTGTCGGTGATAGATATTCAAATGCTCAACCAATACATGCTGCATCCCTTCTACACGCAGATGCAATTGAGCATTACCGCCAAAAGAATCGTAACTTTTCCAGTCTGCGTCGCTCATTTTATCCCCTCAATTTGCGTTCACAGATTGGTGTGCTCTTTTTCGGCAGATACTCGGCGAGGCGCGTGGACCAAAACAGAATTCGTTTTCTTGCGGCAACATCGTACGGGTCGAGCACCTCTAAAATTTTGCGAAATGCCTCTTGCTCCCCCTCGTTCTCAAGTTGCGATTCACTCCAGTTCATTTTATTTCACCTCGAAATATTTGGCGGCGGTTCGTAGCACGTGATCATAGTCTCCCATCAGCATTTCATTTCTCACTCGCCTTTGCTCTTCGACAGCCCAACCCGCTTTGTTCGCGGCCCACATGCAAGAGTTCACGATTGAAGTCGTGTGCGGACTTCCGGTCGACAATTTCACAATTGGTTTCTTTTTGGGTTCCATGATGTCTCCTTAGTCATCGATGATTTCGTTGAGCGCTACATCGAACTTCATCAGAGCGACCGCGTCGCATTCGCCGTCACCATAGCGACATGCGAGCAGTTCTTGAGATGCGTTTATGAGTGATTTGAATTTCGTTGTTAGATCGCCCGCGTCTTCAATTTTCGAGACGACCTCATCAATGCGCGCGTCAGATATTAAATATCTTTTGATTTCCGTCCCCACGTCAACTTACCTCCCCAAAAGCAAGCGAATGAGCGTTCTAAGCTAAAAATTTAAAGTGTGCAAGTTTTTTGTTTACTATTTTTTTCGAGTGATTTAAAAGCACTGTTCTACACTCGACAGTCAGTCATGGGGGGAACCATGCGGTTCGATGAGGTTGAGACGCTGATTTGCAAAGTCACCCACTCTTATAAGAGGCGCGTTCGTTGGGCAGATGTTGCGACTCTTAAACAAGTCGCATGGGTGACAATTTTAGAGAGCTTAAAAAATTACAACTCGACTAAGGGCTCTCGAAAATCTTATTTTAAGGTGATCATCTCGAGGCAAATTCGGCACGTGCTCTCGAGAGAAAACTCGCCGGTCAGTGCCGGGTACTCCGAAAATCTGAAAGGAGTATCAAGAGAAGATATTGAAAATATCGAGGACAGCTACCCCGATTTGAAACTCGACCCGCTCGAAGCACTGCTCAAAAAAGAGTGTAGCGGGCGCGTCCATTCACAGTTGATCAAAGTTGTGCGAAGACAAAGTCTGCACGCGGACATCGTCTTGAAAATTCTGTTTTTCGAGACGACCCCGCGAGAGATTGCAAGAGAGGAAAATATGGATTTGAAAAAATTGTATCGAGAGGTTTACAACGTGAGAAAAGCGCTCCGAGAAAACGAAGAACTCCAACGCATGGCAAAGGATTTTCTATGATCACGCTGACAGTCGACCCAGCATCGGTTGGAATCGCGAAAAACAACCCGAATCGAATGGAGGCTGAGAAGTACGGCCTTCTTGTGAAAGCGATCGAGCGCTTCGGATTCCTGAGCCCGATTCTCATTCGCCAGCACTCCGAGGCCGAAACACCGTATGAGTACCAGGTTATCGATGGGCATCATCGCCTGCGAGCGGCACAGGACCTCAAACTAGATCAAATCCCAGCGGTGCTGGTGAAATCAGACGATGACGAGATGAACGCATTACAGATCGGGATGAACCGCCTTCGCGGCGAGCTTGATCTATCGATGACCTCGCAGATCATGCTTGAGCTTAAAAGCGCCAATTGGTCGATGGAGGACCTCTCTCATCTTGGATTCACGACAGACGAGCTCGACGTGATGCTCTCGACCGAAGTCGACCTCGAGGAGTTTCCCGAGAGTATCGAGGCGCCCACCGATGGCGTGACGAGCGATAAGCCTTTTTTACTCGAACTCGAGTTTGAGTCTCGTGAAGACTTCAAGGAAGCGAAGCGAAAGTTGAAAAAGGCAGCGGGTAAAACAGGCACACTCTCGGATGGTTTACTGCGAGTGCTACGAGGTGAGGAATGAAACTAAAAAGTACAACGGCGGTAAAGCTCTCAGAGCAAGACGTTATGGAGATGAAGGGCTGGCTTTCCGCGATGGAAGTGTCGAGACGAATTCACAAACATATCTCGAACGTTTATAGGGCGATTCGGAAAAAGGAGTTGCAAGGGATACGCGTGGGCTCGCACTGGTACGTCTCCTATGCGTCTCTCGTGAAGTATCTCGGTCCGGCGGCGACGATGTTCGATCTCGCGAAAGCGAAAAGGTGAATCCATGTCCGACTATCGGCTTGCAGATTTTAAAGGACTCGTTCAACAAGCCGTGAAATTTATCGAACGCTACAATAGTCAGAAAGGACTCGATGTGAAATCCGTTCTCGATATTTATGTTGTCTATGATCACCCCGAACGAAATTCATCCCGAGAAGACGGTGATCGTCGAGGACACACTCGAGGCATTGCATAAACACGTTCCCCACAATATGGCGCGCATCGAACGAAACATTCTTGACGAACCTCAGATCATCGAGATTTGGCTGTGAGGCAAAATGATTATTGAAGTCGCAAATTCGTTCTCCCGCGTGACAAGCTCCGACGAAGAGGAGATCGATTGGCTGCGCGATTACCTCACATTGAGAATCAAGACGTGGAAATTCGGCTCGTACGACGTGGAAGTTTTGCGGCTCGTCGGGGCGGCATCGAACAAATTCCCGACCGGGTTCATCGGGAAAATTCATCAGGCGGCGGTCGACGAAGGCGTCAAGATTGAGTATCTCGATCGACGCGCGAGGCCGAATCTCGATGCGGGAAAAGCCGATCTCAGTTGGCTGCGAGACTATCAACTCGCTGCAGTTGACTCGGTTTTCGATGCGGAGAAGTTCAAGTCGCAACCGTTCGACCCGGCGAATATGGGGCGCGGCATTCTGTGGCTTCCCACGGGCAGTGGAAAAACGGAACTGGCCGTCGCGCTCACTTTGAGGTTTCCCGCTCGGTGGCTCTTCCTGGTGCATCGCACGAATCTCATGGACCAGGCGGCCGAGCGATTCGAGAAACGCTGCAACGAGAAAGCGGGGCGCATCGGCGAGGGCGTTTGGGCTCCCGAGCGCTTTACCGCCGCGACGTTTCAGACGGTGCACGCGCGCCTCGCAGACCCGAAATGCGCCGAGTGGCTCTCGGGAATTGAGGGCGTGATTTTCGATGAAGGCCACACTCTGCCGGCGGGCACTTTCTACTGCGTGGCAATGCGAATGACGAATGCGTTTTTCAGGATTGCCATGAGCGGAACGCCCCTCGCCCGAGGCGACAAGCGAAGCGCCTTCGTCATCGGCGCGACCGGGAGCGTGCTCTATCGAATCAAACCGGAATTGCTCATCGACGCGGGCGTGCTCAGTCGCCCGACGATTCGACTCGCGACTGTCTCTCAGATTACCATGAAGCAAAATTGGTCTGAGGTTTACAGGGAGTGTGTTGTCAGGTCGAGCGCGCGAAACGCCAAAGTCGTACAGCTAGCGAAGAAGGCGCTGAAGCCGTGCCTTGTTTTCGTGAAAGAGCTTAAGCACGGCAAAGCGCTCGAAAAACAAATTCGCGCGGAGGGGATGAGCGTCGAGTTTGTTTGGGGAGCGTCCGAGCTCGAGAGGCGGAAGGCGGCGATCCATCGCTTGGTTCACGGCGATGTTGATGTGCTTATCGCGAGCGTGATTTTTAACGAAGGCGTCGACATTCCCGAACTCAACTCGGTCGTCATAGCGAGCGGCGGGAAGAGCATTATCTCGGCGCTGCAACGCATCGGGCGGGGCATGCGCGTCACCGACGACAAGAAGACGTTCGAGGTTTGGGATATCAATGACGTCGGCAACAAATGGCTTGAACGGCACACGAGACAGCGACTCAAAGCCTATATCGGCGAGGGTCACGAAACGAGCATCGTCGAATGAACTTTCAGAATGATGTAAGGTTTCCCGCCCACTGCAAACCTCTGCCGTCAGGCTATCGAATCGTGCAGCTAGACTCGGGTCACTACCTCTGGGTTTGCGACTCGATAGAAGGTGGCGCGGGGGAGGGCCTCATCGATGTCGACCGATGGCGGGCTCGCCGCGGGGCGTTCGCCCATGCCGAAAAGCGTTTACAAAAATGAACCGACCCAATAAAAATGCCCGCCAGGAATGGGACGGGCAAAATTTTTATCAGAGGCATCTCTTCTAGGAGACATCTATGCGAACAACAATGAGGCGAACAACAATGAGGCGAACAACCTTATGAGGCATACAACATGACGGCATATACCATCGCGTACCAAGACGATCAACAGAATATTTTAGAAGAGCGTTACATCTTCGGTTCGGCCTTCGTCGACCCGCAACTGTTCTCGAATAGACTCGGCAAGAAGACGGTTCGTATCTGGAAATTCTTGCAGCGACTCCAAGCCAAAGGTTCGGTCAGCAAAAAAATCCATTACGTTTATTGCTCGATCAACGGCACCGCTCGAAAGCTCGGCATGACGCACAGCGAGGTTGCCTGGGCTTTCGAGAAACTCAAAAAATTCGATCTTCTAACCCCCGCGCCGGCCGATCTAGAGAATGAGCTCTATATCGGGTGGCGAGAACATGGAGATCATGACGTGTACTATCGACGAGTGTACGGCAAAGAGATTACAAAATTCGATTCAGAACAGAATTGCAACCGCAGCGTTTTTCAGATTCCAAAATCTGCCGAGACGAAATTACGAGAAAAATCTAATCACGGTGGAACGCGTCAAGGCGCGGGATCCAAGTTGACCTTGGCTGGGCGCATCGAAGCGCTCAAGAATTTGCCTCAATTTGCCGATCGTCGGAATCTCTTGATCCACTTTTTGAAGAACTTTCCCGACCAGGATTCTGATGAAATTCGAGCCGCCATTTTCAGCGAAAGACAGCCCATGTTAGAGAATTTTGAACCCTCGCCGAAGGTCATTGAAGATATAAATTCTACAAATTTTGAGCAAAAAACCTACAACACAGTTTGTGAAACAAACCCGAATCAACTACGTACAGGGTCCGAATCAACAACGTACCAAATAGAAGATCTAGAAACTAATAGAAGAGCTATAACATCTCTCTCTACTAATAGTAGTAGAGAAGAGATGTTTGGCGCGGTCGCAAACGTGGCGGCGGCGCTGGTTTTTGTGACGACCAAAAATCTCAACCAAACTCTCGACGCTTGCCGACCCCTTTCTCAGGTTGCTTCGCAACCCTCGCAAGCGTTCGGTGAGGCTGCGCCTCAACCATATTCTCGAGACAAAAAAGATGGCGTAGCCCAATCTCGAGATAAAAATCAGGATGAGAATCTCAACGAGAACCTAGTTCAGATTCAGAGCGTCAACGATGACGAGAACCAAACTCTGATCGCTTATCGACCTACTCGGGTTGCTACGCAACCCTCTCAAGTCGATGGGGCGAAGCCCCAAACAGCAATTGAATCTCAATCCACTCGAGATGAAGTCGACGACGCCCGCGCCAGCGAAACCACCTCGAGACTAAAAGCGTCAGCGTCACGGGTGCGCGCAGATGAAGAAAAAGTTTTGCGCGCGACAAACACAGATTTAAAAAAGGGGTTGCGCGCCGCTCCCAGCAATGAAAAAGGGGTTCCGCGCGCCGAAATTTTACGCGATGGGCGCCTCGATTTCGCCGCGTTGGTTCCGTTGCCGACAGATTGGCCGGCGCTCCCCGCGCTCGTTGCGCTCCCGGAAACGTGGACGAGTTCTCCCGACGAAGTGTCGACGCCGAGTCTTCCGCTATCGCTGGAGATCTGGTTACCACCCCCGCCAACGCTCCCAGATGGGCACGACAGCGATTTAGACGCCGAGCTTGTCATGAGCGCCTATCGGGCGGTTTCGACGCGCCATATGGGCAAGCAGAGCCTTACGCTGACCAAGAAGGGGGCGCTCAAGAAATCGAAATATTTTCAGATGGCGGTAACGCTCGCCTCGGTTTTGCGCAAGCACGACCTTGCGCCGATGGTTTGGTTCGAGTGGTCGTTCGGCAAGTGGCGCGGCGATAGTCAACCGCCTCTGAATTTTCTGTTGAGCTCGACTCGAGTCGAAAAATATTTTGATTGGTGCGAGCGAGAGATGAGCGCTTTCGCGCCGCCGCGAAGAGTCCGAGCGCCTTCGATCGACGCTCTCAGTCTTCGCTGTTGGATGCTCCAAGAGATTCTCGCGCAGGTATCCACGACGCAAAGAAAAAGTGTCATTGAATTTTTCTTCCCGAATCATCTTTTCGAGGAAATGTTGGAGCAGGCGAAAAAAGATCGCGAAAAAATTCGCGAAACGATCAAGTTCTATATGGCCGGCGGACGCGCTTGGATTTGGGGCTAGAAACTTTTTTGAGAGTGAAAAACGAAGAAAAACAAAAATAGTTGGAAAAAAAATCAGGCAACCGGACAAGTATAGCAGTGAGGCAAAAATCACGGGGGAACGCATGAGCGAGGTGCCGAGTAATGTTGTCAGTCTAGATGCGGCGCGGTTAGAGAAAAAACGAAAAGTTGAACCTTACGGTTTCGTCGAAGAGTTCGAGCTCGCGGTCGTCTACCTGCTCTGTCACAAGAAGGTGTTTTTCGCGCAGGTAGGGCACTTGCTCGAGGCAGATTTGATGTCAACGCCCAATGGTAAACTGGGTGTGAAGGTCGCTCAGATGCACGCGGCAGAGCGAAAAGGGGTTGGCCCTGGCATGACTTACTCGGCCATGCAGCGGGCGCGAGAGTTGGTTTCAGACGGGAAGTTGCTGGAGGAAGAGTTTGAAAATTTTTGCGCAATGCTCATCAGGTTCGACATTCTCAGTGCGAAACGCAGACCACAGATCGACGAAACGCTAGCAGAGCTCATCCCGATTCTCAAGCGACGCGGCAGACGAGAGGCACTTATGCGAGGTCTTGATTGTATTTCTAAAGGCAAAACACTCACAGACGTAGCGAAACAAATTACGAACATCGAAGAATTGTCTTCCGATTCAAGTATGTTTTTTTCATTCGGCACGCGAAACCTAGATCATGCAGCGCTCGAGTCTATTCGAGAACTAAAATATGCAATGCGATTGTCAACCGGAATTCGTGAACTCGATGACACTCTCGGTGGGGGGCTTCCGCTTAGAACAATGGGTGTTGTCATCGGCGGCGCCGGCGAGGGTAAGTCGATTTTTTTAGAGCATGTCGGCACCTATGGAATTCGCAGAGGGCTGAACGTTGCGACTGCGTCTCTCGAACTCGACTCGGCATTCGTCATGTCTCGATATTTTGCAAACCTATCGGGCGTGCTAGAGAGCAAAATTCAGGCATCAGAACCTACGACACATTGTGAAGTTCTGCAAAAACTCGAAGCACAGAAGTTAAACGGTATGTTACACGTAGAGTATTTTGATCCTGGCTCAACGACGGTTCCGCAATTGCGAGAATGGGTCACGCAATGTGAAGAGAGAAGTGGAAGGAAGATCGATTTGGTGCTCGTCGACTACGCGGATCTTTTGAAGCCTGTATCTCGAATGCAGATCAATCGGTACGAGGCGGCCGGCTTGGTTTATCAGGCGCTCTCAAATTGGGCGAAGGAAGCTGATATTTGGATCTGGACGGCATCGCAAGCACAACGAAAACACAAACTGAGCAAACACGAATTGCGCACGATCGACGAAGCGGCAGACTCACAAGAGAAAGTGCGCATCGCAGATCTCGCAGTCACTCTTAATTGTAAAACGGACGAGTTCAGCGGCTTCAAGGAATGCACTTACAATATTGTGAAATTCAGAATGGGCCGAAGTGGTGTTTCGGTTGGGCCTATCCCAACAGAATTTGAGTATGGACGCATGTGTCCGAATGAATGGTGACCAACAAAAAAAAATACGCGGGGGCGTGAATGTTTTTTCAGAGGGAATATTCGCGGCGAGAGAGGGATGAGCTTGTTTTAGCGGCACTGAATACAGCAAGGGGAAGCGGCGAGTGGGTCAAGACCCATTGCCCGTTTTGTTCGACGGGCAGGAAGAGCCCATCGTTTGCAATCTCGAGAACTCACGGCGGGTTCAAATGCCATCGTTGCTCTATCAGCGGGATGCTCAAAGATTTTGAAGAAGATGCTGAGATTATCGAACAACCCAAAAGCGCTATGCAATTGCCCGATGAGTTTCTATCGCTCTCAGAGGAGCCTGGAAAGTCGGCATTCTCAACAAGTGCGGCGAGAGCTTATTTAGCTTGGCGAAATATTTCACCTAGTGTGATAAAGCAGGCTCATGTTGGGGCGTGCGTAGAGGGTCGATACAGAGGAAGAATCGTAGTTCCTGTTCTATCGGCTCGAGGCATTTTGCTTGGTTGGGTCAGTCGCGCATGGTCGAAGAAGGTTCAGAAAAAATATCTTTACCCCGTCGGTTCGTGGCGAGCGTCGGCTCTATTTAATGAGGCTGCACTGCTCGTGGAAACAGATGTTCCGCTGTTCGTTGTCGAGGGAGTTTTCGATGCTCTTGCTCTTTGGCCTAACGCTGTGGCTGTGCTTGGCAAGCCAAGTGTTATTCAGGAAAACATGCTTGCGCTCTCGAATCGACCCCTCGTTAGCGTGCTCGACGGCGACGCATGGCGAGAGGGAGAAGCTCTTTCGCTGAGATTGAGATTGACAGGCGCAACGGTTGGGGCGATTCGATTGCCGCCCAAGATCGACCCGGATGAAGTTTACCGGGAAGATTTGATGATGGCGGGCATAGAGTCGTTGTCGATGATGGAGGCAGTCGCATTTTGAGGTTTTAAATGGTTTCACATTACGTGCGGTCTCGAGAGAGACTAAAAAGAATGATCGATGTTTGGGAGCAGGTTTCTGTTTGGAATGAGTTGAGCCCAATCGGAACCGAAATCTGGTTGATCGAAGATGACGGGTCGAAAACATCGACAAAGACAGCCAGCGAAGCGTGGATTTTAGGGCACGACCAACCCGTCGTGAAAGTCTCGGGCAGAACGGGCGGGTTCGCTCTTGAGCGGATTCGGCGAAAGTAGGGGTCAATGATAGATGAAATCGTTGGTGTCGAGTTCGAGGACGTGTTGACTTTGCATGAGACCGAGAAGGCGGTGCTTTGTAATATCGCCGGCGAAGATCACTGGGTGCCCAAGAGTCAGATTCTGGCTGACTCTGAAGTACAAGGGCACGGTGACCAGGGAGTTTTAAGAGTGACAGAATGGTGGGCCATTAAAATCGGATTATACATAAAGGGAGATACACCAAAATGATCGTAACAGTGAAGATTCGAGATATTGAAATCAAGGTGATTGGAATTAACACGAGCGATGAGGCATTGAAATTCATCGACACGGTGATGTCTCGCTATGGTAATTCACCGCCTGTTAAAGAAGAAGTGAAAGCGGTTGTGAAGGCCGCGCCGGTTCAGAAGCCTACCGAGAAACCAAAGGTTGCGCCCGTTGCACCTGCTGTGAAAGTAGCCCCTAAAAAAGATGTTTGTAACTACGACCATGAAGACGAAGAGCCCGTCGATGATGACTTTGAAGAAAACGAAGAACCCGCGCCTAGAAAAATCGAGGAGCCCATCGAAGCGCCGGCCATCAACACGAAACCGCAACCAGACATTACCGATTTCGACTTCGGCGCGAATGCAAAACCAAATGGAGCAAAACGAAAACCAACAGTCGACGAGCTTTCGGCTTTCTCGTCAATCGGACACCTGATAAAACACCTCGTCGCGTTAGGCATCAATCGAGAGGATGACATCTATGATCTCTGCAAAGAATATCGAGAGCAGATCCCAATTCTGAATAGAACTCCCAGTATGAGTTTTGAAGAGACAGTTCGCACGAGAGCGATGGCGATTATGGCGGTAATTCCTGCGGGAACAAAATGAAAATCTTGAGGGTGTACGATACCTCGCCGGGAGAAATTCCCAAGTCTGCCGTCGAGGTAGTAGCCTTACCATTTGCAACGTTTGCCTTTCCAACAGAGGAAGGCTGCGAAAGATGCGCGCTCGGTAAGAGAAACACCGCACCGATTAAGCGACCTTTTTCTTACGACGAAAAGAAAGCGGGGAAGGCTTTACTGGTAGTGCTTAGTCAGACTGTGAACGCGAACAACAAAACCATATCCTTTCTTTACTCGACGATAAGTAAGATTTGGAAAGGCCCTATTTATTTTGATTTCGCTGTGCGGTGTGCCTCGGTTTTGAATGATATCTCTTCGACGAATGTTGACGCGTGCAGAGCATATATGCAGACAAGCATCGCTGAGATTAAACCGACTTTGATTTTGGCGATGGGCGCGAATGCAATTTATTCTCTGCTCGGTCGGTCGGTCGATACGATGAGCGTTCGGCGAGGCTTCGCTTTTTTGTCGACGAGAACGCCCGTCGTGATGTTCTTCGACCCCTCGTTGATTTTTTCAAATCGGTTCATCTCTCAGTTTTTTGAGAGTGATTTGCAATGGGCATTGACTCATCAATTCGAGTTGCCGCCCTACGATGCGGAAGCGCGAGTCATACAAACTGTCAGTGAATCGAAAGAAGCGGCGGACGATTTGAGGTCGGCTGTCTGGCTGTCGATAGATGCTGAATGGTCGGGCGTGCCGTATCGAAAATTGGAATTGCTAAGCATCGCGTGCGTTCCTCGAGGAAAAAGTTACGCGTACGTTTGGGATCGAGAGTCTCTAAAAAATGCCGAGATATGTGCAGAGTTGGCGAAATTGTTGGAAGACGATTGCGCGCGCAAGGTGGGTCAAAACATCAAGAGCGATGCGCACGCGTTGTGGTGCGGTTTGGGAATTCGTCTGCGAGGTGTTGTTTATGATGCTCGTCTCATGCGAAAAATTCTGGACCCCGAGGCACAGACACGATTGAAAACGATGGCCGAGCTCGTCGGAATGGGCGGTCACAAAGAAGAAGCCGAACAGTATTTGGACGACGCTGAAAAGAATATCAATGTTTGCCTCAAGGTGGCGCACGCGACTTTTCACGGCGAGACATGCAAGCTCACAAAACAAGCGACCCCGCGCTACGACAAAGCGATGTTGATTCTCGACAAGGCAGTCGCGGAGGATATCAGGTCAACGGATGACCCGAAGAGTTTTGCGTTCGCATTGATTCCACAGACTGTGTTGCTGCGATACAATGCGGCGGATGCAATCGCAACGGACCGTCTAGTCGACTTGTTCGAGACAGATATCGCCGACTCCGAGGAGAATTTTTATGTTTGGAATCGGCTTATTCGTCCGACAATTGAGCCAATCATAGAGTTAGAAAAATGGGGAATCGCTGTCAGTAAAGACGCCATCCTCTCGTATCAAGAGATGCTGATTCTCAAACTGACCGACGCGCACAGAAAATTGATTGCTCATACTGGGCCCGATTTCAATCCCGCCTCGTCGCATCACGTTTCAGAGTTGCTCTATAAAAAGATGAAATTGAAAGTGCCGTACACAACCAAAGGCGGTGCGGCTAGCACAGATCACGAGGCGCTTGAAGAATTGCTCAAGGTCGCGGCGGACGGTAAGAAAGAAATCATCGAGAGTCTACTCGAGTGGCGTCACTGGGATAAGCAGAGAAACACCTACGCCGCTGGTAAAACTGGCTGTGAAGGAATGCTTGCGCACGTTCGAGGTGACAATAGGATTCACACAACGCTTCACACAGACGGCGCAAGAACGGGTCGCACGAGCTCGGCGGACCCGAATCTTCAGAACATCCCGAGCGGCGAAAAAGAAACCTACGACCCGAGTTTGGCGAGCATGTCGCGCAACGTTTTTGTGGCGTCGCCCGGTAATTTGATGATCTCGGCCGACTATTCGCAACTCGAATTGAGAGTGGCAGCGATGCTGTCAGGAGACCCCGAGATGCGAGCGATCTTCGACGAGGGCGTTGACTATCATCTTCGCACAGCGCAAATGCTCGCCGAGCTTGTTTGGGGAATCAAACCCGAGCAGGTCGAGAAGTCGCATCGCAAGGCGTGCAAGGCCGTCAACTTCGGATTGCTCTATGGGCAACACGACAAACAACTCGCTGAGAAAATTGGGTGCGACGCAAAAATGGCTGCGAGAATTCGGGCTGCGGTTCTCGGGCGCTTCAAGGTTCTGGCGGCGTGGATCAAAAACTGCCTCTTGAACGCGCAAAAGTACGGCGGCGCGTACACGATGTGGGAGGGGAGAAAAGCTCGCTGGCGTCCGCTCTCAAAAATAGGAGACCAAGCGGATGATTGGGCGCGAGGGAGCGCCGAGCGTTCCTCGTGGAACACACCCGTACAGGGAACCGCGAGCGAGTTTTGTGTTCAGTCGCTCGTCAGATTGATCAATTGGGTCGAGGAAGAAAAACTGGCGCCCGATGTCAGAGTGATTCTGTCGGTGCACGACAGTATCATGCTCGACGTGCGAGAGGACCTCGTGCCGTCGACAATCGAAAAGGTGAAGCAAGTGATGCAAGGCTGGGAGACCCCGTTCAATGTTCCGCTCGTGGTCGATGTTGAGGTCGGCGAGTCGTGGGGAAGCCTGAAAAAAATAAATTAAAAATAGTTGGTAAAAAAAATCATCGACCGGACAAGTATATAGAAAAGGGGGTCACGTGAATCTCGAAGCGGATTACTTGAAGGAGTGTTTGGAGCTTTCGCCGGTTGCCATTCAGGCAGAGTTTTGTCGAATGGCGTCGGATGTTGCCTTTTGGAATGAGGAGTATCGAAAAGTTTATCGAGCGTATTGGATTAAGAAAGTCGAGTTTGAGTGGTTCGAGAAACGCTTGAGTCTCGAGACAAGAACAATGCTTGAGACAGCCGAGTTAAAAGGCCGGGTCACCGAGGCATTGATCGAGTCGACAATGAAGGGGCAGTCTCAAGATTGGATCAAACTGCGCCTTGAATTGGTCGAGGCAGACTGCGAGCGAGTCAAGCTCATTGGAATTCTCGAGAGCCTGAGAGACAAAAAGGACATGCTCGTTTCACTGGGGGCGCACCTTCGAGAAGAGATGGCGGGCGACCCGATGCTGAAAACGCATATGAGAAATCAGCACGATTCAGATGTCGAGCGAGGTTAAAATGTCTTCTCCTGATGAGATGCAGGATTCGCGCGATTTGATGACGTCGATAGTGATGCTGTTTAAATCCGCTGGCGATTTCGCCTATAGCATTCCGAAAGGCGCGGCGTCAGAACTTTACATCGGCAAAGACCAAGGCGACCCGAGAATAAAAGTCGGTACGCCGCAAGCGCAAGTTTTGTTATTTTCTGCTCTGAATTTTACGCTTCGCTATTTTGTGACTTTGGAGCACGACATGCCGGGCAGCACGCTCGAAGATTGCGTCAAAAAAATAGCGAGCGATATTTCAGTGGCGCTCAAAGATATAGAGGTTCGAGAAGAGAAGGTTGATCTGAAAGGAGATATGAAAAAGTGCATTGACCAGATACGTTCCGCAAAATTACACTGAGCGTAAACGATTCACGAATAGTAAACCTAATCTCGAGGGGAAAACACAATGCCGAACATCGTAAAATACGGAAGTTTTGACGCGACAGAAGCCGAAAAACAATTGAAGGAATTCGATTCCGGTTCAACCTTTTTTAAGATCCCAGAGGGGCGAACAGTGGTGCGAGTTCTTCCTCCTAAAGCGGGGAAAAAAACTCCGATTAAACTCGTGAACCAGCATCGCATTGTGGTGGGCGATAAAGTCATCGTTTTTGTGTGCCCCGGTGCGGCAGTTTGTCCGGCATGCGCGCAATGGGAAGTGCTTCGGAAAAGCAGAAGCGATGAAGAGCGAGAGTTTGCGAGGGAGACTTTCGCACCTCGACAGAGCGCCTACACAAATGCGATTGACCGAGGCGATCCCGAGAAGGGGCCACGAGTTTGGAATTTCGGGAAGAACATTTTCTCGAGCATGATATCGATTCGGAACGACCCCGAGAGCGGCGGCGATTTCACGGACCCCGTGGACGGTTTCGATCTGATTGTGAAACGCAAGGGCATGACTCGCAATGATACCAAGTACACAATTCTCCCCGCGCGAAATCGAACGCCGCTTGGCGACATGACGTGGATTGATACGCAGGTTGACCTCGACGAGTTCATCCTCACCAAAACGATTGATGAGATCGAAGACCTCGTTGCCGAGGTTGAGAGTGGAGGCTTCGAGGCAAAGGAATCTAAAGCGCCCATGCGTCGCACAGAAAAAGAAGCGCACGCGTTGAAGGCGAAACCTCGGTCGAGAAATATCCAAGAGGACATTGCCGATGCCGATTATGAGGAAGACATTCCGCTGTAGGCGCGAATAGAACTCTGAGCTCGATAGCGCTTTCCCCCATATCGTTCTATCGAATACTCATAGTGCTAGTCGTGCCGAACCGCTGGGAGATGCTCGCGCACCAGAGCCCGAGCCATAGACGGGGCAAGTCATCAAGTTGGGCCGATGACTCCGTGTTGGTGCAATTCCAACCCCCAGCCAATTTTAGAAAAAGAGCGCTTAAGCTCGGATGGCCTGGGCGCTCTCCTCTTTTCCCATACAGAATGTGAAAAGAGGTTTATCTCGCAACGGAGAAAAAATGGCGAAGAAAAAGAAGATGGAAGACTTACAGAAAATGATCATCGCCGCAATTAGAAAACAGTTTGGCAGTGATAGCGCGGGCGTGTTGGGCGAGGGCGGTCAGAGTGATGTTGTCGAGGTTCTCTCGACGGGAATCGATGTGATTGATCAATACGTGCTCGGGTGCAAAGGCTTGCCTGTCGGGCGCATCGTCGAGCTCTACAGCGAAGAGGCAGGTGGGAAAACGAGTTTCACTTGGAGTTGCATCAAGGGCGCTCTCGAACAGAACGCAATTGTTTTTTTATGCGAGACAGAGAACGCTTTGAATCTCGAACGCGCGAGTGTTTTCGGCGTTGATTTGAAACGTGTGATTCTGCTTGAGCCCGACCACATGGAAGACGCGATTGAAAAAATGGCGTTCACACTTGAGCAGCTACCGGGCAATGTGCCCACGCTCGGGGTTTGGGATAGCATTGCCTCATGCGCTACCAAAGCTGAGGTTTTGAAGGGACTACAGGGCAAAGCTATTTGGGACAGCAGAGCGAAAATATTGAGTCAGGCATGCAGAGTTTTATCGAAGCTCGCCATCGAGAAGAAGTGTAGTTTACTATTTGTTAATCAGACTCGGCAGAAAATCGGCGTTATGTTTGGCGACTCATCGACGACACCGGGCGGTAAAGCCGTGAAGTTTGCGGCATCGATTCGACTTCAGCTTTACCCAGGTAAGCACGTCGAGAATAAACATGAAGAGAAAATCGCAAAATTTATCACTTTCTTGGCAACCAAGAATCGAATGGCGTCACCCTATCGAAAAGCGGTAGTACGTCTGAACTTCGCGACTGGTTGGGATAACGCTTGGTCGACACTCGAGAGAGCAAAGTTATTGGGGCTCGTGAAGCCGGCGGCCGTTCGAGGATTGAGAGGCGAAGCGTTGAAGCCTTTTGCCGAAGAAGCAAAAATAAAACTCGACGCTTGCGGTTGGTGTCGTGCAGAGAGTGAACCGGCAATCGATACGGAAGAGTCTGAGAATGAAGAGAAGGATTTGGCGGAGGTTACAGAATGAAGATTGCTTTCTTCTCGGATGTGCATATCGCCAATCACAAAACTCTAAACGATATTCCCTTTTTCAAGGACGCCGGAGTCTCGGGAATCAACGTCCGCTGTGCGGTTGCCTGCGGTGTTTTAGAGCGTGCCTTGAAGGCCGCCGATGACGCGCGGTGCTCAGAGGTTTTTATCGAGGGGGATTTGTTCGATGGCGCACGCCCCGAGCCGCCTGTCCTTGCGCACGTCATGCGAATTCTAGAGTCATACAAAAACCTCACAATAAATATCTTGCTCGGCAATCATGAGCAGGTTGTTCTCGATACAGGCAATCACGCTCTTGGTCCGTTGGCATTTGTGAAAAACGTTCGCATTGTCACCACGTGTTCTAGTACTCGGATGGCCGGCTGCGATGTGTGGCATATCCCCTTCAGATCTGCGGCTTCTTTCGAGGCATCTTTGGCGGGATTATTCACTAGCGGTGCGGCTAAGGAAAAGTCGTTTAGAATTTTAGGCTGTCATTTAGGGATCTGGGATTCTGCTACGCCAGCATGGGGGCAGGCGGGAACCGATTCGATATCAATCGAGCGCCTCTTGACGCTCTGTAAAGAGTATCAAATTGACGCGGTGATGGCGGGGCATTGGCATCGGCACGTCGAGTGGCAACCGTTCAATGGAATTCACATTGTGCAATTGGGCTGTCTCTGCCCGACCGATTGGCGAGATGCGTTCGACGATGCGGTTGGGAAAGTGACAATCGTTGAAGGAATAAAAAACAAGCAGCTAAAAACAGAGACCATTGAGATAGCAGGTCCGAGATTTATTTCATGCGAGAAACCCGACGCCTCGGAATTGAAACGCTTTCGCGGGTTGAGTGAGGAAGGGAATTTTGTTTTCGCGCGCATGAGAAGCACAGATGAGGTCGGAATGCAGGCAGCATCAGAGTGGCTCGGCAAACAGAAAGAAGAGAAGGCGATTCTTGGCTATGAGGTGCTTCCCGATGATCAAACGAATAAGATTCAGGCTCGCACCGCTGCGACTTTGGCTCGTTGTGAAACTGGATTGGCGGAGTCTCTCGCGGCATTTGTGAAAAATATGCCGATAGAGGAGGGAGTGAATCGCGATAAGGTGCTCGCTCTCTCGAAAAAATATTTGAGGTTGTGAGGATGAAATGCCTTTTCATTTTGTGAAATGTAACAAGTGCGGGCTCGTTGCTGTTTGCCTTCAGAATATCGTGGGAGAACGGCATCGAGTGGAAGCGTGTTTTGAGATAGACGAATCGCAAAAGCGATTAGTGCAATCGGAAAAAGTTGTATGGCTTCAACCTTGTGGTACCTGGTTAAGGATCGACAATGCAGATTCAAAAAGTAGTGCTCAAGAATTTCATGAAGCACAGAGAGAGTGAAGTCACACTGCCAGAGAAAGGAATCGTTCTCGTTACGGGTCCGAATGGCTCGGGCAAGTCGAGTCTCGTCGAGGCGGTGTCGGTCGGGCTTTGGGGGAAGACTCTTCGAGGCACAACGCCATGGACCCCCGAGGACGGCGAAGTCAAGGTATTCACCAATACTGTGGCCGCAATTCGTGGGAAGCTTGGCGCAAAGATAAACTTGCTTTGGTATGACACACGCAGTGAAAACGCTAAAGAGATCAACTTCGCCTCAACGACCAAGGCACAAGAAGCGCTCGAATCAGAGATAGGCTCTTATTGGGTTTGGCAGAGAACGCATGTCTTGAGCGCCACCGATATCGCGTGCTTCACGCAGTCGACCGACTCCGAGCGGAAGCGATTGCTAGAAGCGTTCATCGGAATAGAAAAGTTTGACGCGGCTCTCGAGGAGTGTCGAGGAGATTTGAGAAACACAGAGGTCTCAATCCACAAAGCAGAGAACGGTCTCGTGATGGGAACGGCAAGAAAAGAGTCTGCTCAAAAATTATTGGCTCTCTCAGAGGACGTGTTGAAGTCGTTTGAGAAGACATTCGAGATTGAAGATCTGACAGAGTTAAACGCGCGGCTCATTCGACTCACACAGGCAGAGCGAGTCAATGCCGAGTTGATATCAAAATTGAGAGCGGCGCGGAAAGAGATTGATGAGAACGTGGCGCTCGCCGAGCTCGAGCTCAAGAGCACCATGAAATGTTTTGACGTGCACCTCAACACCACCGTTTGCCCGACGTGCGATCAAAAGATACCGCCCCAATCTCGGGCGAAGGCTCAAGCAGAGGTCGAATCAAAACGGATTGAAGTACAGAAAGCGAAGGCCGCAACCGCCGCCAGCGTCATCGAGAACGAAGAGCAGCGGCACGAGTTCGAGTCAGAGGCGAAGGACATCAAAGAAGCGCTACAGGAAATCAGAGAACGAATCTCGAAAGCGAAATCTCTCACAGAAGAAAAAGTTCGATACGACTCACAGAGAGCGGGCGCATTGGAGCGCAAAGAGAAAGCGGCAATAGACGAGAAGGCGGCAATCGAGTTCGAGAAAAAATGGGCTGATATTTTACAGGCTGTGACAGTTGATTTCAAAGAGCTCGGCGTTACGGAAAAGGTGCTCGGCACAAAAGGCGTTCGCGCGCATGTGCTCGGGGCGACGCTGAACGCCATCTCGGAAATGTCTAATACCTGGCTTCAGCGTATCGCCGGCGAGGGGTTGCGCTTGCGTTTGTCGCCCTACCAGGAAAAGAAATCGGGCGGCGTGACCGACTCAATCAGCCTCGAGATCGAGGGCGCCGGCGGCGGGTATGGTTACAAGGCGGCGAGCGCGGGGGAGCGGCGTCGAATCGATGTGGCGTTGCTCTTTGCTCTCTCTGAGATCTCGAGTGCGGCGCACGGAACAATGGCGGGAACGCTGTTCGTCGACGAGTGCTTCGACGGTCTCGATTCGGTCGGCGTTCCGAGGGTGGTTGAGGCTGTTCGAGAACTCGCCAATCGTCGCGCGGTCGTGGTGATTTCGCATGACGAAGATTTAAAAGACTTGCTTGATCCAGCGTTACATTTAAAAATCGAAGACGGAAAACTAATGAGTTGATGGGGGATAAAATGAGTTTGCGAATAGAAGGCTTGCCCATTGATGCGTTGCAAGACGCTCTTAAAAATCCAAAATTGCACAGCGATCAAATTGAAAACAGCATCGGTCGTTTTGGTTATGTTGAGCCGATTGTTTTAGATGAGCGAACGAATCGAATTGTAGCGGGGCACGGGCGAAAAGCCGCGCTGTTAAAATTGAAATCATCAGGAGGACCGCCACCCGCTGGTGTTGTCGTCAATGAAAATGGCGATTGGATCATCCCGGTTATTCGTGGCTGGTGGAGTAAGAATGACAAAGAGGCTGAAGCGTATTTGATTGCAAGCAATCGATTGGTTGAGCTCGGTGGCTGGGATGAAAAAGAACTTGCTTCGATGATGATTGGTTTGCAAAGCGAAGATTTGTTGAGTGGCGTTGGCTACACGTCGAGTGAAGTCACTCACCTCTTGAGCGAAATAGAGCGTCAAAATTCGTTTGAAGGAATGTCAGAGCCTATTTTGAATTCTGTTTGGCAAATTGTTATTGATTGCTCTGATGAGCCGGAACAAGAAAAATATTTGAATGAGTTTATCTCAAGGGGTTTGAAATGCCGCGCGCTCATATTGTAGTCAGTTCTCCGATTGTTGTTACTTCAAAAGTTTTGCAATTGCGTGGCATATTTGATGTTCCTCCGAGCGAAAATGTTTCTTCAGAATGGGATGTTGATCTTCCACTCGACGAACGAACTTGGAATGTTGGTTTAATAGTGGGCCCAAGTGGCGCAGGCAAGACGACCATTGCCCGTGAGTTATTCGCTGATGCGTTGATGAAGCCGTTTGAATGGGACAAAAACAAAGCGATTGTTGATTGTTTTGATAGTGAGTCGATTAAAGATGTCATTGAGCTTTTATCTTCAGTCGGTTTTTCTTCACCGCCTTCATGGCTGAAACCTTTTCACGTGCTGTCAAACGGAGAGCAATTCAGAGTTAATATTGCAAGAGCTCTTTCAGAAAATAAACAGTTGACAGTCGTCGATGAGTTCACGTCCGTTGTTGATCGCACTGTCGCACAGATTGGCAGCGCCGCCATTGCCCGAACCGTGCGAAAGAGAAATCAACAGTTCATCGCGGCTACATGCCATTACGACGTGATCGATTGGCTTCAACCAGATTGGGCATTTGAGCCGCATATAGGGAAGTTTTACTGGAGGGATCTTCAACGAAGACCAGCAATCAGTCTTGACATTAAGCGAGTCTCTCGTGAAGCGTGGGAAATATTCGCATCGCATCATTATTTGAGTCGTACGTTGACGAGATCTTCGAGGTGCTTTGTTGCGGTTTGGAATAATAGTCCTGTTGCATTTACGGCTGTGATTTATTTGCCGCACGCGACATTGAAAAACAGTTGGCGAGAGCATCGTACTGTTTGTCTTCCTGATTTTCAGGGCGTTGGTATAGGCAACGCAATGAGCGATGCAATTGGTTCGCTGATACGCGGCCTTGAAGGGCGTTATTATTCTAGAACTTCTGCACCGGGAATGATTGTCTCAAGAAGAAGAAGCAAGAATTGGAAGACAACCATCATTGGGCCTTGCTCTTTGCAGAGATCGGGGTCGACGAAAGTTGGGCAGGATTGGACGGCGGATCTTGTCAGACAAACGGTTGGATTTGAATATGTAGGATCAAAGATGGATTCAAAACTTGCGTGGTCACTTTGGAATGAGAAAGTGTAGACTTGATTTGAGAGCGAGGCAGCGAATGAACTTGTTAGACTTGCAGTTGCTAGGTGACCACGAGAAGTTGATGACGGGTGTCGAGCACGAGCTTAAACTGCTTGTGAAAATAAAGCCGGGTGTCGACCTCGACCAGAAGGTCTCGCTCCCAGTCGACGCGTCGCTCTGCCTGCTCTTTGATTGTAGTGCGTCGATGCTCGTGAATGGCAAGCTCGACGCCGCCATTGATGCGGCAAAGATGATCGCGTCATCGGTCAGCGAGAACCAAAAGTTTTCGCTCATCGCGTTTCAATCGCGCATTCACATTCTGCTCGACAACGAAACGGTCACCGACGCGAACCGCTCCGAGATTCTCGCGCAGATAGACGCCATTCGTGATCTCGCCGGCGGCTCAACGAATATGACCGACGCGATCACAGAGGCAACGCGCGCCTGCGAGAGAGGTCAAAAGCCCGTTTCGGTCGTCATCCTCTTGACCGACGGCGTCGCCGATTTCCCGGAAACGGCAAGCGCGGTTGCCCTTGCCGCCGCCGAGTCAAAGGTGCAACTCTTCGCGGTCGGCATGGGAGCCGACTACAAAGCCGATCATCTTTTGCAAATGGTCACGAGCTCCAACGGCGTGGTCTTCGCTGCAAACGAGAGCGAGAAAATCAAAGAGACGCTGATGGGAATCGTCGGACGCGTCGAGAATTTCGTCGTGGCGAACGTGCGCCTTGAGCTCAAATTCTCTTCGACCGTCGAGGTAAGCCTCGCGTACAAGGCCGCGCCCGAGCAGGCATTTCTCGGCAACCTAAAACTTGACAGCAAGCGGACCGCAAAATTTATTGTCGGGAATGTCGAGTCAGAAAAAGAATATTCGTTCTTGGTTGTGATGGACGTGGAGAGCGCTCTCGCTGGTACACAGACTGTGTGTGAAGCGACCGTTTTTTATGACGTTCCCGCGATGAACTTGGTCGACCAAACGGAGAAGAAACTCTTCTCGGTCGAGCTCGTGTCAGATAGAAAACTGACACAGCTAGCAAACGCAGAGGTCTCCGAGGTCTATCGTCGAGTGACGATCACGCAACTCACTTCCTATTTCACGACCGCGCACGAGAAATTTAAGAAGGGCGAGGGCAGCATCAACGAGGTGACAAAATATCTCAGAGTGTTAGTGAAGCGGTGCGCAGAGTTGCACGACGAAAAAATGAGACAGCGTTACGAGGCGATACTCGATGAGATTATCGCAGAGGGATTGACCTCGATGGACGCCGTCAATCGCGCGGTCGTCGAGAGCACGGTTGTCGCCGCGCGCCCCGCGTTCTTGAAACCCGGTTTGCAGGTCGAGAAGAAGGAGAACTAAAATGGCAAAGAGATGCCCGACTTGCTCTTGCGTGACCGAGAACCCCGAGGCGATCAAATGCGATTCTTGCGGCGGAGATTTGCTCTCGGGCAATTTGCCTCCCCCGCCCGATCTCTTCCCGCTCATTCCCGCCGAAGCGCTCGAAGGCTCAGAGGCCCTCACCGTCAACGCAAAGGCGCCCGATCTAGTGAGCACCCCAACCGAGGGGGAAAAACCAACAGCGGGGCAGCCAGAGCCCGAGAAACAGCAAGGCGAGAGCAGCGTAGACGACAAAGAGAACGCCGGCGCGCCACCCTCGCAGGTCGTCGACACTGCCGAGCAGAAACGCGATGAAAAAAATCAGCAGAGTGACGGTGACATTTCCAACGATGAGGTCGAACGTCATGGCGATGCGCTCCTCGTGCTCGACTCGAACGGTCGAGAGACCATTGTAACGCACTGGATCGAGAGTGACGTGACGCTCATCGGTCGAGAGGACCCGCAACGAGATATTTTTCCCGACCTCGACCTCGGAAAAGTTCCCGGTGTATTTTCACAGGGAGTGTCACGTCAGCACTTGCGCTTGCTAAGAACGACCGAGGGCGACAAAGTCGTTTATAAGCTTTTCATTTTCAAGGGGTCCACGGGAACGCAACTCGGAGCCGACGTCATCGACCCTCGATTGTACGGGCACAGGATCGCTGTCGAGCTCGGGTCGGTGATAGTGCTCGGCGGGCGAGTGTGGCTCAAGCTCGTGCGACTCTGACCGTGTGTTGCGACCTGTTTGACGCGGTCATCGGCGCGATAGTGCTAGCGCTCGTGGTTTATGTTTTGTCGACGATGGAGTGATTTTTTCGCGGGAAGTTTGGACACTGCCAGTGAGAATCAGGAGTCACACAACCAGTGAATAAGAAGACGCCATCCGAGGTGTGCCATAACTGCGACGATTTTAATTGCGGTGATAATCTTCAGCATACACAACCAGTGAAATGCCCACGATATCCACCGCACGACCTTTGCGCGACCGCAAAAGCGCATCTCGCGGGCGATAGAGGAGCCCACGGGTGCGACACCTGCGAGGCAGAGATTGCCGCGATTATGACGAGGACGAGCGAGATATTGTCAAAGCGACTCTTACTCGAAAAAGAGGCTAAGCGATTGAAATTGCTAGACGAAAAAAATAGTTAAGCGAGGCACTTGCATAGTTCGCATAGGTCGCTTATACTAGTTATATAAGGTTGAAACAAAGAAGAACATCTTGAAACGCTAGAAATTGCTCTGGCCAGTCAAGCGGTTCTTCTTTGGTTTAACTGAGAAACAAGAGAGCGTGTGACGCTCAGGAGATACAAGATGGAAATCAAAAATCAAAGCGCATATGGAACAGTAGCGGTGAATATCACGACCAAGCTTCAAGGCTCGGAAAAACAAATACAATGGGCGGAAAAAATCCGATATCGCGTAGTAGCTGACATCGTGAGTCGCATGACTGAGAGCCCGGTAGCGATGCGTGCGGCAACGCCTGAAGTCATCGCACGATTTGAGCAGGCGATTAACGCGGTACCCGCCGCAGATTTTTGGATCAAAAGTCATCTCACTTTACGGTTTGACTTGCTCAATAAATTATTAGCGGCGATTTAAAGCAGTGAACCTGGCGCATGCCGCCAAAGGGAGAATCAAGTCAATGATGCCAGCAGTCTTGTCGATCTGTTCGACCGATGAGATCAGCGTAAACAACCTAACAAAGCGAGCTAAACCATGAAATTCACCAACCACGAAGTCGACTCAAGTGGAGATGAAGTTTGCAGGTGGAGAGAAATTACAGAAACCCGTGAGGGTTTTTGTACAGTTAGTACGACGGAATTTGGCGAAACAAGCACAGAGCACGATATCCCCATCGCTATCGCGCTGGGGAGGGTTAAAGACTGGGATAAAGCGGATGAGAAGGAGGAGGTCGATGAGAAGGAAGAGGCCTGGGACGACTACTGCGGAAACGCATTAGCTTACATTAACCGTTTCGTGTCGTTTTTGCGTCGACACGATGACCAGATTTGACTAACGAGTAGATTCACTGGCAGTTAATGGCGCATGACGCCAAAGGGAGAACGAAAATGGAAACATTGATTAAACACCACAGCATCAATGGGCGTACCGGCCTCGAGATAATCGGGTCGGAAGAGCTGCAGGGGCGGAAAATTTTTAAGGGGACGCTTGTTCCCCTCGGCCGGTCGGCCGGTATTTCGTGTTACCGGCTCGAAGCCGGAAATGACTGGGTAGTCGTAGGTGAAGATATCGCGCCAGTCGAAGGCGCGGGGTCGTCTCAAGTGGCACGAGAAGACCTTCAAGGCAACGCCTTTTGCACCGTACTCGCGGTGCAAGAAGGTGGAATTTATAAGAAATATGAATACAAGCGCCGGTCTGCCGAGTATCGACAGGTCGTTAACGGCACGACTCTCGAGGTCTCCCCCGCATTTTTGCTCGACGCGGGCATAGTTCAGCCGGCGGTCGCGCCGGTACCAGTAGTCGTCGCGCCGCCCTTTAACGCGGCCTTCGCCGCCGCTCTGGCGAAAATATCCAAGTAAACTGGCAGTGAACCTGGCGCATGGCGCCAAAGGAGATCAAAATGGAAACCCCGAATGTCGAAGTCAATGAGGCTAGCAGTCTCGAGGATCTGTTCGACCGCATCAAATCCATTCACAACTACGATCGCAGACATGAGACGCACCTCGCTGAACAAATTGATATGACCGATCTTCCCATTTTCGGGGGGGTGACCCCCGAATTCACGAGCGCCGTGTGGTCGTGGGATGAAGAGTCACTTCTCATCGGCGAGGGAATCGATGATCTTGAGATCGTGAATAGGTACACGATCTCGAGTTGCAAAGAAGAGATCGAAATCTCGGGAGGCATCCGAGAGGCAATTCAAGCGGCGGTTGAGATGGACGACAACGGCCAGGCGGCTGGCGGCGTCGCTGTTTGCGAGGATGGCGACGTCATTGTCACGATTGATTTCCCGGGCGCGTATACTAGCAGTGCAGCTGTTCTTCAGGGGCAACGCAGTGAGATGCCTCCCGAGGTCGTTGAGCTCATGAACGCCGAACTCCGCGAGAAAGTGCGTAGCGAAGGGGGAAATGACTCGGCGGCTGAATTTCTTGGTCGCTATTGCGAGCTTCACGCCGAAAAATTTGGCGAGTATTTCAAGTGGTAATTCACTGGTAGTCAATCAGCGTATGACGCTCAAGGAGAAAATAAAATGCGAGAGAGTGTCTTTGAGACTTTGTTGATGAACGTTATCGAGGAATCTGATGAGATCGATGAGAAGAAAGCGATTACAGTTTCGACTTTCTCCGCCGAGGGACTGCTCACGAGTAATCGCGGATTGGTCGTACGAATAGGCGACGATGAGTTTCAATTGACAATAGTAAAGGCTCGCTAAATGGCGCGCATGACGCCAAAGGAGAATTAAAATGAAAAACGGTTTTAAAACTATCGCATCTGTTACTGTGGGTGAACCTTATGGGCATGTTCCGGGGCACCAGTATCACGATGTTAAGGTCGAGGTGGGAAGGCGCGGAGCTTCTTATCGGGCAGTGGCGCTTGAGACTCGAGGCTCTTGCCAGGGAGATGATGAAGAGCATGATAGGAAAAAAGTTGTTGCGCGCAGTGAAGGTCCATACAAAGCCCTTGCGGAAGTTATGCGGCGTGCACGTGTCGTCGGTTTGGATTCGTCTTATCTTATGCAAGCCGGCTCTCAGTGTGAAGACGAATTGTACGAGTTTTTAGAAGTTGGAGAACAAAAATGACGACCGCTGAATTTTGCGCTCGCATAACATGGAAAGTCATCGATGATTGAGAGGAAGAGAGCGTAGCACTGCTGGTGAAGCACTCGGGCGAGAATTGTCTCGCTCGATATTGCAGGGCGCCCGGAATTGTCTGGGTATGGGAGCACAAATGGAAACGAAAATGGTAGTGCGATGCCACGAAGTAGAAGTTAACCATTTTTTCCTCGATTGGGCGACGCCCGATCTCGCTGCATATGCCGACAAATTCGGTGTGCCCCCTCAAAAAATATTCGTTACGGTTAAAGGGACCGCGACCCAATTGAGTGCCTACGGGCGCATCGATCTCACTACTGGTGAAGTGGTCGATAACACGAATCATCAAACACTTACCGTGCTCTGGCATTTGTTCGCCAAGGGTGAGGCGGTTTCGCCCGAGGTCGAGATGCCTCTCGATGAATTTGAAAAGCTCGTGGCGTACTCGCGGGATTTTTCGGAGGCGCGTGAGATTCAGTCTGAGATTATTGATTTTGAGCGAGTGCTTAGTATTTGTCGCCCTGGATATGTGCCTATCGACCCTGATACTATCAGTCGCGCGGAGGAAATGCGCGTTATCATGCCTTCGCTAGTGACGCGAATGACTGAGATATATCAGACCAATTGCGCGGCTAGGCTTGCGGCATCGATAGCAGAAAAAGAAAAACGTGAAAAAGAGATCGCTGAGCTTGGGTCCGAGTATAGAGAGAAAAAGCAGCGCATCGAAAAATTCCTTCGCGAGGGGTTATTGGAAGAAGAGGGCGCAAATGAGATCGCCAATCAATTTCGCGATGGCCTTCTCGCCGAAGATGATTTGCGCAAGTATGCGCGAATTATTTTTTTCGCACCGATGGAGGAGTTTGCGCGCTACAAATCGCTTGAAAAAGATGAGTGCCCCGAGTGTACGGATTCTTGCTATCAGCGTTCGGTTAGCTTTTACGCGGAGAATGCAGAGTCACTCCCAGTAGATTTGTATCCCATACATACCGCCTTCGTCGCGAAAGTGCGTGAGTTGCTTTTGCAGGCTAGGTGTACTTTGCGCTATCATCAGGTCACGTGCGAGAATTGCGAGGGTGAAGTTTTCCCGAAATACGCCGTTCTTGTTTCTATTAATTGGGAAGGACTGACCATCAGCCGAGAGTATGACCCCTTCTCGACACAGCAATAAAATAACTTTCACGCCCGGTGTATCTTGCCGGGCGTTTCTTTCGGAGATAAACATGGACGACCTAGACAAAGCATTGGCAGGTTTAGTTGAAAAATATTTGCGCGCGCATAACATGGAAAGTTACTTGCAGGACCAGCTAGATTCACACGTGGTGCTAGCGGTTGATATTCGTCTAGCGCTTCGCTCCGCATACTTGCATGGCTTCCAGGCTGCGGGCGGATTGGTCGCAGAAAACCCGCCGGAAACGGTTTTTCGTGACCCTTTGCTTTGCGTGAAAGAAGAGCCAAAACCAAAGTGGTACGTGCCCGGCGGGTCTTTGCCGGGGGAAGGAAGAAAGTAGTAATTTTGGCAACGCTGGAATTTTTTAGCATGAAATACGAGAGAGCCTCGAAATTCAAGGCCTCGAATTATTTTTATACGGAATCTCAAGGGGGGGTGATATCGATATCGAGGAGAGCGGGGAGGACTTCATCATGGATACCGCAACGGATTTCAGCGCAACCACAAGTGTACTCGAACAACAGTTTGCGCTCGTGAGAAAGGCCGTGCAAGACCTTGAAGACGAGTGCGCTATCATTTCACAACACGTGAAGGAGGTCAGAGTACTAGCAGAAATATATCGTAGGTCGCTCTCGCGGGTGACCTTGCAAGAGGTGAAAGATGAGCAGAGAGAACGAACGGATTGAGAATTTGATTTCACACGCCGACGCGCAAAAGGAAGAAGCGCTCTTGCGTCAATGGCGAGAAGGACACCTCGGTCACGAGCAGGCGCTCGCCGAGCTCAAGAAGATTATGCTTACTCGATACGGTCTCGA